>Ga0207667_10010538_pt1 | contig 10800 bp, 5 predicted proteins | sample KBSCornC52_FD_184301 | JGI IMG/M metagenome (GOLD analysis project Ga0207667, IMG submission 184301) | Corn rhizosphere microbial communities from Kellogg Biological Station, Michigan, USA - KBS Corn C5-2 (SPAdes) (version 2) | ecosystem: Host-associated > Plants > Roots > Rhizosphere > Soil ...
AAGAACCGGCGCTATCGTTAATGCGCTCAAGTCAATCCCCGGGGGTGCGCGCCCCACGTATGCTCCTCAGTCGAGCGGCATGGGTCGCATTTCCCCTGTCCAGGCGAACGCCATGTACGCGAATCCTTACCAGGATTCCTACGGTCCGTTCCTGCCTCGCCCGAGCAGCGTGTTCACCGATGGCGCTTTCGCCCCGATGTCCCCGATCCAGCCTGTTCCGCTTGACACGCCTCCCCCTGGCGGGATGTTCGCGGACCCCAGATGGTGGCAGTATCCCGTTGGGTGGAACCTTCCCACTCAACCGGGGGCTGAAGGGCTGAAACTGTGCTCATTTGAGCAGCTGAAAACCCTTTCCGAGCGTTATTCTGTCGCAAGACAGTGCATTGAGCTGCGGAAAGACGAAATTCTGGGACTGAACTGGGAAATTACGATGACCACGGACGCCGCGAAGGCTTACCAGGGTGATCGTAAGGCTATGCGGGACTTCGGAGAGCGCAAAGCGGAGGTTACCAGGTTTTTCAAGCGCCCCGACCCTGATTACTGGTCGTTTTCCTCGTTCCTGGACGCACTTCTTGAGGAAATCTTCGTTTATGACGCGCTCGCGGTCATTTACCGCCCCAAATACGGGGCTTCCATCGGGATGGGAGGGAGAGGACTCCTCGGGAGCGACCTGGATTCCCTGAATCTTGTCTCCGGACCGACAATCCGACCCCTTCTTGACCTGCATGGCGGTCGCCCCCGTCCTCCCGCTCCCGCGTACCAGCAATATCTCTACGGGGTTCCCCGTAGCGACTATATGACGATGGCTACCGGCAGGGATATTGACGACGCGGGACTCGCGGGCTCAGAAGTCAACGAGTTTGATGCTGATATCATGCTCTATGCGCCCCTGGTCAGCAGGAGAGAGACTCCGTACGGGTTCCCGTTCATCGAGAGAGCGCTCCTCCCGATTATCTCCGGGTTGCAGAAGCAGGAATTCCAGCTTCAGTACTTCACGGAAGGCACAGTTCCTGCGGTTTATATTTCGCCTGGCGATACGAACATCACTCCCACCCAGATCGGGGAGCTTCAGAATGCACTGAACGCTATCGCAGGAGATCCCGCGTACCATCTGAAGGTTATCGTCCTCCCGCCTGGGAGCAAGGTGGACCCGCAGCGTCCTGTTGACCTGTCTGACTCTTTTGACTACCTGGTCATGAACCAGGTGTGCATGGCAGCGGATGTACAGCCGGAAGAACTGGGAATTATCCCCAACGTCGGGGCAACCCCAACGGGACCTTCTGCAAGCGGCATCAGGATGGCAGGTCAGGAATCCCGGAGTATCCAGTCCCGGAAATCCGCGAAGCCTCTCCTCAAATTCATCTGCAACATTTTCAATTACGCTATCCAGGATGTCTGCAAGCAGCATGACATGCAGTTCCAGTTTGAGGGGCTTGTCAACGACGAAGACAAGCAGGCTATCACCGAACTGGGCGTGCAGCAGGTCCAGAATGGCATCGCGAGCATCGATGAGGTCCGCGAGCGCCTTGATCTCCCCCCGTGGGGACTTGACGAGACCGGGGAACCTGTCGTCTTTACCGCACAGGGTCCCGTGCCTTTCAAGATGGCAGCTGAGCTGATCATGATGGCAGCACAGGGGGGCGCTGCTGGCGGTCAGGGTACTAACGGCGGTCAGAAAGCAGTCAAGAAGAAGCCAAAGCCACGTAAAGGCGGAGGAACTAAGCCTAATGGCAGCCACCCGGCTCCATTGTCTCCTCATCGCGAAGGCGTCGGCACTCCGCAGCACCAGGCTGCCCAGGGTGCCGTCCAGTCCCCGACCCCGAGAACAGGCGGGACCACTAACAGGACAAGCACGGCAGGGAGCCGCAAGAAGGCTGCCGCCAGCGAGCTGGAATCCCTGAAACGGCATCTCCGCAAGGGCAGGGAGATTACCTCCTGGGAGCCGATGTACATCACCAACCGTACCCTGGGAACGATCGCGGAGGATATCGCGAAAGGCGTTATGCTGGACACCGCGATAGACCGCGCTCTTGACATGATCGAGAAGTTTGCTCCCGAAACTCCTATCGCTCCTGTTCCTGTTGACGAGAACACAGCCAGCACAGTCAACGCTCTTGACCCCGCCTGGTGGAAGTACCCGGTGGGATGGAACCTGGAGAAGTCTGATGCCCCCTTTCCAGGATGGGAGCACGACCTAGGGCTCATCGGGAGATACAAGCAGGAGATCGCCCAGGGTTTCGCGAAAGCGGAAGAGGCAGGTTCGGAGATTCGCCAGCAGGTCGCGGTGGGAAAGCTGATGATCCCCAACCGGGTGATGTACGACCTGATCTCGGAGAAAGTCCGGGAGGTTCTCACTGAGGTGATGACCCCGCTCTGGAAAAGCGCCTGGCAGCTTGGATACAGCTCCGCGAATCAGCTCCTGGGTAACGGACCCGTGATCATGGGAACCACGGACAACCTCCAGGCGTTTCTCGACACCGAAGGTGCTCACTGGCTGGACCAGGTTGCCCGCACGGGGCTGAAAAATGCCAATTCCCGCAGTGAGGTTATCGCGAGAACTGAGATTGCCCGCGCCCTGAACGCGGGGGTTATCCAGTGCTACCGCGACAACGGGGTAACGCACAAGCACCTGGGGATTGCCCCTGATGACGCCTGCAAGGTATGCAGGAAGGTAGCAAACGAGGGACCCATCCCCCTTGACTCCCCGTTTTCCAGCGGAGGTCTAGGCGGTCCCTGTCACGTGCAGTGCCGGTGCGTCCCCCTTCCTGCTGGGATGAATATCGTTCCCCCTCAGTCTCACCTGGGAAAGTCGGACTCTAACGTAGAGGACAGCACCCGTACCGCGTGGCTGCTCATCCGGGCTAAGGATGAGAAAGGGAAATGGCGTTACCTGCTCCAGCAGCGTCCTGACGGAAGCTGGGGAATGCCCGGGGGTACCACTTACGTTGACGAACCGGGATGGAGTGCCGCTTACCGGGAGACGGAAGAGGAAATCGGGGCTCTCCCCGCGCTCACCGTAATCCGTGATTTCACGCACCAGGACCCGGACGGGCAGACTGCGTACCTGTTCTTGTGTGAGACGAACATGTTCAAGCCGCCGATGAACGGGAGCACCCCGGAGGAAACCCTTTCCACCGCATGGTTCCGCAGGGGCGAGGTCGAAGACCTTGACCTGACCGGGAAATTCCGCGACGACTGGGTGAAAGAAATCCACCTCCGCGATCAGCTGGGGGACATGAAATCCCCGCAGAATCTCGTCAACGAGAATGGCGAGTGGATAGTGCTAGACGATCCTGACAGGCATGGAGCCGGGATGGGATCGCGCTGGGTGTATCCTCACCGTGCTAACGGGGAAGAGTTCGGGGACGCGGGACCTGGCGGTTATCCAGGGGCAACTCCGGGAGGTAATCCTCCTCATTTCGAGGCGAACAGGATGGACGCCTCCCCGCAAACCAGGGTGTATCCGCGTGATCATGAGGATGAGTTCCCGGAGGAGCGAGGTACTCCTCCCGCGAGGAGACGCAAGACTCCCCCTGGCGGTTTCCCGCAGGTGGAAGATCCAGAAGAGCAGGAAGTTAATTCCACCGGGATTCAGGATGTATCCGCGAATACGGGAGTTCCCCCAGCAGGGAAAGGCGTGCATCCTGTAGCAGGATCAGTCCCTGCGAGAACCCCGAGTCCCATGTCCCCGCATTCGGAACCTCCTGAGATATTCAATCCGGGGGATACTGTCGAGCAGTGGGACCCTGAAAGGGAAAGCGATGTTGTCCACGACCTTCCGCGTGCTCATAAAGGGGCAGCTGACATAGGCGACCCTAACCCGGTCGAGTGGCGTCACGTATACGCGATGATGGAAGGGAATTTCCCCGATGAAGCCCTCGAATGGGTGAAGCATTCCACCTGGATCGGACCTGTCCAGGTTCCCTGGGAACGTATTGATGACGATTCCATCGACAGCTGGGCTGCATCACACCAGCCTGAGACTGTAGCCAGGTTCGCAAGGGAGATCGCGAAAGGCGGGGCGCACACTAACCCGAGTGTGCTCGTGCAGCGCGCAGATCATTCCGATGGGCGGGCGAAAATCGTGGACGGGCATCACCGTGCGATGGCTCGGCATTTCAAGCTGAACAAGCCCGTGCTTGCGTACGTGGGGACTGTTCCCGCGAGGTACATGGATCAAGCCCTGGAAACCCATTCCAGCCAGATTCACCAAGGTTCCGACCCCGGGAATCGCTAAACTGTGAAAATGCCTTTCCTGGCTTGGCGTCCCAGCTATGAAGCACTTCCCGATCCCCCAGAGGAGATTCCCGTGGCTGTCAAAACCCTGAGCGTCGCTGCTGCTATCACCCAGAATCCTGCCGGTGCCCCCAGTCCGCAGGCAATCATGGCAGCGGTAACCCAGGCTCTCTCCGATCCTGTGTTTGCGACCGCATCGCCCTGGACAGCGGTTGTCACTATCACGACAAGCTAGCATAGGTGAGTGCAGTGAAAGTCAGCAAGGAGAGCGTCAACTACCGCTCTGCTGACTCTTCAAAGCACTGCGGAAACTGCGTGATGTTCAGTCAGGGCTCCTGTGACCTTGTTAAAGGTGTCATCAAGCCTGCTGATGTCTGTGACCACTGGGAAGCCAAGTCCGAGAAGTCAGAACAGACTCCCGCCCTGTCCAGTACTCGCAATCCCCTGGGAACCCACGGGCTATGGAACACCCCGGACAGGCATACTGCGGAACGACAGCAGCTTCCCGCATATCTGCAAAACATTGCCCATGCCCTGATCCGTAACGGGATGGAAGAGGGTCAGGCTATCGCGACGGCTATCAATGCAGCCCGCAGATGGGCATCAGGGAAAGGCAACGTGCATCCCGAGGTGATTGAAGCCTCCAGGAATGCCCTTGCTGAATGGGAGAAGCTGAAAGAAACACATGAGTAAGAGAAAGAAAAGAAAACAGGCACTACTGCTGCATGATCTTGCCTGCGCTATGCAAGCCTGTGAGAGAGCGGGACTTGACCCTAAATTCCATCACGGGATTATCGTCACCTCTATCGGGTTTATCCTCCCGGTGAAAGACAGGTGGCAAGTGCGCTTGCTAAGGCATTTTAAATAGTATATAATCCCAGCAGGGGTCCTTTGTGTTATCCCAGCTGAGAACCATTACCTCTGCCCGTCCTTGTACGGGCTTTTTTTGTGCCCGACAAGGAGATGTATGGCTACTACGCTAGCTGCCCCCGAAGTTGCACAGGATCTTGTGCACATTTCCATCCCCATCCTCAAATGGGAGCAGGATGACGACGGGGACCTGATCATCAAGGGTATCGCCACCGATGGCACCGTAGATTCGGACGATCAGATCGTAGATCCGGTCTGGTCCGCGAAAGCCCTGGGCGACTGGCTCGCAACTGGTGGCAACGTGCGGATGTCCCACGATGCGCACCGCCCCATCGGGAAGGGTCTCAAAGTTGAGATCAACAAGGATGGCACGGATAAGCACTGGCTGACCGCTGTCATCGTTGATCCGCTGGCACAGAAGCTGATCAAGAAGGGCGTCCTCCAGGCTTACTCCGTGGGGATTTCCCGTCCGGTTATCAAGCACGACCCGAGGGTCCGCAACGGGCGCATCTGCGGCGGGGATTTCGCGGAAGTATCCGTGGTTGACCGTCCAAGCAATAAGTCCTCCTATCTGGATATCGCTAAGTCTGCTGGAGACTCCTGCGAGTTCGTCCAGGAGATGCACGCGGATGACGAGATCATCGCCAAGTTCTCCGGGGAAGACCTGGTAACAAAGAACGAGGATGCTCAGGTTCCTTTCGCGGATGACATGAGCCTCACGTTTACCCCGAATGATCTCGCTAAAATCCTCAAGTCGAAGATCATCGACCAGCATTACGACGAGCTTGCCCTGAAAGCCCTGTATGAGGCTGAAGAGGGAGTATACAAGCGCAGTGTCAGCACTGCGGAGCGCAGGAGCCTCGCAGGTGAAGGCAATGCGCTTTCTGATGGTAGTTACCCGATCGCGAATGCAGGCGACCTCCACAACGCTGCTCATCTCGCATCTACAGGACACGGCAATGTGGAAGGTGCCAAGCGCCTTATTGCCAGAAGGGCTAAGGAACTTGGTGTGGCTAATCCACTTAACAATGACTCCTCCGAGGACTCGGGGAAAGGAACCACCAGTGTGGTCGAAGAGACTACTGCTCCGGAAGTCCTCAAGGATGACATGACGGGCATGGGCATGGGCGCGGACAAGGATCTTGACGCTGCCATGCTGAAAGATGGGGACGATGACGCCGTTACCGATGCTGTCGGTGAGGAGAAGGCTAAGAAGCCCAAGGGCAAGAAGATGCCCCCGTGGCTGAATGGCGACGATGACAAGAAGCCTTCCGGGGATGACGATGATTCCTGCAAGATGGATCACGTCCACTCCGAGAAGTGCTCCGGGACTCCCCAGTCTGCCAGCGGTGCTAGTGACGCTCAGGCTATGAATGAGATCCCCAACACCGGACCGGCGCTGGAAACCCCCGCCCCGAGTGGTATCCGTACCGCTGACCTGAAGACTGTCGGGGGTTCCCCTGAGACCGCAGTACTCATGCGGTTCAAGTCGATCGGGGTTGACACGGACCTGGGCAAGCTGCACGACCTGACCTGCCCCGCGTATCACCCGGACGAGGTAGTCAAGTATCACCCGTACGCTGACCTGTCCTCGGTGATTGACCTGGACGTGTGGCAGCGCAAGGCTGTTGACGCGGCTTGCGGTCCTATCGAGACCGCACTGGAGCTGACGAAGGCATGGAGCGCAGCGCAGACCCTCAAGTCCGCTAATGCTGCTGAGCTGAACGATTACCGGGTTGAGCTGCACAAGGCGTTCAGGGACGCTAACCCTGGTCCGAGTAGCTATCCTTCCCCCGGCTCGGTTACCCCCAACGGATATAACCGCCCGGTTATCACTGCGGGACATGCTGCTAACTCCCCGGGGTATGACGGACCTAACTCCTCCCCGGATGTTGCAAGCGGAACGCCCAACGCGCATTCGTTTGACCGTCCCCCGCTGGCATCGGGACATCAGTCCCCGAGTCCCTCCCACATGAAGGGCGGAGCTGAGTACCCAGACGCACAGGGAGTTCCCACGCGGATTGATTACGCGCACGTGGAAAAGGAGAAGGCACGTCAGGCACTCTCCCTGATCCACGATAACCTTTCGCGGATGTTCCCCCCGCTGTGCCCGATGGCGCAGAATGTCACCCAGCCTGAGTCTCTCCCCGTGCCCCCGGCTGCTGGGCTGGGCAAGCAGGTTGAGGTTGCCGAGACTGACGCGGCTCTCTCCAAGACTGTCGAGACTCCCGAGGTTTCTGCTGAGTTCCTTGCTCGCGCTGAGAAGGGAATGAAGAAGAAGCTGGGCAAGAAGGTGCTCGCAGGCAAGATGACTGTCGATGAGGCTCGCACCAAGCTGGGTCGCAGGGTAACCCAGAAGGCACTCGAATTGCAGCAGGCTGAGCTTATCAAGACGCAGTTCGAGAGCGGGATTATCACCCGCGAGGAGGCTCTCAAGGCTCTCGGATTCGAGATCGAGATCAGTCCTAACGTAACCGTCCTGCCCCCGGGTAGTAAGGCGGAGGCTCCGGAGATCGTCAAGTCTGCTCCTGAGATTTCCCCTGACATTATCAAGTCTGCCATCGCGGATGCTATTGCTCCGCTGATTGAGCAGATCAACAAGCAGCAGGCAACCATCACTGAGCAGGAAGCTCGGTGGGAGGCTGCCGCTAATGCTGCTGACCCGAAGACTACTTCATGGGCAGGTCTTGCCATGAAGTCGGTACAGCCGGTGGCTGTTACCAAGCAGGCTGAGATCGCGGAGCGCACTCAGCAGATGATTAACCGCCAGCTGCATCACGTCTGGCGTACGAGTGAGAACCCGCATGAGCGGGAAGCAGCCCGTAACGAGCTGGACAAGCGCGGCGGGATTACAGAGTAATTATTGAGTTCGCTCCAAAGATCGGAGAATTCGTATGGCTGACGTTCTTACAGCCGAAGAGGTTACCGCCCCAGGAATGGGCGGGTCCTCTGCTGGCAGTGCGAGCGCTTTCGGTGAGCGCGTAGCTCGCCGGTCCGACTACGAGGGTACGATGACTACCCTTACCAAGTCCCTTGTCAAGGGTGTCGGGCATATCACCAATGACGGGCGTCCCCTGAATGAGGGAGTCCACAGCACCCAGATCCTGTCCAAGTCGCATCAGGCGATCCTGGACACCAGGGCTGCTGCTTTTGACGGTCGGTGGAATTCCGCTGACACCGTATCCCGGATTAGCCCTGAGCTGTGGAAGCAGGCACCCCAGCGTTACCAGGGTCTGGGAATGCAGCTGAGGAACGACGCGGAAGTCCGCAAGTCCCAGGATGCTGCTCTCGGAAAGTCTTTCACTGCGGGAAACCTGGGGCTTAACGGTGCTCCCTACGGGCTGGTGCCTTTCGACCTGCTCGCACCGTCGAGACTCATCTACCCGGTATATACGCTTTTCCGCAACAAATTCCCCCGTCCTGCTGGTCAGGGCGCTTCTCGCCAGGTCTACGGTCTGCTCGGAGTCAGTGGCTCCCAGACCGGGGGTCAGGGCGTTATCGACATCTCCATTCCTGAGCTTGTCCAGTCGGGCGGGACGATGGCGAGCACTCAGTGGCCCATGAACCTCCCGGGTTCTGGTAAGCAGACTGAGTTCAAGCTGAATGTCCCTTACCGTTTCTTCGGGCTCACCGAGTCGCTTTCGTGGCTCGCTCAGTTCGAAGGTCAGGGATTCGAGGATATTTCTGCCCTGGCAAACCTGGTGCTTCTCCAGGAGATGATGTTGGGTGAAGAGTACCAGATGATTGCTGGGTCTTCACAGCCCCTCGCGACACCTGCTGCTCCTACTCTGGTTGCCCGTACCGCAGGATCGAATGAAACTGCTGTCGGAACCACTGGTACTGCCCGTGTCAGAGTCTCCGCGCTGAACTATTTCGGGGAGACCGCTGCTAGCACTGCCGCGACTGTCACCACTTCCGCTGGTCAGGTTATTGACGTGACGATCGCCCCAGTTGCCGGAGCCCAGCAGTACAACCTTTACTACGCGGGTAACTCTGCCACTGTATTCCTGATGGCAGGAACCACGGTGCAGGCAGGAGTCACCACCAGCGGTGCGCAGACCGCGAACGCTGTCGGTGGCGTCCGGTTCACTATCCAGGGTGCTGACCCCACGTCCGCTAACGGTTCTTTCCTGACCACGGACTCCGGGACGGGTTCCGGAAACCGGATGGAGGGGCTTATCCCCACTCTCTCCGGGCTTTCCGCAAGTGGCTCTGGTCCCTACACTAATGTCGGGTTCGGGTCCGGGAACGTCTGGAAGGGCGGATACGTCAATCAGAGCGTCGGAACTCACCTGAGCACTAACGTCATTTTCACCGCACTGGATGCCCTGTGGGAAAACAATGGCATGAACAATGTCACCCCGGGCGTGTTCAAGGCTGATCCTTCTGAGATTGTCGCTGACGGCGGGGACCTCATGAGGCTCGCGAATGACATGCTCAACCAGGGTAGCGCGCTTAACTACCTGCTGAACATCGACCAGTCGCAGATCGGCGGCATTCGTGCTGGCGCTGCGGTTGCAGAGTTTGTCAACCCGGTTACCAGGAGCACTGTCAAGCTGACCGTCCACCCGTGGATGAGCCAGGGCACCGCGCTGCTTATGAGCTACCAGCTCCCGCAGACGTGGAGCCACGTTGACAATGCGTGGGAAATGACCTGCGTGCAGGATTATGTGTCTGTGGCATGGCCTGTCATCGACGCTTCCTTCCGCTACTCCATTTTCCTCCTCGGGACTCTCGTTGCGCATGCTCCTATGTACAGCGGAATCCTCCAGGGACTCCAGGTCTCGGATATTACGCCTTTCAGTTAATCTCCAGGTTCCCAGGGGGATCGGGACTACAATGACCCCATCCCCCTGGGGTCTGGTTAATGCGGCAGAGAGCCGCGCATTTTCACCGAGAACAACACACACGAGAGGAATTGTGTGGCTCTTGCAGTTGCATATCAGACCACGGCTTCGGTGACCACCACCGCAGGTACGGTCTACACTACTCCCGCATCTACCGCCTCGACCTATGCCTATGGCAGGGACCTGGTGGTAACTAACGCCGGGGCGTCCACCATTTTCGTCGGACTGGGAACCGCTAGCGTCGCTACCTCGGTGGCAAGCTTCTCGGTCCCGGCTGGGGGAAGTGTGGTGCTGACTGAGTGCCAGGTTCCCACTGGTGCTCCGCTGACCGCTTGCACAGGGTCTGGCAGCAGCAGCATTTCTGTCGGGTACGCCTCGGTTGTCTCCGTTATCTAAGAGGAGACTTTCTCTTTTAAGGAGACATCATGGCTAACCTTCCTCCAGGCTCCCCGAACTGGGTGAACCTGTCTTACACCCCGACGTGGCTGTTCACCCCGTCAACAAGTGCCCCGAACACGGTTGAGCTGCACAACAACGGGAATAACACTATTTACGTGGGGCAGGCAAACGTCAGCACCACCACCGGGCTTCCCATCCCCCCGAGGACGAAGCCGGTATTCCTGACTAATGTACTCACCCCGCTGTACGCGATTTCTGCGGTCAGTCAGGGTACATTGCTCGGGACGGTGACTAGTGCCTCCACTGCGGGCAGCACCACTCAGATTTTCTCTGCTGGTGCGGTCACAGCACTCCCCCCGGGGACGCAGTTCATTATCGCGAACACTCAGTGGACCTCCAACCTGGAGGTTCTCAATGTTGCCACCTCGGTCGGGACAACCACGGTTTC
>Ga0207667_10010539_pt1 | contig 10800 bp, 11 predicted proteins | sample KBSCornC52_FD_184301 | JGI IMG/M metagenome (GOLD analysis project Ga0207667, IMG submission 184301) | Corn rhizosphere microbial communities from Kellogg Biological Station, Michigan, USA - KBS Corn C5-2 (SPAdes) (version 2) | ecosystem: Host-associated > Plants > Roots > Rhizosphere > Soil ...
GCATCTCGGTGGTCGGCGTATCCTTGACAGACAAGGTGCGCCATCCGATCGTGGGCCGGATCGTCGAGGCCTACGAGGGCAAGGACGGGTGAGGCGGGGTCGGGTTGTCAGGGCGCTGGCGTAGCGCCTGAGCCTTCGACAAGCTCAGGCTGAGCGGAGGTTGGAGGTGATTTCGGACACTCACGGCCGCTCCGGCCGAGCTTGTCGAAGCCCATGCACCATGCCTGCCTTCACCCGGGCTTGTCGAACCCCCTCCCCTGCCCTAGCCCGTTGAATATGCTCGCTCTCGAAATCGACATCGAAGACCCCTGGCCCCCGCAGACCGATTGGGCCGACCTGGCCGAAGCGGCCGCCGAGGCGGCCATGGCGGTGGCGCCGGAGCTGGACAATCCGCGGCTGTCTGCTTCCGTGCTGTTCACCTCCGACGCCGAGGTCCACGTGCTCAACCGCGAGTGGCGGGCCAAGGACAAGCCGACCAACGTGCTGTCCTTCCCGATGATCGCGCGGGCCGACCTGCTGGCCATGGCGCATGACGGGGCGCCGGAAATGCTGGGCGATCTTGCCCTCGCCTTCGAGACCTGCGCGCGGGAGGCGGGGGAAAAGGGCATTCCCGTGGCCGATCACGCAGCACACCTGATCGTCCACGGGCTGCTGCATCTGGCCGGGCACGATCACGAGTTGGGCGAGGCCCAGGCCGAGGCGATGGAGGCGCTGGAAACAAAGGCGCTTGCGAAAATGGGCATTGCGGACCCATATCGCGCGTGAGGCGTCGCAAGCGGCGCGGGGCAGACAAAGGATAGCAAGACAAATGGCCGATCATGGCCGCAACGGCGACAGCGCCGGCGGAGAGGCGGACAGTAGGCGCAGCCTGTGGCACGGGCTGCGCCGGCTGTGGAACCCGGATCACGACCAGTCGCTGCGCGCGGCGCTGGAAGAAGCCATCGACGAGCACGAAGGCGAAGACGACGCGCCGGCGGGCGACCTTTCGCCGCTGGAGCGGCAGATGGTGCGCAACCTCCTCCATTTCAGCGAGGCCGACGCCGACGACGTGGCCATCCCGCGCGGCGAGATCGTGGCCGTGCCGGCTTCGGCCAGCTGGGAGGAACTGGTCGCGATGTTCGCCGAGCACGGCCACAGCCGCCTGCCGGTCTATCGCGATTCGCTCGACGAGATCGTCGGCATGATGCACCTCAAGGACGTGTTTCCCTTCCTGGCGACCGCCAAGGCCCCGCCGCGCGACTGGACCGTGCTGATGCGCCAGCCGCTGTTCGTGCCCCAGGCGCGCGGCGCGCTGGACGTGCTGGCCGACATGCGGGCCAAGCGGGTGCACCTGGCGGTGGTGATCGACGAATACTCCGGAACGGACGGGATCATCACCATCGAGGACCTGGTCGAGGAGATCGTCGGCGACATCGAGGACGAGCACGACGAAGCCCCGCGCGAGCTGCTGGTGCCACTGGAAAACGGGGCCTGGGAGGCCGATGCACGCGCCGAGCTGGACGACATCGGCGAGCGAATCGATCCGCGGCTGGCCGAAGTGGAAGAGGACATCGACACCATCGGCGGCCTGGCCTTTGTGCTGGCCGGGCAGGTTCCGCCGGTGGGTGCCGTGCTTACGCATTCCAGCGGCTGGAAACTTGAAGTGACTGCGGGTAACGAACGGCACGTGACGCGGCTGCGGCTTGATCCGCCGGCGGGTGCGGAACCGACGCAAGCCTGACAGCACCAGAACACAAGAAGCGAGATTGCCCCGCCCATGCGCCGCCTGCCGCCCCTCCGCTCGCTGGAAGCCTTCGTGCGCGTCGTCCGCCTCGGCTCGGCCAAGGCCGCGGCCAGTGAACTCGGGCTCAGCGCCTCCGCGCTCTCGCGCCGGGTCCAGGCGCTGGAGGATTTCACCGGCAAGAAGCTGTTCCACCGCCAGCACCAGGCCATGCGCCTGACCGACGACGGGCAGGCCTTCTACGATGCGGTCGGCCCCAAGCTGGACGAACTGGCCGAGGCGGTCGAAAGCCAGGTCGATACCGGGCAGGTACTGCGTCTGCACCTGGGGGTGACGCCGATGTTCGGCGCCCAGCGCCTGTTCCCCCGCCTGGCCGAGCTGCGCAAGCTCCACCCGCGCCTGCACATCGACGTGGACACCAGCCCGCACCAGGAGAACCGGATCGGCGATACGCTGGATGCGGCGATCATCCTGTCCAAGGCGCCGGACCCGTCGCTCTATGCGGCCCAGCTGGATCACAACCGGGTCTATGCGATCACGTCCAAGGCGCTCGCCGCCGAGCTGGGCGCGACGCCCGACCTTGCCAAGCTCTCGCGGCAGACCTTCCTCATCCACCACGACCTGCCGGACAGCTTCGTCGCGTGGAAGGCGGCAACCGGCATCGGCGATTTCACCCCGGTGGCGGTGGACCAGATCGATTCGGGCCCGCTGATCCTGGAGGCGGCGGCCAATGGCCTGGGCGTGGCGATCATGCACGACGACTATATCGCCCGTTCCGGCGACGAGCGGCTTGCCCGGCTCTATGATTTCGAGGTGGAAAGCCCCTATTCCTACTGGTTCGTGTGCAAGCCCCGCGCGCTGGAGACCCGGCCGGTGCGGCTGTTCCACGATTGGCTGGTGAAGGCGGGGCTATAGGGGTTTTCGCCTAGACCATCATTCGCCCCCTCTTTGCTCGGGCCGGGCGAAGAGGCAGGCATGACCCTCATCGACAAGTCGCTGTTCACCGCCACCCCGGTCTTCCGCGCCCGCCGCAGGCGGATCACGGTGCGCCTGCGCGTGGCCGGCGGCGTGGGACCGGCTCAGGAGGCGATCGCGCGCGACGTATCGGCCCAGGGGATGAGCGCGATCGCACAAGGGGGGCCGCCGCCGGTCGGCGAGGTCGTCAGCGTGGCCCTGCCCGATGGATCGTCGCTATGGGGGGTGGTGCGCTGGGCCGAAGGCAAGGCCTTCGGGGTGGAGTTCGATCCGGCCTCGCGAACCGTGCCGGCACAAGGCCTTGGCCCAACCTGACGCCCCTTGCCTGCGACGGGCGTGCGATCCGCACGGTCCGCACGGGTTGCTCTTGTAACTTCGAGTAACTATTACCCGAGGCACTTCAGGCGATGAATCCCCGACCCGCGTTGGCGTTCAGGCAAGCCTGCCTTTGGGAGAATCCAGGAAATGAAAGCAGCAGTCCTGCGCGAAATCGGCAAGCCGATGCAGATTGAAGATGTCCGGCTCGGCTCGGTCGGCCCGCGCGAGGTGCGGATCGCCAACCGCGCGGTCGGCGTGTGCCACTCCGACCTTCACTTCGCCGAGGGCGCCGTCCCCCATCCGCTGCCGGTGGTGCTGGGCCATGAAGCGGCGGGCGTGGTGGTCGAGGTGGGCAGCGAGGTGCGCTCGGTGAAGGTGGGCGACCATGTGGTGACCTGCCTTTCGGCCTTCTGCGGCCACTGCCCGACCTGCGTTTCGGGCAAGATCAACCTGTGCGACAGCGGCGAGACCATTCGCCCGGCCGACACGGCCTCGCGCCTCTCGCTCGACGGCAAGGCCCTGACCCAGTTCGCCAACCTCTCGGCCTTTGCCGAAGAGATGCTGGTCCATGAGAATGCCTGCGTGGCGATCCGCCCCGACATGCCGTTCGACCGGGCCGCCGTTCTGGGCTGCGCGGTGGTGACGGGGGCCGGCGCGGCGATCAACACGGCCGGGATCCGGCCCGGCGAAACGGTGGCGGTGATCGGCTGCGGCGGGGTGGGCCTTTCGGCGATCAACGGCGCGGCGCTGGCCGGCGCCGGGCGCATCATCGCGATCGACCGCCAGCCGGCCAAGCTGGAGCTGGCCAAGCGTTTCGGCGCCACCGAGGCGATCGAGGCCGGGCCCGATACGGTCGCCCAGGTCCTGGAGATGACTTCGGGCGGGGTCCATCACGCGATCGAGGCGATCGGCCTCAAGTCCACCATCGAGAGCGCCTTCGCCATGCTGCGCAGCGGCGGGACCGCGACCGTGGCCGGCATGGTCCCCTATGGCACCAAGCTGGAACTCGATGGCTTCGCCCTGCTCGGCGAACGCCGGTTGCAGGGCTCCAACATGGGCTCCAACCACTTCCCGCTGGATATTCCGCGGTTCACCGACTTCTACATGCAGGGCCGGCTGAACCTTGACGACCTGATCGCTCACCGGATCCGGCTGGACGAGGTGAACGAGGCGTTCGACGCGCTGCGCGATGGCGCCACCGCGCGCTCGGTCATCCTGTTTGACTGACCTGCGGCGCACCATCCCCTCCCGGGCGGGAGGGGATGGTGGCCATGAGGCCAGGTTCAGCCCTCGCTGACGGCGGCCTTGACGATCTTGCCCGGCTCGCGCGGGGGCTCGCCCTTGGGCAGGGCATCGACGTGTTCCATGCCTTCGACCACCTGGCCCCAGACGGTGTACTGGCGATCGAGGAAGGTCGCATCGTCGAAGCAGATGAAGAACTGGCTGTTGGCCGAGTGGGGGGCGCTGGTGCGGGCCATCGAGCAGACGCCGCGCACGTGGGGTTCGGCGTTGAATTCGGCCTGGAGATCGGGCTTGGACGAACCGCCCATGCCGGTGCCGTTGGGGCAGCCGCCCTGGGCCATGAAGCCGGGGATCACGCGGTGGAACTTGATCCCGTCATAGAAGCCTTCGCCAACCAACTCCTTGATCCGGGCGACGTGGCCGGGGGCCAGATCGGGGCGGAGCTTGATCTTGACGTCGCCGCCCTGGCCGTTGCCGGTATCGAGCGTGAGGGTGAGAAATTCGTCGGCCATCGGGCGGTCTCCTTGTTGTCGGCGCCGATATAGTGCCGCGGATTGCAAAGTCATCTTTTTGTGAGGCGCGCTCCTGCACATCCGCGCAGGGCGTGCGGCACCGGCCGCAAGGACCGCCGGAAGGCTTTTCCGCGCCTCACCGAAACCCTCGGTTGCAATTGCGAAATCCGGCAATAGACCGGGGCCCGTAATGACCGACGACCGCGCCCCGGAACTGCTTGAGCAGGCCGACGCCCTTCCCGGGGCCGACGAACTGCGCGAAGTGCCCGAGCGCTCGGGCGATTCGGAGCGGCTCGACAACGAGAACCGCCTGAAGAGCGACTTCGTGCGCCGGGTGCGCGACGCGCTGGAGGCCGACGAGCGCGACCAGGTCTATGACATGGTCGAGCCGCTCCACCCGGCCGACATCGCCGACCTGTTCGAGCTGCTCGACAGCGACGACCGCCGCCTGCTGACCCGCGCGATCACCGACCTGCTCAGCGCCGACGTGATCGCCGAACTCAACGACCACGTGCGCGAGCAGCTGGTCGAGGACCTGCCGGCCGAGGACATCGCCTCGATCGCCGAGCAGCTCGAGACCGACGACGCCGTCGCCATGCTGGAGGACCTCGACGAGGCCGACCAGCAGGCAGTCCTGGCCGAGCTCGACCCCGAGGACCGCGCCGCCATCGAAAGCGCGCTGGCCTTCCCCGAGGAGAGCGCCGGGCGCATCATGAGCCGCGATTTCATCGCGGTGCCCGAATACATGTCGGTCGGCGACCTGATCGACTACCTGCGGCGCGATCCCGAGCTGGCGACCGAATTCTGGGAAGTGTTCGTGGTCGATCAGCGGCATCATCCGGTGGGGACCTGCGCCCTTTCATGGATCCTGCGTGCCCCGCGCGAGGTGGCGCTGGCCGACGTGATGAAGCGCGACCAGACGCTGATCCCGGTCACCATGGACCAGGAGGAAGTGGCGCTGCGCTTCCAGAAGTACGCGCTGATCTCGGCCGCCGTGGTGGACGAAAGCGGGCGGCTGGTCGGCCAGATCACGGTCGACGACGTGGTCCACATCATTCAGGAAGAGGCCGGCGAGGACGCCCTGCTGCTCTCGGGCGCGGGCGACGGCGACATCAACGAGCCCTTGCCCAGCACGATCCGCACGCGGATGTGGTGGCTGTTCATCAACCTCGGCACCGCGATCCTCGCCTCGGCGGTGGTCGCCGCCTTCGAGGACACGATCACCCGGCTGGTGACGCTGGCCGTGCTGATGCCGATCGTGACCGGGATGGGCGGAAACGCCGCAACCCAGACCATGACCGTGACCGTGCGCGCGCTGGCCACCAACCAGCTGACCAGCTCCAACACCTGGCGCATGATCATGCGCGAATGGTGGATCGCCTCGGCCAACGGCTGGGGGCTGGGCGTGCTGATGGCGATCGGTTGCCAGGTGGTCTATGGCGACTGGTGGCTGAGCTTCGTCCTGCTGCTGGCGATGCTGCTCAACAGCCTCAACGCGGGGCTTTCGGGTGTGCTGATCCCGATCACGCTCAACCGCCTGAAGATCGACCCGGCCGTGACCTCGACCGTCTTCGTCACCACCATGACCGACACACTGGGCTTCTTCTTCTTCCTGGGCCTGGCCGACCTGTTCAAGCTGAGCGCGTGAGGGCGCGGTGCTGCACATGACCAAGGTGGCCTACGGGGCGCAGTCGCTGGACGAGGTCCACGGCTGGTTCGCCTCCCGGGGCGAGACCCATCGGCTGACCACCCGCTACCTGCCCAAGCGCCACGCCGAGATGATCGGCGGTTCGGTGTTCTGGATTCTCAAGCACCAGTTGGTCGCGCGCTCGGAAATCCTCGGGTTCGAGGAGGCCGAGGGTGGACGAACGGCGATCGTCATTTCCGGCCGGCTGATCGACGTGCGCCCCAAGCCGCGGCGGGCGCACCAGGGCTGGCGCTATCTCGACGCCGCCGACGCGCCGGCCGACCTGGCCGCCGGCGAGGCGGGCGAAGTGCTGCCCGGCCATCTCGCGCACGAACTGGGCAAGCTGGGATTGCTCTGACCGGTGGGCCGCGCGTAGATTGCCCGCGATGACCGGCCCTCCCCCGCAACTCAAGCTCAAGCTCCAGCTTTACTGCGGCGAGGAAATCGCAATGGGGCCGGGCAAGGCAGACCTGCTGGAGGCGATCGCCCGGGACGGTTCGATTTCCGCCGCCGGACGCGCGCTGGGCATGAGCTATCGGCGCGCCTGGTTGCTGGTCGATACAATGAACCGCTGCTGGGACGGGCCGCTCGTGGCCACAGTGCCGGGCGGATCGGCCCGCAGCGGGGCTGCGGTGACGCCGCTGGGGCAGGACGTCCTGGCGCGCTACCGGGCGTTGCAGCGCGCTGCAACGCAAGCCGCCGCGGGCGCGGATTGGCAGGCGCTGGCCGGGTTGCTGCGCGAAGCCCCGCGCCTGCGTTCGCGGGAAATCCCGGCGGGGTGATCAGTGGGCGGCGTCCATCCGGGCGAGCGAGCGCACCTTGGGCATGAACCAGACCAGCCCCATCGCCAGCACGGCCGCGCCGGCGGATATCAGGAAGGTGTGAGTCATCGCCAGGGTCACGGCCTGTTCGTTGACCAGGTTATCGACGATGGTCCGGGCCTGCTGAGTGCTCATGCCGGACTGCGCCAGCGTCTGCATCGTTTCGGCGGGCCGGATCGTATCGGCAAAGCCGGCGTGCTTGATCCGTTGCTCGTCGGACCAGTCGGTCAGGGTGAGCGAGGTGGCGATGGCCACGGCAAGGGTCCGCGTGAAGTTCTGGATGCCCGCCGCCGATGCCACTTCGCCGGGCTTGACCGCGGCCATCGCCATCTGGGTCAGCGGCATGATGAACAGCGGCATGGCGAAACCCTGGAGGATCTGCGGTTCGGACAGGGTCCAGAAATCGAGCCCGGTGGTCCACCGCGACCGGTTGAGCGACTGGATCGCGAACCAGCCCACGCCCAGGAACACCGGAATGCGCAGATCCACCTTTTCCAGGATCTTCGGCAGGAACATCGCCGCCAGGAACGACATGCACCCGGTCCAGGCGGTCACCATGCCGGCGTCCTGCGCGGTGTAGCCCTGCGTACTCTGGAGCCATTGCGGGATGACCACGATGCTGGCGAAATAGGCGCTGAAGCACACCGAGAGCATGATCACCGCCATCGCATAGCCGCGATTGCGGAAGATCCGGATATCGACGATCGGGTGTTCCTCGGTCAGCTCCCAGATGACGAAGACGCACAAGCCGATCACGGCCGCGATGCCGAGGCCGGCGACGCGCCAGTCGGCGAACCAGTCGCGGTCGCGGCCGATGTCGAGCATGATCTGAAGGCAGCCGATCCAGAACACCAGCAACGCCAGCCCGACCCGATCGATCGGCTTCCTGATCTTCTCCGTCTCGGCCGGGCGCAGGACGACCGCGCCGACGGTCGAACAGGCGATGGCGATGGGCACGTTGATCAGGAAGATCCAGTGCCACGAGAAGCTGTCGGAGATGTAGCCGCCAAGGATCGGGCCCATCGCCGGGGCGACCAGCACGGTCATGGCCCAGACCCCCATGGCCTTCGCGCGCCGTTCCGGCGGGAAGACACGGATCATCATGGCCTGGCTGATCGGCATCAGGGGGGCGCCGGCGAACCCCTGCCCGATCCGCGCGGCCACCAGGAGCCCGAGGGTGGGCGACAGGCCGCAGGCGAGCGAGAACAGGCCGAAAGCGGCCATCGCCGCGACATAGACCCTGACCACCCCGAACCGGTCCGACAGCCACCCGGTCAGCGGCACGCAGATCGCCTCGGCCACGGCATAGGAGGTGATCACCCAGGTCCCCTGTTCCAGGGTAATGCCCAGGTTCCCCGCAATGTGCGGGACGGACACGTTGGCAACCGTCATGTCCAGCAGCACCATGAAGTTGCTGAAGGCCATGACGAAGCCCGCGATCAGCTGGGTGCGGGTGGAAAACGGCCAGGGACCGGCTCCTGCCGGAGCGGCGCCGTCCTGCGGTTGTGCCGGGGAATCGGCCACGATGGGTGCCTCACTTGCCGGAGGTGTCGATCTCGACCTCGGTGGAGAGCCCGACGCGCAGCGGGTGGTCGGCCAGCTCCTTCGGGTCGAGCGTGATGCGCACCGGCAGGCGCTGGACCACCTTGATCCAGTTGCCGGTGGCGTTCTGGGCCGGGATCAGTGCCATCGACGAACCCGTGCCGCCGCCGATCCCCACGACCCTGCCGTGATAGACCACGTCGCCGCCATAGATATCGGCCGTGGCCGTGGCGGGCATGCCGATGCGCACGTCGCGCAGCTGGCGCTCCTTGAAGTTGGCATCGATGTAGACCTGGGCAACCGGCACGATCGTCATGATCGGGGCCCCTTGGGCGACCCGCTGGCCGATCTGGACGCGGCGCTGCGTGACGATCCCGTCGATCGGCGCGCGCATGATGGTGTTGCCGACATCGACGCGGGCCTGCTGGACCCGGGCAGCGGCGGCGCGGACGGCGGGATCGGTATCCTCGGTCGAGCCGGCGACGACGGCGGCGCTGGCCTGGTACTGGCCCTGGGCCGCCTTCTGCCCGGCCTCGGCCTGGGCGAGCCCGGCGCGGGCCGAAGCCACGGCGGCCTGAGCGGTTTCGAAGGCGCGGCGGGCGTTGCTCAGCTCTTCGCCGGAAACCGCGCCGCTGCCGGCAAGCGACTGGCGGCGGGCATAATCGGTCCGGGCCTTGTCGAGATCGGCCTGGGCGGCACTGACCTGCGCCTGGGCCCGACCGATATCGGCGCCCGAGGCGCCGACCTGGGCCGAGGCAGCGCCCGCGCTGGCCTGGGCCTGACGGAACTTGCGCCGCGCGGCGGCGAGATCGGCCTCGGCCTGGGCCAGCATGATCTGCGGCGTCACCGGATCGAGCACGACGAGCACGTCGCCGCGCTTGACCGGCTGGGTATCGCTGACCTTCACGTCGAGCACGGTGCCCGCGATCAGCGGGGTGACCTGGGCCATTTCGGCGTTGACGTAGGCATTGTCGGTACTGACGTGGTTGCGGCCGAACAGCAGGTACCACGCGGCCCACAGCAGGGCGACGGCGGCAATGACCATGGCCAGCCGGACCAGCCAGCGACGGCGCGCGGCCATGCGGGCGCTGGTGCGCCAAGCTTCCGTCCGGGCGGCGCTATCGTCGTCGGGCGCGGCGGAAATCAGCTCGGGCGGGGCGGCGTCAGCCATGGGTGGAGTCTTTCGTACTGGCAGTCTGCAAGGTGGAGGTCACGGGCGCGAACCCGCCCCCAAGGGCGCGGACCAGGCCGATATCGGCATTGCGCGCGGCCTGTTCGGCCTGAACCGCGGCAAGCTGCGCGCGCAGCAGGCGATCCTCGACCTGAAGGACATCGAGCAGGGTAACAAGACCGGCACGGTAGCGCAGGTTGGCCTCGGCGAAGGCGGTTTGCGCGGCATCGCGCGCGGCGCGGGCATCGGCCAGACGCTGGCCGACGAGACGGGCACTGGTCTCGGCGTCGGCGGCCTGCCGGTAGGCGGCGAGCACCACGCCGTTATAAGCCGCGACCGCGGCGTCATAGTCGGCGCGGGCGCCGCGATAGCGCCCCGCCAGCTCGCCGCCGTGGAAGATCGGCAGGCTGAAGGCGGGCCCCACGAACCCGGTCTGCGATCCGCTCTGGAACAGCGATTCCAGCCCCAGCGACTGGAACCCGAACATGGCGGACAGGCGCAGCGAGGGGAAGAAATCGGCGCGGGCCACCTTGATCCGGCCGGCCGCGGCCTCGACCCGTTCGCGCGCGGCGGCGACATCGGGGCGGCGGCCGACGAGGTCGGTCGTGACCGTGTCGGGCAGATCGCGGGGGACCACCGGCGCGAGTTTCGGCGCGGCGATGGCGAGGCCCCGGTCCGGCCCGGCCCCGACCAGCGCGGCGAGCTGGTGGCGGCGCAAGGCCACGGCCTCGTCGGCCGCGCTCAAGGCGAAGCGGGCCGTGGCGAGCTGGCCCTCGGTGACGGCGACGCCGCCTTTCGTCTCGAGGCCATTG
>Ga0207667_10010540_pt1 | contig 10799 bp, 5 predicted proteins | sample KBSCornC52_FD_184301 | JGI IMG/M metagenome (GOLD analysis project Ga0207667, IMG submission 184301) | Corn rhizosphere microbial communities from Kellogg Biological Station, Michigan, USA - KBS Corn C5-2 (SPAdes) (version 2) | ecosystem: Host-associated > Plants > Roots > Rhizosphere > Soil ...
CGTCGAGTTGTACTGGGGCGAGCCCTCGATGCGTTCATGCAGCACGAAGCCGCGCTCGGTCTGCACCGGGCCGCCGTAGAACACGGGCTGCTCGCCGAGATCTTCGCTGGCGAGCGTGAGGTCGACCTTCTCGAACAGGTTGCGCAGGCGGATGTCCACCGGCTTGTTGATCATCAACCCCAGCGCGCCCTTCTCGCTGTGCTCGCACAGGTAGACGACCGCGCCGGCGAAGGCCTCGTCCACCATGCCGGGCATGGCGATGAGGAACTGGTTGGTCAGGTTGATGGGTTCGGAAGCCATTGCCGCGATTTTAGGGCAGCGGGGGCGCCACAATCGACCGCCATGGAGATCTCCCCCCGCAAACCGGTGAGCCGCGCGCTGGTCTGGTTCCGGCGCGACCTGCGGGTCGCCGACCACCCTGCCCTGGCCCGCGCGCTGCGCGAGGCCGAAGCCGTCTGGTGCGTCTTCGTGCTGGACCAGGCGATCCTGGCGGCCCTGCCCGCCGACGACCGCCGCGTGGCCTTCATCCGCGCCAGCCTGGCCGATCTGGACGCCCAGCTCGCCGCGCTGTCGGGCGGCCGTGCGCGCCTCGTCGTGCGCCACGCCGTCGCCGCCGACGAGATCCCGCGGCTGGCCGCCTGGCTCGACGCGCAGGCCGTCTATTTCCACCGCGACGACGACCCGGCTGCGCGCGCGCGTGACGCCCGCGTGTACGAGCGCCTGCGCGCGGACGGCCGCGCGATGCACGGGTTCAAGGACCATGTGATCTTCGAACGCAAGGAGATCCTGACCGGTGGCGGCACGCCCTATGGCGTCTTCACGCCCTACAAGAACGCCTGGCTCAAGGCCCTGCACGCCCGGCCCGAGTTGCTGGGCGACTGCGGCAGCGACGCTGACGGCAGCGCCCTGGCCGCCGCGCCGGCCAGCCCCTGGCGCGACGGCGCGGCCGTGCCGTCACTGGCCGAATTCGGTTTCCGCGCGCCCGCCGCCGCGGCCGGGGACGATGCCGGCCTGCGTCCCGGCACCGACGGCGGCGAGGCCCTGCTCGAGGAATTTCTCGACCGCCTCGACGACTACGACGACACGCGCGACTTCCCCGCGCGACCGGGCCCCAGCCACCTGGGGGTGCACCTGCGCTTCGGCACGCTGTCGCTGCGCCGCCTGGTGCGGCTGGCCAGCCAGCGCATCGAGGGCGGCAGCCGCGGCGCGCAGACCTGGTTGTCCGAACTGGTGTGGCGCGACTTCTACCACCAGGTGTTGTTCCACCATCCGCACGTCGTCGACCGCGCGTACCGCGCCGATTGCGTCGACCTGCGCTGGGAGCAAGGCGACCAGGCGGACGCCCGGTTCGCCGCCTGGTGTGCAGGCCGCACGGGCTATCCGCTGGTGGACGCCGGCATGCGCCAGCTCAATTCGAGCGGCTACATGCACAACCGGCTGCGCATGGTCACGGCCAGCTTCCTCACCAAGGACCTGGGCGTGTCGTGGCAGCGAGGCGAGGCGTACTTCGCGCTCAAGCTCAACGACTTCGAGCTGGCCTCCAACAACGGCGGCTGGCAATGGGCCGCGTCCACGGGCTGCGACGCGCAACCCTGGTTCCGCATCTTCAACCCGGTGACGCAGAGCGAACGCTTCGACCCGCAAGGCGCCTTCATCCGCCGTTGGGTGCCCGAGCTGCGCCTGCTGGGCGGCAAGGCCCTCCACGCGCCGTGGAAGGCGACGCCGGCCGAGCTCGCGATGGCCCGGGTGGCCCTGGGGGTCGACTATCCGAGGCCCATCGTCGACCACGACGTGGCGCGCGAGCAGACGCTGGCGCGGTTCGGAAGCCGGGGCAGTGGCAGCCCGGTCGTGGCGGCCTGAGTCACTCCCGCCGGGCACCGGCCTTGCTTGTCCTGGTCAGCAACGGAGCCAACCATGATTTCCAACGAGCCCGTCGTGCGCGACTACCGGCCGCACATCGACATCAGCGACTACTTCGAGCTGCGCGGCTGGGCCAAGCGCTTTGGCGTGACCGCCGGCGAGGTGCGGCAGGCCGTGGCCCGCGTGGGCGACCACCCGACGAGCGTCGAGCATTACCTGCGCTTCGCGTCGGCCAGCGTCGCTTCCGGCCTGGTCGACGGCCTGGGCTGAGGCCTGGCGCAGGCCCTAGAACAGCTCGACGTCGCTGACGCGCTTGTCGTCCTCGACGATGCCCTTGCGGTGCAGCTCGGCGTAGTTGCTGACCTGGTCGCGGCCGTTGTGCTTGGCGTGGTAGACGGCGCGGTCGGCACGCTCGAAGGCCACCGACGGCGTGTCGCCCGTCTCGATGGCGGTGAAGCCGACGCTGACGGTGATCTTGCCGGCCTGCGGGAACGGGTACTCGCCCACCACTTTGCGGAAACGCTCGAAGGCGACGATGGCGTCCGCCTCGTCGTTGCACAGCAGCAGCACGACGAACTCCTCGCCGCCGAAGCGGTAGAGCTGGTCGGAGAAGCGGAATGCGCCGCGCATGATGCGTGACAGCAGCAGCAGCACTTCGTCGCCGATGAGGTGGCCGAAGCGGTCGTTCACGCTCTTGAAGTGGTCGATGTCGACCACCCCCAGCCAGTAGCGCGAGCCGGAGGCGTGCCGGCGCTCGCCCTCGTCGAGCTTGGCGTCGAGCAGCGGCAGCGACGCCACCTTGTAGAAGCTGTCGTCGAAGATCTTGCGGTTGAGCAGCCCGGTCAGCGTGTCGCGCTCGCTGTAGTCGAGCAGCGTCTGCACGTTGCGGTAGATGCGCAGCACGCCGAAGATGAGGCGACGCGACTTCGCGCCGATGCCGCGCGCGGTCTGGATCTCGATGACGCCCACGGCGCCCGTATCGGACATCACCGGAAAGAGCGTCGTGAAGCCGTCCTCGGAGCGGACCTCGATGATCTTGGCCGTGGTCAGGCACTCGAGCCAGTCGGGCCGTTCGGTGGCGCGCGGCAGGGTGTCCAGGTCGACCCAGGCCGGGTCGGCCGTGGCGGCCGGGGAATCGGCCAGCAGCGCGGCCCGGGTGAGCCAGCGCTCCTCGCCCTGATCACCCACCAGCCGGTAGACGGCCACGCGCCTGGGCGCGAGGAAGTCGCGCATGGCGTGCGCCAGGCTGACGTCGAGCGTGTCGCGGTCGCGCAGCCCGGTCAACGAGGCAAGGTGATCGATGATTTCCGACATGGATTTCTGAAGCGGTGATCCCTGTTATCGGACGAGTATCTCGCCGACTGAAACCCCGAATCCGCGGAGGGGCCCGGCCGATATGCCGGAATAGTCACGGATTCTCAGGCGGGCATCTTCTTCGCGACATTCTCCTGGATCAGGCCGATCAGCTGTTCTTCGTCGTAGGGCTTGCCCAGGTAATGGTCGGCGCCCAGCTGGATGGCCAGGTCGCGGTGCTTCTGGGCGATGCGCGACGTGATCATGATCACGGGCAGGCCCGTCCAGCGCGGATCGTGGCGCACGTTGCGCAGCAGGTCGAAGCCGTCCATGCGCGGCATTTCGATGTCGGTCAGCATGACGGCCGGACGCTCCACCTCGAGCTGCTCCAGGGCATCCAGGCCGTCCTTGGCCACGGTGACGCGGAAGCCTTCGCGGGTCAGCAGGCGCTGCGTGACACGGCGCACCGTGAGCGAATCGTCGACCACCAGGATCAGCGGGGCCTTGGCCTCCTCGACCTCCTCCACCACCACCGGCACGTGCGGCGCGCCGGCCTCGGCCGTCGGACGCTGGCCGTACACGGCCGCGAGCGCCACCGGGTTGTAGATGGGCACCACCTCGCCGGTGGCCAGCAGGGACATGCCCGCCAGGCCCGGCAGGCGCGCCAGCTGCGGCCCCAGGTTCTTGACGACCACTTCCTGGTTGCCCACGACCTGGTCGACGTGCAGCGCGACGCGCTGCTCGGCGCTTCGCACCAGCACGACCGAGTTCGTCTTGCCGGCCAGCACGCCGTGGGTGCTCGACTGCAGCAGCGCGCCCAGCCAGAAGAACGGCACTTCGTGCGTCCCGTCCTGGTAGATGCCGGTCTTGTAGGCCTGTTCGACATCGGCGGTCGGGGTGCGGCGCACCACTTCCACCAGCGAGGCCGGCATGGCGACGGTCAGGTCGCCGCAGCGCAGCTGCACGACGCGCGTCACGGCCGTGGTCAGCGGCAGCAGCAGCGTGAAGGCCGTGCCGCGACCCGGGGCCGAAGCGGTCTCGATGCGGCCGCCGAGCGCGGTGATGTCCGAGCGCACGACGTCCATGCCGACGCCGCGGCCGGCCAGTTCGGTCACCGTCTCGGCCGTCGTGAAGCCGGGCGTGAAGATCAGGTTGGCCAGCTCCGCCTCGGTCGGCGTGGCGTCCGGGGCGAGCAGCCCGTTGGCGCGGGCGCGCGCCTCGATGCGCTGCAGGTCGAGGCCGGCGCCGTCGTCACGGATCGTGATGCGCACCTCGTTGCCCTGCTGGGCCAGCGTGACGTCGATCGTGCCGACCGGATCCTTGTCCTGCGCGCGGCGGATGTCGGGCGACTCGATGCCGTGCACGACGGAGTTGCGCAGCAGGTGCTCGAACGCGCCGGCCATGCGATCCAGCACCGAACGATCCAGCTCGATGGACGAGCCTTCGACGTTCAGGCGCACCTGGACGCCGGTTTCCTTGGCAGCCTGCCGCACGACGCGGTACAGGCGTTCGGACAGGGCGTCGAACGGCACCATGCGCGCGCGCAGCAGGTCTTCCGACAGCGCACGCGTCAGGCGTGCCTGGGCGGCCATCTCGTCTTCGGCCGACTGCACCGTCTGCGTGATGCTGCGCTGCACCGTGGCCACGTCGTTCACCGACTCGGCCATCATGCGCGTCAGTTCCTGGAAGCGCGTGAAGCGGTCCATCTCCAGCGGGTCGAACTCCGCGGACAAGGCCTTGCTCGCCTCGAGTCGCGAGGCGATCTGCGTGTCGGCCTGGAGCTCGATGTCGCGCAGCTGGCGACGCAGGCGATCCAGGTTTTCCGTCAGTTCGCGCAGCGAGGCGCGCATCTGCGTGACGTCCGTCTCGAGGCGCGAACGCGTGATCGAGACTTCGCCGGCCTGGTTGACCAGGCGGTCCAGCAGCGGCGCCTTGACGCGCACGGTGGCGGTGGCCGGATTGCCGGTGGCGGCCTCGACGACGCGCTGCACGCGCGACGGGTTCTCGACGCTGAAGCGCGCCCAGTCGATGACGCTCGGCGTGGCATCGGCCAGCGCCTTGGGCACCATCTGGCGCACGGTGGACTCGGGCGCGGCCGGCGGCTCGGCGACCGGCGCAGGCACCTCGGCCACCGGGGCCGGCGCGGCGACCACGGGCTCGATGGCCACCGGCGCCGCGACGGGCACCGGCGCGGCCACCGGCGCCGGAGCGGGCGCAGGCATGCCTTGCGGGTTCTTCAGCAGGCGTTGGAATTCCTCGTCCAGCGCGTCGACGCCGGTGTGCAGCATCGCCATCGTCGGCGGGCTGACCGAGCGGCCGCCCACGCGTTCCTCGAAGGCCGATTCCAGGCGGTGCGCCAGTTCGCCCAGGCGCATCGCGCCGGCGAGGCGGGCGCTGCCCTTGAGCGTGTGCAGCGCGCGCAGCGCACCGAACGCCTCGGAGGTCATCTCGGGCGCCTCTTCCCAGGCGCGCAGGTGCGACGCCAGGTTCGGCAGCAGTTCCTGCGCCTCTTCCGAGAAGATCTCGAACAGCTCGGGGTCGATCGCGTCGTGGGCGTCCAGGTCCTGCGCGAACCCGCCGGCATCCGTCTCCGACGCGGCCACCTCGTGGCGCTCGCCGGATTCGGGGCGGATGGCGTCGTCCAGCGCCGTGAACTTGACGGCGCCCAGGCCGGAGGCCGGGATCGCCGTGGCGGCGGGCTGCGCCGGCTCGACGGACGCCGCATCGGCGGCCGCCTGCATGGCCTCGAACTCGTCGGCGCCGATCTCGGTGTCGGGCGAATCGATGACGTCCGGCGCGGCGATCGGCGGCTCGGCGAAGTGATGGTCGGCGGCAGCAGCCAGTGCGGCGGCCGCGGCGGCGGCGGCCGCGGCTCCCGCGGCGGCGTGCGCCTCGGCAGCGGCCTTGGCCTGGGCGGCGGCGTGCGCCTCCTCGGCGGCCTTGGCTTGCGCGGCCTGGCGCGCCTGCTCGGCGGCCCGGGCCTCGGCGGCGATGCGGGCGTCCTCGTCCGCCTTCGCCTGCGCAGCGATGCGGGCTTCCTCCGCGGCCTTGGCCTCGGCCGCCAGGCGGGCCTCTTCGGCCGCCCTGGCCTCGGCGGCGATGCGCGCGTCCTCGGCCGCCTTGGCTTCGGCTGCGATGCGTGCCTGCTCGGCGGCGCGGGCATCCTCGGCGGCCTTCGCCTCGGCGGCGGCCTTGTCGGCGGCGGCCTGGGCCTCGCGATCGCGCTGCACGGTCTCGTCGTGCGCGGCCTGGGCGGCCTGCGCCTGGACGGACGCCTGGAACGCGTCGAAACGCACGATCAGCGGCTGCGACGGCGTCTGCAGGAAGCCGGCGGCGAACTGGTGCAGCAGGCGACGGATCTCCTCGGCCACGTCGCTGTACAGGCGCGCCTCTTCCGGCGTCACCTGGCGCGACTGCGACACCTCCAGCGCATGCTCGAGGCGGCGCGAGAGCGACGAGAGCTCGGTGTGGCCCACGGTGGCCGAGTTGCCGGCCAGCGAGTGCGCCAGCGCGACGGCTTCCTCGCCCACCGAGCGCGGCAGCTCGAGCACCCACTCGGCCAGCGACGTGCACAGGCGGCGCGACTGCTCGTCGGCTTCGTTCAGGAAGATGTTGAACAGGCTCAGGCTGATCTTCAGCGGCCCGATGACCTTGTAGTTCTCGGCGTCGTCGACGGGCAGCTGGTCCGCCGCGGCCACGGCATCGTTGGCGGCCGGCTCGATGACGTGCGCGGTAGGCAGCAGGTCGAGCTCGCCCAGGTGCGTCGGCACGGTCTCGGGGCCCATGTCGCGGTCGTCGTCGACGGCGTGCGTGGCGGGCGACCTGTCGAGGTCACCGAGATCGAACTGGAAGTCCGGCGCAATGGCTTCGGGCAGGCGCTCCAGCGGTTGCACCACGGTGCGGTCCTCGAGGAACGCGGTGGGCGCATGGGCGGCATCCGCGGGCGCGGGTGCCGGCGCCGCGTCGGACGGCAGGTCGAGCAGGAACGCGGGTTCGTTCGAGTCGACATCGAGCGGCGGCAGGTCGGCCAGCTCGGGCGGCGCGGTGTTGGCGAAGTCCTCGAGGATCTCGGTATCGCTGGCCTCCGCGGGCGCGGGCTCGAACGAGACCTCCGGCGACGGGATCGGCGGCAGCACCGCAGTGGCCTCGACGGCCGGCGTGGCCGCGGACACGAGCGCCGCGGCGGGCGCCTTCGGCCGCGTCGGCACGGCGTCCGGATCGACGCCGTCGCGCAGCGCATTGGCGGCCGCGACGATGGGCGCGCTGGTGTAGCCGTGCGCGTTCTTCGCGGCGAGCGCCTTGACCCAGCCTTCCAGCTCGTCGAGCACGTTGAGCGAGAAGCTGCGCAGGTCGGGGCCAGCCTCGATGACGGCATCGGCCAGGCGGGCGTTGTACAGCTGCTCGCAGGCCCAGGCGGCCTCGCCGAAGTCCTTCAGGCCGACCATGCGCGAGCTGCCCTTGAGCGTGTGGAACGCCCGGCGCACGGTGGAGATCGATTCGAAGTGCTGCGGGTCCTCGGCCAGGCGCTCCAGGCTCTCGCGGGCGCCGGCGACGACTTCCTCGGCCTCCTCGAAGAACACCTCGAGCATCTCGTCGTCTTCGGCCGTGGCCGTGTCCGAGACGGCGGCCGGCGCCGGCGCGGGCGCCGGCGGCGGCGGCGCGACGAACTCGGTCATCGCCTTGGCGACTTCTTGGCGCACCTCGGCGGTCGCGGTCTCGTCGCTGCGCGCCAGCGCGGTGCGCGCGGCCTTGGCGGCGTCGGCGATGCTCTTCTCGTCCGAGGCGGTGGCCTGCTGGGCCAGCTCCTCGAGTTTCTGCATCACGTCGGCCTTCGAAGCGGCATCGCTGCCGGCCGTGGCGGCCAGCTGCTGCACCTGTTCGAGCAGCTCGCTCTCGCCGGCGGCGGGCGCGTCCACCTCGGTGGGCACGATCTCGTCGACGCGGCCCATCGTGGTCTCGAGGCGGCCCGATTCGGGGTCGAACCTGAACAGCGACTTGGCCAGTTGCGGCTGCACGCCCAGCAGGTCGATGAGGAAGCCGAGCGCGCCGACGTTGGCGGCCAGGCGGCCCACGGCCTGCTCGGACGACGCGCGCTCGGCCGGCGAGGCTTCGGCGCCTTCGCGCGACTGCGCCAGCACGGTGTCGACTTCGTCGCGCATGCGCACGACGGCCTGGCCGGCCTGGTCCAGCCCCAGCACCGACAGCACGCCACGCATGGCCGACAGCTTGGCCGGCACCGGCACCAGCGTCTCGCGCTCGGCCGGGTTGCGGTTGAACTTGTCGAGCTGGCTTTCGACGTCGGCCAGCGAGGACCGCAGCTCCTGCACGACGCTGCCCATGGTCTGGCGGTCGGAGGCGCGGCGGTAGAGGTCTTCCATCCACGGCTCGATCGGGCCCGGCGTGCGGCCCTGGCGCGCGAGGTCGATGCGCTCGGCGAGCTGGTGGATGCGGGTGCCGAACGACGCGTCGGCGATGTCGACGTCGTCGAGCGCGGCGTCCAGGCACAGCAGGCTGGTGGCCACTTCCATTGCCAGCGTGGGCGACGGCACGGCAGCGCCCTCGGCCACGTGCGTCACGGCGGCATCGAGCGCGCGCGCCATGTGCTCGCCCTCGGGATGCAGCTTGCGCACGGAGTCGGCCACGAGCGACGCCTGCTCGCGCAGGCTGGACGCCAGCCCGGACTGGCCAGCCGTGGCCGACGACCACGATTCCTTCAGCGCCTCGACACGGCGGCGTGCGAGCGGGATCAGCGCCGGGTCGTAGCGGCCCAGTGCTTCCTGCTCATAGTCGATCGGCTCCTGCGCGGCCAGGCCGAAGGCCTTGCGCACCGCCACCAGCCGCGGCGCCTTGGCATCGTCGCCGGGCAGCGCGCGAGCGCAGAAGAACAGCAGGTCCTGCGTGAGGCGGTCGGAGACGTCGGACTGGCCGCGCTCGGCCAGGCGCACCTGGGCCAGCAGGCGCGAGGTCAGGCGCTTGCTGTAGACGTCGGCCGACAGGCGGCCCTGCGCCTGCGCCTCGAAGAAGGCGGCGGCCACGGACCACAGGCCCGACAGCTTGCCGGACGTGCCGGCGGCCAGGCCCGCGAACAGCTGGCTCATCTGCGTGGCGGCGGGGCCCACCGGGCCGCGCAGCAGCGCGAGCATGCACTGCTCCATGCGGCCACGGGTATCGGCGTCGGGCTGCAGCGCCATGACGTGCGTGCCGGCCGAGGCCTTCACGAGCGCCGGCGCCGCGGAGGTCAGCTGCGATCCCGACGACGGCGCGTCGGCCTGCCACAGGTCGGCCGGGTGGATGCGGTCGGCGCCGGCCAGCGTCTGCACCTCGCGGTATTGGGGAAACAGCGCCAGCGGCGACACGTCCTTGCCCGACAGGCGGCGGCGCAGGAAGTCCAGCAGCGCGAAGGACGAGCGCTCGATGCTCGTCACCGCGTCGTTGTCCATCGCGCGGACCTTGGACATGAAGCGCAGCACGGCCTGCTCGCTGGCGCGCAGCATGCGCGCGCCCTCGGCCTGGCCGACCATGTCGAGCGCACCGGCACCCTGGTGGAACAGCGCGCGCGCCTGCTGCATCGCCGGGGCGGCGCTGCCGTCGATCTCGGTGCCTTGCGGCGCGGTCTCGACCTCGCGCACCTGGCGCCGCAGGGCCTTGTGCGCGTTGTCCAGGGTACGGCGAAGCTCGTCGGCCACCCAGGCCAACGTGCTCAGGTCTGCAGGCACGGCGTGCGCTACTTGTTCACTCAACGTCATCTCCAGCGCGCGCACTCATCGAGCGTGCGCAAGGGTTCAGCCAACCATCTCTACAAACGCCGACTTCCCATGTGCGAAGCCGGCCGCAGGCCCACCACGAACAAGGGAAGCGAGGATCACATCCGAGCCGATCCGGGCTCCCCCGCGGGGGGCAGCGACGGGAGGAGCGGGGGGGTCGTCATTCACGAGCCGATCCGGGCTTCCCCCCGGGGGGGAAGCGGCGGGAGGAACGTGGGGGCCTCGTTCATGGAGCGTGGGGGCGTCATCTAGCCGATCTTGAACCGGGACACCGACTGGCGCAGTTCTTCAGCGGTACGGGACAGTTCACGCACGATCTGGGCGGTGGAACGCGTACCGTCGCCGGTCTGCTCCGTCACCGCGAAGATGTGCTGGATGTTCGAGGCCACGACGTTGGCGGACTGCGCTTCGCTCTGCGCCTGCGTCGAGATGCTCTCGACGAGTGCGGACAGTTCGCGCGTCACACGGTCAATGTCGATCAGCGCGGCGCCGGCAGCGTCGGACAGCTGCGCTCCCTGCACCACGCCCTGGGTCGAGCGTTCCATGGCGGCCACGGCATCGCCGGTGTCGGTCTGAATGGCCTTCACGAGCGCCGCGATCTGCCGGGTGGCGTCGCCGGAGCGTTCGGCCAGTCGCTGCACTTCTTCCGCAACGACGGAGAAGCCGCGGCCTGCGTCGCCGGCGGAGGCCGCCTGGATGGCGGCGTTCAGGGCCAGCACGTTCGTCTGTTCCGTAATGTCGGAAATCAGCTCGGTGATTTCGCCGATCTCCTGCGACGATTCGCCCAGGCGCTTGATCCGCTTGGAGGTTTCCTGGATCTGGTCGCGGATCGAGTTCATGCCCTCGATGGCGTCCTGCACCGCGCGGCGGCCGGCCTGGGCC
>Ga0207667_10010544_pt1 | contig 10796 bp, 9 predicted proteins | sample KBSCornC52_FD_184301 | JGI IMG/M metagenome (GOLD analysis project Ga0207667, IMG submission 184301) | Corn rhizosphere microbial communities from Kellogg Biological Station, Michigan, USA - KBS Corn C5-2 (SPAdes) (version 2) | ecosystem: Host-associated > Plants > Roots > Rhizosphere > Soil ...
TTGACGCGCGCACCTTTCGAACTCGCATGCAGTCCTTCGCCCGCCAGCATCACGCCGGCCTTTACCAGCTCTTCGTTAAACTTCCCCATTTCGGTCAGGAGCTTCTCGTCCGGAAGGACACCGCCCTCGCTGTTTTTGTTCGCTTTTACCAGAATCATGAATCGCATATTGTTTTTCCTTTCGCTTTTTTGACTGTCTAAATCCAGTCTCACTTAGGCGTCGAAAGAGGGCGAGTGGCAATCGACACGGGTGCAGAATTTTTTTAGGACAATTTGGCGGTTGAACTGCGGCTCATAACAATTGTCGTAATGAAGTTCAAGCAAAGAGCGAGAAAGCCTGCGTTAACTCCTAGAAATGGATCGTGTTTTGTGAGCATTAAGCAAGAAAGGCTTGCGAGGCCGGTGATCAATCCCGCGAAGACGCCCTGCTTCGTGACGCGCGGCCAATAGAGGCCAAGGACAATTCCCGGAAAAAATTGCGTGACCCCGGCATAGCCAAGTAAAAGGAGGGAGACAAGAGTAGTGGAACTATAGAGGGCGAAGTAGAGCGTAAAGAGGCTCAGGACGACTACGGTGATGCGCGCGAGTCGGGCAATCTGGGACTCAGCCATGACGGGAGCGAAGAGAGGCCGGTAGACGTTCTTGGCGAAGAGGGTGGCCGCAGTTAATAGGATGATGGCGGCAGGCACCATGGCGGTGAGAGCGCCGGCGCCGCCGACCAGGCCCAGGAACCATGGGGGAAAGGCTTTGCGGACAAGCGTGAGAAACGCGAGATCTCCGTTCGAGAGGCCGGGTATGACCAGCAGCGCGGTGAAACCGACAAAGAAGATGAACGTCAGGCTCAGGGTATAGAGCGGCATGACGATGGCATTGCGGCGGAGAATGGCGGCGCTGCGCGCGGTGAAGGCGGCGCCGAAGGTGTGCGGCCACATATAAAAGCCAAGCGAGGTTAGCAGAACAGTCGAGATATACCAGGCGTGACCCATATCGGGCGTGGCGCCGGGCATCACGAGATGGGCGGGCCGGGCGTGCGCAAGGGCGGCAAACATAGGGCCGATGCCGCCGAAATAGATGTATGGCACGCCGATGCCGACTGCGAGAGCGGCGAAGATCATGAGGCCATCCTTCAGTACGCTCACCCAGGCGACAGCGCGGATTCCGCCGGCGAACACAAAAGCAGCTACCAGAGCGACACCGACGATGATGGCCGGGGTACGGCGGATTTTATCGAAACTCGCCGTCTGAGCGATGATGCCAAGACCGGTGAGCTGGATTTGCAGATAAGGGATGAGAAAGGCTACGCCGGCGATAGAGACCAGGACTGCAAGAGATTTGCTCTTGTAGCGGGTTTCGAAAAAGTCGGATTGCGTTTGGAGAGAGAACTCGCGGCCCAACTCCCAGATGGGCGGCAGAATAAAAAACGATACGACGTAGCCCAAGGTGATGTAAGCAAGGATGTAGAGTGCAGGCGCCCCCCGTGAATAAGCCCAGCCGCTGGCGCCCAGAAATGCGAATGTAGTGTAAACCTCGCCTGCCATAAGGAGCCACACCAAGAGGAGGCCGAAGCCACGGCGGCCGACAGTCCACTGTTCCAGATCCATTTTGCGGCGCGATCCGGCTAACAGGCCGATGGCGGAACCGAGCAGGACTATAGCGGCAATGATGACGATGGGCAGAAGGGAGGAAGTCATCGGCGAGGCCGATCGAGACGGTATGCCCCCCAGAGGCAGAGGCTGCTAAGAGGAATCCACAAGACGAGCCAGAACAAATTAAAGGGCATTCCCAGAACCATAGGATCGATTCGATCCCAAAGGGGAACGGAAAAACACATACCGGCGAATGGAAAGAGGCCGAGAATGACCGTGCGAAGAGGAGGTTTTTCAGGCGGCGTCATTTCGAAATTGTAGAATGCGCGCAACTGGCGACCCGATAGGATGGAATGCTTGGAGCCGTTGTTACGAATCGAACACGCAAATAAACATTACGAGGGAACGCGCGCGCTAGACGATGCCTCTTTCTCTGTTCTGCCCGGCGAAGTGCATGCGCTTATGGGAGAGAATGGGGCGGGGAAAAGCACGCTTAGCAAGATCATTGCCGGCGCGGAGCGTGCGGATTCGATCGACATCTATTGGCAAGGCAAACGACTGGAGATCGCTTCGCCGATCGAGGCGCAGCGGCTGGGCATCGGTATCGTGTTTCAGGAGCTGGATGTTTTTCCGAACTTATCGATTGCCGAGAACATCGTGATAGGCAATTTGCAGATGGAGCGCCGCGCGTATGTGAACTGGCGCGAGTTGACCGCCTTTTGCAAGCCGTTTCTGGAACAAGTAGGGTTGACGGCGGCGCCGCGCGCACGTGTAGGAGATCTGCGCACAGGTGAGCGACAGCTTGTGGCGATTGCACGGGCGTTGAGCTTCGAGGCGAGCCTGATTTTGATGGACGAGCCGACGAGTTCGCTGGCGGAGGACGCCGTAGAGCGGTTGTTTGCCGTGATCCGGCGCCTGAAGGCGAATGGGGTTTCAATCGTTTATGTCTCGCACAAAATGAAAGAGATTCGAGAGATCGCCGACCGGGTGACGGTGCTGCGGGATGGGGCAACGATCGGCACGCGACAGGCGCAAGACACGACGATTGAAGAAATCATCACCATGATGGTGGGGAGGGAACTGGCGACACGGCCGCAAAGACAGAGGCGCGAGCCGGGCGAGATTCTCCTTTCCGTGGAGCGTCTGAGGACCGAGAAGATCAAGGACGTTTCTTTCGAGGTGCGGCGCGGCGAGATTCTTGGGATTGCGGGACTGGTGGGCGCAGGCCGGAGTGAATTAGGAGCGGCACTGTTCGGGTTGGATCGGATTCAATCGGGCAAAATTCGAATGGGCGGGCACGAGATCGAACCCCGATCGCCGCGTGAGGCGCTCGAGGCTGGATTTGGGCTACTGCCCGAAGACCGGAAGCTCGAAGGTCTAATGATGCAGATGAGCGTAGGCGAAAACACGACGATGGCTTCGCTTGGCCGTTTTCAGAGATTCGGATTTCTTCGTTCACGTGCGGAATCGCAGGCTTCGCAGCCGGTGCATCGGCGTATGCGGTTGAAAGCAGCATCGATTAGGATCGACGTCAGTAGTTTGAGCGGGGGAAACCAGCAGAAGGTTTTGTTTTCGAAGTGGCTGCTCAAGAACCCAGAAATCTTATTTCTGGACGATCCGACGCGCGGCATCGATATAGGGGCAAAGCAGGATATTTACGCGATCGTGGAGGAGCTGGCGGTGGAAGGTAAGGGTATCCTGTTCGTGAGTTCGGAGCTTGGGGAGCTTCTCGATAACTGCGATCGGATTCTGGTGCTGTGTGAGGGTCGCGCGACGGGCATATTAGACGCACGTTCGGCCACGCAGGAGCAGATCATGTCGCTTGCAACCCTGCAAGAGAGGGCCGCCTGAATCCGGCGTTGCGGAAGTTCAAAAGCGTAGCCGGCTTGGCGGGAATTGTTCTGATCGCCATGCTGATAAGCCCGCACGCACGTGATGGCTCGAATATTTTCCTGCAGACGGGCAATCTTACGGACGTTCTCAGGCAAATGTCGGTGGTCGGAATCATTGCGTTGGCCATGACCTATGTGATTTTGACAGCCGGGATAGATTTGAGCGTGGGAAGCACGCTGGCGCTTTCCACTTCACTAGTTGCAATGTTTGTAGTGCGCCCCGGACCAGCGAATCTTTTTCTGCATGCCGCTTTTGCCATGGGGATTGCCGTAAGCGCTTCGGCGCTAGTGGGGGTTGTGAACGGTATGACGATTGCGGCGCTGGGCATCCCTCCGTTCATCGTGACGCTAGCGTCGATGATCGGTATTCGCGGGTTGGCGAAGTGGCTTACGAACAACGAGAACATCGACATTGGCTTCGGATCGGATGCGGCGGCCCGATTCGCCGATTTTGTCAACAGCAAGATGGTGATCCTCGGGACGTTCGCTCTGCTGGCGGTCATTTTCTGGATCGTGCTGGAGAGAACGATCTTTGGGCGTTACGTGCGGGCCATCGGCGATAACGAGAAGGCGGGCAGATATACAGGATTGCCGATTCGGCGAATCAAGATCTGGGTATATGCGTTGGCGGGGCTGCTCACCGGAATCGCGGGCGTCCTCTATGCAGCGGAGAACCATCAAGGCAATCCTAACGCGGGAGTAGCTTATGAGCTAGATGCGATTGCGGCGGTAGTAATTGGCGGGGCGAGCCTGGCCGGCGGGAGCGGGTCAATCGGCGGGACAGTTATCGGCACGCTCATTATGGGTATCCTCACCAATATTCTGCGGCTGAAGAACGTCGACAGTAACGTGGAGATGATGGTGAAGGCGGTTATTATCGTGCTGGCAGTAGGGATTCAGAAGAGTGGAAAGAAAACGTAGCATGCGTTATTCGGTAATGGTGCTCGCGACGGCGTGTCTGCTTGCGAGCTGTGGAGGCCCTCAGCAGACTAGCGGGAAGAAATATCTGGTTGCGTTCAGCCAATGCAACAATGCGGAGCCGTACCGGGCTGCGCAAAACGCGCTAATGACGAAGCTTTTCGCCGAGAAGCACGACGTAGATCTAGTAATTGCCGACGCGCAACAGGATAACAGCAAACAAGTAGCACAGATAGAAGCCTTCATCCGGCAGAAGCCGGACCTGCTGATTGTTGCTCCGAACGAGCGCGCGCCACTCACCGAAGTGATGGGACGGGCCTATCGGAGCGGTATCCCGGTAATCTGTCTGGAGCGCGATATCGTGCAGCCGAATTACACCACCTACATCAAGAGCGACAACCATAAGATCGGCGAGATGGCCGGGAACTTCATCGTCGATTATTTGAAAAAGAAAAATGGGGTGGCACGCGGCAATATTGTGGAGTTGCGCGGATTGTTGGGCGTCGAGGGAGAGATGAATCGTTATGCGGGCGCACATGAAGTTTTTTCGAAATATCCTGGAATCAGAATCGTGCATGAGGCGGTTGCCGACTGGATTCAGGCCAAAGCAAAGGACCGCATGACAGAGGCGCTGCGCGCGCAACCAAGAATCGACGTTGTCTACGCTCACAACGATCCCATGGCGGTGGGAGCATATCTGGCAGCGCGTGAGCTGAGGCGCGAAAAGGAAATGATTTTCGTGGGGATCGACGGATTGAGTGGGCCGGGTGGAGGCATTGAGAAGGTTCATGATGGTATTCTTGCCGCGACGTTTGTATATCCACTTTGCGTAGATAAGGCCGTGGAGGTGGGAGACCGGATTCTGCGCGATCCGAACCTCAAGCCGGAGAAAACCTATACGATGGATTCAGTATTAGTCACACCGGAAACGAAACGTCCGCTATGACGGCTTGTCTATTGTAAGGAGTGAAGAAATGCAACCGTGTACGCACCTCGATGAAATTCGGAAGGTGAAGCCGCATACACGAGGCTGTGAGGAATGCCTCCAGATGGGCGATCGTTGGGTGCATTTGCGTTTGTGCCTTGAGTGCGGACACGTGGGTTGCTGCGATTCGTCTAAAAACAAACACGCAACGAAGCACTTTCATGCCACACAGCATCCAATCGTGCAATCGCTGGAACCTGGGGAGACGTGGGGATGGTGCTACGTCGACAAGGTCGAATTGGATTTCTGATGACCGGGCGAGAATAGACGATGCGAAGAAGGAAGAGCGGCACGGGTTCTAACGCCGCGGGGCAGGCGGGTGATATTCAAGGACTGGACTCCCCGCGAGTAGAGGAGCTCATTGAGGAAGGACAGGCCTTTGAGGCGGGCGTAATTGCGGGGATAGAGGACGCGCCGGACGCCGATGTGGCAGAGGTTACAACTCGACAGGTCCGCGAGGACGATGTGCCCGAGGAATATCTGGAGCGCGACCAGGATTAGGCCGGTTAGTAGAGGATGGAGGTTAGACAACTTGCCTTTAGCTGCCCTGGCGGGTCAAGCCGCGGAGACGAGGAAATGTTCTTTGCGCTGATGGTACGCCGAGCACGGCGAAAAGCACGCGTTGGCTAAAAAACCGGCAGCTTTTTGGCGAAAATGGAAAGAGATTCAATGCAATATCAGCGAAGGAACGATGATTAGTCCCGAGTCCCTGGCACCGGGCGCGTTGTCTATTGTGGTGCCGGCATTTAACGAAGAGGCGACTCTAGCTCGCGTAGTGGAGAAGTTGATCGACGTTCCGTATTTGCGCGAAATCGTTATCGTGGACGACTGCTCTTCGGACCGGACATTGGCGATCGCGCGCGGCCTGGAGAGGCGATATCCGCAAGTGCGAGCGCTAACGCACGAACGCAACCGGGGCAAGACGGACGCCCTGCGCACCGGCTTCGCCGAGACGAAGGGCAACATTGTTATCGTGCAGGATGCCGACCTTGAATACGATCCCACTGAGATAAAAGAAGTGATTCAGCCGATTGTTGACGGTATTGCAGATGTCGTGTTCGGATCACGATTTCTGGTTCGAAAAGCGGCGCGTGTACTGTACTTTTATCACTACATCGCCAATAAGGCGTTGACGTTTTTCTCAAACCTGCTTACGAATGTGAATCTTTCGGACGTCGAGACAGGCTATAAAGCTTTCCGTGGTGAAATTATCCGGAATATGGTGATCACTTCGAAGGGGTTTGGTTTCGAGATTGAAGTGACGGCGAAAGTGGCGAAACTCGGATGTGCGATTTTTGAAGTGCCGATCAGTTATTACGGCCGTACTTATGAGCAAGGTAAGAAGATAGGAATGACGGACGGCATCGCTGCTATTTGGTATATCGTTCGGTATAACTGGCTGACCAGCCTGGCGGCGAGTTATCGCACGATTCCCAACCTGGAAACGAAGAATAGTGTTCCGAGTCCTCATCAGCAGACCAGCGCTGTAGCGAGTCTTAAGAACTAATGCCCGGTAGTCTCAACTTGATCTGACATTTCTGATAGACTGCGTTCGCGGTGGTGGGAACGGTGGCTTTGCCAGTAAACGATGAAGAACTAATTTATCGTTCTATTCTCCAAATTGCGCTCGTTCTGTAGGTACTGGAACCTATTTGCTTAGTGACCCGCCGAACTACGGAAGTATAATGTGAAGATACCGATAGTTTAGAAGTGCTTCCGAAGCGGCGGTTTTTTGAGCCGTTGCGGTGAGTAGCAGCGTGTCTAGGTCTAGGTTTTGCGCAGGCTCGGAGGAAAGTAATCGGAGGACCGGGTAAGAGGACTTTTCGCCTCTGTCTCGAGTGGCCCTCGCCGTTTCTTCCGAACGGTGAGGGCCTTCCTGTCTACGAGCACCTTCTTACCGTATAAACCTCCCACCGGAACTTTTCGCCGGCCTCCTCATTGCGCGGGATCACGCCGGCTCCCCGGTGATCCCTTTGTCAGTGTTATTCTGTCCATCCGAAATGCATGTCCGCCGCATCCGCCACGCTGCCCAAGATGCGGTAAGCGATCGAGAACGGCAGGCCACGGTATTGTCGAAGGTTGCCAGCCGGATCGTGGTATCCGGGTCTGTCGAATGCGCAGGCTTTCTTTGTTCTATCGTATTTATGAGACCGGCGGATGCCGCGGTTTGTGACAAATACGGGATCAAGAAATCCGGTATTTAATCCGCGCGCAGCATGCTGGCCGGATCGATGCGAGCGCTCCGAAGAGCGGGTATGGCCGAAGCGATGAAAGTGATTACTAACAAAACAAGCAGACTGGTAAGGCCTGATACGGAATCAAATGTTCCTGTTTTGTAGAGGACACCAGAGATCGCTCGGCCCGCAAGATAGGCGATTCCCAGTCCGGCCAAGGCGCCTATAAAAACCGGCAATAGGGCCTGACCAGTAGCGATGCGAAACACTCTATACGGCGTCGAGCCGAGACATAACCGAATGCCAAAATCCCGCCGCCGGCCGGTCGTGGCATAGGCCACCACTCCGTAAATACCAGCGCTCGCCAGCGCCAGAGCAATCATGGCGAACGTCGCCAGGATCCAGGCAGAGGAACGGCTCAAACTGATATTGTCATGGACTAGCGCTTCGAGTGTTCGTACTTTGACCACCGGCTGAAGTGGATCTTCCTCCGACAATACCGTGCGTAGAGCCGGAGAGATGGCCTCTGGCGCGGAAGCCGTGCGAACTACGAGACCCGTGAGAAAAGGCGTCAACAATGTGTTCTCGAAACTGAGATACAACTCGGGCTCGGCGGGCCGATCCAGGTCAACCTGCGCGGTATTTCGAATTACTCCGATGATCTGTTCCGAACTGCTTCCGTCTTCGCCTCTGATGAAGCGGCCTACCGGATTGGCGTCCCGGAAATAGAGGTCGACGAAAGCCTGGTTGACGAGCACCACCTTAGTTGGCACTGAGCCGTTCGTCCGCTCAAAGGAATGTCCGGCGATCAGGGGGATTCCCATGACACGAAAATAGTTCCCGGTCACCGCCAATGTCCGAACGCCGATTCGGCCGTTGTCGGCCCGGGCGGTTCCCGAGGGAGTTGGCAGGACGGTCGTGACATTTACGTTCGATAGCGGCAGGCTGCTTGAAAGGGCGGCCGATTCCACCCCGTGAACGGAACGGACGCGGTCGAGCAAATTCAAATAACGTCTAGTCTGTCTCAACCTCTCTTCGGGGGTTCGTGCGGAATGAAACCACGAGCCGAAAGGCAGGCGCATCGTGAGGACATGATCGGCCCGGATGCCGTGGTCGTCGTTCTTCAGGCGTACCAGGCTGCTCACAAGGAGCCCGGAGATCAATAGAAGCGCCATGCAGGTACCGGCTTCGATGCCAACCAGCCCAAACATCAAACGACGCACGCGATATCCCGTAGCCGATTGCGTACCGCTCTCACGCAACCCCTCTGAGAGACCCCACGGAGGAGCAGACCATGCAGGCAAGCACGCCGACAAGACGGCACACATTAACGACACGGCGAAACTGAAGCCGATGATGCGGATATCGATCCGCGCATGTGCGATGTCGGGAATCCCGCGTGCCGTTACGTTAAGCGATTCGCGAAGAAAGTGAATGATGCCGGCAGAAATGCCAAGAGCGAACAGCAGTCCTGTCAACGCCAGAAGCAGAATTTCGATGAAAGACTGTCGAATGATGCGTCCGTGCGTTGCCCCGGTGGCCATGCGGATGGCGTAGTCGCGGCGGCGGGTCAGACCACGGGCGAGCAGGAGGCTGGACACATTGGCACATCCGATCATTAGCAGTCCAGCAACCATTCCTAGTGCAAGCCACAAGATGATATCTCGTGTGGGGCGGTCCTCCGCATGCCATAGGGTATCCCGCAGTTTGAGTTTCTCCTTATCGGATGAATGCTCCCTGTTCCAAGAAGCCGCCACTGTCTTTAGTGCTGCTTCCGTGCCCGCCACGGTAGAAGACGGCTTCAGGCGCGCTACGATATCGACCCATGCCGCGTTGGGATTGGACAGTTCCGCCGCCGTGAGCCGCAAGGGCATCCAGAGCTCTGCAGGCCTGCCGGGCATTACGAATTGTTCGGGCATAACGCCGACTACTGTGGTCAATTGACCATCCACTTCTGCGATCTTTCCGACTACTTTGGGGTCTCCGGAAAACAATTGCCGCCATGCGTGAAAGCCGAGCAGCATCACGGACGGGGCGGATGCCAGTTCGTCCCGGCTCTCAAGAGTGCGTCCATACAACGGTTTGGTGGCAAGCAAAGAGAACAAATTGCCAGTCACCATCTGGCCGAATACCTGGTCGGGCGCGGGAACGCGAGTTACGGTAAACGTTCCCCGCCGTACGGCAGCTACTTTTTCAAACAGATCGTGCCTGTTTTGGAGCGTGGCGTATACGGACGGAGGTACAGGCTGCCAACTCTGCAGATCTTTCCTCTGCTCGATCCGAACGATGGAGTCCGGATGAATAAATGACGAAGGACGGAGAAGTACGGCATCGACGATGCTGAAGACGGTGGTAATTGCCGTGATACCCAGAGTCAACGTCGCCACGACCAGAGCCGAAAACAGCGGATTGCGCCGTGTGCCGGTGACTGCAAAACGGACATCCGCAACCACCTGATCGAGCCAATGCGCCTTCCGAGCGTCGCGGCAGCGCTCCTTCTGTTGTTCCAGACCACCAAATTGGATGCGGGCCGCCCGTAACGCGTCCTCGGGGGATTGTCCCGCCGCAATATTCAAATCGGCTTGCTCGGCGATATGGAACCGCAGTTCTTCGTCCATTTCCGCTTCGGTGCGACGGCCCAGAAACAAAGCGCGTAATCGTAAGCGAAACGTATGTCAACTCCTTTCGAAAGACGAAGGGAAAGCACAAGTATAGTCCAGAATCCCCGTTGAGGCGGAAACTGGAAATGATGAGAACGATTCAGAGATTAAAGGTTGCGGATCAGCGTGCGTTTCAGCTTGTATGCTTTGCGACGCAGCCCGTCCCTGTCGCTGGCGCGGCGGTCCCATTCCTGCCATTCCGAAGCGCCGTGCTGAAAGGCGCGAAGCCGCAGCTTAGAGACTGGCATGACGAAAAATTCCGGGCGCCGATTCCTGTGTCATCCAGTAGCAATGATCGACCTTTGAGACCGCTTCCGGGTGACCATGAGGCGGCAGGCTTCGGTGAAGTCCACGATGTCGCAATATAAGACTCATTGGGCGTTAGCAAGTCGGAGTGGCGTATGGTGGTTTCGGTGACTATGCTCCATCGCTCTCTCTCTCGGTCGAAATTGACCGGGAATGGATCCCTACCCGTTAACCAAAACTCCTGTCCCGTGGGAGCGACCAGCGATACTAGACAAAGAGGAGAATTACTTGTCCAGGTCTGCGCTCATCATAGGAATTACCGGCCAGGATGGATCC
>Ga0207667_10010547_pt1 | contig 10795 bp, 10 predicted proteins | sample KBSCornC52_FD_184301 | JGI IMG/M metagenome (GOLD analysis project Ga0207667, IMG submission 184301) | Corn rhizosphere microbial communities from Kellogg Biological Station, Michigan, USA - KBS Corn C5-2 (SPAdes) (version 2) | ecosystem: Host-associated > Plants > Roots > Rhizosphere > Soil ...
AAACGGGTCATTGAGCGGCGTTGCGTTGATGGCCGACTGAGGTATGCCAAAAAGCCCGAATCCACCGCCGACGAAAGTAGTGGCGGTGATCTGGTTGGCTGCAAAGCTGCCATTTGAGTCTCGGGCAACGACGGAAAACGGATTATTGAAGGGTGTCGCGTTGATGGCCGACTGAGGTATGCCAAAAAGCCCGAATCCACCGCCGACGAAAGTGGTGGCAGTGACCTGGTTGGCCGCAAAGCTGCCGCTAAAGTCTCGGGCAACCACCGAAGACGGATCATTGAAAGGTGTCGCATTGATGGCCGACTGCGGTATGCCAAAAAGCCCGAATCCGCCGCCGGTGAAAGTAGTGGCGGTGATCTGGTTGGCTGCAAAGCTGCCGTCAGCGTCACGAGCAACCACCGAAAATGGATTATTAAAAGGTGTCGCATTGATGGCCGACTGCGGTATGCCAAAAAGCCCGAATCCGCCGCCGGAGAAGGTTGCGGCGGTGATTTGGTTGGCGGCAAAGCTGCCGTTAGAGTCGCGGGCAACCACTGAAAATGGATTATTGAAAGGTGTTGCGTTTATGGCCGACTGCGGTATGCCAAAAAGTCCGAATCCGCCGCCGGAGAAAGTGGCGGCCTGCACCTGGCCGCTGGTATTCAAATTGCCATTCACATCAACCCCGGCCACCTCAACGCCATTGTTGCGCAAGCTGAGGATTTTCCCCCCGGCCTTGCTATTGAACACGCCGGCGATGCCCTGCGGGCTGGCCGTCTCTGCCAAAACTCCTATGCTTGCTCCAGCCGCATTGGTCGCCAGAGCATGAAGCGCGGTCCCGCCGATGCTATCGTTCTGGGCCAGAATAGCCTCTGCCTGGCCGGAGGTAATAGCGTGAATCGCAAACCCAGTCCCTTGCTGTGTGACCAACAAAACTTCGCTGGTATTGTTGTCAGTAAAGTCGGTGGCCGGTTGCGGAGGTGTTCCTGCAGCCGCGGCTTGCCCGGTTGGTGCAGTGGTTGCTTTGGGCTGCGGAGTCGTTCCTGTTGTCGCGCCTTGCAATGCGGCCTGAAGCTGCTGCGCTGTGACGTATTCTGAAAACGGCAGGCCGCCGAGTTGGTCGGCGTTCACTGCTTTCATGGCATAAGGCACGCTTACCAGCAGATAGCGTTTTTCCGTCCCGTTCACCTGCACTCCCAGCCAGTGGGATTGGTCGGCGGAAAAGATCTCTGAAGGCAGGCCGGTCGCCGAAGTTGAGCCCAGCATCACCGAGTATTTTTCAGCCGTGATTTGTACTACCTGGGTTTCCGTCCACAAAGCAGTGGCGCTCTGCTGGTCAGGATAGATGGAAAACGTAACGGTTAGCGCGCCATCGAGTTGGCCAGGAATAGTCCCCGAGAATAAAAAGGTACGGTTCGACGCCGGCCGCGATGAGGTCGTGTTCGTAACGCCGGGACCAGCAATGAGCTGCGCATGCGATGCATGCGTCAACGCCAAAATCAAAGGCACGAATAGCGAGAGGTGTAGCAGCGCTTTGCGCTTCATCAGGTGGATCTCCTGGCAAAGGAATTTCCCGGGCTGCCTATCGGGGGAGATAGCACTTTAAGGAAGGTTAGCGAGCCAAAGGATTAGCCAAAAGAATCTAGCTGTTATAGATCACAGTGCACAAGTTACTATGGCGATACCTCGTTACTACTTTTGTAATAATGAGTTTGATAGATAGTCGAGACAGCCAGATAGTTTGGGATAGAGTGTGCCGCTAAAGAGTAGAAGGCTGGGAAACAAAGAATCAAACTTCCCTGAAAATAGTAAAGGCTGTGACATTGGTTATGCTCTAGCCGCCAACTCCTGCGAGGGAGTTAACAACGTGGATGCATGTACCGTCACAGCCCTTGATGCGACCACTGCTTTCGCAGTTCCTGACCCCAACCTGCCCCTCGCAGAGCCTGTCGGTTTTTTCGGGTCCGGGCGTTCACTGGATCGCTCCACTGAACCTGATCACTCAGTCTACTTCGGATCAGCCACTGTTTATTTTGACTAACCCTTTCGACCGTCGACATGTGTGATCCTAGCTGAAGACCGTGAAAAGTCAACGCCCATGATCTGTGCAAACGAAGATTTTTTTCCTCATATTCCTGATTTGAAAAACACTGATAAATTGCGGGCGCGAGAGCGCCGATTTCGGCCATTCCTTGATTTCCACAGCGCTTTCCACAAAATCTTTATGCCGAAAGTTCCGGCCCAAACGTGCGAATGAACCAAAGATGTTCTTGACGGCACAACCTGATCTGCCTCATTGTGTTTCTTAGAGACCAGATGTCAGATCTCATCGCCTATGTCGACGGTGGTTCCCACGGCAGTCCGGGGCCTTCCGGCATTGGCGTTCTGATTGAGAAGCCGGACGGGGAAATGATCCGGATCGCCCGGTGGATTGGTCACCATGATAATAATGTGGCCGAATATGCCGCCTTGCTGGAGGCATTGCAGCGTGCGCTGGAACTCAATGCCACGTCGCTGAGCGTCTTTAGCGATTCAGAGCTGGTCGTGAAACAGATGACCGGCGAGTATTCCTGCCGCAGCCCGCGGCTTTACTCCCTCCACTGGATGTGCCGCAAGCTGTCCCGCACCTTGAAATTCTGCATCTCCCACATTCCTCGCGAGCAGAACCAGGAAGCCAATCGCCTGGCAAACCACGCTGTGCGATTCCGACGGGAGCCGGCGTTGGAACAGATAGTATCGTCGTAATCGCGCGTAATCGCCGAAATCCGAAAAACAAAACCCTACCGCAGATCAACGCAGATCGTCGCGGATAAGAATTGGAACCCAGACAGGCAACGGCTCACGACGGATGTCAGATAACACCGGATGGATCGGCGTTCGTGAATCTCCTCTGATCCGCGACCATCCGCGCAAATCCGCGGTAAAGTTGGTTGGTTTTTCCGATGACGCGCGATGTCGGCGATGGCGCGCGATCACGGCGATTCTTACGCTTTGGTGTGCTCGTAATACTTGCCGATGATGTGTCCTATCTCTACCGCAGCCTCAGGGTCAAGATCTACAAATTCAAAGCCTGCATATTGCTGGTCGGCAAAGCGCAGGCGGGCGGTCACGCGCACGCGGATGTCCTCGGTGGGCTCATGGATGGTGAAGGTATAGATTTTGCCGTCTTCGTTGTAAAGACGTTCCGGTTCCATCATAAAGCCGCCGCGCGCCAATTGACGCAGTACGCCGGCTTGCTCGCCTTTGGCATCCATCACCAGCACTTGTGACTGGTGCGCGATGTCCACTCGCTCAAACCTGCGGCGTTCTTCCGGATTCTGTGGATTTTGCGCTTCCTGCGTAGGCCTCATTGAATCTGTTCTCCAAATGCGCCGACTGGATCAATGTCCACGGGCACATCTTTTACGCTCGTTAGCGCCGATTTTAACTCAGCCGGCATGGAATCATACTTTTTAAACCATTGCTCAGCGCGGTTCCTGTCGCCGGTGGCCTCTATTTCAAGCAGCTCTTTGGCCAGCTTGGCAATGGCATCCGGCATCTTTGTGAAATCAATTGCATACTTTGAGATCTTAGGATCAAAAGTGATCGCGCCCTGCTCGGCAAGGTAGTTGAATTCCATCATCTCTGCGCGGCCATGGGCTTCCGCCACGCCGAAACGTACAGTGCGGAAAATCCCGGCCACATGCGACGCATAAAACGTGTTCGCCTGCGTTTTCTGGATTACGCCTTTGTCCATGAGCCAGTTCAGCGCGAACAGGCCAACAACATCGGCCTTGGCTTCTTCCAGTCCAGCGTACGTGGGGCCGATCGATTCACGAATATCGGCCTTGCCCGCAGCGGTTCGAGCATAAGCCGGACCGAGCCCGTGGCAGATTTCGTGCATCAGTACCACAGCAAGATAGCCTTCCATGCTGGCCAGAGCAGCCTGGTCTTCACGCATCAGCTGCTTGGCAATGGGCAGCACCACGTAGTTCACGCGCGCATCCATGTAATTTTTGAAGAAAATTTTCTTGGTGCCCTTTTCCTGGTGAATGCGTGGATCATTGGGCAAATTGTCCGCCACGGCCTGATAGCCATGGCGAAGATCGCCGGCGCGGAACGGCGTGTCCATTACTTCCATGGGCGTGCTCTTGCCTTGCATTGAAGGGCGATCTTCAGGAGCCAGCGGCAGCGCATCCTGTATGTCCGGTACGTATTTCTTAAAGGTATCCAGGCTGGCGCTTTCTTCCTGGTTGCGGATCATCACCGCAGCGCCATAAGAAGTCTTCACGCCCAGCAGATCATCCAGGTATGTTTCATACGGAGCAAAGATAATGTCGAACTTTGGGTTCTCCAGGTCGAGCCACGCGATGTCGCTCTTGTAATAGTCGTCAGTCAGCAGAGCTTCGGCGCGCAACTGCAGGAAGTTGGCAAAGGCTTTGTCCGGACTGAGCGTGGCGGCTTCACGCAGGGCCTTTGCCGCTCCCATGAGCCACGGCTTGTATTCAATGTGATACGGAACGCCAACCAGTTCGCCGCCCTGGCGCTTAACCACGGTGAAGGGGCTGTAAATCTGGGTTTTCTTTTCTGGATGCTTCGCGACATAAGCTTCGATCTCTTGCCGCGTGATTCCCGCAGGGTAAAGTGCATGGCCGGGCAGGAACGGGTCGCTGCCGATGAATGGCTTCTGGTTTTCCAGCAGATCATAGCGGCTGCCGTTAATCATCAGGAAGCGGCGGATCTTCTGGTTCATTACCTGGTTGCAGCCCAGCAGGCGCTTGTATAATTCCAGCCCTTTAGGATCGCTCTGCCGCCAGTAGATGCTTTCCAGAAACTGCGAGGCTTCCACCAGCTTGTAAACCATTTTGCGCTCATTGTCGGTGAGGCCGTTCACGCTGAAAGGCATGGAAACAAGCTTGAACTTGTTTACCTGCGCGGCAATATCTTCATTCACATTCTCTTTCAAAAGACATTTATCGGCGGTCTTGGGCGGAGGCGCAGCCCGGCGGCCCGCCTGGGCCAATAGTGTTCCCGGAAGGACTATTGCGAAGATAAGCGCGAACAGCCGGAGTTCTGTTTTCATAGGCAAGATTCTAGCAAGATCGCCGTGATCGCGCGTCATCGCTGTAATCGCACGTGATCGGCCCGAATCAGTGTTGCGGGTAGCCTTGTGATTCCTACTCCAGGGACGCGCAATTGCTGCAAGGCTGAACTATGCCTTTCCGATAACGGCAATCCCGCGCGATGCTAGCAATTCCGGTCTTGTTTTTCCGATGACGGCGATGACGTGCGATTACGGCGATTCTCCGTGGTAGGTTTTCCCATTTATCATTACCAGCGATGCCAGCGATCTCGATACCCCAGACCCTGCTCATTGACGCCGACGACACGCTCTGGGAAAACAACGTTTACTTTGACCAGGCCATTGCCGACTTTATCGAGCGGCTGAACCATCAGCATCTTTCACCGAACGAAGTCCGGAAATTCTTGTACGAGGTGGAGCGTGAGACGGTCCTGGAGCGCGGCTACGGCTCGCATAGCTTCTCGCATTCGCTGGTCAAATGCTTTGAGCGTTTGGCAGAAAAGCCGGTCACGCCGGAGCTGCATGAGTTCATCTGGGGCTTTGCCCACAAGGTTTCAAACTATCCCATTGAGCTGATTGCGGGCGTGCCGGAGACGCTGAACTACCTCTCTGGCCGGGGCCATCATATGGTGGTAATGACCAAAGGGGATTTCACTGAACAGTCGGGTAAGGTGGAGCGGTCTGGGATCAAGGAATATTTTGCAGCCGTGGAGATTGTGGTAGAAAAAACCGAGTCTGCCTATAAAGAGATCGTTGCCAAGTATGAGTTTGAGCCGCAGACAACATGGATGGTCGGCAACAGTCCCAAGTCAGACATTAATCCGGCGCTGGCGGCCGGCATCAACGCCGTCTTTGTGCCGCATGATCTTACCTGGGCGCTGGAGCATGAGACAGTGAATTCCGCGCCTGCGGGACTCAAGCTGCTGCAAGTAGAAAAATTTGTGGAGCTGCAGGAGTACTTTTAGCTGATGCGTTTCGTTTTGAGGGAATCGACAATCTCTAATAGCTCTTCCGGCTCTGGCCTGTGCCGCCAGTCACCGTCGATTCGTGACCAGGAAATTTTTTCGTCCGACTGCACCACATACGTTGCGGCCAGCGGCAACTCCCAGCTCTGGTCGCCGTTATAGCCCGGCAGTTTGGTCATGATGCTCTCATACATCGCCTGCATCTCCGGCGAGAGGCGATACACCAGCCCGAATTTGCGCGCGACCTGATTTCCCTGATCGCTCAAGACAGGGAAGCGCAGTTTATGCATGTCGCGCGTCATGTATGAGTGTTTCTGCGTCTGCGGAGAGATGGCGACAAGCGAAGCGCCTGCCTCAGCAAGCTTAGGATGAATCTCCTGCACGGCGCTGAGCTGCGCGTTGCAGTAAGCGCACCATTGTCCGCGAAAGAAGACGATTGCGAGCGGACCATTGCGAAGCAAGTCTTGTGAACGCCATAGCATGCCGTCGCCATCGGGGAGCTCAAAGTTGGGCGCAAGATCGCCGGCTTTGAGCGCGCGGCCGTCTAATCCGGACTTTACCAACTCCTCTGCGAATCTATCAACCACAAGCAAGCGCTCGGCGGGAACCATGGCGCGCAGCTTGGCGGTGAGGGCGTCGAGTTGTTGGTTTAGAGACATTTTTTCTTTGTCCCGAGAGAAGCGAGGGAACCCTATGACTACGATAGCCTTCTGGGCGATACAAAGATCCGAGAAGAGGTTTTTCTTCTACAACGGGCAAGACGACAGCCCGCAAGTGTGCCGGAGCTCCCTGGTGACGATAGGGATCTCTCGCTACGCTCGAGATTGCAGAATTCCTCGTTGCGATAGGGATCCCTCACTGCGTTCGGGATGTTTTTTACCGCATCATTCCCGGCAGCTTCATCCCCGCCAGCTTGCGGCTGAAGCTGGATTTACCCATGTCCTTGAACATTTTGCGCATTTGGGCGTACTGACGCAGAAGCTGGTTTACTTCCTGCACGCTGGTGCCGGAGCCGCGGGCAATGCGCTTGCGCCGGCTTCCGTTGATGATCTCGTGATGGTTGCGCTCTTTCGCGGTCATGGAATTGATGATCGCTTCCACGCGCGTGATCTGGCTTTCGTCAACGGAATCAGCGGCTTTCTGCATGTTGGCGAACGGGCCGATGCTGGGCAGCATCTTGATGACGCTCTGCAATGACCCCAGCTTCTTTACCTGGCGAAGCTGGTCTCGGAAATCTTCCAGCGAAAAGCCTTCGCCGCCGAGGGCTTTGGTCGCGAACTCCTGCGCTTTCTTCTGGTCGACGGTCTCCTGTGCTTTTTCAACCAGCGTGAGGATGTCGCCCATCCCCAGAATGCGGCCCACGATGCGGTCAGGATGAAAGGGCTCCAGCGCGTCATACTTTTCACCCACGCCAATGAACTTGATTGGCTGGCCGGTGACCTGGCGGATGGAAAGCGCCGCGCCGCCGCGGGCGTCGCCATCCATTTTGGTGAGCACCACACCGGTGATGGAAAGTTTTTTGTGGAACTCATCGGCGGAGCGCACCGCGTCCTGGCCGGTCATGGCGTCGGCCACGAACAGGATCTCCTGCGGGTTCAGAATCTTCTTGAGCGACTGCATCTCTGACATCAACTCGTCATCGATGTGCAGGCGGCCGGCGGTATCGACAATCAGGAAGTTGCAGCCGTTGTTGATGGCTTCTTTGCGCGCTTCTTTGGCCAGCCGCTCCACCGTCGGTGTGTCAGCGTTTTCAACCTTGCCTTCGTACAGATTGGCCTTGATGGCCTCAGCCACAACTTTTAACTGCTGGCGCGCCGCGGGACGATAGACGTCAACGGAAACCAGCATAGGCCGGTGTCCGCCTTTTTTAAGCCATGCGGCAAGCTTTCCGGACGTGGTGGTCTTACCGGAACCTTGCAACCCGGCCATGAGAATGACGGATGGCGGTTGCGATGCGAACTTGAGTTTTGCGGTGTCCTTGCCCAGGACTTCAACCAGTTCGTCATGGACCAGCTTGACGATCTGCTGCGCCGGAGAAAGCGCCGTCATTACTTCCTGGCCGACAGCTTTTTCCTGGACGCGGTCAATAAACGTCTTGACTACTTTGAAGTTGACGTCGGCTTCCAGCAGCGCCATACGGATTTCTTTGAGCGCTTCCTGGATATTTTCCTGGGTCAGCGTGCCCTGTCCGCGCAGGTTCTTAAACGCCCGTTGCAGTTTTTCCTGAAGATTTTCAAACATAGATAATGGCTTTATTCACGCAAAGAAGATTCAATCATTGGATGCAGGTCTAAGCCTTATTGTAACAGTCCGGAACGTGGCCTCGAACAGCGGCTGCCGTCAGTTCTGGAGCAGCCAGGAATGTTATCCGCCAAGTTGCGGGATGCGCTCATTCCATAGTTCGGAATGCTCGAGCGCTTTGGTGTCAACGGCGGCCATGCTTGCTCCGGATGGCGCGGGCAATCCCAGCCTTCATGTCGTCAATCGTCACGCGCGCAGACCTCTTTGATTTGCCCCCAGCTTTTTCCCCGGCGGCAACGGCTGCCCGAATGTCTTCCAGAGTGTTCGTACGTCTGCCGGAAACAAGGATTTTCATGAAGCCCCTCGATTATTATCAGTACTACTGTTTAGCCGAGACATTCCGCCTTACTCGCTCTTTTTCTGCTCCGCGCCCAGGTAGTTCAGAAAGGCGCGAACGAGCTCGCGCTTGAGCGACTGATCATCTTTGGGCAGAAAGCTTTTCAGCGGCCCCAGGTCAGTGGGCATCACAACGATTTCAAACAACGTGCTTGTCACCATCATGAACGCCATGGCTATGGCGGCGCGCGGATCAGGATGCTTGATCTCTTTGCGATGAGTCAGAAATAGCTCGATGACGTGTTCAATGGCCCGGACCTCAAATTTGGAGGCGGTCTTCCAGAAGGCGGTATTTGCCCGGCCGCGCACAAAGTTGCGCATGGCGCGCAGCAGTGCCGCGTTGACGCGATAGCTGAGCACCATGCTGCCGATGACCTGATCGGCAAAGACCGGCAGCGGGATTTGCGCGGCTTCGGCGGGCGTAAGGCCGACTTTCATCCTTTCGTCCTGGCGTTCCAACATGCCCAGGATGGTGGCTTCAAGAAGCGCGTCCTTATCATGAAAGCGGCGATAGATGGCGCCGGGAGTAAGCCCGGCATGTTGCGCAATACGGGGAATCGTGGTGCCCTCAACCCCGTGCTGCCCCAGGACTTCCGCCGTTGCTTTCTGTAATTTGCGCAGCGATTCGCGGCTGCGCTCCTGCTGGGGGGCGAGTGTCTTTTTTGCCATGGGGAATATTTATACCAATCCACCAAGATTGTACTTGACATTTATGTAAACGTGAATTTACATTTACATATCGAAAAAGAGGTCATGGTAATGGCGAACCACGAACAACAGAGCAAGGTAGATGATCGCAAGGAACGTTTTCTGGAAATGGCGGGCCTGATAGGCACGTTTGGAGCCGGAGCTTTCTCTGGGTCGAAAGGAGAAAAACTTACCATGAGCATGGGTGCGGACAAACTCAGGCAGATAGACCTGCTGGTGGAACGGGGGCTTTATGCGAGCCGCGAAGCCTTCCTGCAATCGGCAGCGCGCAATCTGCTGCATGAGCACGGCATGGATCTTCCGCAGGCGGGGACAGGCCGGCTTAGGGCGGCAGGCATCGTAATGCACAGCCGCAAGAGCCTGGAAAGAATCCTGGCCGCCGGGAAGCAAGTTGAACTCAACGTAACCGGCATCTTCCGGCTTGCTGACGACGTGACTCCTGAGCTTGCCTGCGCGGTGATCAGATCACTGAAAATCTGCGGAGCGTTCCAGGCGAGCCCTGAAGTAAAGGCAGCGCTGATGGATCGCATCCATTAACCGCTGACGGGAGATATCGATGGCGACTAAGAGGCAAGATCGCAAAGATATTGGCGCAGGGCCTTACCTGCGCCCAAAAAAACGAATTCAATTTTGGCGCTGGGGCAAGAAGGAATCGAATGTAACGGAACCCGAAACCGAGCGTCCCTGGGCTGGCGTAGCGGAGTGGTTGCGCGTGGCGCACTCCATGCTCGATGAAAAAGCTGTGGAGTTGACTCGCAACACCGATTGATAAGGAGAACTTTTCATGGCTGCTGCCAGCCTGCCCGTACTTTCCGCTCCACCGGCCCCGCAACATCCGTTGCGGGAACGCAACTTCCGCATGCTATGGGCAGGCTCGGCTATTTCCGCCATAGGCGACCAGTTTTATCTGGTGGCGCTACCCTGGGTGATCTTGCAGTTGACTGGATCGGCCGTGGCCGTCGGCACGATCCTGATGGCTGTGGCCATTCCGCGGGCCATGCTGATGCTGTTTGGCGGTGCGCTGACGGACCGCATCTCCGCGCGAAGAATCCTGATGAGTACCGCATCGGCCCGCACGCTACTAGTTACGGTCATCGGATGTCTTCTGTGGTGGCGAGTGCTGCACATTTGGGAACTTTATGTTCTTGGATTCTTCTTCGGCGTGGCGGATGCATTCGCATGGCCCGCGGCCACCACCCTATTGCCCTCACTGGTCAAGCGCGAACAACTGGTAGCCGCCAACTCGGTCTTTCAGACCACAGGACAGTTGACCACCATCGTGGCGCCTGCTCCGGCGGGACTCGTGATCAAGGCCCTGGGCACTGCGTGGGCATTTTTCATTGACGCCGTTAGTTTTCTGTTCATCATTGCCGCGCTATGGCGGCTGCCGGATCCGCCCAAAGTTGAGTCTGCCGCCAAGCCTCCCGTGTGGCGTTCAATC
>Ga0207667_10010548_pt1 | contig 10795 bp, 10 predicted proteins | sample KBSCornC52_FD_184301 | JGI IMG/M metagenome (GOLD analysis project Ga0207667, IMG submission 184301) | Corn rhizosphere microbial communities from Kellogg Biological Station, Michigan, USA - KBS Corn C5-2 (SPAdes) (version 2) | ecosystem: Host-associated > Plants > Roots > Rhizosphere > Soil ...
TCCATACACGCCATAGTCATAGGCGGAAACCTTCACGCGCGCCGGCGCGCCGGTCATCAACTGGGCGCGATCGGTCGGCGCCACCTTGGCTTCGATCACCAGCTTGTCGTCGGTCGGCGTCATTTCGATGATGGCGTCGCCGGGCTTGACCACGCCGCCGACGGTGTTGATCAGCACGCGGTTGACGATGCCGTCCATCGGCGCGCGCACTTCCGAGCGCGACACGCGATCGTTGCGCGATTTGATTTCTTCCTGCAGGCGCGCCAGTTCGTTTTCGCTGACGGTGAGGTCGCTGCGCGCATCGGCGCGGAAGCGCGAGGCGGCTTCGCCCATCTTGGCCTGGGCTTCGGCGATGGCGGCAGAGAGGCGCGGGATCATGGCGTTGGTGGCGCTAAGACGGCTTTGTGCATCCTGCGCCTTGGACTGCGCCTGGATGTCTTCCAGCTGCGAGGCGGCGTTGCGCTCGAACATGCCGTGCACCAGCTTGTACTGGCGCTGCGCCAGATCGAATTCGGACACCAGGCTCTTCTGGCGGCTGACGGCTTCGCCGACTTCGGCCTGGCGTTGCGCCGATTGTTCGCGCAGCACACTGAGCTCCTGCGACAGTTTGGACTGACGCGCGGCGAACGACGCCAGCTCGCTCTGCACTGCCGGATCGTCGCTGCGCAGGTCGGCCGACATCGCCACCGACGACGCGCCGCCGGCTTCGGCCTTGAGGCGCGCGATGCGGGCGCGCAGGCCGAGGATCTTGACGTTGCCTTCGCCGAGGTCGGCATTGGCGCGCACGTCGGCGATCGAAATCAGGGTCTGCCCCTTCTTCACTGCGGCGCCTTCGCGCACCAGGATGGCGGAAACGATGCCGCCCTCCAGATGCTGGATGATCTGATTGTGTTCGGACGCCACGATGCGACCGGCGCCGCGCACCACCATGTCGATCTGGGCGAACCACGACCACACCAGCAGGCACAGCAGCAGGAAGACCGTGACGAGGATGAACTGACGCGGGCGCGCGAGTTCACTGTGATCGCCCAGTTGGCGATCAAGACGCGGCGCGATAAGGCGCATCAGACGACGGCTGCGCGCCTGCAGTTGCAACCGCAGGCGCAAATCCCAACGCAAATTGTCGTTGGGCAGCTTGGTCATTTTTGACCCGCCTGGTATTGAATGATCACGCGCGCATTGCTTTCGGCGCTGTTCTCGGACGTGGCGACGCGGCTGACCACGCGCTCCTTGTCGACGCCGGCGTCGATCAGGTGATTGCGCACCGCGACGGTGCGGTAGTAGGCGCGGCGGCGCGCTTCGGAGAACTCGGCCGAGCCGATCACGCCGGTGATGACGATCTTGCCCTGCTGCGACTTAACCCGGCGCACCCAGTCGCCGATGCTGCCGTTGAGCGTTTTTGCGCCTTCGGCGTTCAGCTCGGTGGTGTCTTTTTCAAAATGCAACACCACTGCCTTGTCGCCGCCATCGACCTTGTTGGTGCCGGGAGCGATTTCCTTGGCTTTCTCGACGCGTACCTGGATATTGTTGTTGCCGCCTGCTGCCGCGGCGTCGCTGCGCAAACTGCCGGCATCGGCCTGCAGCGGCGGCGCTGCCTGGCGCGACTTGAGGTCGGCGATCTCGCGCTTGAGTTTGTCGATTTCGCTGCTCTTGTCGCGGCTCTCAATCTTGAGCCGCGCGGTATCGGCGTCGGCGCCTTGCGGCGCTTCGATCGCATCCGGCTTGACCTTGGTGGAACCGCTCTGGACCTGCACCTGGCCTTTGGAGACCATTTTGTTGACGCGCATTTCCGCCAGCTTCTGCGAATAGTAGAAGAGCGTCACGACGAACACCACCACCACGAAAATCATGACCAGGACGACGTTGGACAACGCATCCACGAACCCCGGCCAGAAATTCTGTTCTTTGCTTCCCGCATCCATTGCGTCCCCAGCCTTCCCTATTTGCCGTTACGCGACTGGTCATTCAACCGGTCGCGCGATTTGTCGTCGGGCGGCGTCCACGAGCGCCCGGTGTTGCGCAATATCTGGTAACTGATATCGGCTTGTTGAAACAGCAGCAATGCAAAATCCATGCGCGTCTGATAAGCCTGCTGATAAGCGTCGAGCACGTCGAGCAATTGCTTGCTGCCGGCCGACAACTGTTCGAGGAAGGCATCCGCGACGTTGGCGTTGGTCACATAGGTATCGCGCGAAATCGTCATGCGCTTCCTAACCGCATCGAGTGTGCGGTAATTGATCTCGACCTGCTCCTTGAGCTTGCGCTCGAGGTCGGAGGCAGTATTGCTCTTTTCCACCAGCTTGGCGCCGATCTGGCTCTGGTAATACGCGTCCGAGCCGCCGTTGAGCAGGTTCATGGTCATCACCAGCATCAGGCGGCGATCGGTCACCAGCGTCTGGTCGCCGCCGGCGCCGCGGGTCTTGGCCTGCGTCCACTCCACCGCGAAGGACGGCGAGAATTTGGAACGCGCCGACTTCAGTTCTTCACGCACTGCCTCGGTATCGCTGCGCGCGGCGCGGATGCCGGGGTTGTTGTCAAAGACGTCCTGCAAGGCCAGGCGCGAGGTCGGCGGCACTTTCGGCATCATGCGTTCGGGCACCTGCACCTGCTGCACGCGTCGGCCGATCAGTTGAATCAGCGTCACCATGGTGCTTTCCAGCGTGCCTTCACTTTCTGCGACGGTGGATTCGGCTTGCAGCGAGCGGCCGCGCACACGGTCGAAATCGAGTTTGCTGGCGCCGCCGCCTTCGACCCGCTTGCGCATGTATTCCAGCAAGTCCGACATGCGCTGAGAGTAACTGCGCGCAAACGACAGCGAAGAGTAAGCGCGCAGCACATCGTAATAGGCTTTGATGGCGGCGTAATACAGCGACTCGCGCGCGTCGTCGCGGCGCTGGTCGGCGGCGCGCGACATGGCGCGCTGTTTCTGAAAATCAAAGAAGGAACCGGGCGCGAAAATCGGCTGACGGCCGATCAGCGTAGCGTCCCAGCGCTTGTGCTGGTCGGCCTGGACGATGTCGCCGTTGCTATCACGGAACGAGGCCGGCGAAGAATACTCGCGCCCTTTTTGGGTACGTACATCCAGCGTCGGCCCCAGTTGCCCCAGCGACGCCTTGGCGGCATAGTCGGCCTGATCGGCCTGGGCCGAGGTGGCGGCGTAGCTGTAACTGTTGTTAAGCGCAAGCTCGATCACCTGGTCCAGCGTCAGGAAAGGCACCTGTTCATCGCCGACGGTTTCCGAGGTCACATCGGGCAGATCGATAGCGCTGCCGGTGAAGCCGGAGTCGGACTGGCGCAGCAGCGCCAGGATTTCATCGCTGGATGCGGCGGCAGTCTCGGCCTTGGTGGCGGCATCGGTCGCCGCTGTTGCAGCAGCAGCGGATCGGGGCGCGAAATCTTCGTCACGCGCGGGATTTACTCGCATTTGAGGCGGCATGTCGAGGGCGGGCGCAACGGGTTTTGCCTGCGCGAGCAGAGGCATTCCGGATTTTAAATTTCCGGAGAGAAATTTTCCACTGGGAAGCGCAGGCAATGTAATAGCGTCCGATGCTGCAAGCACGTCCGATACGATCGATAAGAACAGCGCACCAAAGACTAACGTCTTGTTTCTATATGTCATTATTAGATACAACAGATCAATCCGGAGACTGATCACCCTCCCATCATACGAATGAAATTCAATAAGCCTGCAACCTGACCGACTTCAATCGTCCCCGGAAATGCCATATCTTTTTATTTTGATTTTTGGTGGGACCTTTATTGTTGCTGCCGCATTATACGTTAGACAACACTAAGAATCTGCTCGCATTAAAAACACATAATTAATCAATGAGTTGCCGTTAAACAACTAGATTGTCGACAAATGCGTGCACCAATTTGATGATGTCACAGCACAAACGACATTGTCCTGACCAATTATTGTGTGCGTATGACAATGTCAGCAATTGGCGTGCCACCAACATTCCCGGAGGGAAATTTTTCCGGGTTGCCATTGAAATTCGCCCCGGCAACCGCATTTTCCTTAAAATACGCGGTCGCGACACTCAGGCGTTCCCTGAGACGTGGTCGCAATTCATTTTTTCTGCAATCAGCACTCCTTTTCAATTCATGAGGTAAGTACATATGGCAGCACCCGAGAAGCAAACCCTGGGCTTCCAGGCCGAAGTCAAACAACTGTTGCAGTTGATGATCCATTCCTTGTATTCGAACAAGGAAATCTTCCTGCGCGAGCTGATCTCCAACGCGTCCGATGCATCCGACAAGCTGCGCTTCGAAGCAATCAACGACAGCGCGCTGTTCGAGAACGATCCGGAACTGAAGATCACGGTCGCCTTCGACAAGGCTGCACGCACGATCACCATCTCCGACAACGGCATCGGCATGAACCGTGAGGAAGCGATCTCCCACCTGGGCACGATCGCCAAGTCCGGCACCAAGGAATTTTTCTCGAAGCTGTCAGGCGACCAGCAAAAGGATGCAGCGCTGATCGGCCAGTTCGGCGTCGGCTTCTACTCCGGCTTCATCATCGCCGACCGCATCACGGTCGAAACCCGTCGCGCCGGCACGCCGGCCAATGAAGGCGTGCGCTGGGAATCCGAAGGCGCCGGCGAGTTCTCGATCGAAGCCATCGACAAGCCGGGCCGCGGCAGCGACGTGATCCTGCACCTGCGTGAAGGCGAAGACGAGTTCCTGTCGTCGTGGCAGTTGAAGAACATCATCCGCAAGTACTCCGACCACATCTCCCTGCCGATCCTGATGCAGAAGGAAGAATGGGACGAAGAAAAGAAGGAAACCGTTGCGAAGGACGAGCTCGAGACCGTCAACCAGGCCAGCGCCCTGTGGACGCGCAGCAAGTCCGACATCACGCAGGAACAATACGAAGAGTTCTACAAGCACATCTCGCACGACTTCGGCGCGCCGCTGGCGTACACACACAACCGCGTCGAAGGCCGCAGCGAATATACGCAACTGCTGTACATCCCGACCCGTGCGCCGTTCGACATGTGGGACCGCAACAAGCGCGGCGGCATCAAGCTGTACGTCAAGCGCGTCTTCATCATGGACGACGCCGAGCAACTGATGCCGGTGTACCTGCGCTTCGTCAAGGGCGTGATCGATTCGGCCGATCTGCCGCTGAACGTGTCGCGTGAAATCCTGCAAGAGTCGCGCGACGTCAAGGCGATCCGCGAAGGCTCGACCAAGCGCGTACTGAGCCTGCTGGAAGAACTGGCCAACAGCGACGAGCAGGAACAGAAAGACAAGTACGCCGGCTTCTGGACCGAGTTCGGCCAGGTGCTGAAAGAAGGTATCGGCGAAGACGCCGCCAACAAGGAGCGCATCGCCAAGCTGTTGCGCTTTGCGTCGACGCATAACGACTCCGACGCGCAGACCACCTCGTTCGCCGATTACATCGGTCGCATGAAGGAAGGCCAGGACAAAATTTATTACGTCACCGGCGAAAACTTCCACGCGGCGAAGAACAGCCCGCATCTGGAAATCTTCCGCAAGAAAGGCGTGGAAGTTCTGTTGCTGACCGATCGCGTCGACGAATGGATGCTGTCCTTCCTGCAGGACTTCGACGGCAAGGAACTGGCATCGGTGGCCAAGGGCGGCCTCGACCTCGGCTCGCTGGAAAACGAAGCCGAGAAGAAGCAGCACGAAGAAACCGAAACCCAGTTCAAGGACCTCGTCGAGAAGATGAAGACCTCGCTGGGCGACAAGGCCAAGGACGTGCGCGTGACGTTCCGCCTGACCGATTCGCCGGCCTGCCTGGTGGCCGACGAGAACGAATTGTCGGGCAACTTGCTGCGCATGCTCAAGGCCGCCGGCCAGGACGCGCCGGAAGCCAAGCCGATCCTGGAAATCAATCCGGAACATCCGCTGGTGCAGCGTCTGAAGTATGAAGACGCCAAGTTCGACGACTGGTCGCACATCCTGTTCGATCAGGCCTTGCTGGCCGAAGGCGGCGCGCTGACGGATCCGTCCGGTTTCGTCAAACGCCTCAACGACATGTTGCTGGGCATGACGTCGAAGTAAGACCGACGCCTGCAGTCTTCTCAACGGCGGCCTTGCGGTCGCCGTTGTCGCTTCCGGCGAGGTTTTCCGTTACAGTAAAGCTCGCCATCGGCCTTCGTATCGATCCTCATGGAATTCAACTTCATCAATCCGCGCAAGAACGCGCTGGTCTACCTCATCAAGATCCTCTCCGGCTCGCTGATCCTGTGGTACGGACTGCGCGCCTGCGGCTTGCCTGAACCTTACTGGGCAATGATTTCGCTGATCATCGTGACCGAGCCGGACATGATCGTCGCCAAGGCGAATTTCCGTGCGCGCCTGATCAACACCATTTCGGGCGCCATCATCGCCTGCCTGTGCCTGGTGATCTTCGGCGCCACGTTCATGTCGATGCTGATCGCCCTGACCACGGCGGTGCTGGTGGCCATGCTGTGGCAGAACTATCCGAGCAACTGGCGGCTGGGGCCGGCCACGGTGGTGATCCTGATGTCGGCGGCATTTGCCGGCGGCGGCCTCCATGAAGAGCTTCACCTGGCGCTGCTGCGTGTATCCGAAGTGATCGCGGGCAGCACCGTCGCCCTGCTGCAGACGGTGATCTATATCGGCTTCGTCAATCGCCTGCGCCATGGCGACTGAACTGCGCCACTCGCGCATCCTGCTGCGCCCTTGGCGCGCAGGCGATGCCGCAGCATGTGCGGCGATGACCGCCGACCCGGAGGTGATGCGCTATTTCCCGTCGGTGCTGAGTCCAGCCGACAATGCCCTGCTGGTCAGGCGCATCGATGAACACTTCAATGAACACGGGTACGGCTTGTGGGTGCTGGAAATCCCTGGTGAGCTGGAGTTCGCCGGCTTCGTCGGCTTGCTGCGCGTGGCGTTCGAGGCGCACTTCACGCCCGCGGTGGAAATCGGCTGGCGCCTGGTGCCGTCTGCATGGGGCAAAGGCTACGCCACCGAGGCCGCGCAAGCGGTGCTGCGCCACGCCTTCAATGTACTCGGCATGAAAGAGATCGTGTCCTTCACCACCGCCGGTAACAAGCGCTCGCAGGCGGTCATGCGCCGCCTCGGCATGTATACGCGGGTGGAAGAGAACTTCGAACATCCGCGCCTGCCCACCGGGCACCCGCTCAGCGTGCACGTGCTGTACCGGTTACGGCGCGAACAGTGGCTGCTGCAGGCCGCCTATGACGGCTTCGAGCAACCGCTTCCTGCTCGTCCATGAGGTCCATCAGGCCATGAAAAAACCGCCGGGTCCGGCCTGATGGCCGGAACACAGCGGTTGGTATTGCGGACAATCCTGCTTGGCGCGGACCAGCGCAGGTTTATCGGATTTAGTGGGTCACGCGCGTAGTGCGGCCCGACGACAACAGACGCACACGCTCGCCGACGCGGAACAACTCATCCGCATCCTGCGTGATCGCGCGCAGTTCGCCGTTGTCCAGGCGTACGGTGATTTCCAGGCCCGGCTTGTTGGCCAGGCTGGCTTCCGCACGATTGCCGGCAACGCCGCCGATCAGGGCGCCGACAATGCCTGCCGCCAGCGCGCCGTTGCCGCCGCCGATGGCGGAACCGGCTGCGATGCCGCCCAATGCACCGCCGGCGACGGTGCCGACGCCGGTGGCGCCCTTGTCGATGGTGACGTTACGGATTGACTCGACCACACCCATGCGCACCGTCTGTTCACCTTGCGCCTGGCGCGTGTTGTAGACACTGGCGGAATTCGGGGTAACGGCGCAGCCTGCGGCGAGCGTGCTGATGGCGGCGATTAAAAGCAATTTCTTCATACAAGACTCCAACGGAAAATTTGCCCGGTCATGGGGGAACAGTGGGCGGCGTTCAAGCTGCATGCCCTATTCTGAACATTTCAGGCGCGGCAAACAACTCTTTACATTCTAATACAGACCGCTTCTTGACCGGCTTTCCGCGCTTTCGTTCCTTTCTTCAGCGGTTCTTAATATCGGATTCTGAAGCGACGATAAAGCAAGCTGAGCACGAACAAGGGACCGATCAGCAAGAAGCGGACGTCTTCGAAAAACGACGGTTTCTTGCCTTCGATCTTGTGCCCGATGAACTGCCCTATCCACGCGATCACGAAGATCGCCGCCGAAGCCGGCAACACCGCGTGCGGCGGCAAGCCCGCCAGCACCAGCAACATCGCACTGGCCATGAGCAGCATGCCCAGCGCGAACGGCGGCGACAAGGTGAAGTAATACGCCAGCGACGCCAGCACCAGAGCGATCGCCAGCAACGGCGACAGCGCCCAGCACAGGCCGAGCAACGCCAGCACGATGGCCGGCACGCACAGGCAATGGATCAGCTCGTTGGTGCGATGCTGATGGCTTTCGGCGTAGCGCGTGAGCAGCACGTCGATGCGGCGATGGGTCGTGGTGTCCATGTCTGCCTCCAGACGGAACGAAGAAAGGTCAGCGTCCGCCCGAGACATCGATGAAGGTGCCGGTCGCATAGGATGCTTCTTCCGACAACAGCCACAGGACCGCATTGGCGACTTCTTCGGCGCTGCCGCCGCGTTTCATCGGCACGGCGTCCTTGAGACGGTCAACCCGCCCTGCTTCGCCGCCGCTGGCGTGGATGTCGGTATAAATCAGGCCGGGGCGGATAGCGTTGACACGAATGCCTTCAGCCGCGACTTCCTTGGCCAGGCCGATGGTGAAGGCATCGATCGCGCCTTTGGATGCCGCGTAGTCGACGTATTCGCCGGGACCGCCGAGCTTGGCCGCCATCGATGACAGATTGACGATGGCGCCGCCCTTGCCGCCATGCTTAGTGGACATGCGACGGACTGCTTCACGCGCACACAGCAGGCTGCCGGTGACGTTGGTCAGCAGCACGCGGTTGATGCGATCGGCGCTCAGTTCATCGAAGCGGGACTGGTGCTCCAGGATGCCGGCGTTGTTGACCAGCGCGGTCAGCGTGCCGAGTTCCTTGTCGACGGTCTGGAACAAGTGCAGGATGTCGGCCTCCACCGCCACGTCCGATTTCACGGCAATGGCGCGACCGCCGGCCGTGACGATGCCGTCCACCACGGCGTCGGCCGCGGCGCGATTCGATACGTAACTGATGGCGACTGCGTAGCCGCGTGCGGCCGCTGATTGTGCAACTGCAGCACCGATGCCGCGGCTGCCGCCGGTGACGATAATGACTGGTTGTCCCATGTGTTTTATCCTTGTGTGTGGTCGTGAGGCGCCGTGATGGCGAGAGTAAAACCTTCGTCAAATAGTGTAGCCTTATTCCCCCGGCCGCGTCTTGAAGGCCGGGCCTGAAAAGATTTCAACTCGATTTCAACTTGCCATCGGTCCTCCACCACGAATTCATGACGCGCAAACGCAGTTTCCCCCACGTCACCGACGCCCACACCCGCGTGCTGATCCTCGGCAGCCTGCCGGGCGACGCCTCGCTGGCGCAGAGCCGGTACTATGCGCATCCGCAAAATAAATTCTGGGAGTTGATGTCGGAAGTGATCAGTGCAAATTTACGGGCGATGGAATACGACCAGCGTCTGCTGACCTTGCTCACGCATGGCGTTGGATTGTGGGATGTGATCGCTGAAGCACGCCGCGAAGGCAGCCTTGACAGCAACATTGCCGACCATGCCGGCAACGACCTGACCGGCCTGCTCGACCAATTGCCGCACTTGACGACGATAGGTTTCAACGGCGGCACCGCTGCGAAGCTGGGATTGAAGGTATTGGGCGAACGTGCGGCGCAATACCGCATCGTGCAGCTGCCGTCGAGCAGCCCGGCGCATACGATGGCTTATGCGAAGAAGCTGGAGCAGTGGCTCAGCCTGCGCACGTGACAGGATGATCGGCGGAGACGACACCTGGGCATCGTCTTCCGCAGAAAGACTCCCGGCTTACAGCGCGAGCTTGCTGATGTCGCCGTAGGCGCGATTGAGCCACACCTTCACACGCTGCCGTTCCAGCATGCCCAGCCCGGCGGTGGCGCGGTCAGGGTGATTGAGCGCAGCCCAGAAACTGGCGCTTTGCTGATCGATCTTTTGCATGGTGGTGTCCGGCAGGCGGCGCAGGTGGATCACGCTCGCGCCCAATTGCTCTGCGCGCTCACGCTCGCCCGAAGCATTCAGGATGTCGAAGCGATCGCCGCGGACTTCGTTGAGCACCAGCACCAGCTTGAGTCGGCCACCGAACTGGTCGAGCCACTTGCGCAGCAGATCCACCGAATCGCGTCCGGTATCCATGACGTGCCACCAGGTCAGCGTCATGTTGTGCTCGGCTGCGAAGTCGAGCACGCCGGAGTCTTCGATCCAGGCTGCCAGCGACTGCTGCGTCTGGGCGGCGAGATCGACCAGGATGCGGCCCTGCGGATCCTCCAGCGCACACTCGATCAGAGGATCGAGGCTGTCATGCTGATCCAGCGCGATCGGCGCAGAAAAATCGCCATAGAAGCGCAGCAGCGCGCCGTGCGACTTGTCGGTGTCGAAACCGCGGAAAGGAATATTCCAGTCGATGAAGTATTGCGCCAGCACCCGGGAAACCAGCGATTTTCCGACGCCGCCTTTTTCACCACCGATGAAGTGAATATGACTCATTGCTGTGGATCCTTTTAAACGAGTAAATGTTGAGCAAAGACGAGAACGTCAACAGCAGGCAATGAGCGTGCCAGCAACGAACCAGATCAGGACTATGACCGGAAGAAAAGAATATCGTAGAACGAGCCGTTGAAGCCGCCGTTCAGAATGAGATATTGCACCGCCCGGCCGAACAGCACGATGCCACCAAAGACGATGGCGAGCCGGAGG
>Ga0207667_10010549_pt1 | contig 10794 bp, 8 predicted proteins | sample KBSCornC52_FD_184301 | JGI IMG/M metagenome (GOLD analysis project Ga0207667, IMG submission 184301) | Corn rhizosphere microbial communities from Kellogg Biological Station, Michigan, USA - KBS Corn C5-2 (SPAdes) (version 2) | ecosystem: Host-associated > Plants > Roots > Rhizosphere > Soil ...
AAACAGTGGTGGACGCCTTTATCGACCTGAAGAAACGTGGCAAGATTCCAAGGCTGAAGCTCCGAGTCGCTGGCAGCCAGACGGATTCCGATGCCGCCTATGTGGCCACAACTCAGAAAAGACTGGAACAGGCTGGTGTGGCTGACGATGCAGAGTTCATTCCCAACGTCACCCGCGAAGAGAAGATTCAACTCCTTTCCGGCCTCTCCGTACTCTCCGTGCCGGCGTTGTATGGCGAATCGTTCGGGCTCTACCTGATTGAGGCAATGGCCGCCGGAACGCCTGTCGTCCAGCCGCGTCATGCCGGGTTTACGGTGATCGTGGAGGAGACCGGCGGCGGAATTCTATACGATCCGGACAAAGACGGAGCGTACATCGAGGCGCTCGAATCGCTGCTGACAGACCCGGAACGGGCGCGGGAACTCGGCGAGAGGGGCCGGCAGTCTGTCCACGAGCGGTTCAGCGTCGAAGTGATGGCGGAGGCGCACGTGAAGGTATTCGAGAAGGCGCTGGCGAGGAGGCGAGATGCCGTCGCGGTTTAGCATGGTCCACCGGGTCGAGTTCAGCGACACCGATATGGCCGGCATCATCCACTTCTCCAGCTTCTTCCGCTACATGGAGGTCACGGAGCACGCCTTCTTCCGCTCCCTCGGCTGCTCGGTCGATATGGAGATCGATGGCGTCCACTACGGCTGGCCGCGCGTCCACGTCGAGTGCGATTTCAAGAAGCCCGTCCGATTCGAGGATGAGCTGACCGTGGAGCTGATCGTACGGGAGAAGCGCGAGCGCTCGCTCCGCTACCAGTTCGACATCCGAAAGGTCGGCGAGGACGCCGGATTGATCGCTCAGGGCGGCTTCACGGTCGTCTGCGTACGGTATAACACAGGCGAGGGGCGGATGCGGGCCGTACCCATCCCCACCGCATTGGCGATTCAGTTGGAGGCGGAAGCGTGATGGCCGCCACCGCTCCCCCAGCCTTCCTGACGCGCCGCGATATCGACCGGATTCAGCTTGACGCTCTGCGTTCCATGCTCGCGGAAGTCCTGCCACGCAACCCATTTTACGGTCCAAAACTATCCGCGGCAGGAATCACGGCCGACATCGCAAGCGTCTCTGCATTCCTCGATTCGGCGCCGCTCACGCGTAAGCAGGAGTTGGTCGACGACCAGACCGCCCATCCGCCCTACGGGACGAACCTCACCTACGCGCTCGACCGCTACACGCGCTATAACCAGACCAGCGGGACCTCCGGCCTGCCGCTCCGCTGGCTGGACACCAACGAGAGCTGGGATTGGATGGTCGGCAACTGGCTCGAGGTCTACCGCGCCTCCGGTGTCGGGCCGGGCGCGCGCATATTCTTCGCCTTCTCCTTTGGGCCCTTCCTCGGCTTCTGGACCGCCTTCGAGGCCGGATACCGCATCGGCTGCCTTTGTATCCCTGGCGGAGGCATGTCCAGCCCCGCCCGGCTCCGCGCGATCTTCGACAACGGGTGCACAGTGCTCTGCTGCACGCCGACCTACGCGATTCGGCTCGGCGAAGTCGCCATCGAGGAGCAGGTCGATCTCTCGGATGGGCCGGTGAAAACGATCATCGTGGCTGGCGAGCCGGGCGCGGGAATCCCCGCCACTCGCAACCGGATGGAGCGGCTATGGCCCGGCGCGGCGATTCGGGACCACCACGGAATGACCGAGGTCGGTCCGGTCTCCTACGAGTGCCCGGAGCGGGCCGGAGTGCTCCACGTGATCGAATCGTCCTTCGTCCCGGAGGTGATCGACCCCGAAACCGGCCGACGCCTCTGCCCCGGCAATCTGGGTGAGCTTGTGCTGACGAACCTCGGCCGCAGGGGCTCACCGCTCATTCGTTACCGCACCGGCGACCTTGTCGAGCAGTCCATTGACCCCGTCTGCGCCTGCGGCCGCTCCGACTTCGCGCTGACCGGTGGAATCCTCGGCCGCACCGACGACATGGTCGTCATCCGCGGGGTCAACGTCCACGCCACCGCCGTGGAGGGGATCGTGAGCCGCTTCGGCGACGTGGCGGAGTACCGCGTCGAGGTCTCCACCGCGCACGCGCTCCACGAAATCGCGCTGGTCGTGGAACCCTCTACGGCCTGCGCGGACGTAGACTCCTTGAGGCATGAGATCGAATCGGCCCTGCGCGTCGCCTTCAACCTCCGTGTTCCCGTCGAAATCGCGCCCGAGGGCAGCCTGCCCCGCTTCGAAATGAAGGCCCGCCGCTGGATTCGGCGCGCGTGACGTCGCCGCGTCAACACCATTCTTGTGAACGCTTATGCTCCTCGAATTGATCGACGTTTCAAAGGACTATGCCGCCTCGGACGACGCGCCGGTGACTCCGGTGCTGCGCGGCGTGAATCTGGAGGTGAACGACGGCGAATCGCTCGCCATCGTCGGGCCGTCCGGGTCCGGCAAGTCCACGCTGCTCAACATCATCGGAACGCTCGACAGGCCAACGTCCGGGCGGGTACTGCTGACCGGCCGCGACCTCTCCAACCAGAACGACGCGGCCCTCGCCCGCATCCGCTCGGCCGAGATTGGCCTCATCTTCCAGCTTCATCACCTCCTGCCACAGTGCACCGTGCTGGAGAACGTGCTCGTTCCCACGCTCGCCGGCGGACCCACACAGCGAACGGAGAAGCCCGCCGACCGCGCGAAGCGGCTTCTGGACCGGGTCGGGCTCACACAGCGCCTGAATCACCGGCCCGGCCAGCTCTCCGGCGGCGAGCGGCAGCGCGTGGCGGTGGTTCGCGCCCTCATCAACGAGCCTCGGCTGCTGCTGGCGGACGAGCCGACCGGCGCGCTCGACCGCGCCGCCGCCGACAACCTTGCCGAGCTGCTCGTGGAGCTGAATCAGGAGGAGAAGGTCGCGCTCATCGTCATCACCCACGCCATGGACCTCGCCCAGCGGATGGGCCGCGTGCTCACGCTCCAGGAGGGAACGCTCGTTCCGCTGAAGGTGACCGCATGAGCGTCTGGAAGATGGCGCTGCGCGGCCTCCGCTTCCACTGGAGGCAGCAAGTCGGCGTCCTCATCGGCGCGACGCTCGCCGCCGCAATCCTCGTGGGTGCGCTGGCGGTAGGGGACTCGGTCCGCTACAGCCTCCGGGATATGGCCCTCACGCGGCTCGGCAAAGTGCAGGTCGCCCTGAACGGCCAGAGCCAGTTCTTCCGCGACGCGCTCGCCACCGGGCTCACCACCGACCTCCACACGCCCGTCGCCTCGGTCGTCACCCTGCGCGGCACCGCCACCTCCGGCACCGGCGAATCACGCGCGGCAGGCGTCCAGATTCTCGGCGTCAACGACACCTTCTGGTCCCTCGCCCCCCACTACCCAACGGCCCAACGACCCAGCGACCCACCTGAATCCGTCGCTCTCAGCCAGAATCTTGCCCGCGCGCTCGGCGTCAGGGCAGGTGACGACGTGCTGCTCCGAGTGGACAAGCCGAGCCTCCTCTCCCGCGACGCGCCGCTCTCCACCATCGAGGATTCTTCCGTCGCGCTCCGGCTGCCCGTGTCGCGCGTGGTGGCTGATATCGACTACGGCCGGTTCAGCCTCGCCGCCAATCAGGTGGCGCCGTACAACGCTTTCGTCCCCAAGGCATTCCTCCAGCGCAAGCTGGGCGTCGAGGGCCGCGCGAATCTGCTTCTGGTCGGCGGCCGTCCCATCGCCACGCAGGTCGCGACGCGCGCTCTCTGGGCGCATTGGCAGCTCACAGATTCGCAGCTCCAGCTCAAGCCGGTGCCGAACAGGGAGACGGTCGAGCTGACGACGGACCGCGTCTTCCTCGATCCGCCCGTCGGCGATTCGGCCGTAAAGGTCCTGCCAGGCGCAAAGGGCGCCCTCACCTACTTCGTCAACGAGCTGAGGGACGGCAGCCGCGCGACGCCCTACTCGACCGTCGCCGCGATGGACATGGACCCCGTGCCCTCCGGCATGGTTGACGACGAGATAGTCGTCAACCAGTGGCTGGCGGACGACCTCCAGGCGAAACCCGGCGATTCGGTAAAGCTCTCCTACTGGGTCGTCGGACCCATGCGCCGCCTCATCCCGCAGTCTTCCACCTTCCGGGTTCACTCCATCGTGCCGCTCGCGGGCGCCGCCCTCGACCCTGCCCTCATGCCGAACATTCCCGGCCTGGCGGACAAGAAGAACTGCCGCGATTGGGAGCCGGGCGTCCCCATCGACCTCCACAAGATTCGCGACAAGGACCAGGCCTACTGGTCGGCATATCGCGGCACGCCCAAGGCGTTCATCACGCTCCACGCGGGCCAGAAGATCTGGAACAACCGCTTCGGTAATCTCACCGCCGTCCGCTACCCGAGCGGCGGTAATCCTGCGGACGCACAGGTGAAAGTCGAGGCATGTCTCCGGCAGGCGCTCAGCCCGGCGTCGCTCGGCCTCTTCTTTATGCCCGTACGCGAGCAGGGAATCAACGCCAGCTTCCAGTCGATGGACTTCGGCATGCTCTTCATCGGCTTCAGCTTCTTCCTGATTGCCGCCGCGCTGATTCTCACCGGGCTCCTGTTCGCCTTCGGGGCGGAGCAGAGGGCGCAGGAATCGGGGACGCTGCTCGCCGTGGGATGGCCGCCCGGCAAGGTGCGCCGCCTCCTGCTGACCGAAGGCGCGCTCGTGGCGCTCGCCGCCGCAATACTCGGCTCGCTTCTTGCCGTACTCTACACACGCGCGGTCGTCGCCGGCCTCACGACGGTCTGGAAAGGGGCGGTCGCCTCCACTTCCCTCCACTACCACGCCGAACCGATGACGCTCGCGGGCGGCGCGGCAGCCGCGTTCGTGGTCTCCCTCTTTTCGGTCTGGCTGGTCGCCCGTCGGCAGGCCCGCGTCCCGGCCCGCGATCTCCTCGCCGGCACCACGTCAACTACCACCACCGCGGCCCGGCGTCGTACCGGCAGCGGCCTGCCCACTGCCATCACCTGCATCGGCGGCGCGCTCGTCCTCCTTTTCGCGGCGGCGCGCGCGGACCACGAAACGGGGGTGGGCTACTTCTTCGGCGCGGGCGCGCTCCTCCTCATCGGCGGCGTCGCGGCCTGCCGGTACCTGCTGGCGCGCATGGAGCAGCGCGTGGGAGGCCGCACGCTGACGGTCGGTTCGCTCGGAGCGCGCAACACCGTCCGGCGGCGCGGCCGCAGCCTCAGCGCTATCGGCCTCCTCGCCTGCGGCAGCTTCCTCATAATTGCGATCGGCGCGAACCGGCAGGACCCGACCGCCGACTCGGACCGGCGCTCGTCCGGCACAGGCGGCTTTGCCCTATACGCGGAATCGAGCCTCCCGGTCTACCAGGACCTGAACACTCCGGAGGGTCTCGACGCCTACGGCATGCGGAAGGAAGACCTGCGCGGCGCGGTGGTGGCGCCGTTCCGGCTGAAGGATGGGGACGACGCGAGCTGCCTGAACCTCAATCGCGCGCAGACGCCTCGCCTGCTGGGCGTGAATCCCGCGCTCCTCGCGAGCCGGAAGGCATTTTCGCTCGGCTCCGTCTGGCCCGGCGCCGGAAAGCAGCATTCGTGGGACGTTCTCGACAGCCCGTTGAAGGACGGCGAGATTCCCGCCATTGGAGACGAGAACACGGTCACCTGGTCGCTCGGCAAGGCGCTCGGCGACACCATCGACTACGTAGACGGGCGCGGCCAGTCGCGCAGGCTCCGCATCGTCGCCGTGATGGGCAACTCCGTCCTCCAGGGCGGCCTGGTCATATCCGAGGCCAACTTCACCCGCCTCTTCCCCTCCAACAGCGGCTACCAGGTCTTCCTGCTCGACGCGCCCAAGCCCGCCGCCCGCGAGGTGATCGCCGCGCTGACGAAGGGGCTCGAAGACACCGGCCTCTCGGTCGTCCCCGCCGCCGACCGCCTCGCCGCCTTCAGCACGGTCGAGAACACCTACCTCTCCATCTTCGCAATTCTCGGCGGCCTCGGCCTCCTGCTCGGCACCTTCGGCCTCGGCGTCATCGTCCTCCGCAACGTCCTGGAGCGACGCGGCGAGCTTGCCCTCCTCCGCGCAGTCGGATTCAGAACACAAATGCTCCAGTGGATGGTCTTCAGCGAACACGTCATGCTGCTGGTCCTGGGCTTGCTGGTAGGCGTCATCGCCGCCCTCGTCGCAGTCCTGCCCGCGCTCCGTACGCCCGGTGTCGACACGCCCTGTAGCTCGCTCGCCCTGACCCTTGCCGCCGTCCTCGTCTGTGGATTCCTGTGGACCTGGCTCTCCACCGCCGCCGCCCTCCGCGGCCCGCTCCTCGCCGCCCTCCGCAGCGAGTAAGCTTGACCGGCGGGATTCAGCCGGGATAAACGTTATGAACGGAATGGGGAAACGGCGTTTGAAACCACGAATGCACACGAATGAGCACGAATAACGGCAAGAGCATTCATTCGTGTGTATCGGTGTCCATTCGTGGTTAAAGCTCTTGACGTTATTCTGTTCATCCCGTTTATCCCGGCTGAATCCCGCCGTTTACATAGAAAGGTGACCGCATGATCCCGGCGCTCGTTTGCGCTCTTATACTGGCTCCCGGCACGCAGACCGCCGACAACTGGCCCCAGTTCCGTGGCCCGCTCGGAGACGGCATCTGCCGCACGACCGGCCTTCCGCTCGCCTGGAGCGAAACGCAGCACGTGAAGTGGAAGACTCCAATTCACGGAAAGGCCTGGTCGTCGCCCGTCATCTGGGGGAATCAGGTCTGGGTCACCACGGCAACAGAAGACGGCCGCCAGCTCTTCGCAGTCTGCGTGGATCGGAGCTCTGGCAAAGTGCTGCTCGACCGCAAGCTCTTCGACAATCCGAATCCAGAGCCCCTCGGCAACGACGTAAACTCCTACGCCTCTCCCACTCCTGCCATCGAGGAAGGACGCGTCTTCCTCCACTTCGGCAGCCCCGGCACCGCCGCCCTCGACACGAAGACATTCAAAACCCTCTGGACCCGCCGCGATCTGCCCTGCCGCCACTACCGCGGCCCAAGCTCGTCGCCGGTGCTCTACAAGAGCCTCCTCATCCTGACGTTCGACGGGGCGGACCTCCAGTACACCGCCGCTCTCGACAAGCGCACGGGAAAGACGATCTGGAAAACCGACCGCACCGCGACATGGAACGACCTCGACTCCGGCGGCCGGCCCTCCATGGAAGGCGACAACCGGAAGGCCCACAGCACCCCCATCCTGCGCGAGGTCGGCGGCCGGATGCAGCTCCTGAGCCCCGGCGCAAAGGCCGCCTACGGCTATGATCCCGACACCGGCCGCGAGCTTTGGAAGGTAGACCATACCGGCGTCTCCTGCTCGACGATGCCGGCAGTGGGCCACGGCATGGTCTACTTCAACAATGGCTATGGCGGCCCAAAGCTCATGGCGGTCCGCCTCGGCGGCAGCGGCAACATTACCGCCACGCACGTCGCCTGGACTTATAGCCGCAACGTTCCCTCCAAGCCCTCTCCCCTGCTCGTCGGCGACTACCTCTACATGATTCAGGACGGCGGCGTCGCCACGTGCCTCGACGCAATGACCGGCGCGGAGGTCTGGAAGGAGCGCATCGGCGGCAATTACGCGGCGTCTCCGCTCTATGCCGAGGGTCGAATCTACTGCTTCAGCGAACAGGGTAACATCGTCGTCTTCAAGGCCGCTCCGAAGTTTGAGAAGCTCACCGAATCGAAGATGGCCGACGGCTTCATGGCCACTCCAGCCGCCGTCGGCCACGCCTTCTACCTCCGCACCCGCTCCGCCCTCTACCGCGTCGAGTAGCCGCGCGCGAAATTCTTTCCTGGACCGTTTCCACTTCCAAACACGCCATCCGAGTAACAGACGGGCGTTCATCAAAATGCCCGATTCGTCACATGCTCATGCATGTGCTGGCTTACAATATGTCGTGAAACGGGCGTACAAGACAAGTCTCACCGGAGTACAAGACAAGTCTCACCGGCTTACAAGAGCGCCGTCCCGGTAACCAATCCGGCCGTAGACCGTTTTCCGAGCACACGACAAAATCGGACGCGTCACCGCCAAACTGCCAACAGGCAGAGGAAGCGCGTGATTCCACCGCACATTGACAACCAGCCGCGAACGAGCGCGTCTAATACATAAGCCACGAAGGTGGCTTTCGTCTCGTAGAGAGGGGTTTCAACCCCCGATTCGCCGCGCATCTGCCAGCAACCAACGAAAAGCCCGGCATCGATTCACCAACGAATCGACGCCGGGCCAGCCGCGTCGACTGGCAATGGCCGGATTCTTCAGCTCGCTAAGGCTCGCTTCAGAATGACGTCAACGGCGACATGACGCGGGTGACGGAGTCGGTTCAACGCGATTCGCCCTCTGCGCGCACAGTGCCCGCGACGGCGTCCACTCGGCCGAAGGCCAGGGTTCCCATCCCGCCAATGGTCCGAGGGATGGGACAGCCGAGGGGTTCAGCCCGACGGCACCTTACTGCGCGGTATCTCGTCCATCCCGCGCGATTCGCCCTCGCCACGCACATCAAGCCCCCTCTCCCGTTTTTGGGAGAGGGGGTTGGGGGTGAGGGGCCGCTGGTTGTGAGCGCCCTTCCTCTACTTGAGCTTCGAGAAGTCCGTCGGCGTCAGATAGACCGATTCCACCTTCGTCGTCAACTTGCCGTCACGCTCCGACTCGGCCCGCGCCTTCTGCCACTCCGGGTCTTCCCCGAACGCCTTCCAATCCTTCGCTGCATCCTCCCGATTCGGGTGGGAGACGAGGTAGATCAGCTTCTGGTCATCGCCCTTCGCATCCGCGGTTACCCAGTAGCCCACATTCCGGATGCCGTGCTTGTCGAACAGCTTTGTCGTGTGGTCCCGAAACCGTGCCAGCAGCGCGTCCATCCTGCCCGGCGCCGGCGTATAGGTTCGCAGCTCATAAACCCGCGCTTCCGCCCGCCTCTCGCCGGCACGCGCTCCAACCGCATACGTCGCCGCCAGCGCCACAGCCGCACACCCCGCGAACGCCAACCCCGTGAGCCCTCTTCGCATCATCTTCCTCGATTCGTGCCTTTGTGCCTTCGTGTTGAGAATCCGTCGTTCTTCGCACCGTTCGCGTCTTCGCGGTGAGGATTGGCCTTTGCGGTGCGTATCAGCCCTTCTTCTCGCGCAGGTCCGCGCAGATCAGCTCCTCGTCGTTCCGCTCGAAGATATGGCCATAAGCAAACGCCGGGTGCGACCAGACCGCGCCGCCCCGCTGGTTGAGCTGCCCCGTCGTCGGCTTGATCAACTGCGAGCGGCCAATTTCGGTATACCCCGCTGGGCTGAGCTTCGCAATGATGAGCTGCCCCTTCTCATTCAGAATCCAGGTTGTATCTCCGTTTGGAATCAGGTGAGCGGACGCCCACATGCCCTTCGGGACCACCGTCTTGTCCTCCCAGACGTTTGCGCCAGTCTTCGCATCGAGGCAGCGCAGCTCGCCGAAGTAGTTGATTCCAAATATGTTCGCATCCGTGACAATCGGCGTCGCGAACATCGTGTGTAGCGACTCGGTCAGCCGCGAGTTGGACTTCTTCTCCCAGACCTTCCCGACACCCATCTTGTCCTGCTTCAGACCAAGCATCAGGGCGCCGCCGTAGACGGAGGTGAAGAAGAGCTCGTTCTTATGCCAGGCGGGAGTAACGCACGGGTCGATGTTGGGGCCGGCGGATTTCCAGGGATACTCCCAGTAGAGCTGGCCCGATTCCGGCGCGAGACCTACAATCCGGTCCGCGGTCCACGCAACCAGCACGCGCTTGCCGGCCTGATCGATGACGATGGGCGACGAGTAGGTCGCGCGGTCAGGCAGTGCGCGCCAGGCCTCTTTGCCTGTCTCACGATCGAACGCGGCGAGGCAGGCGCTCGGTTCTCCGCTGATCATCACGATGACGTTGTTGCCCTCGACCAGCGGCGCGCTGGCGATCCCCCAGTCCGGCATCCGAATCTTGTACTCGGCGTTCAGGTCGTGCTTCCAGAGCACCTTGCCGTCCGCCGCGTCGAAGCAGTGGAGTGTGCCTGTCGCGCCGAGGGAGTATGCCCTACCGTCGTTCACCGTCACGCTCGCCCGCGGCCCGTCCGGCACGCTCACCCCGTGGTAATCGCAGTCGTACTCGCGCGACCACAGCTTCCGGCCGGTCTCCCAGTCGAAGCAGAGCACCCGCTCCTTCGATGCTGGCTCCGTCACGCGGTCCGTCAGATAGACGCGGCCGTTCGCGACCGTCGGCCCGCTGTAGCCGTTCGACACCGGTACGCGCCACTTTATCTTGATTTCCGGCCCGTCGAACTTCGTGATAATGCCAGACTCCCTCCAGACCCCGTCCCGCTGCGCGCCCCGCCACTGCGGCCAATCCTGCCCTTGTGGACCGGCCGCTGCCAGCGCCGTGGAACCAGACAACAGCAATAGAGGTAGAATCTCAGCGAATCGCAGCGCTCGAACAGAGTTCATGTCAATCACCTTTCGAGTGGCCGCTGTCGCAGCCCGGATAAGTGCCTGGGGGTTGAAGAGAATGGAAAATACGTGCCGGTTGAACCGCTAACACCGATTCTCGATCCGACGCCGAACCTCGATGCGGCCAGAGATTCATTCGATGCTTACCTCGCCCGTTTCGAGCCAGCGGACCGCGTTGTGGCGCTGCACGATTCGGACGCGGATGGTGTCACGGCGGGCGTGGTCTGGCAGCGCGCGCTGGAGAGGCTTGGCTATACGGCGATTGAGCGAATCATACCCGACCGCGAGCGCAATGCCTGGTCGCCGGCCGTTCGCGCAGGATGAGGCCGTTGACGCCGGCGGCGAAGGCGAACTGCTCCGGCGTGATG
>Ga0207667_10010550_pt1 | contig 10793 bp, 6 predicted proteins | sample KBSCornC52_FD_184301 | JGI IMG/M metagenome (GOLD analysis project Ga0207667, IMG submission 184301) | Corn rhizosphere microbial communities from Kellogg Biological Station, Michigan, USA - KBS Corn C5-2 (SPAdes) (version 2) | ecosystem: Host-associated > Plants > Roots > Rhizosphere > Soil ...
GTGCACGCCGCTGAAGCCTCGGAGCTCGCTGAACCGCGGGGCTTTGCTGGCTTGACCGCGGCTGACTTGGGCGTTGAGCTCGTGTCGCGCCTGCGCGCCGCGGGTTACGAAATTCCCGAAAATTTATTGACGGCTTTACCGGACCCAAACTTTTCGCTCGCGGGTTACCGCCCTCCGCCCGCGCCAGCGGCGGCGCTGCTGCGCGGCGGGGAGCTCTTGGATCTCGGAGACCGCGCGCTCGAGGTGCTGCATTTGCCCGGACACTCGCCGGGCAGTATCGGGCTTTGGGAAAGTCGTACGGGGATCCTCTTTTCCGGGGACGCGCTGTATGACGGCCCGCTGCTTTACGATCTGCCGGGTGCCTCGCTCGATTCATACATCCTGACGCTGGAGCGCCTCTTAGAGCTTCCGGTGTCCGTGGTTCATGCCGGTCACGACCCGAGCTTCGGGCGCGAGCGCTTGCGCCAAATCGCCACCGACTATTTGGCGTTGTTTCGCGCATAGCCGCCGCGCTTTGCCTGAGCTGCTCACGACCGTCGAGCCGGTGGCGCGCCGTGCATCCAATTGGGGCGACTGCCAGGCAGCTGCAGAGGCTCCGTACGAACGATTCAGCTGCCTGGCAGAAACGAGTAACGAAACCCGAGTGGCAGCTCGGCGGCGGCTCTGTTTACCCGCGCCGTGTCGCCGAGGACCCTGGCGGCCTGCGACACGGCGCGTGACCAACGATGAAAACGCCCTAGTACCTCGGTTCGGATGTGCGTTCCGGATTTCCGCGGCCCCCAAGTTTGAGGGCCGCAGAAATCCTCCAGCACGGCACATCTATCCTCGGTACTCTATCTATCTCGACGTACTACGACCCGGAACTGAGTTCCGGGCCGCAGTACTAGTGCGAGACGAGAGGGAAGTTCGTTTCGGCGCCCGCTCGGTCGCCTTGGTGGTAGGTGTGGCGCCTGCCATGCTTTTCGCGGTGCTGCTCGCACCACAGCTCGCCGCCGAGCGACTGCTTGCGCGTTTCGAGACAGCGCGGGCAGACGGGTTCGAGCGCGGGGCCGTCGGGCAGGTGAGCTTTGGGGTGCATGATCAGCACGGGACACGGCGCCACGCGCAGTACCCCTTCGGCGACCGAGCCGAGCAGCAAGCGCGACACGCCGTGACGCCCGTGCGTGCCGACCACGATCAAGTCGGCTTGTAGATCCGACGCGAGTTGCGCGATGCCTTGTGCGGGCCGGTCGCAGCGGACGTGCGAGATCACGCGCGCGCGAAGTGTCGCCGCTGGCGAGAGCTCGCTCAGCTTCGATTCGATGTAGCGTGTCAGGCGCAGCGCGGCGACTTCAGCGTCGAGCAGAGTGCTCTTGGGCACGTTCGACGGGTCGACATGGACCCTCGGCAGCACCGAGATGGCGTGAACTTCCGCTTTGGGTTCGCGCGTGGCGAGCCCCAAGGCGTACGCCAGCGCGTGGTCCGAGATTTCCGTGTAGTCCATGCCAACTACGATGATGAAATTCTTATTGTTCATGTTTTCCTCACAGTCTCTGGGTTTGAGTTCCGAGCAAGCGCACTCTGCTCACTCGTCGGATGCCGCCGGGTCCGCGTTCGCTCGAGCGCGGCACTTCGCGCACAGGTATGCGCCATTCGGGTCACGCCGCAGGTGCTGGCGCGTGCGGCAGGCGGAACAATGGGCGTGCAGCATGAGCTCGGGCGTGGTCTCCGCCAGATCTTCGCGCGTGATGATGCCCCACAAGCCCTCGTCATCGGCGACGACGACCGAGCCGACACCATATGTCAACATGCGCGCGGCGGCGTCATAGGCAGTACTGTTCGGCTTCACCATGACGGTGTGCCGGTGCGCGAACTGCGACACAGCCTGCTCTGGGCGCGCGCCCTCGAGGTCGCACGTGCAGACCATCCCGAATAGGCCCTCGGCACCGACGAGCGGGAAGTGATGTATCCCCAGAGTTTCCGAGAGCGCCATGGCCTCACCGACGTGGGTTCTTGGGTCGATCGAGACAATCGGGGTGCTCATCAATTGGTAAACTGACTCTTCGCTATCGCTCATGGTCCTAACCTCTGCTCGCGACCCTTCAGCAAAATGCGATCCGCGCCGCGAGGCGTTGTACCGATGTAGATAGATGAGCGCAGAATTGCGACGAAACGGCTATGCAACGTGCAATTGATGCGTGGCGCGCGCCTGGCACGCCAAAATATTCGCGCACCTCTGCGCTCGCCCCGTGCAGTCGAGCGCAGATTTGTTGATGCGCGAGCGCTCATACGCACAATCGGCGGGCAGCACGCAGCTTCTGCACGGAACTCGCAGGTGGCCGGTTGCGGTGGTGTTTCTGACCTTCTGCGACCGCTGCTATCGAGCCATGAGCGCTGAATGGCGCGCCGCGTGCAATGGGGACTGAGTATGTCCACTACCAACGTATGTCCCCTCGGAGTTACGCAGCCCGTCGAGCTCAATCGCTATGTCAACCTCAAGCTAGCTGCATTGGGCGAGCCTCCGAGCGCGGCGACGGCCGAAGCCGAGTTCATGGCTTTGGCGGGTCCGCTGGTTCGAAATCATTTCGAAAAGGACGAGCTGTTCGGTTGGCCGCTGTGCCCGGCAGACCGGCGCATTCAAGGTTTCCTCGATGCATACCTGGCTGACGAGTGTCCCGCGGGCGCTCCGCGCCTTCCGCATCGCTCCCTGGTGCTCGATCGGCCTGGGCTCGGGCGGACGTTGTCATTGCCCCCGAATCAGGACTTCTTCTCATCGCCATACCTCACGTCCTATCGCACCGCCCAGGGTGTTTTGCACAACCCGAAGAACGATCGCCGCACCACCAAGGGCGTGTTTCATGTGGCCGAGGGTGGCCTACCCATTCCGCTCGACAAGGAGGCCGTACCCAAGACAACGTTTGCTCTGCTGCTCGCCGCTGCGTTCGAGCCTCCGCCGGAGCTCTTGGAGCTGCCGTTCACCGCCGGTCAAAGCGATGTCGCGCATGCCTTCGTTTCGTTGTTGATGCGTCCTTTGGTCTGTCCGGCTACCGATCGCGATCCCGAAAAGACCATGGAGGTCCGCTTTTTTGCGCCAGGGACGCTGGTCAGCAATCTCGACTTCGTGGAGAGCATTTTCGGAAACGGCGGCGATCCCTTCCTCTCAGAAAATGATGCCGAGCTCGATGCAGCCGGCTGGACCGGTCACACCGGCTGCGTGATCTTGGCTCCGCATCTGGTCCTCATGAAGAAGAAGGACGTGGGTCTGCCCCACTACGACCAAGCGTCGGCACGGCAACGTCGCGACGGCATGTGCTATCGCGACGAGGGCGAGCTGTACAACGCCGGCAACGCCTTCAAAATCACCTGTCGCGATGCCCGTGGCGTGATCGTGACGGTGATTGCCGACAACTACTACGGCTATTGCAAGAAGGAAGTGAAGACTCAGATCAGCTATGCGGCAAACCTCTTTGGCTCCTGTGAGGAGGAGCACTCGGGTGGCGTGCAGGCCTATCCAAGCTACGTGCTCGGCAACCAATTCGACGTCCACAGTCTCGAGTTGAAGCCGACCACCTTCAAACGCGCGTTGGAAGTGCTGGGCGACCGAGCAGAGCTCAGGCCCGGCGGCTACGCCGTCGATAAAACGTATCCCGACATCGTCTACGTGCCGGAGAGCGCCGCGTTCTCCGTGCGAGACGCCTCGGTGCGTTGGCAGGACGAAGCGGGCGCCCATCAGCGCACGCTGAGAGCAAGCGAGGTCTACGTGCTGCCGTCGGGCTACAGCGTGAGGCTCGAGCGCCATCCCCAAGCCAACACTTGGCGTTTGGTCGGCGCGCGCGCCGAGGGGGTGCTGTGCCACAAGCCATGCACGGTCTCCGGTGGTGGTAAGTCGGAAATCTCGAAGTCGCTTCGCCCGATGGTGCACCTCGCTCCAGTCTTCGTCCGCGATTTCCAACGTGATTTCGCGCGCGTCGCCGAGATTGTCCGGATGGATTTTTCCAAGTGCTACCGGCACGGACCTGCGGATGCCCGTGCGGGCCGCTCACTCTTGAGCAGCGAGCGTTCACTCGGCTCGGTGATCAAGCTCTTGACGCCCTCCGAGGACTATACGGACGAGCACAACGCTTGGCTCGTTGCTCTACCGCAGACGATCCGTGAATTGGTGTGCATCGTGAAGCGCCACTACCGCCCAGAGTGGGGCGAAGATTTCCAGAGTCATTTCAGTGTCGACAGTGTCAATGGTTTCGCCGGGCACGAGCTCAAGTTCGAAGATCAGCGGCTGCTGACCAGCCAGCTCCGCGTCGGCTTCGAGCCCGGGACCGGCATGTGGCGTATGCACAAGCTACGACCCGATTTTTACCCCGCCCAAAAAGTGCAGGTGGAGGACGACATCACCGCATCGGTGGTGGTCCCGCGCGAGCGCGTGCAGGTACTGTCGCCCGAGTACGGCAATCAAAGCGTCAAGATCGTCCAAAATTGCGAGGAGTACCTGTTCCAACGCCCGGACGACGCGATTCACCGCGGCTTCGACGCGCAGGCCGAGGCCGACATTGCTACGGCTGGCACCTTCATCACCAACTTCGAGCCGCTCAGCGTGGCTCAGGCCACGGTGCTCGTGGAACAGGTGGCGGAGCTCGATCGCTTCACGGCTCCAATGAAGGATCTGCTGACTGATTTCGTGCGTGCGCCGAGCACTTCGTACGTCGTCTCATCCGCTGAGCCGCGTCTGGTCGACGGTAAGCCATCGAAGAACCCACGCTACCTGCAGCGGCGGCCCGATCGCGTCCAGCATCGTGAAGCCTACATAGCGGCTGTCGGAACCCGGCTGGATCGGGAGATCACCGGCAACGAGCCGCTGCTCGCGGTGGTGGGGGCCGTGCTCGGCGGGCGTCGCGCCAATCGAGGTCAGCCCGAAATTGGTCTGCCGCCGCTGGCGGCGTTCAACCCCATCCACTACCAGGAGCTACCCGAGCTATTCATGGATTTTCTGAGCAGCCTGACCGGAAAGTCGCCGTCCACGACCGGCTTCGGCAGCGAGGGTGCCCTGACCAAGGGCCCGTTCAACGCGCTGTGGCCGGTGGTCGACATGAACAACGCTTTGGTATCGGCCATCCTAACCGGCCACGGTGGATTCACCAGCGCCGCCGGCTACGTCGGGCCAAACTACCGGGTGGACCACGACGTGAGCATGGTCGTGCCAGAAGTGTGGTGCCGCATGAGCGTGCGGGAGCGCGAGCCGGCGTACCTCGTCTCGCACGGCTATCTCGAGAGGCTGAAAGATTTCGAGCACAACGGGCGCCTGGTGCTAGCCAGTCGGCTCGGCTATCGAATCACGCAACGCTTCGTCGATCACTTCCTGGCCCGGGTATTTCAAGCGCCGAACGCGGTGTTTCCGGAGGACATGCTCCGTCCGGAGCAACAGGATTTGGCAGCATTCGCCGCGGGCATCGACGCCATCGTCGAGACGCAGACACGCGTCGCCACGAGCTACTTCGAGGATGGCAGCATCGAAGGGGCGTGCCCGCCGCTGAAAGCGCTCCTGCACGTCATGGTACACGGCCAGTACGACGGCATGGGTCTGGAACATCCCACGATTCGCGCGTTGTTCAGTCGAGAAGTTCTGCTCCGGAGCCCGTGGTACCACGAACGCCTCGTGACGAAGCAGGCCAGAGACGTCGCGCTCTGGCAGCGGCATCGGCTAGCCCTCGAGCGTGCCAGTGCTTTGCCACACCGATTGCCCCAGGATTTTCCCGGTCGCCGCGTGCTGATTGCGCGCGAGCTCGCGCGGGTCAGCGCTGAGAGCTACCTCGACGAGTTGGTCGGCACCCTCGGGGCTGACCCGTTTCATGCCCAACTCGCACGCAGCGCTCAGGGCGCCGCTTAGTTCCTGTGCACGCGAGCGCGTCAACCACGTCATGGCTCACTTTCTTCGCGAGCGGTTGCTCTTACTGCTGTTCTTGGTCGCGGCCTTCGGTTGTCTGATCGGGCGCGTCCACGTGCGCGGCTTCTCGCTCGGCGTCGCCGCGGTGCTGTTTGCGGGCTTGTTTTTAGGCTGGTGGCTGCCCGGCATCGAGCTGCCCGATTTCGTTGCACAGCTCGGGCTAGTGCTCTTCGTTTACACCTTGGGTCTTTCGAGCGGCCCGGGCTTTTTTGCCTCGCTGCGCCTGCGTGGCCTGCGAGACAACGCGCTCGCGCTCGGGGTCTTGTCGATCTCCGCGCTCGCCGCGTACGGGCTCGCGCGCGCATTCGACCTGAGCGGGCCCGTCGCCACGGGCGTGTTCGCCGGCTCGCTCACGAACATGCCTGCGCTTGCCGGCGTGGTGGAGCAACTGCGCTCGAGCGGGGCGAGCGGCTCTGCGTTGTCTGCCCCGGTCATTGCTTGCTCCGTTTGCTATCCGCTCGGCGTGCTCATTCCGCTGTTGGTGGCGGCACTTTGTGATCGTTTTTTCCACGTTTCGTATAAGAAGGAGCCGATCTCGAGCGCTTATTGCACGCAGAGCGAAGCCCCCATCGTGAGCGTCACTGCGCTCGTCGATCGAGCGCCGCTCGCCACCGCCCACGCTTTGCGCAAGACTTCACAGTACGCGATCAACTTCGGGCGCATACGTCGCGCTGGTCTCACCAGCGTCGTGCACGACGAAACGCTGTTTCAAGCGGGCGATCTCGTGACGCTGATCGGCACTCAGCACGACGTACTGGCCGCCGCCGGCGCGCTCGGCCAAGTCTCGGAAAGTCACCTCGAGCGCGATCGCTCGGAGGTCGACTATCGCCGCATGTTCGTGTCGAACCTGGCGCTCAGCGAGCGTCCACTGCGTGAACTGCACCTGACCGAGCGCTACGACGCCGTGATTACTCGCGTTCGTCGCGGCGACGTGGATCTGGTGCCGAACAGCCACTTTCGGCTGATGCTCGGCGACCGCGCTCGGGTGGTCGCGCCGCGGGCATCGATGCCCGCGCTCGAGAGCTTGCTCGGTGATTCCGCGCGCCGCGTGGCCGAGGTGGACGTCATCACGTTCGGTCTCGGCATTGCGCTGGGCTTGCTGGTCGGCGCAGTACCCGTGCCCGTGCCGGGCGGCTCTTTTTCGCTCGGGCTCGCCGGGGGCCCGCTCTTAGTCGGGTTGATCTTGGGACGCCTTGGGCGCACAGGGCCTCTCGTCTGGACGTCGCCCTACGGCGCGAACCTGACCCTGCGCCAGCTCGGACTGGTGCTGTTCCTGGCCGGCGCGGGTCTGCAAGCGGGCGCAGTGCTGGGCGGAGCGTTCGAGCAAGGGGCGGCGCTGCGCATGCTCGCGAGCGGCGCACTCATCTCGCTCGTCAGCTCGCTGCTGACCGTGGTCGTCGGCTATCGGGTATTGCGGATCCCGCTCGGGGTCGTCGTCGGCATGCTCGCGGGAGTGCAGACGCAGCCCGCCGTGCTCGCCTACTCAGTCGAAAAGACGGGGCGCGATTTGCCCAACGTCGGTTATGCGACGGTGTTTCCAATCGCGATGATCTCGAAGATCCTGCTCGCTCAGCTGATCCTGCATGCAGCGCCGTACGTGCGCTGAGGCCACTTGCCTCGCGACGGTCAGCGGTCGCGCCGCGAAACGGCCCAGAAACGCGAAATCTCTGCGCGTTAGCGCGACTGTTGCACGTTGCTTGTCGGTTTCGCACGGATTGGCCAGGGACTTTTCGTGATTCCCGCGTGTGGCTCGGTTGTTGCTCAGCGACTGACCATGTTCTCCAACTACCCCGCACACCAGGCCTTCGACGAGCTAGTCAGTGCGACGGGCGAAGCTCGGTTGGGCACACACCGAGTCTGTGACTTGATCCGAAAGCTCGGGCTGGCCGAGTTGCGCTCACGTCAGAGCGCCGCTGAAGCGACCATTCGCGCGCTCGGCATCACGTTTACCGTGTACGCAGAGCACAACAACATCGACCGCGATTGGCCCTTCGACATAATCCCAAGGGTCATCGCCGAGCGCGAGTGGGACCGCATCGCACGGGGTCTCGAGCAAAGGCTGCGGGCACTCAACGCGTTCATCGACGATCTGTACAATGACCAGCGCGTCGTGAAAGCGGGCATCTTTCCCGGTGAGCTCTTGGCGAGCTCCAAGAATTACCTCGCGGCTTGTCGCGGCGTACGACCGAAATTCGGCGTGTGGGCACACATTTGCGGCACTGACTTGGTGCGCGACAAGGACGGCACCGTGTACGTGCTGGAGGACAATCTGAGAATTCCTTCAGGCGTGTCGTACATGCTGCAAAATCGCGCGTTGACCAAGCGCGTCTTTCCGGAATTGTTCGCCGATCAGAGGATCTTGCCGGTCGATGGCTACCCGGGGCGGCTGTACGCGCTGCTGTTGTCTATGGCGCCGGACGAGCTAGCCGACCCCAACGTCGTGTTGCTCACGCCCGGTTCGTTCAACTCGGCTTACTTCGAGCACTGCTATCTGGCACAACAGATGGGCATCGAGCTGGTCCGGGGCCAGGATCTCGTCGTCCTGGCCGACGACTGCGTGTACATGAAGACGATGGGAGGGCTTTTGCGCGTGCACGTCATCTATCGCCGCGTCGACGATGCGTTCCTCGACCCCGACGTGTTCGACTCGCGTTCAGTCTTGGGCAGCGCCGGGCTCATTCGAGCCTGGAAGGCCGGCAACGTCGCCTTGGTCAACGCCCCAGGCGCCGGCGTTGCCGACGACAAACTCGTCTACTCGTACGTGCCCGAGCTGATTGCCTATTACCTGGGTGAGCAACCGATACTGCCCAACGTGGAGACCTTTCGGCTCGTGCACGAGCAGCCGCGCCGTCACGTGCTCGAGCGGCTGCAGGATTTCGTGGTCAAGCCCGTGAACGAGTCGGGCGGATACGGCGTCGTCGTAGGCAGCGCCGCCTCGCCGCTGGAACTCGCCCGGTGCCGTGAGGCGGTGCTGCGCGATCCACGCAACTTCGTGGCGCAGCCGATCGTCGCGCTATCCACGGCCCCGACGCTCTGCGTGGGTGGCCTCGAGCCGCGTCACTTGGATTTACGCCCATTCGTGCTCAGCGGCGAAACCTCTTATGTCACGCGCGGAGGGCTCACTCGCGTGGCGCTCCGCGAAGGCTCTTTGGTCGTCAACTCTTCGCAAGGCGGCGGCAGCAAGGACACCTGGGTCGTTTGCGACGAGTGAGCGGCTTCGTTCAAACCAAGGACTAGACATGTTACTTTCAAGCGTTGCTGAAGCGATGTTCTGGAGCGGGCGTTACATCGAACGCGCCCAGGCTTTGGCGCGAGCCGTTCAGGCGCTGGAGCGCCTGTCGCTCGATCTACCCGCGCGCCACGCGCTCGGCCTGCGAGCGTTGCTCCCGCTGGTCAAATGGCAGGCGCAGGCTGGCGACGGGCCGGAGGCCAGCCAAGCGACCCTGTTGCTGGCATTGGCGCAGAACGCCGAGGATACGTCGAGTGTGCTCGGCGCACTCTCCGCCGCTCGTGAGAATTTGCGCCAAGCCCGGGTCGACGCGCCGCCCGAGCTGTGGGCCGCCTTGAACGACCAGTATCTCCTGCTGAAGGGCGTCGCCAACCAGCCCATGCCGCGCGTGCTCGCCGCGTTGGGTAGCGTGCTCGAAACCGGCAGCCGAGTTCAGGGCGTGATCGAGAGCCACATGGCGCGCGACGCGGCCTACTCGTTCCTGAAGCTGGGCGTCGAGCTGGAGCGCGCGGACATGTCGCTGCGTCTGCTGGCTGCGCTGTTGCCCGTCTTGTCGATGCACGGCTGGGAGCGGACATTCGACGACGTGCGCTGGGCGGGCTTGCTTGCCGCCCTCGGAGTGCAGTCGATGTACCGCCGCAGTCACCACCACCAGCTGGAACTGTCCGCCCTACTCGATTGCTTGCTTTTGGACATGGCCTCCCCGCGCAGCGTGGCTCACTGCCTGCGCTTGATCGAGGATGAGCTCGGCAATCTGCCGCGCGCGAGCCTTGCGCCTGCCCGAGTAGCGATTGCCACGAGCACAGCGTGCGCGCTTTCGCACGCGACCGAGCAGGAGATACCGCAGAAGATCGCAGATTTACTCGACGCTCTGGCCGCGGTGCATGTCGCCTTGGAGACATCATACTTTCATATTTCAGCGGAAAGGTAGACTCATGGCACCCAGGACCCCCGTGCTCATCGTCGTTGGCAGCGGCAACTCGGGGCGAAAATTTCTGGCCAGCGCAAGCGAGCACCGCTTGACCGATCGTTACCGGATTCGCGCGCTCGACGAGCGCGCCAACGGGCAGCCGCCACAGCATCACGCCGCCGGCCCGGTCCCGGAGCGAGAAACCGTTTTGGCGCTGGATCCGCTGCACCATCGGCTCAAAACGGCGTCCGGTCGCACCCTGGCGTACGACGCGCTGGTCCTCGCCACCGGCGCGCGAGCGCCCGTGCCCAAGAGCCTCAGCGTTCAACCGAATTGCTTCGTGTATCGAGTTCCGAGCGATCTCGAGGCCATTCGCCGCGCAGCCAAGAGCTGCCGGCGCGGCGTGGTGTTGGGCGGCAGCAGACACGGCTTGCAGGCCACGCAGCTGCTGTGTGAGCTCGGCCTTGAAACCCACATCGTCGAGCCTGCGTCACGGCTGCTACCCAAGTGGATCGACGACACGGGCGCGATCGTGCTGCACTCGCGCATCGCCCGCCTGGGCGTCCAGCTGCACTTGGGCTTGGCGCTTCGCGACATCCTGTCCAGCGAGGGCCGCCTGATTTCAGTGCGTCTCACGGACGGCAGCGAGATCGCGTCGGATCTAGTGATCGTTTGCGCTGACGCGCAAGCGCGGGACGAGCTCGGGCGAGCCTCCGGGCTCAAGCTCGGGCGCGACG
>Ga0207667_10010552_pt1 | contig 10792 bp, 6 predicted proteins | sample KBSCornC52_FD_184301 | JGI IMG/M metagenome (GOLD analysis project Ga0207667, IMG submission 184301) | Corn rhizosphere microbial communities from Kellogg Biological Station, Michigan, USA - KBS Corn C5-2 (SPAdes) (version 2) | ecosystem: Host-associated > Plants > Roots > Rhizosphere > Soil ...
AACTCGAGTATTACAACTGGCTGCTGGTGTTCTTGCGCATCAGCGCCTTTCTGCTCGTACTCCCGTTCTTCAGCGCCACGAATTTCCCCGTCACCATGCGCATCGCGTTGAGCGCGCTGGCGGCGATGCTCCTTGCGCCCACCCTGCCCGCGTTCCAGCTGAACCATCTAGGCACCCTCTCGTTGATGGGCGTCATGGGCCAGGAAATCGCCATCGGCCTCCTGCTCGGCTTCATGGCGCGCATGATTTTTTACGCCGTCGACCTCGCGGGCAACGTCATCGCCACCGAAATGGGCCTGCAAATGGCGCAGATCATGGACCCGCTCAACCAAACCAACTCGCAAGTCCCATCCACCATTCTTTTTTACCTCGCCTCCATCGTCATGCTCACGCTCGATCTGCATCACTGGATGCTCATCGGCTTTGAACACACCTACAGCGTGCTGCCGATGGGCTCCGCGCACCTGAGCGCCGCGCTGTTCGAACTCGTCGTCAAACACACCGGCCAAATTTTTGTCATCGCGCTGCAAATTTCCGCGCCCATCATTGCCGTCTCATTCGTCGTCACTGTCGTGTTCGCCGTGCTGAGCCGAGCCGTGCCACAAATGAACGTCTTCACCGAAAGCTTTTCGTTCCGCATCGTCGGCGGCCTCATCGTGTTCGGCTTCACCCTCAACCTCACCGCCCAACACGTGGCGAATTACCTGAATCGATTGCCGGACGACTTGTTGCGGGTTGCGCAATTGATTGGAGGAGCGTGAAATGACTTCATTACGTGCCATAAATCCGAAGAGCGAAATCCGAAAATCGAAAGAAATCCGAACCCCGAACAAGGTCATTCCTGAATGCCGGGGCGCCATCGTTGTCCATCTAGCACCTCGTTTTTCGGAATTCGGATTTCGGGATTCTTTCGGAAATCGGATTTCGGTATTCGGATCTGATCTCCTCCCATGAGCGAACACGCCGGCGATAAGACAGAGCAAGCAACACCGAGGAAACTCGAGGAAGCGCTGAAGAAGGGCCAGATCGCCCGCAGCGCCGAGGTGCAAACTGTCTTCGTGCTCCTGTTCGCCCTTGCCGCGCTCACCTTCACCGGCAAGGACACCTGGCGCCAATTCGTCAACGCCGTCGTCATGACCTTCAGCCACCTGCACGACACCAGCCTCAGCGCCAGCAACATTCAGGCGTACGCCATCAGCGGCGTGCTCGTGTTCCTGCGCTGCGCCGGCCCCGTCGTGCTGGCCACCGCGCTCGGCGGATTGCTCGCCGGCGCCCTCCAGAACAAATTCAACACCGCCTCCGAAGCCCTCACGCCCGATTGGAACCGCGTGAATCCCGTCGAAGGCTTCAAAAAAATCTTTTCGTTTCGTTCCGCGCCGACCACCGGCATCGCCATTCTCAAACTCCTGTTCATCATTGCGCTCACCTACAACGAAATCGTCAAAGTCCTGAACGACCCCATCTTCACCACCTCGGTGAACGTCTCGCGCATGGCGCAATTTCTCGCCGAAGTTTGCCTGCGCATTTTCCTGCGCGTCAGCCTCTGCCTCCTTGTCATCGCCGCCGGGGATTACGGCTATCAATGGTGGCGCAACAAGCAGGACCTGATGATGACCAAGCAGGAAGTGAAGGAAGAAGCCAAGAACACCGAAGGCAATCAACAAATCAAAGCCGCCCGCCGCCGCCGCCGCGCGACCAGCAAAGCCAAGCAACTCGCCGAAGTCCCGAAAGCCGACGTCATCGTCGTCAACCCGACGCACATTGCCGTCGCGCTGCGATACGACCGCAAAACCATGCGCGCGCCGAAAATTGTGGCCAAAGGCATCCGCCTGAACGCGCAAAAAATCCGCGACATCGGCGAGCAACATCAGATTCCCGTCATCCAAAACATTCCCCTCGCCCGCAGCCTCTTCAAACACGGCCGCATCGGCGGCGAAGTCCCCGCGCAATTCTACACGGCGGTGGCGGAAGTCTTGGCGTGGGTGTATCGCGTGAATCGTTACCGATACTACACGCAGGCCTAAAGTCCAAAGTCTACAGTCCTCAGTCCACAGTCGAAAGACGCGGAAGCCTGGGAGCACCGCCGTCTCGGCGGCAAGTCGATCAAGGTAGGTCATTGCTGCCGCAATGCCCCATATTCCGTCGCGCGCCTTCAGCGCGGGGCGAAAAACGTGCTGTCGGCATCTTGCCGACAGGCTCCCTCCCCCCTCTACGATTCTCCGCCATCGGGCACGATGGAAGTTGATTGATAATGGCTTACGTCCGAACGATTGGCCCTTGGAGTTGAAGCACTGTCTGCCTTGGCCATGCATCTGCACGATGGGGGTATACCCGGTGGCAAGGGCTGGAATAGGCTGGAAGGGCGAATGGAGTTTAAGAGAGCCGGGCCCAGACAGCGGACGTGCCTGCGCAATCCAATTGGCCGCGGAGTTCAAAGTTTTGCCCCCTGTCGCGCCGAAGCATTGCGAAGGCGGATCTGGCTCCTGCCCTCCGGCCTCCGTCTGCGCCCGCCTCCTGTCTGTTTCCCAAATCCCTTGCTTCATCCAGGTGGGATTATCGCATGGGTGTCAACGAAGTAGAAATGAAAGAGCGTAATTTGAATGCTTTTTCTCCGAAACAGTCGGCAGATGCTGCTCAACCGAGTACGCGCGCCAATGAGAGATAACAGCAGAACCAAAAAAAACTGCTATAAGCAAAACGAGCGGAATATTTGGGGGGCGCCACAAGTCTCCACTGACAATTACTGCCGTTAACGAGCCAAGAATGATGCACAAACCGGCGGCATATTGATTATGAATATAATCCCCCCAGACCTCCAAATGCCGCGTGTACTTATATTCGTCACTTTCTCCTGGTGTCCCCCTGTTCTTCCACCTTTTTTTTAGGTTTCGGATTGTGTTCTCACTTATTAGCGTCCTCCATTTCGCCCTACATTCGTAGGCTCTATCTGAATCCAATATCCACTCAATTATCGGAAATATTACGGATCGATGGATTCCGTAAACAATAACTCCGGAAATGACTGCAAACGGCAATCCGAAAGACAAAATCTTTTCCGCATTAATCGGAATTTCACTCTTATATCCATGAGACGATACACAATAAGACAAAACAAAAAACACCCCGGAAAAAAGACAACGCAATATAAACCCTATTTGGAAATTTCAGAATTGTATCCATGTTTGTTTAGCAATGTTCTAATTCAGGTCTTCACTTCGCCCAGAAGAAAATGGCGGTAGACCACCAAAGGGTCTTCGATGAGTTTCAGAGTGGTTTCCATGAAATTGTTATAGCAGGGTTCAATTGATTCGGGAAGAGCCGTAAAATTAAGTTTTTGAAATCAACTCCTGTACTGCTTTAACGAAGATCAAAAGCAAATCCGCAGTACAGCCCAGTAAAAAAAATGGTTTGAATGAGTCCGGTGGGCTTTCAGTAGCCAAATCAATGAAATATAACGTATATCGTCGTCCGAAAGTCGCTATGATTTTGGCGAGAAACAGAAAGCAGAGTAGCACCATTATTCCAAGCATTGGAAAAAACAGAGTTCCAACTGCCAAAACGACTACAGCCGAGACCTCGACTAGGTCGTTATTGACCCATTTGATCTGATCTTTCCAGTTATTACGATTTACGAATACGGTTTCAACATGAATTTCCATTTCTGTGTTATCGCCTCGAATGAAATTGTTTACAGTTTTCATGGCATTTCGCCAATTAACCCCAAACGAGTCACCGTAGGTGATTTGCGCCGCTATGAAATTTGTTCCCAGAGTCTTCCCGCCATTAAAATTCGTGTTTTGAGACGCGAAATAATTAAACGCCATCCTTTGAGATTCACCAAATTCAATATATTCGTATCGCAACCCCAGCGCAGCACGGGAAAATAGGAAGTTTCCCACCGAGTCCGCGGTTGCAAGACACGTGATTGCTAGCAACCAAATAACTGCTAGGTGCACTATAAATTTACATCCCCAAACACCGATTTTATCTTTTCTCAGCGATTTAAGAAGATGTATCGACAATGCCAACGTGACCAAATCAAATGCCGCAATAGTTAGAACCAACTCAATCCTAGGAAGAGGCATTTTGTCGAAAAAATCGGGTCTGAAATGCCGCAGCTCGGGAGATGTTGGCAAATGCACCACTGGTCCGGGAGGCTCCAAGAACGGAATCAACGAATAGACAACGGAAAGAAAAATCGCACAAATAGCCAAATAGATCAAAAAGGTTAGCAAAGGGCGTCGCCGAATATTTAGGGTTCTCTTTAAGATCCCATTGGCGAGAAGTCTCGGCAAATCGGGAATTTCATTCTCATAGAGGCGAAGCCAAAAGCGAACAGCAGCGTCGTGCAGCCGCTTTTTATAACGGTAAGGTATTAAATTATCTGCGGCTGCCGATCCTCCAAGCAAAGTGAGAAGGGCTGCAAAAAATGCAATGTTCATCTCGATATGGCTTTTGGTTAATAATCCTTCCGATCGATTTTGTATTTCGCAAACGGGCCTAAATGTGCGCCCAATAACCCAGAATGAACATGATTACGCCGAACGCCCATTTCTTCTCTGTATCAGCGTATTTTTTGCTAAGGATAACAAACAACGCCGCCAAGCAGGGCGAGGCCGCTCACTGCCAAAGAACCGCATAGCTTAACCATGGTTTCGCCTTCCATCATGGTTCAATGACTAAATCATTTCGTTTAGATTAAAGGGGTATAAAGAAAAGTTTGCAAGTGCTCGCCGAAGGATATTTTAATACAAATCCCCATTTACACCTTTATTTATGCTAAATTCCTGCACGGAATTATTTTTAGAAAAGCTTTTCACAAAGACTGCCCATTAGCCATTTTGCCGGTGTGTTCCCAACTAATGATTTTCTGTTCACTTGTTATTCACATTTTTGGGCGTACGAATTCACTTGGCTCGCATTGGAGAACGGAGAGATTTTCCGTCCCATTTGACACCCATGCGATAATCCTGCTGGGATGAAGACAGGGACTGGCAGGAGGTGCGAGCGGACTGAGGTCCGACGTCGGAGGTCAGCGGCCGGAGATCAGACGTCCGGCTTCCGGCACCTGTCGCGCCGGAGCTGCATCGCGAAGGCGGATCAGACTTCTAACTTTGGCACTCTCAAACTCCTAAACTCCCCCGTCGCGTCGACTTGTCTCGCCGAAGTCAGACAAAGGCGGAAGCGCGGCGAAGACGGATCAACTCTTAAACTGCGCTCGTCCCACCAATACCCACTAATACCCACCAGGAAAAATAAACCGAACAACTCTCCACGCCCGCCCGGCACCCGTCACTTTCGCGGACGCAACTCGTTGTATCAAAACACCCATCGTGCCCCATCGTGCAGAATCGTAGCCGGGGGGAGACTGACCCCGGAGCGCCGATTTTCAGGAGCGCGGGCCTGCGGCCCGCAGCATCTCGAGCTACTCCAAACGGTTGGAAATTTCCCACAACGTCACCTCGGCGAGAGTTGCTGCGGCTCGCAGAGCCGCGCTCCTGGAGTTGCCCACCACGCATCACCTTCTCGCGACGTTCATCTTCAACAAAACCATGTAGTTGGTGTGGCCGGGCGCGGACTTTTGGCTGTTCAACCAGTCGCTATCGATTTGGAAGATGACTTTGTTGGTGGGATCGCTCATCGAAAACGGGATGTATTGCACATGCGGGCAACGCAAAAAATTCATGATGCGGTCGTTAAAGACGCTTTTCTGATACAAATCGGCGGCGCTCAAGACCGGGTAATTGGTGTTGGCTTGGTAATATTTGGCCAGGTGTTCCTGCAGGTAGTCATTGAAATCACGCGCCTGCGCGCGCCAGATTTTGTTTTGGGACGAGGTAAACGCCTTGTTGACCGCGCCGAGCAACATGGACGCCAGGATGCCAATAATGCCAATGACCAACAGCAATTCCAGCAAGGTCAGCCCGGCCGCCGCGCGATGATTGCGTTTCACAGTGGGTTGGACAGGCCACGAGGCGGGGAGTCACGGGGGAAAGGGGAAAGGCAGAAGGAGGAAATGCCGGCGGGACGCCGGCGGTCCCAGGCTTCAGCGATCGCCGTTCAGGACTTTTGCGGCGAGGCGGGTGAGGCGGCGGCCGGAGATGCGGACGCGCAGGAAGCCGCGGAAAAATCCGCTCTTGAAAGCGGGGTCGTATTGGAGCGAGTTGAGGAGGGAGCGCACTTCCTGCTTCGTATCGGCGCCGGCAAGATTGCGGATGCAATCGAAGTCGCTCCGGAAAAAATTTGGCCGCACAAAACGGATGAGCAGCGCCACCGGCTTGGCTTCCGGATGCATGGTTTTCCAAAAAACGCGTTGCTCGAAATTATTTTGCGGGCAATGGAACCGCGCGCAAAAAGCGGTTTTGAAGTCCTGCCGCGCGCCAGTGCGCGCACCGTGGGATTCAACGGACCAGGTGGCTATCGCTGCGGTGGTGTCGCCGCAGCTTTTTTCGGAAGCCGTTGTCATGCAGACTACCATCCAAGAACCTAGGCGAAATGGCTAACCCATTTTTGATGCGTTAGTACTAAAAATAATTAGGGAATTTCTTTAGTTCGGAGAAAAGAAATATAAATGCCGTGTCCCCCCTCCAACGTGCCGGAGGTCGCGAGGCAGAAGTCCGCCTCCTTACGTCGGCGGCTACGGGACGCTCAGGCGATAGTAACGTTGAACGTCTGTCGGCGGAGTGTTCGTGTAGGAGAAAGTTCCGCTCGGGTCGAATGCGGTGTTGGTCACGACGGTCCAGAACTGAATCGGCGCGGCGGGATCTGGCGAGGTCCAAAGGCGCACGGCGTTTCCGGCCGGGCCAGTGGCGGAGAGCACGAGGCGGTGGTCGGGGAGTTGCGCGATGGACGAAAATTGCGGCGCGAGCACGATGCGGAAAATCGTACCGCCGCCGCCGGGACCGTTTTGCGCGGTGGTGCCGTATAAGTTTCCATCGGGGCCGAAGACGAGTGACGCGGCCGGGTTCGCGCCATTCGTTCCCTGGAAGAAAACCAACGTGTTAAACTCGCCATTGGTCGTGATGCTGAAGACCGAACCCGAGCCGGTGCCGAAGGGACTGTTGGCGAGCGAACCGCCAAAAGACGCGGTGCCGTAGAGTTTGCCGTCGGGGCCGAAGATCAACCTCGCCGAGGGATCTTCGCCGTTGGTGCCGCTGAAGTTGAAAAGTGTCGTCAAGGTTCCGTTGGTCGTGATCTTGAAGATGGTGCCGAAACCGAGATTCGTGCCGCCAAACGCGGTCGTGCCGTAGAGCAATCCATCGGGCCCGGAAACCAGACCGCCGACGGGGGCCGTGCCGTTGGTGTTGTCGAACGAGACCAACGTGGTCAACACACCCGCGGATGTCATGCGAAAGACGGTTCCCTGATTGCTGGCGCCGCCGCCCGATGTGGTGCCGTAGAAATTTCCATCGGCGCCGAGAGTGAGGCCGTCGTTAGGAGCCGCGCCATTCGTGGTGTTGAAGCTGGCGAGCGTGGTCAAAACACCGTTGGTGTCGATGCGGAAGGCTGTTCCGCGGTTACCAGGCCCGAACTGAGGAGTCGTGCCGAAAATATTGCCATTCGTATCGACCAGCAATGTGCATCGGGGATCGATGCCGCTGTTGGTACCGTCAAAGAATGTCAGTGTCGTGAGCTGCCCGTTGGTGGAGAATCGAAAAACACTTCCGAAACGATTGGCTCCTCCGCCAGTGGTGGCGCCGTAAAAATTTCCATCGGGTGCGAGAATCATGCCTGACTGCGGGAACGCGCCATTGGTGTTATTGAAGGAGAGCATGCGTGTGAAGATGCCGGTGGGGCTGAGGCGGAATATAGTGCCAAAATTATTGGTGCCGCCAAAATCGGTGGTGCCGTAGAAGTTTCCGTCCTGGCCAAGCGTCAGGTTGCTTTGGGGATCGAGGCCATCGAGCGGGAGCAGCGAGGAGAGCGGCGTCATCACACCGCTCGGTGTGACTTTGAAGACGGCACCCTGAGAGCAGCCGTAGAAGTTGCCGTCGCTGGCGAGGAGCAGCCCGGAGTTAGGCAAGGAATTTTCGCGACTGGGGAAGGAGGCGAGTGTGGTGAGCGCGCCATTGGTAGTGACTTTGAACACGGTTCCGAAATTGGCGGCGCCGCCCAACTCAGTGGTGCCGTAGAGTTGACCGTCCGCGCCTACGGTGAGTTGGCACAAGGGGACAGAGCCGTTCGTACCCGCGAAGGAGGTGATGACGGTGAACGTTCCATTGGTGGTGATCTTGAACACCGATCCAAAATCGGCAGTACCGCCATCGCGCCCTGTGCCGTAAAGAGTGCCGTCCGGCCCGAGCGTGAGGGCTGCCTGATGGACGAAGCTCTCGCCATTTTGAAAGGAATGAAGCGTCGTGAACTGGCCCGAAGTGGTGATTTTGAAAATGGTCCCGGCCCCGATGGCGCCGCCAAAGCTTGTGATACCGTACAACGCGCCGTCCGGGCCGACCGTCAGGCCAGCGTTTGGGCTTGAGCCGTTGGTGTCGAAAGAAAATGAGCGCAATCGCGTGACAACGCCTAAGGGAGTGATTTTGAAAAGCGCGCCTTGCTGATTGTCGCCGCCCTCTTGCGAGGTGCCGTAGAAATTTCCGTCCGGACCCATCACCAGCCGAGTTTGCGGATTGCCGCCATTGGTCCCATCGAGCACGGCGAAGTTGGTCAGGATGCCGCTGGTGGTCATTTTGAACGCGGTGCCCCAGCCGAACGGGCCGCCGGCACCGACTAGACCGTAGAGCAAGCCATCGTTTCCAACTACCAAACCGGCGGCGGGATTTGCCTGGTCGGAGACGATGGTGGTCAACTCGCCGGAGGGCGTCACGCGGAACACAGTGCCGTTTCCCAAAGGTCCTCCGTGCGATGTGGTTCCATAAAAATTGCCATCGGGGCCTTCGACGAGATTGCCAGTGACGGTTCCGACGCCGACGCGGAAGTTGAAGAGGGTTTGTGGCTCCAAGGCGAGGGTGGAGTTGCACGCCAACAAAAATATCGCCAGCGAAAGGACTCGAGTAAACGGGTTCTGCATATTCATTCTTCGTTCGATTAGGCAGATAGGACGCTTACTGGGCCGTATGGTTCCAAGGGGAACGTTACATTTTGATGAGATTTTTATTTCAGGGTTTTGGCGCCCACCAAGGCTCGACTTAACTCCCACCGCGATCCGGTGCCATCGGGTTAAACCGTAGTTTATGCACAACCACTTGCGATTTGGAAAATGACGGACGGCGAGTGATGGGTAGAGGGCACCGGGCTGGTGTGGGGAGTTGTCAGGTTTATTTTTTCTGGTGGGTTTTAGTGGGTATTGGTGGAATCGCCGGGCAAGTTTAAGAGTTGGTCCGTCTTCGCTGCGCTTCCGCCTTCGTATGACTTCGGCGAGACAAGTCGACGCGATGCCGAAGTTGAATAGTTTAAGAGTGCTGGGCTCGGACGGGGGACGTGTTTGCGTGATCCAAGCGGCCGCGGAGTTCAATGTCCTGCCATTTGTCGCACCGGAGCATCGTGAAGGTGGATCGGACCTATGCCCTCTGGGCTCCGTTTGTGCCTGCGTTCTGCCTGTTTTCCAATCCCCTTTCATCCCGACCGGATTATGGCATGGATGTCAAATGATAGGAATTGGCCGTCGAATCAAAACTGTCGAAACCCATCCGTCCACATAGCCAAATACCAGAAGCTGACGGGTGCGATGGCAATGTCAGCTGGAATGGTTAGCGGCAACAAAAAATAATATCCCGGGTGTGACTTGTCGTCCGATTTAGAATCACTGGTCTTCCATACGGCTTTGGTGGCGTGCCCTTGGGCATCCTGGATTGCGCTCCACGTCATGCAACCATTTGACGCAAGGAGCAATGCAAGCAAAGAAAAAACCGTGACGGATTTTGAATGGATTATTTTCACGCGCACCGCGCACCCGCGTTGCGGGCTCATGCGGGTTCGGACTGTGGTTTCTCCTCCGGGATGCAAATACAAAGCACGATGTACGGCAGCAGACCCACGCCATAGTACGTAAAGGCAAGGAGGAACCCGACTCGCCACATCCAGGAAGGAATGGGCGTTGCTGAACCCAAGGCACCACAGACGCCGCCAATCTCGGTATCCTTTGACGATTTGGTCATCGTCCTGAGCTTTTGCCACGTGTTCATATCCTTGGTTGAAGATTAGCGGACGTTCGGAAAAAAGCCAACTCATTCGGAACGTCGAAGAGCGCAGCGGTATGTTTTTTCGTCATTCGCCTCTACCGGGGGCGAATGACGAAAAAACCGGTATATGTGGATCGCTTACCCAGCGCTGCGGCTGCTACGCAGCCTTGCACTGGGCTATCATCTGCCGCCCGTACAGGGCTTGAAATGGATGACAAAGGTCTTTTGTAATTTGGTGGAATTTCGCCTCAGCGCTCTGCTTCCCGCGATGTGCCGTCCGACCGTGCCGGCGGGACGCCGGCGGTCCCAGGCGATATCTGACTCCTTCTGCATTCTCCCTTTTTTGCCGTGGCATACCCGCTGCTAAATGGCCGTTAACACCGCTTTTAAGGCGGGCACATCAATCAACATGAAAGACTAAATGGGCGCAATCAGCGATAGAATGCGTTTACTCCTGAAATACGGAGATTTATGGCTCGTGGTAGGGCTTTTCGGCACGATTTTGCTGCTGATTTTGCCCGTCGCGCCGTTCATTTTGGACCTGCTTTTGACGGTCAGTATCGGCCTTTCCCTGCTGACGTTGCTGGTCATTCTTTACCTCCGGACCCCGGCAGAATTTACCGGATTCCCCACCCTGCTGCTATTTATCACGCTTT
>Ga0207667_10010555_pt1 | contig 10791 bp, 16 predicted proteins | sample KBSCornC52_FD_184301 | JGI IMG/M metagenome (GOLD analysis project Ga0207667, IMG submission 184301) | Corn rhizosphere microbial communities from Kellogg Biological Station, Michigan, USA - KBS Corn C5-2 (SPAdes) (version 2) | ecosystem: Host-associated > Plants > Roots > Rhizosphere > Soil ...
GGACTGTTAATCCCCAGGTCGCCGGTTCGAATCCGGCCTCCGGAGCCATGTGGCTGAAGAATCATCTAAAGATGGTTGTTCAGCCACATTTGTTTTGGAGGCCGAAATTGGTCCGGCGATAGCCCGGATTGCCGGGCGTTTGCCGGTTCGGTGAAGCGAAGGCTCTCGCAGGAACTTGTTCCGAGAAAGACTGAGCGGAAAAGGACGAAGCCCGCTATCCGGCCTCCGGAGCCAAGCATAAGCACTAGAGCTGAGTGCTTATTTTTTATGGACGTTTTATAAATCTTAGATAGAAAGCTATAAAAACCAACACTATCCCTACATTCGCAATCAGTCTTTCCCAAGCCTTGTGCTTAAAGAACAGAAGGTCCGCGGCGACTATAACAGTTACCATCAGCAGGACGAAAATTACCAGAGTTACGTTTTTTTCCATTTGGCTCCCTAGTTTAAGATATTAGGCTCGGTGTACCTTCGGGTCAAGCGAACCTGGCGGTTTATCGATCCTTGAAAAATAAGCTATCATTATCCAGTAGTCTAATTTTGAGGATAAAGATGGAACTGAAGTTAATCAACAAAGAGAACTTAGCCGGTAATGTCTGGGCTTTTAGGTTCCAGCCGAAACGGCCCGTGAACTGGACGGCCGGACAATACATAAAGGTCGAGCTGCCGCACGACAATCCGGACGACGAGGGCATCAGCCGCTATTTCACGGTTTCGTCGGCTCCATACGAAGGTGTTATCCAAATCACGACCAGGGTAACGGACAGTACTTTCAAAAAAGCCTTGGCGGCCCTGCCGGAAGGCGGAGGGCTGCAGCTTATAAAAGAGCCGAGCGGCGACTTTGTCTGGGAAGATTCCGATAAGCCTATGGTTTTTATTGCCGGCGGAATCGGCATAACCCCGTTTTATAGCATCCTGAAGCAAAGACATCATGACAAACAGCCGCTTAAAGTCTTATTGATTTACGGCAGCCGGGACGATGAAGTGCCTTTTAAGGAAGAGTTCGCCCAATGGCAAGCCGCTGATTCCGGCTTCAAAATCAGCTATCAGGTCGGCATCCGTCTGGCGCCGGATGTCCTGAAGGGAATCACACCCGAGCTAAACGAATCGCTGGTATATCTATCCGGACCGGAGCCGATGGTGGAAGACTTAGGAGACCAGCTCAAAGCCGCGGGCCTGTCGGAAGCCCAGCTTAAACAAGACTTCTTCCCCAACTACACCGAAGCAAATTACTGATTGCGCCCGTCCGGGTGCGCCGAAGTGATTTTTGTTATTATGGTTTTGCTTTATGCTTGCTGGATATAGACGGTTTAAGCCGTTCAAAGAAGACGAGGCCTGGCTGCTGTTCAAGCTGGCGGCCTTTGGCGAAGCCGGCGGCTGGACGATTTTGATAAGCGGCCTGCTGATCAAACATTTCTTTACGCCTAAAAGTAATATCCCGGTCCTGCTGGCCGGCCAGACCCACGGTATGTTGTTTCTGATTTACATCGTGGCCGCTCTGGTATTGGCTCCGAGCTTAGGCTGGTCCTTCAGACGGACGCTTATAGCCGGCTTGCTGAGTATCCCGCCTTACGGATCATTGATATTCGAACTGTGGGCCGCGGCCGGCCGGCGGAAACATAGCTTAAGACGCTTAAGAGGTTTTACGGCTTACAGGCTGCTGACCGCAGCCTCTATGAGTTGACAAAGGATTATTTACATTTTGGGCGTTAAATAACTAACAGCTATTTTAGCTGTGGAAGACTAAATTAAAGACGAAAACAAAGGAAGTCTTTAAGGAGGTCGCCGTGGCGTACACGCTGAATAGCGGTATTGAAAGTAATGGGCTTGATAACACCCAGCGCAGCCTGCTTATGGGCCTGCCGATAATCGCTCTGGTCCTTAGTTTCGGAGCTATCCATAAGCATAATCCCGGTGGGTCACCGCCGGTATCGACGCACACCATCCCGGTGGTTTCTTCTTTGAGCATGACCACGCCTAGCAGTGGTAGTGGCGGCACTTCTTCCAGCAGTCCTCCCGGAACCGCCGGTTCTGGATCGGCGCCAAGTTCCAATCAAAGTCCGGCGGTGGTCGCTGGCGGCAGCGGCTCTTCTTTGACCGGCTCTTCACTGGGCTCGACCGGCGGTACCGTAGGCGGCCGGGGCGGCGGTCCGACAGGCGGCAGCGGAGGCACTTCTCTGCCTGATTGCTCTGTGGAGCAAATCGCTACCGTTACCTGCCAAGTGCCCGCCTGCTCGCCGGAAGTCACTTTAGCGCCGGGTCAAAAAGCCGTTTTGTACCTGGACGGGACCTGCGCAGTCCTCAACTAGATGTCTTAGCACATCCTTATCGCTTCCGATTCTTTTGTGCTGATATTTTTTGGCGAACAAAAAGCCGCTCCGGTTCATCAGAGCGGCTTAAGGTATTTGGCCTACTTAGGCGGTCGGCCAAGAGATGGTACTAGCTAAGCCGTACCTTACAGATCAGCTATCCAGCCTCCGCCAGTTAGATTTAGGACTTCTCAAAAGATTACCCCCTTTCTGTTTTTAGCTTGTGTTTATATTATAGCAAACGATCGGCCCGGACTTTGAAGGACCCCGGTCATGCAAGGCGGTTACGGCGACAGTAAGATTATTAACGGATTAACTCTGGCGGGCAGGTTAATCTTAGGCTGTTAACGGGGAGGCGATCATGAGCAATGTATGGGAAAGATTCTCGGAATACCGCCGGGAAAGAAAGCATATCCGGGAGACGCTAAGATTAGATAATCCGGAATTCTGGTGAGGACGCCTAAGTGAGCAGGCATAAGGTTAAGAAAATAAGTATCACCCATAGCCGCGGGCGGCGGCCGCTGGTTATTCAAGTCAACCGCTTATCCGGGCGAGTCTGAGCCGACGGTTGCCACCGTTTAGCGGACCGGTAAGAGTTTAGTAGATTTTTTGTGATTATAATTACTGCTCCTGTCAGCCGGTTTTGAGATGCTGTATGGGCAAAGGGAGGTTTTTATGAGCAAGCACGTCAGCGCCGATCAGAAGCTGCACAGCATCGATACGAAGCTTATCAAACGGCTCCCTAAGAGCCGGCTGAGGCACCAGTCGCACGAACCGTCCGGCCCCCCGGCCGGGACCAACTCTAAGAACCAGTTCCGTTAGGAGGTTCAGATGATGGACGCTTTAACCGTCAAACCGGCATTAGACGACCTCTACGGCTTTATCGACAAAGTCAAAAGCTACCCGATTTCGGTCAAAGAGGTGATCAGCACGGCCCGGCGGCTAGGCGCGCCGAAGGAAGTCATCAATTTTTATACCAGTTTCCGGCCTAACCTGACCTTCCGCGATAAAGACGAGCTTTTAGGCTGCAGCGAGCAGGTGGATATTATGCGCGCCGAACGGCCGACCATGCCTCAGGAAGAAGAACGCTCGCCCGAAGAATACTGATTGCAAAATTGCCCGCTTTAAAGTTAGATAAAATCATCTAACTAAAAGGAGGGCAAAATGCCGAGCGTAGAGATTAACTGGCTGGCGCTAGTGGTAGCGGCTTTGATTAATGTGGCCATCGGCAGTCTTTGGTATGCTCCGGTGTTATTCGGCCGGCAGTGGCAGAAAGTCACCGGCAAGCATGCCGGAGAGATAGGCAACGGCAATCTGGGTTATGGCATAACCATCCTGGGGTCGCTGGTCCAGGCTTTCATCTTGGTGCATTTCGTAAGGTATGCCGGCGCGCTTACCGCCGTGCGGGGCGCCGAAGCCGGTTTTTGGCTATGGCTGGGCTTTATCGCCATCGCCAGTCTGGTGCACCACGTCTTTGAGGGCCGCTCGTGGCGCTTGTGGCAGATCAATGCCGGCTATTTCTTAGTAGTGATGCTCGTTAACGGCGCTTTACTAGCCGCTTGGCGTTAATTATCTAACTGCCCTCTTTCTCCGTTTACGGTTTAATAACCGTATTAATTAAGGAGGTTATATGCTGTTAACGATCGCAGTTATCCTGTTCATACTTTGGTTGCTGGGGTTCGTAGCATTCCATGTAGCCGGCGGCTTTATCCATATCCTGCTGGTCATAGCTATCATCGTGGTGCTATGGAACCTGATTGTCGGCCGCCGCCGAGTCTAAGCTTTGGCGTCCGATTTTTTGACATATCTGGCAGCCAGAAAATAGCCGGCCCAGCCGGCGGCTATACCCATGACGAGACCGCCGATTATATCGATCGGCGAGTGGACATGTGCCGCTACTCTGGAGATACCGACCAGCAGCGCCAGTCCAAAAGCCAGATAGCTTAATCTCGGTCGATAAAAGTATAAAACCGCGGCGACCGTAAAGGTGAAAAGGGTGTGTTCCGAAGGAAAGCCGTTATCGGCGGCGTGCGCTACCAGCGGAGTGATGTGATGAGTCACAAAGGGTCTGGGATCGTAATATAATTTGCCGGCGATCTTATCCAAAATAGCTGCCACTATGCCGGCGGCTATGATTGCCGCGGCCATCTGGATCTTATAGCTGCGATTAGCCTTCAGCCAACCCCAGCAGAATACCAAAACTACGAAGACGAAAAGATATTTGGCGCCGAAAACGATGATTGAATCCATCTTATAAATAGTACCATTCTCCCGCTTAAGCTATTATTAAACTCTTATGGTAATCATGTTAGAATAGGTTCATAAAAGAGGAAAATCTATGAATCCGACAGAAACACCAACCCAAACACCGCCGGCGCCAGCTCCGCCGACATCAACCGAACCGCCGGCTCCGGCTCCGGAACCGCCAGCCGCTTCTCCGGCGCCCGCCGGTCCTACTCCGGCAGCTCCCGCTCCGGCCGGCCCGGCAGCGCCCGCCAAGTCCGGCGGCAGCAAGATGTGGCTGTACGTGGCCGTTGCGGTAGTGGTGATCGCGGTCATCGTCTATTTCTTGGTCAAGAAGTAAGATTTGACAAAAATAGTTTAGCTCGTTAACATTTAAGTAGCTAAACTATTTTTTATGTCCAAAGAAGATCAAATCCAGTCAATAGTCGAAAGCCTTTCCAAGCTCCAGCGCCCGGCTTTAAGCAGCCGCTGGAAAGAAATCGGTTTATCGCACGCTCAAATCGGTATGCTCTATCTGCTGTCTTATCATAAGCAGACCAACGTCAAGCAGACCAGCGATTTTCTGGGCATCTCTAAAAGCGCCGTCACCCAGCTGGCCGGCCCCTTGGAGTCCAAAGGTCTGATCAGCCGCGGCAGCGACCAGAAAGACCGGCGGATAGTCTGGCTCAGCCTGACCAACGAAGGTTCTAAAATCTTAAAAACCATCGCTAAACATAAGTTTGAAGGCATCCGCTCGGCTCTGGAGAATCTAACCGAAGAAGAACTGCGCCAGCTCCAAAAACTTCATAAAAAAATGGCCCAGACGGCGCTCAAATAAACAGAAAGGCCCCATGCTCCATCTATCTACCAGACAGAAAATCCCCATAATGCTGGCCGTCATGAGCGGCATGCTGCTGGCGGCCCTGGATCAGACCATCGTATCCACCGCGCTGCCGCGCATAGTCAGCGATCTGCACGGCCTAAAAGACTTAAGCTGGGTCGTCACGGCTTATCTGCTGACGTCGACCATCAGCGTCCCGATCAGCGGCAAGTTATCCGACATATTCGGACGCAAGAAATTATTCCTGCTGGCCATCCTGATCTTTGTGGCCGGTTCGGCCCTGAGCGGCTTGTCTCAGAATATGGCCCAGCTGATCGGCTTCAGGGCTCTGCAGGGCATCGGCGCCGGCATGCTGATGAGCAATGCCTTCGCTGTCATCGGCGATTTATTCACTCCGGCCGAGCGCGGCCGCTGGCAAGGCATCATCGGCGCCGTTTTCGGCCTGGCTTCGGTCATCGGTCCGTTGCTGGGCGGCTATCTGACCGACCATGCCAGCTGGCGCTGGAACTTTTACATCAACGTGCCGGTCGGCGCTCTAGCTTTCTTCATGATCAGCAGTTTCATGCCGCATATCGACCCTGACAAGAAACGGCAACGCATTGATTACTGGGGAGCCGGGCTGCTGGCTTCCGGCTTGTCGGCGCTTTTGTTGGGCTTTGTGTGGGGCGGCTCGCAATATCCCTGGAAATCGGTTCAAATCGTAGGCATGTTCGCGACGGCAATAGTCCTTCTAACCAGTTTCGTGCTGGTAGAGCGGTATCACGCCAAAGACCCGATTCTGCCGCTCAGCTTGTTCAGGAATTCAATTTTCAGCCTGTCGATGTTGATTGTGTTTCTAATCGGTTTCGCGATGTTCGGCGCCATCCTGTACATCCCGCTGTACGCGCAGGATGTGCTGGGCCGCACCGCTACCAATTCCGGCGTCATCATGACGCCGATGGTGCTGACACTCGTAGTCGTGAGTATTATCGCCGGTCAAGCGGTATCGCGTACCGGCCGTTACAAACCGCTGGCCGTATTTGGAACCGCCGCGGTGACTCTCGGGATGCTATGGCTGTCCACTATGGGCTTGCACACCGCCAACGGGCAGTTTACCGCCAGAATGATGCTGCTTGGCTTAGGTTTGGGCTTCAGCATGCCGATATTCAACCTGATAGTCCAGAATGCTTTCCCTCATGCCCTGCTGGGCGTTGCCACGTCTTCCGTGCAGCTGTTCCGGAGCATCGGCGCCACCATCGGCGTGGCAGTGATGGGCAGTATTCTGAATAACCGCTTGGCCCACAACCTGGCCGGAGCGGCGCATTTTTCGGCCAATCAGCTGCAAAACACCAATGCCCGGGCTTTGCCGGTGGTAGTCAAACAGGCTTTGTCGTCTTCCATCAGCGATGTGTTCCTGATCGGGGGAGTCGTAGTATCCGGAGCCTTCATCGCCAGCTGGTTCTTAAAAGAGATCCCGCTGCGCACTTCGCACGAATATCCTACCGCCTCAGAAGGCGGAGCTCCCGGCGTCGCCAAAACCTAAACGCTGTATTCGTTATCTTGGCCGCGGTCTTTCATCTGCGACAGCCGTGGCATAAAACTCTGCGAGGCGCCTTCCAGGCCCAGGACTTTTAAGGCTCCGATTAAGACGTAGAGCTTATCAAGTTCTTTAGCGGCCAGCGCCGGCGCGGCCTCCGCCTCTTTGAAAAACAGCTCGACCTTATCGATCAGCCATTTTTCTTCGGCGGCTTTCAGCTGCTTGGGCGCTATGTTTACTTCTGAAGACCGCGCGCTGGGCTTTACCACCTCTAACGATCGGGCCGAGCGGTCGCGTTTGCGCAGATGGCCGCGTTTGATAAGACTGTTGACGTGAAGCGCGACGGTGGCTACTGAATTGTGGTTGGTGCCGGCCATTATCTCGCGGTAACTGGGGCTGTAGCCGTGTTCGGCTATGAAATCCTCGATGAAAGTAAGCAGCTCCTTCTGTTTCTTGGTGGGACGGACCGTCTTATCGGCCGGTTCGGTTTTGACTTCCTCGTTCATACGGCCGCCTTATGGTACCCGCTATGGCCGTGCGCCCGGTGAGCGACCAATCGCGCCGGCGTGACTATCGTCCGATGCTTCTTCATGTGCTCCGGGAAGACCCAGTACTTATACCAGACCCAGTTCCAGGCCGTGAAAAAGGCCGAGCTGGCGAATTGCCCGATGGCCGGCGTGATACCTACGCTCTTAAGCCCCAGCAGGATGAAGTAATTCAGTACGAAATCGACCAAGGTGATGATGGCGTAGCGGCTGGTGACCTGGGTCTGGTGGCCTTTGAGCGATCTGTTGTTGAAGACCCAGAACCGCTGCATGACAAAGTTGATAGCCCAGCCGATGACGTTGCTGATGATCGTAGCCCACCAGAACAAAATCCCGGTTTTCCAGCCGAGCCCGTAGTACAAGTAATTCAATATGGCGTAACCTACCCAGAAGTAGACCCCGCCCGAAACCATGTATTCGACGAATTGGACTATCAGTTTACGTCTTGGTTTGTTTTTTCGCGGCATTTCGTTCCTTAAGGGGATTATACCTCAGTCAGCATAGATTCTGCACTTGGATGAAGTACAAGGAAGGGCTTAAGCAGCGGAGTGAGGTGTATTCACATACTCCGAACGAGCAGCGCAAGTCCTGACGCGGTAATGCGCCAAGAGCGTCAGTGGGTTCTGGCTTTGCCAGAAGCAGGCTGACGCGGTGCAGAAGCTATGATAGGAGTATAAGCGACTCCGGCCAGGCCCCAGAACACATAGGCTAAGGTGTCGTCTTCCCAGGCGTGGCTCAGCAGATTGACGAAGCTGAGGCCGATGAGCGCGGCCAGCAGAGCCAAGGCCAGCGGATCGGCGCGCTTGACATAAAGCGCCCGCCCGGCCAAGGCGATGATGGCGATAAACACCGCCATGCCCAGAATGCCGGCTTCCTGCCCGACTTGCAGATAATAATTCTCGGCGATACGGGCCGGTCGGTCGTTATAAAAAGACTGCGGGCCGGCCGTACCCACGCCGCCGCCCAGCGGCTGACGGGTAATATCTTTGACGGCCGACTTAAAGGCGGCGCTGTGGCCGTAGTTAGAGCTTTGGGCGGCGGTCGAAGCCCGGTCGGTGTGTAAAATTGTATCCTGGAAACCTAAGTTATTGCGCAGGCCGATGGCGGCCGCGGCGCCGGCTACTATCAGGACGCCCAGGCCTATCAGGACTTTACGGCGGGCTTGCTCGCTCCTAAGCGAAAGCCAGGCTACGGCCAGCAGCCCCAGTACAGCGCCGATCCAGGCGCTGCGCGAAAAGCTGAAAACCAGCGCCAACAGCAGGCCGGCCCCGAACACCGATTTATCCAGACGTTCCCGCTTTTCGCGCAGCAGCCAGACGCCCAGAGCACAGATCGGCACGATCAGGTAGGCGCCCAGCGGATTGGCGCCGCGCAGACTCGACATCACCCGCAGGCGGTGGATGTTATGGTTGATGGTCTCATAGGGGCCGATGGTCGAGCCCCCGTAACCCAGGTGCTTCAAAAAATCATAAGGCAGGACCAGATACTGCAGTACCGCGAAAGCCGCTACGAAAATGGCCGGCACGAACAACAGCTTGGTCCAGCGGCCGGCCGGCCAGTCGGACCTGGCAGCCAGCACGGTGGTCGCCAAAAAGAACACTAAGAACCGGGCGTCGACCAGCAGGCCGTACCATAGCGCTTTAGTAGTTACCGAATGGTTTACCCGGGCCGCCACGCCACAGATGATCAGTATCAAGAAGTAGAAGAATATCAGCCGGACCAGCCAAGAGCTAAAAAATTTCCGGGTCAAATTCTTATCACGAATCAACAGATAGACGGCTCCTAGGGCCAGCGGCGCCAGTAGTATCTCTTTCCATAGGCGCAGCAAAGTGTAGTGGCCGGCCAGACTGGACAGCCAGACAGTCAATAAAGCATGGAACGGCACCAGAACGATTATTAGCCCGGCTATCCAGGAAAGGATTCGGGTCAGTTTATTAACAGGGGTTATCTGCTTCATGGATGCTAAACTATAGTATAGATGAAATCTAACGCCTCCCTAATATACGGACTGGTTTTAGTGGTGGGCGACGCGCTGGCGCTGGTAGCGGCGTTCATTCTAGCTTATCTGCTGCGCGGCCATTTCGGGCACCTGCCGGTCGCTCACCCCATTCACGGCGTGACTTATTTGAAGATTTTTCTGCTGCTGCTGCCTTTTTGGACCCTGGTCTTCGCTCTTATGGGACTTTATAGCAACAACATCCAAGAGAAACGTTTCGTCGAGCTGGGCCGGCTGCTAATCGGCTCCTTCATCGGCTTGTTTTTCGTCACCAGCTACGCCTACTTTTCACTCCATCCGGTATTCCCTTCCAAACTGGTACCGATATATGGTTTCGGGCTGGCTTTCATCTTCCTGGTCGCTTTCCGTAACCTGGCCCGCGAAGCCCGCGGCCGGCTGTTCGCTTACGGCATGGGTATTACCAACCTGCTTTTGGTCGGCAACACCAAGGTAACGGTCGAACTGATCGAGATGCTTAGGGATTCCCGGGTTTCCGGCTATCACATCATCGGCGTGGTGGCCGATAAGAACCAGGCCAGCCGCCGCTTCCCCAACCTGAAATTATTCGACAGCTTCGAAGAAGCCGTGAACCAGCTTAACCCCGGGCGCATCCACGGCATCGTCCAGACCGAACTGTACACCGCCGGCGAGCGCAACAACGCGGTGCTGGAGTACGCCCAGACCCATCACATCTCCTACCGCTTCGTGCCCGGCAACAGCGAACTGTTCGTCGGCAACATCGCCGTGGAGCTGTTCCGCTCATCCATCCCGGTCATCGCCGTCCACCAGACGGCCCTCATCGGCTGGGGCCGGATCGTCAAACGCCTGTCGGATATCCTGCTCAGCGCCGTACTGCTGGTGCCGGGGCTGCCGGTCATGTTCGTGCTGGCTTTACTTATCAAGCTTTCGGACCTGCGGGCGCCGGTATTCTTCAAGGACCCCCGGCTGACCCGGTTCGGCGGCATAGTCAAGATTTATAAATTCCGCTCGCATAAGCGAGCCTACACCGGCCTGTCGCCGGAACAAGCTTTTACAAAGATGGGCCGCCCGGAACTGATAAAAGAGTACAGGGAAGGCGGCGACCAGATCCCGCACGATCCGCGCATCAGCCGGGTCGGCGGCTTCATGCGGCGCACCAGTCTTGATGAACTGCCGCAGCTTCTCAACATATTAAAAGGCGACATCAGCTTCGTCGGGCCGCGGGCTCTGCAGCCTTTTGAGCTCGAGCAACACGCCAATAAGGACCTGATTTTAGCGGTCAAGTCCGGGCTCACCGGTTTGGCGCAGATATCCGGCCGCAAGGACCTGCCGGTGCCGGAGCGGCGCAAACTGGACCTCTACTATGTGCAGAACTGGAGCAT
>Ga0207667_10010556_pt1 | contig 10790 bp, 9 predicted proteins | sample KBSCornC52_FD_184301 | JGI IMG/M metagenome (GOLD analysis project Ga0207667, IMG submission 184301) | Corn rhizosphere microbial communities from Kellogg Biological Station, Michigan, USA - KBS Corn C5-2 (SPAdes) (version 2) | ecosystem: Host-associated > Plants > Roots > Rhizosphere > Soil ...
GGTTGATCAAGGAGCGCCTCGAGCCTGGCTCGCGCATGTTTCTGGTGAAGCAAGGTCATCACAGCGTGGTGTGCCGGCTCGATCTGCAGCATTTCGATGCCGAGCTCGCAGTGATTTCAGGGCGCACGAGCCACATCGAGCGGTTGCATCGGCTCATCGCCGAGCGCGGTGAGGAGCCTGCCGATTGGTTGCCGTTTTTCATGCAGTCCGTGGCTGCAGTCTGAGCGTACCGACCGACTCCCATCCGATTGTCAGCAAGGAGAGCTTATGTTTGCTTCAACGATCTCTATGTCCAGCCGGCGCGCGGTTCTGTTGCTCATCTGTTGTATCGCCGGTCTGCCGGCAGCGTATGCGCAATTCGCGGTCATCGACGTCGCTTCGGTTACCCAGCTCGTGTCGGAAGTCCAGACACTGGAGCAGCAGCTGGCGACCGCTCGAGCCGATCTCGCGCAAGCCCAGTCGGCCTATCAATCGACGGTGGGGGGCCGCGGAATGGAGCGACTTTTGTCGGGTACTCAACGTAACTATCTACCCACCGATTGGGGCTCGTTGCAAAGCGCGTTCGGCTCAGGTGGCAGCTACTCTGCGCTATCCGCCGATATCAGCGGCTTGCTGACCAAGAATGCCATTCTGACACCGCAGCAGGTCGGGGGCCTTTCGCCTGCCGTTGGCCAGCAGCTCCAGTCGGATCGACAGACCGTGGCAATGCTGGAAGCTCTCTCGCACCAGGCGCTCGCCACAACCAGCATGCGCTTTGCATCCTTGCAGCAGTTGATCGATGCCATCAGCCGCGCAGGAGATCAGAAGGCCTCCCTCGACCTGCACGCCCGCATCGGTGCCGAGCTGGGAATGCTGCAAAACGAGCAGACCAAACTGCAGACGCTCTATCAAAGTGCGCAGGCGGAGCAATGGGCAAATGAGCTACGCATGCGAGAGCGGATCGTGGCAGCGCACGGCGATTTCGCCAGCCGCTTCCGGCCCACCCCATGACTGCGGATTGAGAGGCCTGCCGTGGGATTCTTTCAAACTGTCTGGACCTGGCTCGATCATCAGCTGGCGACCTACATCGGTACCACGACTACTCGAGTGGCATCGATCCTGGAGCCTGCGATCGTCACCTTCGCTACGGTGTACGTAATGGTCTGGGGTTATTTGCAGCTGACCGGAAGGATCGAGGAACCGGTGGTGGCTGGCCTGAAACGCATCATGACTCTCGCCGTTGTCCTGGGAGTAGCGCTGCATCTGTGGCTATACAACTCCATCATCGTCGACACGTTCTACCGGGCTCCGGCACAACTTGCCGCCGCGCTCACCGGCGCGAGGGATCCGGTGAAAACGATCGACGCCATCTGGGACCAGGGTGCCGCAGTCGCCGGCTATCTGTTCAGCGGCAGCGGCCTGGTTGTCGATCTGGGCAACATGATTGCCGCACTGATCGTCTGGGTCATGGTGGGCATGCTCTGCATCTACACCATGTTTCTCATCGCACTATCGAGTATTGCCTTGTCTGTATTGCTCGCTCTGGGGCCGTTGTTTTTCACCGCATTGCTCTTTGAGAGTACCAGGAAGCTATTCGAGGCCTGGATGGCGCAGTTGACGAACTACGCTTTGATCACTGTATTGACCGTGCTGGTATCCACGCTACTGCTACAGATCGTCGCCGCGTACGCGGGTCAAACCATGGCGCGCGGCCCGGCGGTTACGACCGTCGATACGACGGATATGGTCCTGATATCAGTGCTGGTCTTCCTGGTCATGCGGCAGGTCATGCCACTTGCGGCGGGGCTTGCCAACAGCGTGGCACTCAGCTCATTTGGGGCCGTGAGTCGTTTTGTGATCTGGGGCTTGCGCACGGGACGCATTCCAGTCTAGCGAAAAGAAGGTTCGAGCGAATGTACAACGTCAACGATCATGGAGGGATCATGAGAGTGCTTTGCCTGATTACCTGGCTAACGATTGCAAGTGGATGCTCATCGTATGTCGTGCATTGTGATTCACGGCTGCGGCCCATCAACATCGTCCCGCATGCGCATGCAGCCCAAGTGGGTAGCCCACATCCTGTGGCTCCCAGCACTTCGCCGGTAAACCCATGAAGGCCCTCCTCGGCGAGTCGTCGTTGGACAATTATCTCCACGAGGCGGCGTCGTGGGACCACGATCGTCTCGCTCAGGCACGCCGCACAGCCAAAGTGGCTTGGCGAGTTGCTGGCGCTGGTTGGGTGTGCGCCCTGATGGGTGGTGCCACGCTGCTCGTTTTGATGCCGTTGAAGACCGTCGAGCCTTTTGTGGTCCGCGTGGAAAAAGGCACCGGAATGGTCGACGTGGTACCGGTATATGTCGGCACCGCCAGTATGGATCAGGCGGTCAGTCGTTACTTCCTGACCCATTACATCTCGATTTGCGAGCGATTCAACTTCGCGACGGCCGAGAGCGACTACGAGGAGTGTGGCGCCTTCCATAGCCCGCGGCGTAATCAAGCCTGGTCGGCCTTGTGGAACAGGAACAATCCCGCTTCGCCGCTCAATGTTCACAAAGACGGCAGCTCCGTACGCGCGGAGGTTGAGTCGGTGAGCTTCTTTCAGCGCGGTAATGGCCTGACCGATCTTGCGCAGGTGCGCTACGTCAAGGCTGAGCGTCAAGGCGCCGATGGCGAGGAGCGAACGACCCATTGGATAGCGACCGTTCAATACACCTATTCGGCTCCATCGAAGGATCCGACGGTGCGGCGTTGGAATCCACTGGGATTCAGGATACTGGAACTGGTCTGCGAGCCGGAGGTGCTCGTTGGCACAACAACGGCCACCACCCGATAAGGATATCGAGGAGCTGTCAATGAGAAACGACCAAGGAATGCCCGCCGCAGGGTACCTGCGCGCTGTGATGCTCAGTGTTATCCCTATTGCGGGACTGTGTGCCGATCTGCCGGCCGCGAAGACTGAGACTGACACGCGGATTCGGGTTGCGCTCTACAGTAGTGACCGGGTCTATCGGCTGGTTGGCTACGTAGGCTATCAGATCGACCTGGAGTTCGAAGCCGACGAGTCCTTTGTCGGATTAGGCGCAGGCGATATCGAAGGTCTGTCCTTCGCGTCCCAAGGCAATCACTTGTTCCTGAAGCCGAAGGCTGCGAAGGTGAGCACCAACCTGACGGTCCTCACCAACCGGCGCGAATACCAATTCGATTATACCGCGACAGGCGAGCATCCTGACTCGAGGGAGCCCGACCTGACGTACGTCTTGAGATTTACCTATCAGAAGCCCCCGCCGGCTGCTGATCCTTCCCGCAGGATCGAGCGAGAGCTCGACACCGCCATGGGGCAACGCGCACGCAACGTCGACTACTGGTATTGCGGTTTCCCGGCCCTGAAGCCAATAGCCGCCTCGGATGATGGCGTGCATACCCGATTACGCTTTGGCGCGCACGCGGAGTTGCCGGCAATCTTTGTACGCAATGACGACGGGACTGAATCGCTGTTGAATTTCAACATGGATGCCGGTGATGTGGTCATTCATCGGGTCGCGCGGCGCTTTGTGCTCCGGCGTGGGCTTTTGCGCGGCTGCATCGTGAACAAATCGTTCAACGGAGGCGGCGAGCGGCTGGAATCGGGGACGGTTGCTCCAACAGTAGAGCGAGTGACTCCGGGAGCCCGACCATGAGCCGCCCTGAGGACCAGGCCGATGGGCAGGCGTCCGTTTCGGGGGAGCGCTCCAGGCCGATCGTCAATAGCGTCCGGTCTCTGCAATCGCGCGTGAGCAGCCTGTTGGCCGCCGCACTGATGATTGCACTTGGGGTGGGCGCTTTGTCCTGGTATTACGCGAATGCGCTCGGGCGGCAGAAGCGCATGCACGACGCGGCGGTCGCCTCGGTAGCCAACAACGCCCAAGGGGAGATGCCCCTTCCGCCATTGGGTGCCGTGGTGGGCCCTGATCCCGCAACCGCACACCATTCCGAACTGGTACCGCGCCCCGAGGTCTCGCCAGCGCCACCGTTGGGAGCCTTGCTACCTACAGGTCGCGAGTCGGGCGCTCCTGCGGCAGCTCTTCAGGGCGGTTACACCGGCGTGCCGGTCCAGGGAAGCGCGGGTTGGAGCGCTGAACCGGGCTCGGTGCCGCCTTACGGCGGTGGGGCCTACGCTTCCTCCACTCAACGGCAAGGCATAACCGATCGCAGGTTATCTGGCGCAGCGTTTTCCCGCGAAACGGGTCAGTCAGCTCCGCTGGCTTCCGCGGTAAGCGCGGGAGGTCAACTCGAGGCCAATTTGCCGCCCTTTCCGGGCAGTCGGACTGCGACGGAGCAAGGCACGAGCGCCGAGGGCCTCGGAACGCTCTTGCGCCCACGCGTCACGACGCCCGCGCGAGCGGAGTTGGTCCCGACGCAGCAGTTCCTGTTACCCAAGGGCGCCTTCATCGATTGCACCCTGGAGACGGCGATCGACTCCACGCTGCCGGGAATGACTACCTGTGTTACCGCCACAGATACCTTCGGTGTCAACGGCAAGGTTGTTTTGCTCGAGCGCGGGTCGAAGCTGATCGGCGAGACCCGCGGCGAGGTGCAAAACGGTGCGGCCCGGGTCTTCGTACTCTGGACCGAAGCGCGGACGCCGACCGGCGTGTTGGTTCCACTCGACTCACCGGGAACCGATGAGCTGGGACGTTCCGGACTTCCTGGCGAAGTGAACCGGCATTTCTGGGATCGTTTTGGCGCCGCGATGCTGATCACTGTAATCAATGGCGCCATGCAGGCGGCCGTGCAATCGACCTCCCGGGGTGGCGCAATCATCTACAACCCCTCGACCTCGCAGGAGGCGCTGACGGATGTGCTGAAGGGAACGATCAACATCGCTCCAACAGTGGTCAAGCACCAGGGCGACCGCATACAGATCCTCGTCGCGCGCGATATCGATTTCAGGCCGGTCTATGAGCTCCGCGCACCCGGCTTCTGATCAGGCGCCTCCGGCCCCGCCCACCCTGGAAGCGCGTAATGAGCCCGCATGGCCGTCAGCGCTGGATCTCACACTGCGGGCCCTGCGGCCCTTGTTGGCGGATCCGGCCGTGACCGAGGTCTGCATCAATCGTCCGCTGGAAGGCTTTGTAGAGACGCGCGAGGGTTGGCGACGGGAATCCTTGCCGTTTGCTGATTTCGACTGGTGTCGCAGGTTGGCCAAGCTGGTGGCTCACTCGAGTCGGCAAAGAATCGATGAGGCCAGTCCATTACTGTCGGCTTCACTGCCCAGTGGTGAGCGGATCCAGGTGGTGTTGCCTCCGGCTACGACGCGAGGCTGCGTGGCGATCACGATCCGCCGTCCGTCGGACACCGTCTGGTCGATCGATGAGTTGGCCGCTCGCGGTATTCTGCGGAACACCCGGGCCGCTAGCCAGGCGATCGATGAGGTGGAAGCCGAGCTGTTGCGTCTCCTAGCAGCGGCGGACTATGAGGCATTCATGCGCCTGGCAGTCAGGGCGCGTAAAAACATCGTGGTTTCCGGGCCTACCGGATCGGGGAAGACCACCTGGACCAAAGCGTTGATCCTGGAGATTCCCGCCCATGAGCGTCTGATTACCATCGAGGATGCGCAGGAGCTGGTGCTCGATCGCCATGCCAACCACGTGCGGCTGTTCTACAGCAAGGATGATCAGGGGCAGGCACGGGTGCGCCCGAAGCAACTGCTTGAATGTTGCTTGCGAATGCGGCCCGACCGGATCCTCCTCGCGGAGCTGCGGGCCGAGGAGGCTTTCGACTACCTGCGCAACGTGAACTCCGGTCACCCTGGCTCGATTACCAGTGTGCACGCCACGAGCGCCGAGCTCGCCTTCGAGCAGCTGGTGCTGTTGATAAAACAAAGTCCCGGCGGCCGCGACCTCGCCCGGAGCGATATCAAGCAGCTTCTGTATCTGCTGATCGACGTCGTCATTCAATGCGGCATGGAGAAGCACGAGCGGTTCGTCAAGGAGATCTGGTTTCAACCCGCGCGCAAGCGCAGGGGCATGGCAGGGGAGTAGCGGACGTGCTCTCGACATTTACAACCGGACTGCATGCCATGACTCACGGTTGGTCAGGGGTGGTGTTCGGCTACGGCGTTGTTGCCACTCCCATGGTCACTGCCATGGTCAGGGGAAGGGCAGGGTGGCAAAAATTGCTGTGTTCGCCGCTGCTGGCCGTTCCGGCCACTGCGGCGGCTGGACTCGCAGCGGCGGTTGTTCACCCAGCACTACGAGGCCTCGGCGTCGCCGGTGGCAGCTTGATGGAAATCGCCGCAGGGATAGGGGTGTGCTCCGCCGTCGGTTATCTCAGCGGGCGAGTGTTCGCGCAGCCGTCATCCCCAGCCGTGTCCTATGGTCGGGGAACGAACATCGTAGGCGCCAATGAGCGCGTGGAACGTGAATCGGATGGGCATGGGCGCACCTTCACGCGCGAGCGGGGGCGCGTGTTCGGGCAGCGCGATCATCGAGAGTCGCTCACGCTGGCCGGAATCCCGATACCGCGGGAGGACGAAACAAAACATTTCAAGTTCATTGGTACCACGGGCACCGGCAAAAGTACGGCCATCCGCGAGGTGCTGCATGGTGCGCTCGCACGAGGTGACCGGGCCGTCATAGCCGATCCGGACGGTGGCTATCTCAGGCACTTTTTTGATGAGCGGCGCGGTGATGTCATTCTGAATCCGTTCGACCCGCGCGGCGCGAAGTGGGATCTCTATGGTGAGATCACCAACCACTACGACATCGACCAACTCGCCCGATCCCTCATCCCGGACCAGGAAGGATCCGAGGGGAACTGGCGTGGTTATGCGCGCACCTTCTTCAGCTCTGTCGTCTTGCAGACACGCGATGGCGGCATTCGGGACGTCGGCGAGTTGTACCACCTGTTGGTTGTGTCTCAACCCGAAGAGCTCAGAACCCTGCTGGCCGGCACGGCAGCCCAGCCCTTTCTGAACGAGGACAACAGCCGGATGTTCGATTCCCTGCGCTCCGTCACCAGCTCGGCGGTAGCCGCGCTCGACTACATCGGCCGGCAGCAGGGTACAGAGCTTTCTGTGCGCAATTGGGTGCAGAGCGGGAAAGGCGTGCTGTTCATTCCCTATCAGGCGGGCCAGATCGCGGCTTTGCGCTCGAACATCTCCGCGTGGATGCGACTGGCGATCTTCGAGACCATGAATCGGGGCGAGGGCCAACGGCCCCTGTGGTTCGTGGTCGATGAGCTCGACGCCCTGGGCAAGATCGATGGCCTCAAGGATGCTTTGGCGCGCCTGCGCAAATTTGAAGGCCGATGCATACTCGGCTTTCAATCTATCGCGCAGGTTTCCGGGACCTACGGGCGTGCCGAGGCGCAGACGCTCGTCGAGAATTGTGGCAACACCCTGATTTTGCGCTGTTCGGCCAGCGAGCGCGGTGGCACCAGTAACTTCGCTTCCCAGCTCATCGGGCAGCGTGAGGTTGTGCGTAAGACTGAGTCACGCTCCAGGCAGCCGCTGCGCCTGCTGCCGACCATCACCCGCTCCGAGCACCTCAGTATCGAGCCGGCAGTGCTGGATTCCGAGATCGAGCAGCTACCGGATCTCAGGGGATATCTGAAGCTCGCCTCCCGCGCTTACTGGCGTCGAGTCGCCCTGTCCGTTCCGGGCACGAATCCAATCAACGAAGCCACATCGAGTGTTCGAAATCTGGCGCGCAAGGCCTGGGAGCATTTTCGAAATCGTGCCAGCTCAGAGGATGCGGGTAGATCCGCGGGTGGCAAGGCGCGTGCTGCGGATGGCGAGCCGCGTACACCCGACAACTTCGAGCGGTAGTCATCAATAGGGGTGAACGTGGAGGACGAGACTATGAAACTCGGGCTGCTCATGGAGGCGGCCCACGCACAACAGGCGCTAGCGGACGCAGCTCTGGAGCGGCTGAATGCGCATTTGCGAGAGCTCGACACGGTAGTGCGGGATGAGATTCGACACACGTTGGTCGAAGAGCTGCAGATTGTAGTGAATGAGAGCAAGCGGTCCGCCGAGGCGCTCCGAGCGCTGCGGCGTTCGGCAAACCTGCGCACGGGTTTCTGGAGTCTGGGATTGACGTTGATGTGTTCGGCAATCCCTCTATCGCTGGCATGGTGGCTGCTCCCGTCGCCCAGCGAAGTCAGCACACTGCGGGCGAAGAGAGACGATCTTGCCTCCGCCGTCGCACGTCTCGAACAGCGCGGCGCGCGAGTTGACCTACGTCGGTGCGGCGAAGGCAGTCGGCTGTGTGTACGTGTGGATCGAAAGGCACCTGTCTACGGAGTAGCGGGAGATTACTTGGTGGTAAAGGGGTATTGAAGCCATGGATTGGATGGTCAGATCACAGTTGAGCGCTCTGGAGTGGATGGGGCGCTGGTGCGCCAGCATCGTCTGCATGCTGCTGTTGGTGACGGTTATGTTTGCTGTTGCGCTGAGGAGGAAGTCCGTATGGCGTGATAGTCACAAGCGCGGCACGAGAATCATTGAGCGACGCGGTGTCTGGGGGAGGCTGAGCGGAATGAGTGGCTCCCACCGGGGATGTGTGGCGCTAGCGGGCATACCGATCGAATTTCTGGATGAGACCAAGCATTTCAAGCTCATTGGCACTACCGGCACGGGAAAATCGACGGCTATCCGGGAGCTCTTGCGGCGAACCCTGGAGCGGGGCGACCGCGCAGTCATTACCGATCCAGACGGCGGCTACTTCTGGTCTTTTTACGAGCGGTACCGCGGCGATATCGTCCTCAACCCCTTTGAGAAGGACGGTGTGAAGTGGGATCCCTTTTCCGAAATCCGCGACTTGTACGATGTCGACCAACTCGCCGGCGGCCTGATTCCCGCCACTGATGATCCCTCTGGCAGAGAGTGGCGCGGCTATGCGCGTACGTTTCTGACCGCTGTCATTCGGCGCTGCCATGAGCGCGGCCCGCGCGACGTAGCCGAGCTTTGGCGGTTGCTGACCATTGCGCCGAGCTCGGAGCTGCGTCCTGTTGTGTTCGATACGCCCGCGCAGCCGTTCTTGGAGCCGGAAAACGCCCGCATGTTCGGCTCGATTCGCTCTGTTGCAGGCTCCGCGGCCGCAGCTTTAGCCTATATCAAGGACCAGCGGGCTCCGGCATTCTCGATCCGCACCTGGGTGCAGCGAGGGCAGGGCGTGTTGTTCATTCCCTATAAGGCGGCGCAGATCGCGGCCCTGCGCTCGATCATCGCAACGTGGATGCGGTTGGCCATTGTGGAGACCATGACCCATGCGGACGAGGATCAACGCTTATGGTTCGTGGTCGACGAGTTGGACGCGCTGGGTGCGATCGATGGGCTGAAGGACGCTTTGGCACGGCTGCGCAAATTTGGTGGGCGCTGCGTGTTGGGATTTCAATCGATTGCGCAGGTCTCGAGTACTTATGGTGCCGGAGAGGCGCAGACAATCGTCGAAAATTGCGGTAATACCTTGATCTTGCGCTGCTCGGGAAGTGAGCACGGCGGTACCTCTCATTTCGCTTCGCGCCTCATCGGTGAGCGAGAAGTGGTACGCCGGCAAACCTCACGCGGCCGTGATCGGGATGGGCTCTGGGGTAGCCGCTCTGCACGCCGCTCGACGAGCGTCAGTGAGCAACATGTGACGGAGGCGGCGGTGCTGCCCTCTGAGCTCGAGCAGTTACCCGATCTCACTGGATACCTCAAGACAGCTTCATCCGCCAAATGGCGCCGCGTGTCCTTCTCCCACGCGTGACATAGGGAGGTGAGACATGGCGTTTTTTCGCTTCGATGTCCAAGCCGTCAAGCGCTCGCGCGGGCAGCAAGCCACCGGCACTGCGGCCTACTGTGCTGGCGAGAAGATCCGTGATGAACGGACTGGCAAGGTGCACAACCATTCACGGCGTCAGGATGTTCGACACACCGAAATCTTGCTACCTTCCCGGTTCGAAAATGAGCCCATGGAATGGGCGCGCAACCGGACAAGTCTCTGGAATGCGGCGGAGGCGGCGGAGAAGAGAAAGAACTCCCGGGTTGCCCGTGAATATCAGCTCTCACTTCCTGCTGAGTTGAATCCGGAGCAGCGCCTTGCACTGGCACGAACCTTTGCCCGCGAGGTCGCAGACGGTTACGGTGTGGCGGTCGATCTGGCGATCCACGACCCCAAGCCGGACCGGGATACGCCGAATTTCCATGCTCATCTGCTGACCACCACGCGCGAAGTCACCCCGACTGGTCTCGGCGCGAAAACGGGCCTCGACCTCGGAATCGTGCCGCGAGCGACACAGGGCCTCGCGCCTCATGGCGAGGAAATTGCAACACTGCGCGAACGCTGGGCGACTTTGACCAACGAGGCGCTGCAGGCAGCTAACATTGCGACGCGTGTGGACCACCGCAGTCTGGCGGCACAAGGGATCGCGAGACCGGCGGTGCTGCACATCCCGATGGAGTTCTACCGACTGGAGCGGCAGGGCATGCCCAAGGAGCAGGCCGAGCGCTTGCGCTCGGAATATCGCGCGAGGGTGGCCGCATACCGGGAGCGCACCTCTGGCGCTTCGCGGACTGAGGATGCGACAGCACAGCCGGCCGCGCCTGGTGGGCGGAGCACCGCTGGTGTTTCGCGGACCGAGGATGCAACACCTCGGCCGGCTGCGCCTGGTGGGAGAATCACTGCCGGCGCTTCGCGGGCTGAGAATGCACCAACACAGTCGGACGCGGTTGGTGGGCGGATTGCCGCCGACGCTTTGCGGGCTGAGCACGCGACACAGCCGGCAGCACCTGGTGGGCGGACTACTTCCTACGCGGCGGCGCCTCGTGAGGGGAGCGCCTTACAGCC
>Ga0207667_10010557_pt1 | contig 10790 bp, 10 predicted proteins | sample KBSCornC52_FD_184301 | JGI IMG/M metagenome (GOLD analysis project Ga0207667, IMG submission 184301) | Corn rhizosphere microbial communities from Kellogg Biological Station, Michigan, USA - KBS Corn C5-2 (SPAdes) (version 2) | ecosystem: Host-associated > Plants > Roots > Rhizosphere > Soil ...
AGGACAAACAAATTTGGAATAGGTGCCTACATTGTCATTTACCAGCATGCTGGAATTCCAAAGCTCCTTTGTCACGTCGTTGGCATTGATGGCCCTGAGGATACCCGGGCATAGGGTCTGGTTTGCATCACAGTTGTTGGAATGGCTCACCCATACAATACCCGTCGAATCTACGGCTCCGTTGGAAGAGGTGGATATCATCGCCCCGCTGTTGCCGATTGGCCCCTGTATACCACTGGAGACAGTACCGGCCGCATTCAGTTTGCCAGCCACCCTATCCACGGGGAATGCCTTCAAAAGGGCGTTTTCGGGCCATGTATATACGAATTCGTTGCTGGTGCCCTTATAGTATCCCAGTGCAGTACGCATATGGGCGGACGAACCCAGATCGATGGCTTGTATCACGTTGTTGGAGGTTGTCCCCACCCCTCCCATATTATCCCGGTTCAGCACGTATATCCTGCCTTCCTTCGACCCGCAGGTCGCCAGTGTTGTATTGGGGATCAATATGATATTCGAAGATCCAAAGTCCAGGTCAGCCGCATCCAGGTCGGAAAAATTATACGGTGTAAAGAAACTGCTCACCGTCAGCGTGCTGCTGGTAGGCGTCAGCTTGATAACACCCTCCCCACGATTGGTCGGATCGGAAGGGTTACCCGAAACGCCAACCGTCCCGTTCCCGGTGGTGACATAAATATTACCCGATGCATCTGCGGCCGGCCCCGCTCCGCTCATCCAGATCCCACCCTCGCCACCACCCGGAGTGGTATTGTAGACGATCTTCTGCTGTAATGTGGTGGCATCATATCCGATTATCCAGCCATGATAGGGATCCCAGTCACAATGGGAGGCCCAGCCTATATAGACGATCCCGTTCGACAGTAGCAGACCAGGCCGCTGGTTTTGTTTTTTGGGGTCGAATGCGATCACTCCGCCGACACTCCCATCGCCAGTGCCATTCACCTGGGCCGTTATGGTGACGGGGCTGCCCGCCTTTTCGGCTCCTGTCTTGATATCCAGCGCATGCAGGTATTGTGTGTAGGTAACGCCGTCAGTAGTCACACTGCGGGATACCACAAATAGGGTCCCGGCAGTCTTGTCGATCACCGGAGTTCCGACGATACCCATATTCCCCGAAAAATCATTATAGGCGCCACCGCATAACGGGGGTTTCAGGTCCGTATTCCTGGGCGGCCTCGTCCCCGAAGGTGTAAGGCTGACATGCCAAAAAGCCCCACTTACCCTGACACTGTCCGCATCGAAGGCATAGACGGTGTTATTGGTAGTGGCGACATATACCACATTCCGGGTGCCCACGCCCGGCATACTGATCCCCGAAGCTACCAGCGGTTGAGCAAAGACCTTGTCATCCAGCGAGTCAGTAAATAATTTACCAAAGCCTCCGGCCCTTACATTCTTGATATTCAATTGAGTTTCCTGGTTGTTCCAGCCTGTCCGGTTGAGGTCGTTATGCTGCGTGAGTACGTCCACCTGTGCGTTTGCAGAAATTGTACAGAATGCCAGGGCACCCCACATAATCAATGTGTGCTTCATACGATTGTTTAGAAATGGCCTGTTTGCGGAAAGAGGGGAGCGTAAGTGTTCTGGTGTCTGCGAAGGATTGATGGATAGGAAGCGCTAAAGTATGTAAATTAATCGATATCCGCAAGCCCCCTGCAGGGCTCTGCAGTTTGAGGACACCCTGCCGGTGTAACCTCATCGTCAAAAGGGTCGTCCCATACCAAAATGAGCTCATGATCTTCAACTACCTGAAAGTAGGGATCAGGAATTTCCTGAAACACAAGACCTTTTCCTTTATCAATGTATTTGGGCTGGCTGCTGCTATGTCGGTCTGTATGCTGATCATGCTCATGCTGGCCGATCAGCGTAGTTATGACCAGTTCCACACGAATAAGGATCATATTTATCGCATCATTTCCGACAAGCCCGATCTCAAACACGCATATGCCACCAGCCCCTTCCCCCTGGCCGATGCCTTGCGAAAGGAAGATCCCGTCGTCCTGGAATCTACCCGCCTTGCGATGGGTGTCGGCGGGGACGCCGCATATAATAACATAACCACGGAATTAAGAGGTTATTTTGCGGACCCTGCTTTCTTCAGGGTCTTTAGCTTCCGGCTTGGCAAGGGCGATCCGGGGACAGCGCTGAGCGCTCCCAACTCCATCATACTGTCTGCTGCAGCGGCACACCGGCTATTCAGGGACGAAGACCCCATTGGTAAGACAGTGACTTTTACAGACCGCGGGTTGGGGCCCCTTGGAGGAAGCGAAGCTTCCGCATCCGTTAGTTGGGGCAGCTATACCATTTCCGGCGTACTGGAAGACGCAAGCTACCGGAGTCACCTCCATTTTGATGCATTGTTCTCCATCTCCTCCTTACCCGTCCTCATCGGGGATAAAAAATTTGGTGACAGCAGGAATGACTGGAAGAATTTTTTTCAATGCTATACATACGCCCTGCTCAAATCGGGGAAGACGGGTCCCGACCTGGACGCATCCCTGGCCGGTGTGATCAGACCACAGATCGCCGGCATCGCTGATCTGAAGGGCTTCTATCTGAAAGGACAGGCATTGACGGCCATTTCACCGGGTATGCTGCTTGGCAATGAGCCGAATACGGCCCTCCCCAGGGTAGCGTATTATTTTTTATCGATCATTGCCCTGGTCATAATGATCTCGGCCTGTCTGAACTATACCAACCTTTCCATTGCAAGGGCTATGACCCGGGCCCGGGAGATCGGCATCCGCAAGGTCAATGGCGCAGGACGGAAGAACATCGTATTCCAGTTCCTCTGTGAATCCACCCTTACCGCCCTCTTCGCCTTTTTGCTGTCCATCCTTTTTCTTCTTTTCCTGCGGGCTGCTTTTGTCGGACTTTGGCTAAACCAATACTTCCATTTCGAACTACAGGCTGGCTGGCCGGTCCTTATAGCCTTTGTGGCATTCGCATTGTTTATTGGTCTGATGGCAGGCGTTTATCCCGCCCTGTATCTTTCCGGGTTCCAGCCTGCAAAAGTGCTTAAAAGCCTGGCCGGCATCCGTCCTGGCAGGCTGTCTCTCAGGAAAACTTTGAGCGTTGTACAGTTTGCGGTTTCATTGATCTTTATCATCTCTACCACCCTTATCTTCCATCAGTTCACCCATTATCTGAAGTTCAAGTATGAGTTCACTTCGAACAACATCGTAAACATAGCGCTACAAGGCAATGATTATCGCAGGGCCATCCGGGAGCTGAATACCGTTCCGGGTGTGGATAAGATCTCCGCCTGCGAATATATTCCCTCCACCGGCAGGTCGGAAGGTACAAGCCTGAAAAGAGCAAATGGTAAGGATGAGTATATTTCCATGACAGCGCTGCGTACGGATGAGAATTTTATCAGTGTTTTGCAGCTTCCGCTGGTGGCGGGCAAGGGCCTGCCGGCGGGTGACACCGGCCGTTATGTATTGTTGAACGAATCCGCTGTAAAGGCACTGGGTTTTAAAGAACCTGCCGCGGCTGTCGGTGAGTTCCTCCGGCCGGCGGGCAATGACAGCACCGCCTTACAGATAGCCGGGGTGATCAAAAACTTTCACCTTGGTCTCGACCATGACCAGATCGAGCCGCTGGTGCTTCAGAATATCCCTACCCTCCTCAAATTCGTCAATGTAAGGATCGCTTCGGCCGATCTGCGTAGCACGGTGTCCGCGCTGGAGAAAAAATGGAGGGCCATCGACCCCGTTCACACCTTCCAATATCAGTTCTTTGACGATCAGCTGGCGGCCGTCTCCCAGGGATTATTCGACATCGTCTCCATCCTGGGTTATATGGCTTTTATTGCCATCACCATTGCCTCCCTGGGGATGCTGGGCATGGCAACCTATACCACCGAACGAAGGATCAAGGAAGTGGGCATACGCAAAACGCTGGGTGGAAAGGAACTTGGGATCGCTATGCTGCTTTCGAAGGAATTTATACAGGTGCTGGTGATCGCAATCCTTATTGCAGCGCCGCTGAGCTATTTCCTGAACAGTCTCTGGCTGAATAAGTTCCCGAACAGAGTGACAATGGGCTGGGACACCATCCTCACCGGCATCCTGATCCTGCTCGTACCGGGATTGGCAGCCATCGGGTCCCAAACACTCCGGGCCGCCAGACGCAATCCCATAGCTGCCCTCAGGACGGAATGATCCGGGTACGTATCTTTGAGTAACTCTTAAGTTACTTTAACATGCAGACAAATACGCTTGACGCTTTCCAGGTCATCGCCGACCCCAGCCGCAGACAAATGCTGCAAATGCTTTCAAAGGACAGCATGACCATCAGCGCGCTCGCAGAGAACTTCGATATGAGCCGGCCCGCCGTATCCAAACATGTAAAGATCCTTTACAACGCCCGGTTCATTTCTATAAAGGACATCGGTAGAGAACGCTATTGCACCCTGAGACAGGACGGATTTAATGAATTGCAGGACTTCATCAATCTTTTCGATAAGTTCTGGACCACCCGGCTGAAAAAGCTGGAAAGCATCCTGGACAACAAGTCTAAAGAGAAGTAGTTTTATCAGGCGCCACCCAGCCCCGCCTGGCCTGCACGCTCATCAGCAGTTCTTTACTATAGAACTGATGTATATGTTCCTTCGCTAAGAACGGTTGCTGCAGGAACATGGACAGCGTTTCATCCGTCAGGTTCCTGATACCCGCCCGGACAAGGTAATGCGCAACAGTCATCGTATAAAAAAGAGTAATGGTCTCGTGATAACACGAACTCTCCGTATTCTTACCCCCTACGCTGACATTGTATTGCTTGATACCCTCCCTTATTTTTTCGACGGCCAGGGGCAGGGGAACATCTACACAATACCAGACGGCCATTATGAAATGAGCGGTATGTGTCCACTGTTCTTTGGGTAATATCCCTTTCTCAAATTGTTCCACCAGTCGGGCGGCATTCTCCATCTGCATATCAAAACGTTTTTGGGTTCATCTCTTCCTTATAGGTGCTCAGTATAATGGTAGTGCTCGTCCGTGTGACAGCCTTTATCGCCTTGATCTTGTGCACCAGCAGGTCTTCCAGCGCCGGGGTGTCTTTTACAAGCACTTTTAACAGCAGGTCACAATCCCCTGCCATATGATGACATTCCAGCACCTCATTCATCGCAACGATGTGATCCTTCACGTTCATATTCTTTGTATGATCGATCCATACATGAATAAATGCCATTAAATGAAGAGAAAGTTTTTCCCTGTTCAGGCGGATGGTATACTTTTCCACTACGCCTGACCTGCTGAGCTTCCTCAGCCTTTCGGTGACTGCCGGCAGGGATAGATTTACTTTTCTGGCAATATCCGCCCCGGTGATACGGGCATTCTGTACCAGCAGCTTTAATATTTTACTGTCAAATGTGTCCATCATACTTATGATTGATGGACAAATCTACCCCATTATTTATTTAATACGGAGAAATGAAAGAAAGGGCAGCGATTATTAAAGATCTAAAAGCATCTCCTTAATATTCGCTTGCAGATAGGTTAATCTCCCGTGGGCTGGACAGCGCTTGTTTCCACCATCAGCATCACGGTCTTTTTTGGAGCCCTGGTCCGGTGTATCACTCCTTTGGGGACCGTCACCCCTTCATTGGGATTAAGCTCTGTCATTTACCTTTGTCAGCGTTTGGTTAAACCACTTGTCGGTGCACTCGCTTATCATCCGGTTGATATCCATTTTCTCCAGGTGATCAAACTTGATATCAAGCCTGGTAACATAGGCAAAAGAGTTTTCCATTTTATTATTTTTTATGCATGTATCGGATGGTTCTTGTCCTTAAGCATGTTCCCTTCCCTACGGGACAATATGGCTTTGATCTCGGCCACGATGGAGACAGCTATCTCCTGAGCCGTCTCAGCGCCTATATCGAGCCCGACTGGTCCGTGAAGGATGGATAGTTGTTGCTCATCCAGCTTCAGCCCCGTCTGTAAAAGCTCCTCGATCATACGATCCAGCTTTTTACGTGGGCCAAGGATGCCTATATAGGGATAGTCTTTTTGCAACAGCTCCCTCAACAGCGCAATGTCGTAATTATAGTTGTGGGTCATCAGCACAAACAGGGTATGTGCATCGGTACGCAGGCTGGTCAGCACCTCCTGCGGCCTGGCAACCAGTACCTGATCGGCCTTTGAAAATCGCTCGCGGGTAGCATGGTGCGGCCTGCCGTCGACGACGGTAGTATGCCACCCCAATAACGACGTGATCTCTACCAGCGGCATCACATCATTCCCTGCCCCCGCAATAACAAGAGCGGGAGGTGTGGACAGGTACTCGACAAAGCCGTTGAACAAGGGATATTGTTTAAAATATGACGTCTTATCCTGGAAAGCCGTTGTCACATCGGCAAGAACAATGTCCTTATATTCATCCGGCAGGCTTGACCGGATATCACCTCCTGTATGAAGCAGGCAAGTGCCGGGATGCTGACCCGCCGACGTTCTGTCGGAAGAGAACAGGGTAACAAGCACTGCGTCGCGTCTTTCACGAATAAGCTCCCGCAGGAGCTGGATGGGATTATGCGGCTGCCGGCTATCGATGGGTTCGAATAGGATATCGACAATGCCATTGCATCCCAGCTGAACGCCAAATCTCAGATCATCCTCTCCCGTGGTATCATAGATCACCAGTTTGTTCTGCTGTTGCTGAATAGCAAACAGGGCCTTATGCAGGGCATCCCCTTCCAGACAGCCGCCACTGATGGCGCCCGTCAATCGTCCGTCCTCTGTGACAAGCATCCGCGCTCCCGGCCGCCGGTAGGACGACCCCTCTACATGCACGACAGTGGCCAGCGCAACCCGTAGCCCTTTTTGAAGGGCCAGGTCATATGCCTGGATGATATCCTTGATCTCTTTCATTTAAATAAGTTTGTCGGGTGTGATAGGCAGCTCACGTACCCTTTTACCCGTGGCATTAAAGACCGCATTGGCAATAGCGGCTGCGACGCCGATCAGCGATATCTCGCCGATGCCCTTGGTGCCGATGGGGTTGATATACGGATCGGGCTTATCGATAAAGATAGCCTCCATCTCATGTATATCCGCATTCACGGGTACATGGTAGTCCGCAAAATTACCATTGACATACCGCCCGTATTTGTGGTCAAAGATCGCCTCTTCTGTCAGGGCCATGCCGATACCGCCGACAGCGCCTCCGATCATCTGGCTGCTGGCCGTCTTGTAGCTGACGATCCTCCCGGCATCGACGACAGCGATCAATCTCCTGACCTTCACCGCGCCGGTCAAAGGATGGACATGCACCTTGGCAAAATGAGCCGAGAAAGAATACATAGAATAATTTTTGGCCTGCTGGTTGCTCTGCGATTCTTCGGTGAGTTCGAAAAAAGGCAGGTTGTGCTGCTTCAGCACCGCTACATAGTCAATGGGATCAGTGCTGTTCTCCGGCATCCCGGCCAGCGCATAAAGCTTTTGCTTAAAGCTCAGACAGGCATCATGAACGGCGCTGCCTACGGAAGACACCGTGGAAGAACCTCCCTGGGTGGGGGCTATCGGGAAAGAAGAATTGCCCAATTCGAACGTGATCCGGCTCGCCGGTATTCCCAACAGGTCCGACGCTATCAGGGTCATGGCTGTACCCGTACCGGGCCCGATATCGCTGGTGGCGCTCTGAATATTGACGGCGCCGTCGGCCATCATCTTCACCTTGGCCAGGGCCCGCCCGCGGTAGGCGCCAAAAGCGCCGCAACCAATGCCATAGCCGGCAAGCCATTCGCCTTCACGCAGTGTGCCGGGTTTGGATGGTCGGTTCTCCCACCCGATGCGCTCGGCGCCACGCGTATAACATTCTTTGAGATATTTGCTGGACCAGGGTAAATTACGCTCAGGGTCCCTTTCCGTATAGTTCTTCAACCGCAGCTCGATAGGGTCCATCTTCAAGGCAAACGCCAGCTCATCCAGCGCGGACTCCAATGCAAAAGAGCCTGTAGCCTCGCCGGGACCACGCATGGGTGCAGGTACGCCCACATTGAGCGGGATGACCTTATAACGGGTATTGGCATTCGGACTGTCATAAAGGAAGCGGGAGACGTTCACAGAGCCTTCCGTGAACTCTTCATATACCGCCGTCTGCGAAGTGGACTCATGGGTAATGCCAATAAGCTTTCCATCGTTATCCGCACCCAGCCCGATCTTTTGAATGGTCAATGGGCGGTGGCCGACAAGCGTGAACATCTGCTCCCGGGTCAATGTCAGTTTTACAGGTCGCTTGAGCAGTCTGGCGGCCATCACCGAAGCTATCTCATGCGGCCAGGTACGGAGAGAAGAGCCAAAAGCTCCTCCGACAAATCGTGAATTCACCTGTACATTTTCAGGTTTGAGACCAAAAGCATTGGCAATACTGCGCTGTGTGCCGATGACACCCTGTGACTTGGTATAGACGGTGACCTTGTCGTCCCCATCCCAAACGGCGATGGTTACGTGCAGTTCCATCGGATTGTGCATTTCGGAAGGCTGCCGATACTCCTGTTCGATGACGACAGGCGCCTTTTTATACGCATCGGCTTCTCCGCGCACATAATCTTTGTATTTTCCACCCTGGGGGACAACACCCTTATCCCTGTTCTTCTCAAAGTCCGTCTCGAATGCATCTTCCTGGTAGGAAGCCTTTACAAGGCTGGCGGCATAGGTAGCTTTCTCAAAGCTCTCCGCTACCACCAACGCAATCGGCTGACCGTTAAAATGAATTTGCCTGTCATTAAAAAGCTTCAGACCCCGGACAGGCTGCGCGGCATCGGGTTTGAACCCAGGCACACCCGGGGTGTTGAATGGCGTGATAACGGCCAATACTCCGGGCGCCCGCCCGGCGGCTTTCACGTCCATCGAAACGACACTGCCGCTCGTAATGGTGGCAGAGACCAGCACTCCATAAGCCAACCCGGGTAATTCCCATTCCCCGGAATATTTTGCACCACCGGTGACTTTTAACCGTCCGTCGACACGGCTGAGAGGATCTCCTATAAGGCTTTTGTCCATGATAATATTATTATGCCTGCACGGACGCTGTCTTCAGCGCCTGCAGGATCGTGTTCGGTGCAAGTTTCAGCTTGAATTGATTATACTGGTAGGCTTTGGCGCCCTGCATAGCGATCTGTGCGGCCTGCCTGAAATTATCTTCAGTAGCAGATCGTCCCTTAAGAAGATCTTCGGAAGCCCGCAGACGCCAGGGCTTATGCGCCACACCACCCATGGCAAGCCTCACATCTCTTATGACGTCGTCTTTGTCCACATCCAGAGCTGCCGCCACCGAGACCAGCGCAAAGGCATACGAGCTGCGGTCACGCACTTTCAGATAATGGACATGTTTTGTAAAGGCCGCCGGAGGCAGGTCTACAGCCATGACCAGCTCACCCTTCGCCAGCGTATTGTCCAATTGAGGCTCATCCCCAGGCAATCGATGGAAATCCTGGAACTTTATTTCCCTTTCGCCGCCTGGCCCCTTTACACGCACGACGGCATCAAGGGCGGCAAGCGCTACGCTCATATCGCTGGGGTTGACAGCTATACATTTATCGCTGGCGCCAAACAGGGCATGCATACGATTGAATCCGGCCAGGGCCCCACAGCCGCTGCCAGGCGCCCGCTTATTACAGGGCATCGTCAGATCGAAGAAATAGGGACAGCGGGTACGTTGCAGAAGATTGCCGCCCACAGTCGCCATATTGCGCAATTGGGCAGACGCCCCGGCATTGATGGCCAGGGACAGCAGCGGATAATTCTTTAACACCTCGGGATGATCCGCCGCCTCGCTGTTGGTAGCCAGAGCGCCCAGCCGCAGACCGCCCGACACCGGCTCGATGTTCTTCAACGGCAGACGGTTGATATCCACGATCTTCTCAGGCACGACAACCCCCATCTTCATCAGATCCACCAGGTTGGTGCCCCCGGCCAGGAAAAAGGCCTGGTCTCCCCTGGACAGCGACTTGATAGCCATACCTGTATCCGCGGGTCTTGTATAAACAAAGGGATTCATGACTGTTGGTTTTTGACTTCCTGAATAGCTTTTACAATATTGGAATAAGCGCCGCAGCGGCAGATATTGCCGCTCATGAATTCGCTGATCTGTTCCGCACTTTGTGTCCGGCCCTCTTTCACAAGGGCTACCGCCGACATGATCTGCCCGGAGGTGCAATACCCGCACTGGAACCCGTCGTGCTTGATAAAGGCCTCTTGCATTGGATGGAGCTCGTCTCCCCTGGACAGCCCCTCTATGGTAGTAATCTTTTTGCCGTCATTGGTCACAGCCAGACTTAAACAGGAGTTTATCCGGATGCCATCGGCATGTACGGTACAGGCTCCGCATTGCCCCCGATCACAGCCCTTTTTGCTGCCGGTGAGATGCAGCTGCTCCCTGAGCAGGTCCAGCAGGGTCACGCGCGGGTCAATTTTTACATTGTACGATATCCCGTTGACCTCCAGGCTCAACGGCACTTTCCCCATTTCATCGGCTATCTTTTCATCCCATTTGTTCTCCGCGGCACGACGGATCGCACCGGGCGTCAGCGCAATGGCGGATAATAAAGAAGACTGTTTTAGGAAGTCACGGCGGCTCTCGTCTCTAGGATTTTTATAGTCCTGAAGGTCATCATGCTTATTGGACATACAAGGTTGATTTGCAAATAAAAATTAATGGCCGTTTCTGATCTAAATTTACTGAATTACAGCCGAATAACCTGAGTACAGAATTCACTCAGAATTTTCTTAGACCTTTAAGGTCAGGCCCCGCCACCTACC
>Ga0207667_10010558_pt1 | contig 10790 bp, 9 predicted proteins | sample KBSCornC52_FD_184301 | JGI IMG/M metagenome (GOLD analysis project Ga0207667, IMG submission 184301) | Corn rhizosphere microbial communities from Kellogg Biological Station, Michigan, USA - KBS Corn C5-2 (SPAdes) (version 2) | ecosystem: Host-associated > Plants > Roots > Rhizosphere > Soil ...
GAGGACCGGGTACGGCGCGAAATCGTTTACGACCTGGAACCCGGCCTCGAGGAAGATGGCGATCGGCCCCAGCCAAAGCTCGGGCGCTTGAGCTTGCTCATGGCGGCGCGGGAAGGCCTCGATCGCGCGCGCGCCGCTCGCCTTGGCCAGCTCGATACCGGTCCGGAGCATCGCGCGCGCGAGGCCACGTCGGCGCCAATCTTCGGCGACGAGCACGCAGCCCACGGTCAGCACGCCCTCGCGCGGCCCGCCGAAGCAGGGCAGGCCCTTGTACAGCCGCTGTTCATAGAGTTTTTGGACGCGCTCAGCCGGGCAGAGCTTCATCCAGCCGACGGCGCGCTCGTCCGATAACGCGACGACCCCTTTCAGCTCGGGGCTGCTCAATCCGTCTACGAACGCCTGCCGATTGCGTTCCGGCGCGTGAAACAGGCGCTCGAGCCAGGCGTTCTTGTCGCCGCTGAAGTGCCAGTACTGGCAGTGGCAGGGCGTCTCGGTGCGCTCGAAGAGCGCGACCAGAGCGTCCGCGTGCTGCGCCTGAGCGCGCTCGAAGCGAGCTCCGTCGCTCGTCTCGCTGCTCATGTTGCGGTTCAAGCAGGCGGCAGCTTGGGGCCACCGGGTGAGGTCAAGCGCTCGACGGCCGAGGCCAACGTGAACAATCGCTCCTCCTCGAACGCGGGCGCCAGTAGCTGCAAACCGACCGGCAATGTCGGTTGCGCGCCGTTCGCCGCCAGCATGCCACAGGGCACACTCAGGCCCGCGATGCCCGCCAAGCTCGCCGGCAGCGTGTAGATGTCTGCCAAATACATGGCCAAGGGATCGTCGCCCTTTTCGCCGAATTTGAAGGCCGGGCTGGGGCTCGTGGGGGCGGCGATCGCGTCGACGGTCTCGAACGCGCGATCGAAGTCTTGCTTGATCAGCGTGCGGACCCTCTGCGCCTTGCGATAGTAGGCGTCGTAATAGCCGGAGCTCAGCACGTACGTGCCGAGCAGGATGCGACGCTTTACTTCCGGGCCAAACCCCGCATTTCGCGTCTTGCCGTACATGGCCTGCAAATCACCTCGCGCAGGCTCCATGCGCAGCCCAAAGCGCACGCCGTCGAAGCGCGCCAGGTTGCTGGACGCCTCTGCGGTGGCGACGATGTAATAAGTGGCGATGCCGTGCCGGGTGTGCGGGAGCGCAACTGGGTGAACGGTGCAGCCTTCTTCTTCGAGCGCGCGGATCGCCGCGCGCACGCTGCTCGCCACCGCCGGGTCGAGGCCCTCGCCGAAGTATTCCTCCGGGATGCCGATGCGCAGCCCTTTCACCGGCCGGTCGCAGGCGGCCTCATAGGCCCCGACCGGCACGTTGGCGCTGGTCGAGTCATGTGTATCGACGCCAGAGATCACCTCGAGCAGGCGAGCGGCGCTGCGCGCATCGCGCGCGAACGGCCCGACCTGATCGAGACTGGACGCAAAGGCCACGAGCCCATAGCGCGAGACACGCCCGTACGTTGGTTTCACGCCCACGATCCCGCACAGCGCGGCGGGCTGCCGAATCGAGCCGCCGGTGTCGCTGCCGAGCGCGCCGGCGGCCAGGCCGGCAGAAACCGCGGCCGCGCTGCCTCCGCTCGAGCCGCCCGCCGTGCGCGTCGGATCCCAGGGATTGCGCATCGGGCCGAAGGCGCTGTTTTCGCCGGACGAGCCCATGGCAAACTCGTCCATGTTCGTTTTGCCGACGAGCACCGCGCCGGCCGCGCGCAAACGCGCGACCACGGTCGCGTCGTAGGGGGGCCGAAACCCGTGTTCCGGGCCGGAGCCGCCGGCGCCGTCGGCTCCGCGGCGAGTGAGGATCTTCGATGCGCAAGTGGTCGGTGCATCCGATGTGCACAGCGCGTCTTTAATCGCGATCGGTACACCACCGAGCGGGCCGAGTCGCTCGCCGCGTGCCCGCTGCTGATCGACGGCGTGGGCGCTCGAAAGTGCCGCTTCGCGCGCCACGTGCAGGAAAGCATGCAGATTGCGCTTGGCTTCGATGCGCTCGAGCGCGCGTTCGGTCAGCGCCACGGCGCTCAGCTCACCGCGAGCCACGAGACCGGCCTGGTCGGCGATCGGAAGGTCCAATACGTCGGTCATTCTTCGACGAACGCCGGAACGGCGAACCCTCCGGCGGAGCTCCGCGGAGCTCCGCTTAGCGCCTGCTCGTTGCTCAAGCTGGGCATGACCTGATCGGGGCGAAGCGGTGCTCCGACGACGGCAACCTGCGTCGTTTCCGGTACGGATGAGGTGTCCAGCTCGGCGAGCGAGTTGACGTATTCGAGGATGTTGCCGAGATCTTTTTGCATGCGATCGATCTCACTGTCCTCGAGCTCGAGCCGCGCGAGCTTCGCGACATGCAAAACCGTTTCACGAGTGATAGCCATGATGAGGGGGGCGCACCTTATCACCAGAGCGCAGTCTCCGCATTCGACGCGATGATCGGTTTTGAGCTACTCTTCGAGCCGTGACTCCGTTCATCCCAGAGAGCGGCGTGCGCGTCTTGCCTCGCGCCGCGCAGGGCGGGGGTTACGGACCACCGGGCGGCTATCGGCCACCTGGCAGAGGGGGCTACCCGCCGCCTGGTGCTGGGGGCTCAGGGCCGCCCGGCCCGCCATATGGAGCGCCCAAGCCGATCACCGGATCGCCCGAGACCATGGCTCTCCACGCCATGACCATCGACCCGAAGACCGGGCTGCCGCGGGGCGAAAAACCTCCGGCTAGCACCGCGGCCGTGGTCGCTCTCGTGTGCGGTATCCTCTTGTGCCTCGGCCCATTCACCGGGGTGCCGGCGATTGTCGCGGGCCTCATGGCGCGAAAGGCGGCGCGCTTGCAGCCGGCCTCGGTTGGCGGAGCGGGCATGGGCGGCGCTGGTATTGCGCTCGGCATCGTGAACCTGTGCTTGTCTGCACTGGCGGCGTTGGTCGGCATCTATTCATGGCTGCAGAGCTGAGGGCGGTTTCCGTCAGTTCATCCGTTCAGCGAATCGCCTTGGAAATCGCCGAAATCGTACGCGCAACTCAGCGGCTCTGCGCGCCGAAGTGCCCGCGTGCCCGAAAACGCGAAGCCGCTCCCGCGCTCGACGCCGCGCCCCCTCGCCGATATGCTTCGTCCGTCGACCAGTCCGCTGCGGGCGCGGCGTCGGAACAATATCTTGACTCAGTTTCGTGAATTTCAAGACGGAGAGTTGATCGCGGGCACCCGCTATCGAGTCGTCCGGTTGATCGGCGTCGGCGGGATGGGCTCGGTGTACGAGGTCGAGCATATCGAGCTCGGCAAGCGCTTCGTGCTCAAAGCGCTGCTGCGCGAGCTTGCCAGGCGTGAAGATCTGGTCGCACGGCTGCGCAATGAATGGCGCGCGCTCGCGCGCCTACAGCACGCGAACATCGTGAACGTCACGGATGCCGGCACCTCCGCCACTGGCGTGCCGTTTTACGTGATGGAGCGTCTCGACGGCGACACGCTCGCCGCACTGCTCAAGCGGCAGCGCCGGCTGCCCGTGCTCGAAGCCGTGGCGATTTCGGCTCAGGTGTTGGACGCGCTGAGTGCCGCGCACGACATCGGCATCATCCACCGCGACGTGAAGCCCGCCAATATCTTCGTCGCGAGTGGCTCGGGCGCCGTAAAACTGCTGGATTTCGGCGTTGCGAAGATTGCGGACGCAACCAGCGTCGTCACCGCGCGCGGAATTGCCGTGGGCACTCCGCGCTACATGTCGCCCGAACAAGCGCGCGGCGAGCGCGTCGACGGTCGTTCCGACGTCTACGCCACCGGCTTGATCTTGTTCGAAATGATCGCGGGCGTCGGGCCTTATGACGACGCGCGCGACAACAATGAGTTGCTCCTGGCACACCTCGCGCGCGAGGCTCCGCCGCTTTCGTCGCTGGTCATCGGGGTTCTGCCCGAGCTCGAGCAAATTCTGGCCGGCATGCTGGCGAAGGATTGCCGCGAGCGGCCCGCACATGCGCGCATCGTCGCCGAGCAGCTTCGCGCATTCGCCGCGCGCCAGCGCCAGGTGCCCGCCACGGACGCGCCCACGAAAGTTGCGAATTACGGGGCTCAAACGCTGGCTGCGGCGCAGGCGCCCGAGCACCGTTTCCACGAGCTGGCGACGCGGCCCGACGGTGTCGGGCAAAGAGTGCTGCTCGACGCGACTCACTCGGACGGCGCGGTCACCCAGCCGATGCTCCTACCGCACACGACGCAGGTCACGGTCACCGCCAATTCTGGGGAGCTGCTCGCGCCCAGCTTTGCGCCCAATACGACCCACGTTTCGGCGCCGGCGTTCGACGGCAGCACGACGCTCGAAATGGCGACGCTCGTGCCCGCCTATCCCCAGCCGAGCTTCGGGTCGAGCGCAGCGGTCGAGCGACCTGAGCGCACCGAAATCCTGGGCGAGCTCACGCCAGCCATGCCGTCCGACGCGGTGATCACTCGAACTCAGGTGCCGCTCGCGGAGCTCGCGCGCCCGAACAGCCTGACGCCACCGCCCGTGGTGGATGGCGGTCGACCAAGGGCCATCACTGCTCCGCGTGGGCCGCGTCTCGCGCGGGTGGCCTTGCTGGCTGCGGGGAGCCTCGTTTTGCTGGCGGTCATTGTCGGGCTGGGTGTGCGCGCGGGGCGCGCGGTCCCCACCGCGCGGGCGGCAGCGACCCAAGCGCTGCCGGCGCCGTCGCTGCTGACGACGCCCACCGCTCCGGTGGCTGCGCCCCCCGTGGCCACCCAGCTTCCGCTGCTGGCAGTGAGCGCGCCCTCGCCGACAGCCGCGGTAAGCGCGGTAAGCGCGGCCGCGCCGACTGCCGCGCCGCTCGCAGTGAGCCCGCCTGCGGCGCGCCAATCGCCGACGTCGAGCGCAAGTTCTGCTGGAATTCCGCCGGCTAAGCAGCCCAGTGTCGCACCGAGCAGCCCATCCCTGAAGGCCGCGGCCCCGAGCTCTGCCCCGGCGGCGAGTTCGAAGCCCAAGGCCAAGCCGAAACGGGTACTTTCGGGCTTGCCTGCATCGGGCCTTTAATAGCGCTCGAACGCGCTTGCGCGACGGCCGGTCGTGCCGTACGTTCGGCGCCCCTTGCCATCCGGCCAGGGATCTCTTCAACCAAAAAAACCACAAGCCCCACACGCGCCCGATCGAACCCGGTGCTCCCGCTCGGGAGTTGGTTCGAAGGCGGGGCTGAGGAAAAACCGAAAGGAGCAAGCGTCATGGCTGAATCTGTATCGGGCGTAAACGCGCCCAACGAAACGTTCGAAGGCGGCGGCGAACTCGCAACGAAGCTTCGCGATCCCGCGCAACCTCTGACCGTCCGCGAGCTGTTCGAGGCCGGCGTCCACTTCGGTCACCAGACCAAGCGCTGGAATCCGAAGATGCGCCAGTACATCTACGGCGCGCGCAGCGGCATCCACATCGTCGATCTCGACCAGACGGCCCGCTTGTTCAAGCGTGCGTTCGACTTCATCAGTGAGACCACCGCGCGTGGCGGCGGCGTGTTGTTCGTCGGCACGAAGCGCCAGGCGCAGGAAATCGTCCGTGAAGAGTGCCGCCGCGCTGGCATGTACTTCGTGACGAATCGCTGGCTCGGCGGCACGCTCACCAACTTCCGTACGATCAAGGGCGGCCTCGATCGCCTGCGTTCGATCGAGCGCATGCGTGAAGATGGCACGTACGAGCAACTGCCGAAGAAAGAGACCGTGCAGCTCGAAAAAGAGCGCGCGCGGCTCGAAAAATACATCGGTGGGCTGAAGGGCATGGGCACGGTTCCGAGCGCGGTGTTCATCATCGATCCGGCGCAAGAGACCATCGCGGTGCAGGAAGCTCGCAAGCTGCACGTGCCAATCGTCGCGATCACCGACACAAATTGTGATCCCGATCTCGTCGACTACGTCATCCCCGGCAACGACGATGCGATTCGCTCGGTGCGCCTGATCACGGGCGCGATTGCCGACGCATGCGTGTACGGCGCCGCACGACGTCGTGAGTTTCAGCAGGCGCGCGACCGCGACAGCAATCAAGGCGACAGCCGTCAAGGTGGCCGCCCGGGTAGCGACACCCAGGTTGTCTACGCGCCTCGTGGCGACCGTGCTCCGCACGGTGCAAACTGAGAGGTACTATGGCTCAAGTGAACATGCAGCTGGTGAAGGAGCTCCGCGACCGCACACAAGCGGGGCTCAATGATTGCAAAGCAGCGCTGGTCGAGGCCGAAGGCCACCTGGAAAAGGCGGTCGAGGTCATCCTGAAGAAGGGCTTGGCCAAGAGCGCCAAGCGCGCGGGCGCGGTGGCCAGCGAAGGCCTCGTGATCACGCGACTGTCTCCGGACGGCCACGTCGGCGTGATCGCCGAAGTGAATATCCAGACCGATTTCGCGGCCCGGAATGACGAATTCAAGGCCTTCACCGAGAAGGTCGTGGAAGCGGCGCTTTCGGCAAAGGCCGGTGCGGATCTAGGTGCCGAGCCCTTCCCGGGCGGGTCGGGCACGATCGAAGAAAATCGTGCCGCTCTGGTCGGGAAGCTCGGCGAGAACATCACCGTTCGTCGCTGGGATCGCCTGACGCTCGATGGCGCGGGCCGTGTGCACTCGTACGTGCACATGGGCGGCAAGATCGGCGTCCTCCTCGCCGTGCGCACCGGCAGCGAAGCGGCGGCGAAATCGCCGACTTTCGAGAAGTTCGTGGATGACAGCGCGATGCAGATCGCCGCCATGGCGCCGCAGTTCATGAACGCCTCGGAGATCCCGGCGGACGCGCGCCAGAAGCAAGCCGAGATCTTCGACGCCCAGTTGATCGAGGAAGGTAAGCCGGAAGCGGCTCGTCCCAAGATCATCGAAGGCAAGCTCGCCAAGTGGGCCAAGGAGGTCTGCTTGCTCGAGCAGCAGAGCGTGCTCGATCCGGAAAAAACCGTCGAGTCGTTGCGTGCGAGCTTGGCCAAGGAGCTAGGCTCGGAGGTGACGCTCGGGCGTTTCGTGCGCTTCCAGCTCGGTGAAGGCATCGAGAAGCCGACCACGCCCGACTTCGCCTCGGAAGTGGCGAAGATGGCCGGCGGCTGACGCGAGCGGGCCCCGCGCTGAACACTGAAAAAGGCTCGAGGCCACCGCCTCGAGCCTTTTTCGCATTTGCGACTCAGAGCCCGTAAACCTTCGCGCGATCCACGGGAATGTCGCGGAGAGCGTCGCGTGTATCGACGATCAGCCGCGCCTGGCGCGCGAGGCGCGTGCGATCCAGCGCGTCGTGATCGGTCACGATCACGACTGCATCGAACTGCGCGAAATCAGTGCTCAGTTCCAGGCTCTGCCGCTTGATGCCTGCGCTATCGACCTCGGCAATCAGCGGGTCCATGTACGCCACTCGGGCGCCGAGTTTTTCGAGCCGATCGATGATGGCGAACGCCGGGGACTCACGGTAGTCGTTGACGTTCCGCTTGTACGCCACGCCATAGATCAAGATCTCGGAGCCGCGCACGGGCTTCCGCTGGTCGTTCAGGGCCGCGCTCGTCCGCTCCACGACGTACGCTGGCATGCCGCTGTTCACCGCATCGGCCAGCTCGATGAAGCGCGCTTCGCCGTGTAGGGCGCGGAGCTTCCAAGAAAGGTACAAAGGATCGATCGGGATGCAGTGACCGCCGAGACCCGGACCTGGAAGGAAGGGCATGAAGCCGAACGGCTTGGTCGCGGCCGCGCGAATCACCTCGAACGGATCGACGCCGAGCTTCCGGCTCATGATCGCCATCTCGTTTGCTAACCCGATATTCACCGCGCGAAAGGTATTTTCGAGCAATTTTACCATCTCCGCCGTTTCGGTAGAGGACACGGGAACGAGCTCGTCGATCAGCTGCGAATACAGACTGCTCGCAACGCGCAGACATTCAGCCGTCGCTCCGCCGAGCACTTTCGGCGTGTTGCGCGTCTTGTATCGATCATTGCCGGGATCGACGCGCTCGGGCGAGAAGGCCACGAAGATGGAACGGCCCAGGACTCGACCGCTGGCAGTGAGCTTGGGAACCAAGACCTCGCTGGTCGTCCCCGGATAGGTCGTCGATTCGAGGATCACCAGCATGTCGTCGTGCTGATAGCTGGCGATCTCGTCGGCGGCGGCGACGATGAAGCGCATATCGGGATCTCTCGTTTTGTTCAACGGGGTAGGGACGCACACGATCACCACATCGGCGTCAGCGAGCACCCCGGGATCGGCGGTGGCATGGAGGCGCTGCTCCTGTACGAACGGAGCGAGATCGCTCGTGGCAACGTCTGGAATGTAGGATTGTCCGGCATTCAGTCCTCGCACTCGCTCAGCGTCGAGCTCGAGACCGGTGCAGCGGAAGCCCGCGCGCGCGATCTCGAGTGCGAGCGGAAGCCCGACATAGCCGAGGCCGATCACGACCACCCGCGCAGTTTTGGCTTCGATTTTGCTGAGCAAGGAGTCCATTGAGCTTCGCGCCGAAGCTACGCCAGAAGCGCGCTTTTGCTAGGGCCGAGCGACACGCGCCTGATATAAGACGCGCGTGCGTCTGTGCTCGGTATCCGTCGATCTCGATGAAATCGGTTGCTACGCGCAAATCCACGGACTCACCGCGGCCGAAACCTGCCACGCGGTCTACGATCTTGCCCTCGGGCGGATGCGCTCGTTTGCCGTCGCCTCCGGCCTACCGCTCACTCTGTTCGTCGTGGCACGCGACCTCGAGCGCGGTCAGAATCGCGACCACCTGCAACGCTTCGTGGAGGAGGGGCACGAGATCGGCAACCATTCGCTGGACCATCTGTATGATCTCACTCGGCGAGAGCCCGCCGAGCGTGTCCGTCAGATCGAGCTTGCCAACGAACGCATTCACGCCGCGCTTGGGGTCCGCCCGAGCGGTTTCCGAGCTCCGGGCTATACGGTCACGGACGACCTGCTCGACGCGATCCAGGCCAGCGGCCTGAGCTATGACTCGTCGGTATTTCCTTGTCCGCCCTATTACGCAGCCAAGGCCTCCCGGCTCTTGAGCATGAAGCTTAGGGGCCAGAGCTCCCGCGCAATCCTCGACACGCCGCGCGTGCTGCGCGCACCAGCGACTCCTTACCGAGTAGGACGGCCCTTTTGGAGGCCTGGGACGGGCCTGCTCGAACTACCGATCCAGGTCGCGGGCCCCTTGCGAATGCCGTTCATTGGCACGTCACTAGCCATGCTCGGGCCAAGCGCGGGTCGCCTGCTCGCGCGGTCTCTGCTTGGCGCGCCGCTCGTCAACTTGGAGCTCCATGGTTTGGATTTTCTCGACGCTCGCGATGTCCCAGAAGCGCTCGTGCACGTGCAGCCAGATTTGCGCATCCCGCTGACGCGCAAGCTCGAGACGCTCGCGGCGGTGCTCGAGCTATTCAGAAACCACGGCTATGCGATGGTTCGGCTCGACGGAGCTGCGCGCGCGTTTTCCTGACCAACCTTCAAACTGCCGGGTCGCCCACCGCGGCTCGGAACCAGTCGTAGAAGTGCTTCACGCCCTCTTCCACCGAAACCTTCGGATCGTAATCGAGGAGCTTCCGGGCCTTGTCGATGTTGGCGAACGTGTAAGATACGTCGGCTTTCATCATCGGCTCGGACGTCAAAGGGGCCTGCTTTCCCGCCAATTTCTCGAGGGATTTCACGAAATCGACCACGAGCACGGGTTCGCCGCGACCGATGTTGATCACTTCGTAGCCGAGCCGTCGATCCATCGCGGCCACGACGCCTGACACGATGTCCGCGACGAAGGTCCAATCGCGATACATATTACCGCCGTTGAAGAGCGGCATGCTCTGGCCGGTGCGCATCGACTCGAGCAGCTTGTACGCCATCATGTCCGGGCGACCGCGCGGGCCGTACACGGTGAAGAAGCGGAGTGCGGTGAAATCAGTGCCGTGCATGTGGTGGTAGGAGTGTCCGATCAACTCTGCCGCGCGTTTGCTCGCCGGATAAGGGGCGAGCGGTCGATCGGCAGAGTCGGTCTCGATGAACGGAACGAGCTTCGTGTTGCCATAGGCCGACGAGGTGGAAGCAAGCACGAAATTGGGGTTCTTGTGGAGGCGCGCTGCGTCCAACAAATTGAGCGTGCCGGTCAGATTGACGTCGCAATAAAGCCACGGATCTTCGACCGAAGAGCGCACTCCGGCCATCGCCGCCAAGTGGGCGATCGCGCTGAATTCGTGCTGCGCGAACAGCTCGCTGAGCAACGAGCGGTTGCGGATATCGCCTTCAACGAACGAAAATTGGCCGGAGCGAGCCGCAGTCTCACGCACCTCTTGCAAGTTTGCTCGCTTACGGGCCGGATCGTAGTAGTCGTTGAGATTGTCGAGCCCGACTACGTGGTCGCCGCGCTCGAGCAAGCGGACGACGGTGTGACTGCCGATGAAGCCAGCTGCGCCCGTCACTAGAACCGTACGCGAAGAAGGTGCAGACATCGCCTTCCGCTATCCCGGATTCAGGCGCGCTTCAATCCGAGGTCGCCCGCTTTTCGTCGACGGACGGCATTTGCGTGACACCGCTCGACTTGAGAAACTGATGCAGTAGCTCATTTTCGCCGTGGACGAGCTCGCTCGGGCTGCCGGAGGCGACGATCCTGCCTTTGGAGAGGAGGTAGATCTCGTCGGCGATCTGTAATGCACCGACCATGTCGTGCGAAATGATGACGCTCGTCACGCCGAAGCGTTTACGCGTCTCGACCACGAGATCGTCGACCATTCGGCTCGTGACCGGATCGAGCCCGCTCGTCGGCTCGTCGTACATGATGATCTCGGGCTCGAGCATCAATGCGCGCGCCAGTGCCACGCGCTTGCGCATGGCACT
>Ga0207667_10010561_pt1 | contig 10789 bp, 10 predicted proteins | sample KBSCornC52_FD_184301 | JGI IMG/M metagenome (GOLD analysis project Ga0207667, IMG submission 184301) | Corn rhizosphere microbial communities from Kellogg Biological Station, Michigan, USA - KBS Corn C5-2 (SPAdes) (version 2) | ecosystem: Host-associated > Plants > Roots > Rhizosphere > Soil ...
GCAGAAATTCAACAACATACAACATATCATTATCGACGGCGCATCGACCGACGACACAGTTCAAATTATCAACAAATACCGCGATAATATTAGCGTATTTATATCAGAACCAGACAATGGGATTTATGACGCTATGAACAAGGGGATTGCGCTTGCCGACGGCGACATTATTGGCACACTTAATGCAGATGATTTCCTTGCTGATGATGATATTTTAGCTTACATAGCAGAAGCATTTTCGCAGCAGGACATTCACATTTTATATGGCGATCTGGACTTTATCGATCCGGACGAAAAAGTGGTGCGCAAATGGCGGTCGGCGAGGTACAAAAACGGGATGTTTAATTGGGGTTGGATGCCGCCCCACCCTACATTCTACTGCAGAAAGGCATTGTTTACCGATCTTGGTACTTACCGGCTTGATTATGGCAGCGCTGCCGACTACGAATTGATGCTGCGCTTTATCCACGCGTATAAAGCCAATGTGTTTTACCTCAATAAGATCATGGTGAAAATGTTTATTGGAGGGATAAGTAACAAAAACGTAACTAACCGCGTAAAAGCATTGCTTTATGATTTAAAAGCTATGCGGAACAACGATATATTATTTCCGTATGTAACCATAATATTTAAGCCGCTTCGTAAAATAGTGCAATTTTTTTAACAATTATGAAAATTTTGCCTAATTTGGTTGCCTGATTATGATATAACTAATTTTTCATATTTAGTATATTCCATGACAGAACTTATACATTCACAATACCCTGTTTATTACCTGATCATAGTAACCTTTTCGGTTCTAATCTCGTTGCTTGCTATCCCTACTATCCTGCATGTTGCCCGCGCAAGGCATTTATATGACGATGTAGGCCATTTTCGTAAACAGCACGATCATGGAATACCGCGTTTGGGCGGTATTGCGATCTTTGTAAGTTTTACCATCACATCCCTGCTCTTTAGCATGACCGATAGCTCGCTGCCGATAAATTACCTGCTTACAGCATGTATCATCTTGTTTGCGATGGGTTTAAAGGACGATCTTTCAGGCGTTAATTCACGCACAAAATTCTGCATACAGTTTATCGTGGCTTCCATCCTGGTATTGTTTGGGCATATACGCCTTACCAGTATGTATGGGGTGTTCGGTATCCACGACCTGCCTTACTGGCCGAGTGTAGCATTGTCGGTGCTCACCATAATCCTGATCATTAATGCCTTCAACCTTATTGACGGTATTGACGGCCTTGCCGCAACCACAGGCATTGTTGCTAACGGCTGCTTTGCTATTATGTTTATCTACATGCACCAGTACGAGCTTGCCGCCGTTTCGCTGGCAATGGTAGGCGCTATATTCGGGTTCCTGAAGTTTAATATTACCCCTGCAAAAATATTCATGGGCGATACGGGTTCCCTCCTTATTGGTTTGATCTCGGTTGTGATGGCTATTAAATTTATCGAGTTAAACAAAATAACAACTACGGTAAGCCCCGCAATATTCTCGGCGCCTGCGTTAGCGGTAGCGATCCTGATAGGCCCGATATTCGACACCCTCCGTGTATTCATTTTGCGTATTTCGAGTGGCGTTTCGCCTTTCACTGCCGACCGTAACCATATCCATCACCGTATGCTGCGCCTGGGTTTCTCCCATTTGCAAACAACATTGATACTGGCTGTCCTAAATGTAATTTGCATTGTTGTAGTACTGTGGTTTAAAGATTTTGGCAATTCTGTACTGATAGGAATGCTGACTCTGGTATGCCTCCTGTTCAACTGGACCATCACTTTCTTCCTGCGCTCGAAGGAACGCGAAAGCGTGGCATTAAGAAACTTGTTTATTTAAGTTCACGCCCTCCGGAATTTTAGTTTACCCTTTGTCATAATTCCGACTTCTAGTTTCGGCCTTTTATGTGCCGCCGTTATTTTAGCTATCTTTGTGCCGTTATATAACCTGTAAAGTGTATGAGAATTGCCATAAACGGATTCGGCCGCATCGGGAGGGTGTTTTTGAGGAGCATCCTTTTAAATCCTGCGGTACAGGTAGTGGCAATTAACGACCTGGCCGATACCGAAACACTCGCTCACTTGTTTAAATACGATTCGGTTCATCGCGTGTTCAAAGGGAAGGTAGATTTTGATGCCGATAACCTTTATATTAATGATAAACAGATAAAAGTGTTTTCCCAAAAGGAACCGTTACAGCTCCCCTGGAAAGAGCTGGGCATCGATATTGTGATAGAATCCACAGGGAAGTTTACCACCAGGAAAGGCGCCGAACAGCACCGGGTCGCCGGGGCAAAGCAGGTGATCATTTCCGCCCCGTCGCCAGACAAAAGTATTCCTTCAATTGTGATGGGGGTAAACGATAAGCAGATCGACCTGCATTCACCCATAATATCGAATGCATCCTGCACGACGAATAACGTTGCGGTAATGGTAAAGATACTGAATGATAACTGGGGCATTGTGGATGGATACATCACTACCGTTCATTCCATGACGGGCGATCAAAACTTGCACGATGCACTGCATAAGGACCTGCGCAGGGCAAGGGCGGCATCGGCCTCCATTATACCTACGACTACCGGCGCGGCAAAAGCCATAACGAACATTTTTCCCAACCTGAGCGGTAAATTAGGCGGCGCGGGTATCCGCGTACCGGTATTGAACGGTTCGCTGACCGATTTTACCTGCAGCCTTAAAAAGCCGGCCACCGTTGAAGAAATAAACCGCGCATTCAGGCAGGCCGCGCAGGGGCCGATGAAAAATGTCCTTGAGTTTACAGAGGACCCCATCGTTTCAACCGACATCCTGGGTAATCCTCATAGCTGCATTTTCGACTCAAAACTCACTTCAGTTGTGGGCGGGTTGACCAAAGTAGTTGGCTGGTATGATAACGAAATGGGCTACTCAAGCCGCCTAGCCGACCTGGTATCCAAAATAAGTGTTGCAAAGCATGATCAGGTTTATTCCGGTTGAGGATACGCTGCCTATTCGTAACGATATCTTGCGCGGAGGCAAACTAAGCTTAGACGAATGCCGTTTCCCCGGCGATGATGCCGAAGGTGCTTTTCATTTAGGTTACTTCGATAACGATAAGAAGGTTTGCATAGCAACTTTCCATCCTAAAAATCATGAGGGCTATAATGGTAAAGGCTTCCAGTTACGCGGCATGGCCACGCTGCCTGATTACCGGGGCAGGGGCATAGGCAACCAGGTAGTTAACTTTGCCATCGTTTATTTGCGCGGCCAAAAAGCAAACTATGTCTGGTGTAACGCGCGCAAAAGCGCGCTTAAGTTTTATGCAAATCTCGGCTTCGAGATAGTGTCCGACGAGTTCGAGGTACCGGTAATCGGTCCGCACAGGGTATTATATTTGAAGATTCAGTAAAACAATAACCCTTCTTTCGGACTTTCCGACTTATGCGGACTTTCGGACTTTCTTTTCTGAATTTAAATGCTGAATTTGGCAGCCCGTAAAATAATTTCCGCTAACACATGAAAACAGTAGATCAGATCAAATTTTTGGGTAAAAAGGCCCTTATCCGGGTCGATTTTAACGTCCCTCTTGATAAAGATTATAAGATAACCGATGATAACCGTATGACGGCGGCCTTGCCCACCATCAAAAAGATATTGAACGATGGCGGCGCAGTGATCCTGATGTCGCACCTGGGCAGGCCAAAAGGCGGACCTGAGGAAAAATATTCATTAAAACATTTGATCCCGCATTTGTCCGACCTGTTGGGTCAGCAGGTGGAGTTTGCGGATGACTGCATTGGCTCTGAGGCCGTCGAAAAGGCAAAGGCCCTGGCGCCAGGGCAAGTGTTGCTTTTGGAAAACCTGCGCTTTTATAAGGAAGAGGAAGGCGGTGACAAAGAATTCGCGAAAAAACTTGCGGCTTTGGGCAACGTTTATGTCAATGACGCCTTTGGCACCGCGCATCGCGCGCATGCTTCAACCTCCGTGATCGCACAGTTCTTTCCCGATGCCAAATGCTTTGGTTACCTGATGGCAGCGGAATTGAACAACGCTGAAAAAGTGTTGAACAATGCCGAAAGGCCGTTTACGGCCATTATGGGTGGTGCGAAGGTATCGGACAAGATCGAACTGATAGAACAATTGATGGGCAAGGTAGATAACCTGATCATTGGCGGGGGCATGGCTTATACCTTTGCTAAAGCACAGGGCGGTAAGATCGGCAAATCGCTGGTGGAAGAGGATAAGCTCGATATGGCAAATGATATCCTCAAAAAAGCCAAAGACAGGGGCATCAATTTAATGCTGCCAACCGATTCCATCATCGCGGATAATTTCTCGAATGATGCAAACACCGGCACCGCGCAGAATGATAATATTAAAGACGGCTGGATGGGCTTGGATATCGGCCCGGATTCGATAAAGGTATTTAGTAAAGTTGTTGAAAGTTCCAAAACCATTTTATGGAACGGCCCGATGGGGGTTTTCGAAATGGAAAAGTTTGAAGCCGGCACTAAAGCTATAGCTGATGCTGTGGTAAAAGCGACTGAAGGCGGCGCCTTCTCCTTAATAGGTGGTGGGGATTCCGCTGCGGCAGTGGCTAAATTCGGCCTCACCAATGAGGTGAGCTATGTTTCTACCGGCGGCGGCGCTTTGCTGGAATATATGGAAGGCAAGGAACTGCCCGGGGTTAAAGCGATCAACGAATAATTTAAGAAAAGTAATAACTTTGTTACAGCCCCCGATACTGGGGCTTTTTTGTTTTCTTGTGCCCTTAATTTTCTAACGCTCAATAATTAATGAAAAAACTGACCCCGCTTTTAGCTTTCTGCTTTTTGCTTTTAGCCTTCTGCTCAAAAGCGCAGCCTAATAATCCCGATGCGGATTATATAAAGGCCAATTATATCAAGCACGAGTACCAGGTGCCTATGCGCGACGGCGTAAAGTTGTTTACCTCGGTATACGTGCCTAAAGATCAAACCAAAAAATATCCCATCATGATGGACCGGACGCCCTATAGCGTGGCGCCTTACGGCGCTGAAGCCTATAAAGGCAGCCTTGGCCCCTCTTCTTTGTTCTTACACGATGGCTATATCTTCGTTTACCAGGACGTGCGCGGCAGGTGGATGAGCGAAGGCATGTTTGAAGAGATGACGCCTGAAAAGGAAGTACATAAAACCAAGAAGGATGTGGATGAGGGCACCGACACTTATGATACCATCGACTGGCTTCTAAAAAATATCCCCAATAACAATGGTAAAGTCGGCGTATGGGGGATATCTTATCCTGGGTTCTTTACAACGACCTGTTTATTGAGCCGTCACCCGGCACTGGCTGCCGCTTCGCCGCAGGCGCCGATGTCTGATCTTTGGCGCGACGATGGTTTTCACAACGGTGCTTTCCAGTTAGTCGGCAATTTTGGCTTCTATCCCGGCTTCACCAATCGCCAGGACGGTAAACCGACACAAGGCCGTGGCAGCCGGCTCAATTATGGCACGGCTGACGGCTATGAATTTTATCTGAACATGGGTTCGATGAGAAACACTAATGTTAAATACTTTAAGGATACAATCAGGTTGTGGAACGAAATGATGGATCACCCTGATTATGACCAGCACTGGAAGGACCGGAATGTTTTGCTGCATCTCCACGATATCAAAACTCCGACGCTTGTTACCGGCGGCTGGTTTGATGCGGAGGATTTATACGGCGCTATCAACACCTATAAAACATTGGTAAAGAACAATCCCAATACGCCGATCTACTTTACTATGGGCCCCTGGGTGCATGGCGGCTGGTCGCGCGGTGATGGCGACCATTTAGGCGATGTTTCTTTCGGCGGTCCGACGGGACCGTATTACCGGGAGAAGATCGAGTTTGCCTTTTTCAGTCATTACCTGAAAGGCACGGATATGGACCTGCAGCCCGTTAACACTTTTGAAACTGGCAGCAACCAATGGAAAACCTACAAGACCTGGCCACCTAAAGAAGCAGAGGACAAGAACCTGTATCTGTTACCTGGCGGCAAACTATCTTTCAATGCGCCATCGGACGCAAAGGATACTTATGATGATTTTGTATCCGACCCTGATAAGCCCGTGCCGTTTTACGGCGATATCACGCTGGGTATGCAACGCGAATATATGGTCGGTGACCAGCGCTTTGCTTCGCGCAGGCCGGACGTGCTGACCTATCAGACCGATGTACTTGACCATGATGTAACGCTGGCAGGCAACATCTGGGCCGACCTGAAAGTGGCCATTACCGGTACCGATGCCGACTGGGTGGTAAAAGTTGTTGACGTTTATCCCGATTCGGCCAAAAACAACCAGTTCACCGCCAAGGGAACTTATATGTCCAATTATGAACAAATGGTGCGCAGCGAGGAAATGCGCGGCAAATACCGCAACGACATCAGCAAACCCGAAGCTTTCGTACCGGGCCAGGTAACGCCTGTTAACTTCGAACTCCAAGATGTATTGCACACCTTTAAAAGGGGCCACCGTATTATGGTACAGGTGCAAAGCAGCAGCTTCCCGCTCATCGACCGCAATACGCAGCAATTCCAGGATATTATGAAGGCAAAGGACAGCGACTTTAAGAAGGAAACGCATAAGGTGTATACCTCAAAAGATCATCCGAGCTTTTTGAAGGTGAGGGTGATGGAGTAAATCATTGTTATGAAACTTACACCGGACCAAAAGACGCTTTATAAAACTATTGACGAAATCCTTTGGAACGATTGGGACCCTATAGGAATGAAACTTAATGAGGGTCCACGTGATGAATATGAAAGCTATGTGCCAGTAATTTTTAGTTTGAAAATTCGTGGAGCAAGCGTTGAAGAGATCGCATCCAAGCTTTACGAGTTTGAAAGCAAAAGAATGGGTTACGAACAGGGATATGAGAATTGCAAGCAAGTGGCTGGTAAGATTATCAATTTGTAGCTAACAAATAGCGATGGTTTCAAACCCATCGCTATTTTTGTTGTGTGCCCGGCATGGGGGTAAGCTATAGGGTGAAAGTCCCGAGCGCGCCTTGATAGTGGGAAGCGTCAGCTAAGGGCAAGGGTGTCCACCGTGAGGAGGAATCTGAAAGAAGCCGGCGGCAAATTCTCGGTCCGACGAACAGAAACCTGATCAGGCATACTGTGGATGGATGAGGCTGCAACACAAGTCAAAGTCCAAAACTATCCGAAATCCACTAATGTAAATCAGGCGGATATATGAGAAGAAAGTTTACGTTCTTACCCGGGGAGGTCTGATAAACAGTGGACGGAGGGAGAAGCGCGTCCCCAAGGAGCAAGAGCATGCAGTGATGCATAGCTTGTTTATTCAGAAGTCAGCCGAGGCCATAGTATCCGTTACCTAACGGAGAAGGGCTGAACATTAAACGTCCAAGGAGTACATCTGGCAATGGGTTCATCGCAAAGAAGGCAGAAAACTCCGGATGGAGGGCTTGCCTGTATACGGATACGCTGGAAGCAGAAAGGTAACAGGAAGCGTTGAGGGATGACTTGAAAGAAGGAAAGAAACGAGGAAACAGAAAAAAAAAGTGCAGAAGAAATGCTATTGGAGGAAATCATCAGCAGATCAAACATGCAGTCGGCCTACAAGCAGGTCACGGGAAACAAGGGGGCAGCCGGAGTAGATGGCATAGGAGTAACCGGCTTTCCCGGCCAGCTGAAAGCTGAATGGGAAGCAGTAAGGACTAAGCTCGAAACCGGAACGTACCAGCCACAGGCTGTAAAACGTGTAACCATCCCAAAACCCAATGGAGGCGAACGCAAGTTGGGCATTCCCACGTATATGGACAGGCTGATACAGCAGGCCATATCACAGGAACTAACTAAAGTGTATGATGCAGACTTCTCGGAAAACAGCTACGGGTTCCGGTCAGAAAAGAATGCACACCAAGCCCTGCAAAAGGCGAAGGAGTACATTAATGCAGGCTACAGCCATGTAGTCGACCTTGACCTGGCACAATTCTTTGACCGTGTTAACCATGACTACCTGATGAATGAATTAAGCCGCAAGATACAGGATAAACGAGTACTCAAACTCATCCACAAAATCCTGCGCGCAGACATTCAGGAACAAGGAGAATTAATGCCCGGTAAACAGGGGGTTCCGCAGGGAGGCCCGTTAAGCCCATTACTGTCCAATATTATCCTTGATAAGCTGGATAAGGAGTTGGAGAAACGAGGACACCGGTTTGTACGCTATGCCGATGATGTGAGTATCTATGTCAAAAGCAAACGTGCAGGCGAGCGGGTAATGGAAAGCATCAGTACCTTTATCGAAAAGGAATTGAAGCTAAAGGTTAACATAGAGAAGAGTTCGGTAACCCGCCCATGGTTCAGCAAGCTGTTAGGCTTCACTTTCTACCACAAGAAAGGAGAAAAAGGTATTTCGGTACATCGCAAAAGCATCGCAACTTACAAGGACAAAATCCGGCAGATAACATGCCGGAGCAAACCCTATGCAATGGAAGAGCGGATGATACAAATCAGGCAACTCAACCACGGATGGGGGAACTACTTTAAGCTAAGCGAAGCCAAATCGGTATTCGAAAGACTAGACGAATGGGTAAGGAGCCGGATCCGGCTGTGCTACTGGAAACAGTGGAAAAACGGCAGAACACGGGTGAAAGAATTAGGTAAATTGGGGATAAAGCCACAGCAGGCATTCATGTGGGGGCATACCCACAAGGGCTACTGGCGAACAGTCCAAAGCCCAATCCTAAGAAAAGCCTTAGATAACGCACTTTTAAAGAAAGCGGGCTTTGTAAGTCTAAAAGACATTACAACCACGCTGAAGAACTGTTAATGTTTAATGAACCGCCGTATGCCGAACGGCACGTACGGTGGTGTGAGAGGACAGTAAGGGAAATAATCCCTTACTTCCTACTCGATTATAATATACCGCGGCTTATTGTCTATCTTTAAAATATAAGCAAAGCCGTTATGAAATCAACAACCGATAATCCGGGTGTATTTATCCCGCCACCCCTGTTTTATGTTATCGCGTTCCTGCTTTCACTGCTATTACAAAAATTGATTCCCATAAACTCAGCCGTCTTCCATAGTACGGCTTTGAAGATAGCCGGCATAGTCATTGCCGGAATATCGCTGGTCTTTAGCGTTCCCGCATTGGTGCGGTTTGTCAAAACAAAAAATACGGTGGTGACGATCAGGCCAGCTAATTCCCTGCAGACGGCTGGTATTTATTCAATAACCCGGAATCCTATGTACCTTGGTTTACTGCTGCTTTACACCGGTTTAGCTTTGTTAACAGGTAATTGGTGGACACTTATAGTGATCCCTTTATTATGCCTTGCGGTTACCCAAAGAATAATAAAGCCAGAGGAACGGTACCTTTCCAGGGCTTTTGGCGAACCCTATCAATTGTACCGGGATAGCGTACGGAGATGGATATAATACCAGGTTCCAATTCGACCGAAGTTTAAACTTTTGACATGGAGAATTGATATGGCGATGGGTAAACCAATCGCTATTTTTGTTTATAAACCCACCCGTTATGAAAGCTCTATTCATCATAGTTTCCTGCCTGTTCGCTGTTTCGGCCTATTCCCAATCTCAGCAACCCTATATCCTCGAACACGAAAAGGACATCGCCAAAAATGAGCCGGGTACGCATAACGGCGGCGGCAGCACGGTGGGCTATAGTTTCTTCGCTAAGATGAACAACCTGAAAATGACTTTCCGCAAGCGGGTATTGCACCCGGGTTCGGCGATAGGTTATCATTTGCAAAAAGAAGATGAGGTTTATTATATCATCAGCGGAACGGGCGAAATGCGGATGAACGGCAAATCATTCCCGGTGGAGGCAGGCGACGCTATACTCACCAGGCCCGGCAGTTCGCATGGCTTAAAGCAAACGGGTAAGGATGATCTGGTGATCATTATAACGTATTGAAACTTGAAGTCGCAATTTGCGACCGCAAGATTTTCGCCGCTAATAAATATCTTTGAATTCATGAATAAACAAATAAAAGCGGTTTTTATTCCAGATGAGGTGGTGGTCGATAAGATATACCAGATCAGGGATCAGAAAGTGATGCTCGACGAAGACCTGGCGGAATTGTATGGTATTGAGACCAAAAGGTTGAATGAGCAGGTGGCCCGTAACCCCGACCGGTTCCCGAAGGATTTTATGTTCAGGCTGACCGATGAAGAGTTCGCAAACTTGAAGTCGCAATTTGCGACCTCAAGTTGGGGCGGTCGCCGGTCGCTGCCTTATGCGTTTACTGAACACGGCGTACTAATGCTGTCAAGTGTTTTAAATAGCAGGCAGGCAATACAGGTCAATATCCAGATCATGCGCATTTATACCCGAATCCGGGAGTTGCTGATCACTCATAAGGACCTATTGTTATTGGTTGAGCAGGTTGAAAGGAAACTCGTAAAACAGGATCAGAAAATAGAAACACTGTTTGCTTATCTCAATAAATTTCTCGAAAAGGAAGAGAAACCCCGTAAGGCTATCGGTTATAAGAGTTACCCGCTGAAGGAATAACAGTTATGAAAGATATTGATCTTTACTTCCTTCAAAAAGACGAACCCGTCAAAAGCTGCCTGTTATTTATGCGTCAGCATATACTCAGTTTCGACAGCAATATCACCGAAGCCTGGAAATACCGGATGCCATTCTTTTGCTATAAGGGCAAGATGTTCTGCTACTTATGGGTACACAAAACAAATGGTTTGCCTTATATCGGAATAGTGGAAGGGCTAAAGATCGAACACCCTGATTTGCTCATCGAAAAGCGTTCGCGGATGAAAATAATGCTG
>Ga0207667_10010564_pt1 | contig 10787 bp, 10 predicted proteins | sample KBSCornC52_FD_184301 | JGI IMG/M metagenome (GOLD analysis project Ga0207667, IMG submission 184301) | Corn rhizosphere microbial communities from Kellogg Biological Station, Michigan, USA - KBS Corn C5-2 (SPAdes) (version 2) | ecosystem: Host-associated > Plants > Roots > Rhizosphere > Soil ...
GGTCGCTCGAGGTGGTAACGCCCAGCGGTGAGCAGCCTAAAATCACCAGTAACCAGGTAAGCGATGCCGAGGAGAAGTGGCTGGTGGAAAAGGTTGAGCACGCCTTTGCACAAGTTGAGCAAGCCGGTGAGCAATTAGCACAGAATAGTCTCGACGAGTTGGCAATCCTGCTAGGGGCACTTCGTGTCCTGGGGATGGAAGGTGCTGCACAAAGTTTTGTACCCCGGTTGGGTGAGCTAAAAAAGCAGCTAGCGCCACAATAATTATTGGACAAGCTCAAGTAATTTCGATAAGGTAGAGTCAAGATCATTAAACACAATCGCAATATGTACCGTTTAGGGGAACGCAAGCACAGCCGCCGCCGGATGTACGCCTGGCTCAGCGGATTGTTAATGGTACTTGTCATAGGTTCTGCTATCGGTATCCGTATGTTGCATGCTGATACGGTGATTGGGAACACTCCCAAAGTGGTGGTTCGCAAGATTTCCTACGACACACCAAAGGTAAGTGTTTTCGAAGGCGCAACCTTTAAGATCACATTACCCAGTGACTGGAAGGCAATGCCAGTCAACGATATGCCTACTCCAACCTATACCTGGCACGGTGTCAGCAAGGACGATGCGCAGCGCTGGATCGATATATACGTCGATAACGGTGGGCTCGCAGAATTTTCGGTGAATCGGGTTATATCTGTTGAGCCCAATGGTATCACGCTGACGCTTACTAGTGATGTGTCTGACAATTGCACCGGTTTTACGGGTGGGGTATCGGTCGGACCAGGCCAGAGTCATGTCCAGGCAAAATGGCAGGGAGTGCCCTTTTTGTGCGAAACCGGCAATTACAGCCGGGACGTGGTAGGTATTGTATCTGCAGACGGTCTAAATGACGTCAATATAACAGGCCCAGCTAAAGGCCTGCACCGGTATATGTTTGTGTACACCGACAACAGCAATAGCCCCGATTACAAAATCTTCACCGATGCCCTGCGCTCATTTATGGCTAAGTAGTAACCAATAAACACTAACTGGCTCATAAGCCTGAATGCCGTATAGCAAACTCAAGCGTACACGCATGAAGGTTGTTCATTGTTCATTGTTTCTTGTTCATTGCTAAAAATACTATATCTAGCGTAGCGGGTGGGTGGTAGACTCTAAATACATTAATAAACAAAAGCTGGAAGCAGGTGAGATTCCTGCACTGTGCCGCAACGGTTAGAGTCCGATACAGCTGTAAAGTCTCCCGAGCAGGAGCGGCATCATATTGAAGGCCCTCTAGCTCCCGAGCAAAGAGGGTATTTTTATGGCCGAGCTAGCCGCCACCTTGGAACAGCCAACCCAAACATTTGATTGGGATTATGCTGAATCTCAGTTCACGCAATACCAATTTGTAGATGATATTCCGGCACTGGCGTTGGGCCGCCAAGCCATTAAAGATGAGGCCTGGGCACTGCTCAATAGACGTCGTGAACTAAAGAAATCCGACAGCAAAGTTGAGTTGCCGCTAGATGTCGATGCGCTTTCACGCGCACACATGGTGCTGGCGGCTAAAAAACAATTTGGCGAAGACAGTCAGGAATACCAGGAGCAGTTTAATGGGCTGCTGCTTGATTACGAACGCTATGTAGGCGAATGGTACCGCAAGAAAAAACCTGAACATTTCGAACCGGTCCACCATCGTTACGAAGCGGCAACGGGTGATTATTACGCGCATGGCGTAGCCATTGGACGGATGACCGAAAATGCCTTGACGCCAATTGAAGATGAGCCAGAAGAAGAGGGCAGGCGAGTCAACGAGCGTGTAGAAGAAGCGACTCCGCATTTGCTTTTTAAACACCTTGGGGCAGTAGCTCTCAAGCCAATCAGAGTGCGAACTGTATCGGAGTGTCCGGATTCGGTAATCGCACAATACGAACACGACCAGCGTCAGGGCAAGCACCGTGGCTACCGTGGCTATGTGCCGGAGATCCGTAAGAATATGTTCAGGGATTTTGTCATTGATCCCAAAACTGGCGACCGCTGGGAAGAACAGTTGGCTACGCCAGGTACTTACCACACGCCCGAGATTATTCGCGGGGCACTCGCCATTCGGCAACTCAGAAGAGCTCATGGCTTGAGCAAAAACGAATTGCTCGGTGCACAATTCCTGGTCGATGACGATATATTTGATTTTGTAGCACTATTGGATACGGTAGCCAGCCGCGAATGGTGTACGGAAGTATTTATAGGCGAGGAGGTAACACCGGGCACTAAAAAGGACTATGCGGGCTTTCGTGAACAAGCTCGTCGTCGACGCAAAGAATTACAGGATGTGGCTCTGGTAACTGCGCAATATGTGCTTGATTTGGCAGCAGAAGACTTTGATTTGCGCAAAGCGCCTCAGAAAGTCGAAAATTTTGTCAAAATGCAGCTGCTGGAAATAGGCAAGCACGATGTAATCATAGCTGAACAGATGTTTGATATACGCACAGCCTTTGGACTCCAAGAAGTTGCCTTCCTCGAAATGATGGGCGCCTACGACCAGGCCGAAGCCAAACAGAATGAAGTCCTGCGGGCAGCGCCCGGTGGCGGAGCCTGCGGTCCAAGTTGCGGCATTGAACAGCTCAGTATTCTCTCTACTCGGGGACAAGAAATAGCCAAGAAACTTGGTGCCCAACCGGGTGATGTAATCTCTAGGGACACTAGCGGTGAGCGCCGTTGTAACTGTGGTAGCAAAAAGGTGATATATGCGCACAATTCTCGGGGCTACACCCGAGGCTGTGAATCCTGCGGTCGTAAGGAAACTAAGATCAACGTAGTATCAGCTCAAAAGGCCGCATAGTCTCAGCTAAACTTTGGCAGCAGCGATATAATAGTTAGTATGCAAGATGAACAAACAGCACCTATCGAAGAGGCAGTTTACCAGCAACTGGTGAGCGAGAAGTCACTGGAGCTTTTCTGTGATAACTGCGGGTTTTATCCGATCCAGCCGGTGCATGGGCATTTTATGTGCCCGCAGTGCCACATGCCCACCAAATGTTGTGAAGGGATACCACTTGATGTCTAGAGAATCACTATCTCAACTATTTGTCCCAACGCTGCAGCAGTATGAGTTATCTCAACTTAAAGTTGATCAAATTGAAGCCGCAGAACAAGAACTAGCATCTCGAGCAAAGTCCACTGAAGATCATTGCTGGGGATATTTTGGTGAACAGGATGACCTACCGGCATGTCGAGAACTTAGCTCAGCTCAGCCAAGCATTACTACAGGTTATATGAGCTGGCGCCAGAAGTTTCACTTCAGTTGGCTCAGGTTTTCATTTGATCGGGAAGGCGGTGAGCCAACGTACCATTTAGACGCAAACGGAGCTGAAGGTTTAAGAGAGAAGAGTGAAAATGGCAGTGTGAATGACTCTTTGTTACCATCCACTCAAGTGTGGAGGCTGTTACTTAATTTGCACGGAACAGCACCTCGCAAATTAGCATTTCTCAATGTTCGGGCCGAAGCACTCGAACTACATGAAGCATTCGGTAATATTGGTTTGGCAAAAGATGAATACATTGATCCTCTTGACGAAGAGTTAATGATTATACCACCAAGAGAAGGGACTATTGTCTGGGGAGCCCATATCTGTGTGAGTCGTGTATTTCATGCCGGCATGGAGACCCCAGAAGGGCATTTTCTGGGAAGTTGGAGTCGTGAGGTAGCAGCATGAAGCGTATAGGAATATACGCCGGTACATTCAACCCAGTGCATGCTGGGCATATTGCGTTTGCGCTGCAGGCTATTCAGGAGGCTATGCTCGACAAAGTATATTTTTTGCCGGAGCGTCGGCCACGGGGCAAGAAACACGTCGAACACTTTGGTCACCGAGTTGCTATGCTCAAAACCGCCACCCGTCCGCACAGCAAACTCGACGTGCTCGAACTTGATGACGTAAGTTTTACGGTCAAACGAACACTACATCGGTTAGAAGGCAAATTCAAAGGCAAGCAACTGGCGTTTTTGATGGGTTCGGATGTTGCCGAACACTTGGCAGAGTGGCCACTCAGCGAGCAGTTGCTAGCACATAGTGAGTTAGTGATTGGGCTCCGCAGCGGACAAGTCACAGCCGGCATCAAATCCATTACAGCCGCTTGGCAACAACCGCCTCGAAACTTATGCATTATAGAAAGTTACGCACCGCATGTCTCCTCTGGAAATATCCGCGAAGCTCTCCGCAAACGCCGCTACACAGCTGGCCTACTCCGTAGCGTAGCCCAATACAGCAACCGCCACTGGCTGTACATCTCACTAGCCTAAAATCCGTGTAATTTTTACGTGGGATTTTTGTTGACAAGGCATAAGCGGCTTCGTTATACTTCGAGCATTCAAACAGTGGTCTGCGAGAGCCGTCTGCGAGATAACAAAAACAATTAACAAAAATGAAGCGCCAGGTGGGCAGTTGCTTTTCATTTAAGCGGCAACACCCACAGCAGTGCTTCCGGAGTTTACAAAAATGTCCGTCAAAATAAAAGTTCAAAGCTCGAAGGAGACTCGGGTAGTAGTTAGCGTCCGCCGTCCACAGTGGCAGCGCTTTCTGGAGTACTAAATAACATAGAGGTCGGGCTAACCGGCCTCTACTGATAGTCCAGAGCTAGTTCTTATTCGGTGAGGCTAGAGTACACGTCACCATGCGCTTTGCTGATGGCATTGCACATTCTGAAGACGCGAGACTTGAGTCCTTTTCTCTCGGCTTGGGTAAGAATAGAAAATGTCCCTTCGGAAACCTCAGCAAAGGTTTTTAGGAGCTTTTTCTGCATCGCTTTGCCGGCAGGCTCAACACAGATCATCTTGATACGACGGTCTTTGTCATTTGAGCGACGAGCCACCAGTTTCTTTTGTTCCAGCCCATCAATAATACCGGTGACATTGCTGGCATCGCAGGCAAATAATTCGCTAAATGCGCTCATGGGCAATTCTTTAACGCCCGCAAGAATCAGCATCGTGACGGTTTGCATCAGGGTGAGGCCGTGAGCCTCTCCGGTAGTGATTAAATTTTGCTTGCCATTAAGCAGCACACCAACGTATGCTACATAAAATGTTTCTGTAAGATCATGCTTCATAAGACTCAAAACTATACTTGACTTTGTCAAACTTTGACTTATACAATAATTGTAGTAATTTAAATTATATACAGAAAATTCTCATATATCAACACAAGGAGGGCGCGCAGTATGGCAACTAAAAAACGAAATCATTGGCTTATTTTGGTGCTTCTAGCGCTCGCCCAGTTCATGGTAGTGCTCGACGTGTCGATAGTTAATGTAGCATTACCCTCGATCGCGCGTCAGTTTAATATGTCACAAACCAGCTTGCAGTGGATTGTTACCGCTTATACCCTAGCATTCGGTGGTTTCTTATTGCTTGGTGGTCGCGCTGCTGACCTATTTGGCCGTCGCAAACTATTCTTGGCTGGCACTGCAGTGTTTGGCATTGCTTCATTGCTTGATGGCCTCTCGCCCAGTGGTGGTTTCCTAATTGCACTGCGCGCGGCGCAGGGCTTGGCTGCGGCCTTTATGTCACCAGCCGCCCTCTCAATTGTGCTCGTTACCTACAAGGAAGGGCACGAACGTAACCTGGCCCTCAGTGTCTGGGGTGCTGTGGCATCTGGTGGGGCCGCGGCAGGTGTTTTGCTGGGTGGCATCATCACCCAATACCTCAACTGGCGCTGGAACTTCTTTATTAATGTACCGGTGGCAATGTTCGTAATCTTCGCAGGCCTGCGCTGGCTGGACGCACACGAGTCAGAGGAAACACACAATGATCTGGACCTACCAGGCGCCGTATCGATTACGGCAGCCTTGATGCTACTGGTCTACGGTATTGTTAAAGCGCCTGCCAACGGTTGGACCGCCGGCAGCACACTCGGATTCCTGGGTGCTAGTGTGGCCCTGATCGCTTACTTCATTTGGAACGAGCGCCGCGCACAATACCCACTTGTGCCATTTCATATTTTCAGCATCCGAAACGTTACGGGTGCCAACCTGGCCATGATGCCAATTGTAGCCGGCATGTTTAGCACCTTCTTCTTTATCTCGCTATACACCCAAACCGTCCTTGGCTATTCACCAGTCAAAACTGGTGTCAGCTTCCTGACCATCCCACTTATTATTGGTCTAACAGCTAGCAATATTCCGCGACTGGTTAAACGCATCGGGTTTAAACCAATTCTAGTTGTTGCACCTTTGTTTACGGGTTCGGCATTGTTCTGGTTCTCGCACGTGCGGGTTGGCGGCAACTATGTCCATGACCTCTTGCCAGGTTTTATACTGATGGGTCTGGGTATGGGTGCCACATTCATTGCCATCACCATTGCCGCAACAAGTGGTGTACCCCGTCGTGAATCTGGTCTGGCTTCGGGCATCCTTAACACCTCACAGCAGGTTGGTGGGGCACTTGGCCTGGCTATTCTTACTGGTATCGCTACTTCAGCCTTCACCCGTCATTTGCAGACGCTCCATCACGCGCCATCGCAATTGGATAAATTAACCGCCCAAGTCCACGGCTATCACGAAGCCTTCCTAGTCTCCACCTGCTTCCTCATCGGCGCCTCAATCCTAGCTGCCCTAATCCTCAAGCAACCAAAACTGAGTGCTGCCGAAGCTGAAAAAGAAGCGAGCATCGGCGCCGTTGGCCCACGTGTGTACTCAAGACGAGATTAACACGCTGTCGGCGCGGCCTAAAAACCGAAGCCATCGCCATGCATTAAATTGTAGGATCTTCATTTCGGACACGAATGTCGAGCGGTGCCCAACACGATGTGTCCACTGAGTCCAAATCAAGGACTATGCCGAGTTTGCTAGCATGCCAATCATCCGGGCCTGCTTGCTGCCAGGAAGCTTCAACCAGGTCATTCGTAAGCATTGCTTGATCTAATGTGAAGGGCAGATTGTCGCCGTCAAGTGGAATGTCCGTATCATAGAACTGCTGTGGGCTATCACCAAACAGACTCCAACGCACACGCAGGGCATCATTCGAAACCTCATCACTATGTAGAGTGCTTGCTCCGTACTCCTTCGCGGCAAGAACCATCGCCTGGAACAAAAGTTTTCCGAAACCATGGCCACGCAGAGCGCGAGGTAATATAAAGTAGTCCACATGCGCAGCGATCTCATCTTCAAATCGCATAAATTTACCTTTGATATAAGCAGTAGGTCCAAGGCAAATCAAACGCATGTCTGCATCGATTGCTTCCATACGGTAATCGTAGCGAATTAGTGGTCGGTTTTTGAATCCAGCGGCAACAATCGCATCACGGTATGATGTATCACCTACGTTGAAACCTCGTTTGTATTGCCGTCTCACTATAAGGGCAATGGTAAACTAAGCCGCTGCGCTAGACAAGGCCTATGCTATAGACAAGGTTACTGGCCGGTTTTTTGTTTGATTTCGGCGTCGATGGCTTTTTGGAAGCTAGTTACGTCATAGGTGGGGTGGATTTGCTTGCCGTCTAGGAAGAAGGTCGGCGTGGATTCGTCTAGGCCTGTCTTTTTGAAGGCGGCAATGTCGGCGTTGATAGCGCTGTTAACTTGGCTGCTGGCGAAGTCGGATTTGAATTTGTTGATGTCGGGCACACCGGCGGCTTGGGCAAATTTTACAAAGTAGTCATCCAACACGTCTTGCGTGTCGGCCACCCAACCAGAAGCACCTTGCGGATCCTGATTTATGTAGAGCTGGTCGTGCATTTCCCAGAATTTGCCTTGCAGGGCAGCGGCTTCGGCGGCACGGGCACCAGCAAAGGCGTTACGGTGAATTTGAGTCAACGGTAAGTTACTAAACTGGAACTGGATTTTATCTTTGTACTGGTCGACTACTTGCTTGACGATGGGGTAGAATTGGCCACAGAATGGGCACTCGTAATCACCATATTCCTGCAGCTTTACACCGGTCGAAGTCGAACCTTCGACATGGTTGGTTACCGTAGCCTTACTACTGCTATTCGAGGAAGTATTATCTTTCTTGCCAGTGAAGTGGAACACGCCCACCAGTACCACGATAATAATCACTATGGCTGCCCAAAACGCTTTGCTCATACAACTCCTTATTTAATGCTCAATGTTCAAGTTTCAATTGTCAATGAATGTAATAATGTCTTAATGTTTGAATCATTAATGCATTAACTATTGAGCATTCATTGAACATTGTACATTGACAATTGAATATTTAATCAACTTAGATCTAGTATATCAGTTCTGGCTGCCAAAAATTGTCTAAGTACGCTAAGATGAAGGGGTAATGCTAGAGTTTATTGCTGCAATTGTACTGCTACTGCTGGCACTGGCGGCCATCACCCTACGTAAAACATACTACTATGTGCCTGAAGTTGAGCTGAAACGACAGGCTCGAGCGGGCAATAGTTTAGCCAATACTTTGTACCGCGTGGTTGCGTATGGCGCTAGTTTGCGCCTGCTACTCTGGTTGTTGATTGGAATCTTTGCCGCTTGTGGAGTGACATTATTTGTCAAGATAGCACCACCTGTTTTCGGTATCCTCGTAGTGTTAGTTGTACTGTTGCTGGGCTTTGCTTGGATGCCGAACAGTCGGCTCACCAAAACCGGTGAATTGGTCGCCAAATTATTGACTCCCAGCGTGGCGTGGCTGTTGCGGGTTTTGAATCCGATCTTTTCCCGCGTGACAAACCTGTGGCACCGGCGTTTTCCGGTGGAAGTTCATAGCGGTTTGTACGAGAAGGAAGATCTTATCGGGCTCATTGCGCAACAGCGCGAGCAAGCCGATAATCGCATTTCCGAAGAAGTTTTGGAGCTGGTAAACCGGGCCCTCCATTTTGACACCTACAAAGTTCGTGATGTTTTGCGGCCACGCAAACAACTTACTGCCGTCAAAGCCGATGAGTTAGTCGGCCCGCTGCTGCTCGATGAGCTTCACAAAACGGGGCAACCTGACTTCCCAGTGTACGAGACTAGCAAAGACAAAATTACTGCGGTGCTTCATGTCCTTACGCTAGAGGACGCCAAGCAAGGCGGCAAAGTCATAGACTATGCCACCCGCAAAGTTGCGTATTTGCACGAAAGTGACACGTTTGCCACGGCCTTGCACGCCGTCTACCAAACCAAGCAGCGCTTGTTCGTAGTTGTAAACAGCTTTGACGAATATGTCGGCGTAGTGACACTCGAAGACATCTTAAATGTCCTAGTTGGGACACCTGGCGAAGCGGATTTTGATACCTACCTAGATCGCCAAGCCGTCGCCAAACGCCACGACAAACACCCCGAACCCGACATAGAAGTAACTTCAGAAGAATCCGAACTCGTCACTGAGCCAGAACCTGACGCAGAATAACGCTTTTGTTTGTTTAAAGATAACATTATAAGATGGCATTCATATGGCCGAAGAAGCTTACCCAGATATCGATCCAAACGCGGTTTTGCTTGAAAAACAAGTGTTGGAGCTGGGTCGAGTAACTCGTGCTAGCCAACTTGCCAATAGACTGGCACTTGTTGAACAGGCAGAAATAGCTCGTGTTCGCCTAGGTAGCCCAGAAGTCCAACTTGCAGGGGAAGTAGAAGCGCTGCAGGCTCGTATGGCTTGGCTGTACGAACATCCTAGGTTACAGCGATTCATCGGCAGAAGTGCCATAAACATTATTCATAAAAGTAATCGCTATAATCATATTCCAGATACACTTTCTACTGCACCACTTCACGATGGCGATATTGCTGCGCTCCATGGCGAACACTTACTTTATAGCGGGCTTGTGTTCTGGACTTTCTATGAAAAGCATCGCTCCGCGCCGACTGAGATAGAAATAGACGGAAGGGTTGTAAAAGTTGTCCCTGACCGCTCGCATAGAACATTATACATTGAGCAACAGGTCAGAGATGAAACAACTGGCGAAAGCGGAAGACGTCGCCTATTTGATCTGTATGCTCATGACAGCACTACAGGACCACGAGTGCAGATTCATGGTGGCGGATTTAGCGATTATGCAGCTCGTATGCGGCGGCAGATATTTGAAGAGTATGCCAGAGAACACGAGGACGTAGATCGATTATTTATGCATTATTCAGATTACCCCGGTCTTTCAAGTGGTCGTCGGCAAGGTCATTTCCAAACGCATGGCCTTGACTGGAAAGACATTGTTAAGGCAGAGCAATTAAATCATGAATTAGCACCGCGTATGGAAGCGGGTGGTGATTGGGAATACCCAGAAGAAATGTTTTTAGAGCCCCTGGCGCTAGTACGGCAAATGAATATTCTTTTAGGCACCAAAAAACTGAAAGAAAAGTGATAAAATACCTCTGATGATACGTTTTATGGTTTTGGCCAATATAAATTCCGGGGTCTGCAGCTGCTGCTAGCTGACAGTACTGTTCAGGCGACCCATATCCAGGCTAATCCGTAAATCTAACAGAGGTAAAAATATGAGAACCCTTAGTTCTGACGTTGCTCAACACAGTGGCCAAACAGTCACCGTCGAAGGCTGGCTGCACAAAAAGCGCCTGCTAGGTGGCCTGACGTTCATAAACGTGCGTGACCGCCGTGGTTTGGTGCAGGTCGTTATAAAAGACAAAGACGAAGTAGAAAAATTGCGTGGTTTGCAAATTGGTACGGTGCTGCGCGTGGAGGGCACCGTAAAAGAAGAGCCGCGTGCTCCCGGCGGTGTCGAACTGCACGATGCCAAACTGGAAGTGTTGGTGCCAGTCACCGACGAACCACCAATAGAAATCGACAAACCCATTCAGCACAAAGCCGAAAACCTGGACACGCTGTTCGAATACCGCGTGCTCAATATCCGCAACCTGCAGGAG
>Ga0207667_10010575_pt1 | contig 10778 bp, 10 predicted proteins | sample KBSCornC52_FD_184301 | JGI IMG/M metagenome (GOLD analysis project Ga0207667, IMG submission 184301) | Corn rhizosphere microbial communities from Kellogg Biological Station, Michigan, USA - KBS Corn C5-2 (SPAdes) (version 2) | ecosystem: Host-associated > Plants > Roots > Rhizosphere > Soil ...
CCTCCGATTACACTGGAAAGCTTCCTCCCGACAGGACGGATTTTCTGCCCATGGATCCTCTGGAAGCCTTGCGTGCGGTGGTCGGCAAGGCGCAGGTCTTGACCGGCGCGGATGCACAGGCGTACGAGACGGACTGGCGCGAACGTTATCGCGGCAACGCGCTGGCGGTAGCGCGGCCGGGCTCGACCGAGGAAGTCGCGGCGGTGGTGCGCCTGTGCGTGCAGGCAAACATCCCGATCGTGCCGCAGGGCGGCAACACCGGCCTGTGCGGGGGCGCGACGCCGGACGATTCCGGTCGCGCGGTGATCCTGTCGTTGCAGCGGATGAACCGCGTCCGCGGCATCGACACCGACAACGACACCATGGAAGTCGAAGCCGGTTGCGTCCTGCAGACGGTGCAGCAGGCCGCGCGCGATGCCGGCCGTTTGTTTCCATTGAGCCTCGCCGCCGAGGGCAGTTGCACCATCGGCGGCAACCTCGCGACCAACGCGGGCGGCACGCAGGTGCTGCGCTACGGCAACACGCGCGAACTGGCGCTGGGGCTGGAAGTGGTGACGGCGCAAGGCGAGGTCTGGCACGGCTTGCGCGGACTGCGCAAGGACAACACGGGCTACGACCTGCGCGATCTCTTCATTGGCAGCGAGGGCACGCTGGGCGTGATCACCGCGGCGACGCTGAAGTTGTACCCGCTGCCGGTGGCGCGCTGCATCGCACTGCTGGCGCTGGAATCGATTGAGACGGCCGTCGCCGTATTGAACCGCGCGCGCTCGGGTCTCGGCGCCTCGCTGACCGGGTTTGAATTGATGGCCGGCGATTGCCTGCAACTGGTCGCGCAGTGTTTTCCGCAGCAGCGGTTGCCGTTCGACGGTCCCTCGGCGGAACTGCCGTGGTACGTGTTGCTGGAAGTCTCGGACAGCGAATCCGAAGCGCACGCGCGCGAACGTTTCGAGGTCGTGGTCGGAGAAGCCATCGAAGCCGGGCTGGTGCAGGACGCGGTGATCGCGGGTTCGCTCGCGCAGAGCCACGCGCTGTGGCACCTGCGCGAAAGCATCCCGATGGCGGAAAAGGAAACCGGCAAGAGCATCAAGCACGACGTCTCGGTTCCCGTGTCGCGGATGGCGGAATTCGTGCAGGGCACCAACGCGGCGTTGCAGGCGGCGTTCCCTGGGATCCGACACGTGATCTTCGGCCACTTGGGTGATGGCAACCTGCACTACAACGTTGCGCGCGGCGAAGGCTGGACGGAAGCGCAACTGCTCGCGCGCCAGGAAGACGTGTATGCACTGGTGCACGACCGCGTGCATGCGGTCGGTGGATCGATCAGCGCCGAGCACGGCATCGGCCAACTCAAGCGCGACGCGCTGCCGCGTTACAAGGATCCGGTCGAAATGGCGTTGATGCACAAGATCAAGGCCGCGCTCGATCCGCAGGGGATCATGAATCCGGGCAAGGTGCTGAGACAAACGCCTGATCGGGTGCATACGTGACGCTGAAAAGATTCGCAGATCGCCCGCGCGGTTTCGAAGGTAGGGGATATCGATTTGATCCGTCTCATCCTTCTGTCTTGGCTGGGAGGCGAGAAACGAGTTCAAGTAAGAGAATGCAGGCTTTAAGTCGTCAGTAAGGTTGAGCGACTGGCTGCCCTTCAGCAGTATCCCGAGCGCCGTCAGCATCATGGCGGACATGAGTCGTGGAATGTCGTTCTGCGCTATGACTTCCAGGCGCTGCAACGCCTGTTCGGCAGGAAGCTTTTGCGCCAGCAGCGACTTCATGATTGCGATGTAGGGGATGATTAAGCTGAATTGCGTGCGCAGTGCCGCATCGTTCTTAAGCGGCAAGCGCTCCTGCTGCTGTGCAAACTGATCACGGAATGACGCCCCAACGCTGCCAGGCTTCTAGTCATGGCATCGATGCGATCGGCGGTCGATTCTCGGAATTGCGGGTTGGAGAGCCAGTGCTCTTGCAGCGCAGGCCAAGGATTGATCACACTCTTCGTTCGAACTTCTCAGGCAGCTGCGCGAACCACTGCACATTGATCAACGCGTTGGTATCCAAGAAGAGTTCATAGGGGCCTTTGCCTTTCTCAGCATTCAAAAAAGACCATGTGATGGAAGTTCCGCAGCTGGTGCGAACGCACCGCTCAGCGTAGGGCACTGGTTGGTCGGCGATTTGCATGTGCTGTGCTGCTTCAATTTCCCATGGCCGGGCCCGGACGACAGTACTCTAGTCGCTTCACTTTGACGTCCTGGCTATCTCAACGAGAATGCCGAACTTGGATCGTTGGTCGACCAATCTGTTCGAGACGACATGCGGTTGTATTTCGGTGATGCGGAGGGGCGAGGTCAACGCATCCAAGTTAACAGAAATTTGTACGATCCAAGTTTGAGCGGAAGCTATGTGCGACCAGACGTCTATCTGCAAGATGAGGGTGTGGTTTTGGATGGCACAATTGGTGTACCGAAGTCGATCAACACGCCGCAAATGCAGGGCTACATCAACTTCGCTAACCCGAAGTACATTATCGAGATCGGCCCGAATAGACCGCTGCGCGTGATCTACGCAAAACAACCAGGAGGATGAGCATGCCGGCATACACACACGTACCCAAAGGGTACAGTCAAACAAAAGATTGCTTCGCTGGTGTACTCGGTGGTGCACCGGAATTTCGAACCAATGGCATGACCGTTGAACAGGCATTCAATCGGTTGGACCTTGGTATTCTCTCGGTCATTGGGAATGCAAAGAATCCACAAGCAATTCGATTGCTGGAGCAATGCAGAAGCGAAGCTCAGGCCGTGCGCGACATGTTCCTAGCGAACTCCGAAAAGGATAAGGGGCGCACGAAAGAAGCGCTGCTGCGTCTCTCGCGTGCCTACTACGATTTGTACGTAAAAGCGGGCGAAATGTTAAAACCCGGTGTCGAAATCGGACCCGACGATGACGTGTAAGCTTCTGTGACAACTGAAGCGCCCCACTGCCGTCACGCCGCTTGCATTGCGCCACGCTTCTCGGTCGATTCACGCCCTCGGCGCGCGTCGCGGCAAGCGGCGCGCCGGCTGCCGCGGCCATCCGTGGCCGGCTTCGTTGAGGGGATAAAGGGTCAGGTTCATTTTTCGGACCATCGCGTCTTGCCGTCCCTGAAGCTCATTCGCCATATCTATTCGAGCCGAGCAAGGCGCTAGCCGCCGCCCCTACCTATCCGCTGAAGGGCCTGCGCAGCGCCCAGGACGGGAACGCCGTGATAGGCACCAAGTGAGAGCAAGTGTTGACCGCCTGAAACAACCATGTCCGCTTGCGCCGCCACTGCACAGGCGATCACGTGATCGTCGTCAGGGTCGGCAATCACCACACGAGGCACATCCTGCCGCGAGACGTCCACGATCTCGGTCATGCGTGCATAGTTGAGCACCAGTTCGTCGACGCTCAGGCTGGCCCTTCGCAACATGCGTTCGAATTTGGGCCTGGCGATTACTTCAGCTAGTTCATCGAGCAGCATCGGGCTGACACACAGCACAACGGTTTGGTTGCGTGTCAAATCAAGAATCTGGCGTGGCGCACCCCGCCAGAGCAGGCCCGACACCACGATGTTGGTATCAGCGACGATCCGTGTCACGGGCAAGACGCTCGGCACGCACCGCCGCGATTTCGGCCTGGATCTCCTCAGGCGTCATGGGGGATTCGTTGAGCGCGTCGAGCTTTTCGAAGGCCTTGCCCAGCCACCTTACGGCTTTCCCGCGCTCGCGTGCTTCGAGAAAATCAACGAAATCCTCGACTTCGACTCGGCGCTGTGGCGGCAACGCCTTGATCTTTTCGATCAACGTTTCAGGGATTGCACTCATGGTGCCTCCTCGGCGATCACACCTGACGCCGCTTCTTGCGCCTGATGGACCAATGCGTGATTACGCAACAAGGATACCGCTTTTCGGTGCAACCAGCTTTTACGGTAACGGCAGCGCCAAAGGCGAAAAACGTTACACGGTTTCGGGCTTACCTATCCGAGATCGGCAACGGTGCTGCGAATGGCGGTCGGCATCGTGCAAGGCGCGCTCATTCGCGAAATCTCGCTGGGATTGTGCGATCACCGCATCGAATCCCGGTGCAGGTTGCCGAAGACGCCTTCGGCAATGCGTTGGGGAATGCAGCGATTGCCGGTATCCAGGCTGAGAATGCGCGTAACGCGACGAAACCGGCCCAAGCAGCCATCGAAATCAACCCGGGCTCGCCGCAGTTGCAGGTGCAAGACCTCAATATGCAGCTGGCGCCCATCGGTCCCGTTTCTTACACCGTGCAGAGTGGCGATTCGCTGTCGGGCATTCTAGGCACCAGCGATCCGGCCGCGATCGGCGCCTTCATGCAGGCCAACGGCCTGACCAGTTCGACGATCTATCCCGGCGAGCAACTGGTGATGCCGTCGGGTGGCTACACGGAAGGCGACGCGGCGCTCGGGCAAGCCACGCTCAACGTTGACAACCAGCGCATCGCAGCATTGCAGGCCAGCAACAACGGGTACGGGGCCGACATCCAGTTCGTTTCGCCAGGCGAACAGGAAGAAGCCTTCAATCTCTTCCCCAGTGCAACCTACGCTGCGCCTACTGCGGACGGCGGTGGGGCGGTCAACGGGGTTTTGCAGTGGTTGGCCGAGGGAAGAATCTATTCCGACATTCCGGCTTTTGCCAACGGCGCATACCAAGGCATTCAGAAGGTGCCGGGCGAAATGGAAGCCGCGGCGGCAAGCGTGTGGGGAGGCATCAAGAGCGGCTGGGCGCACGTTTCCTCGCCGAACGCTTTGGGCAGCGACGTGCTGAGCCTGGATAACGAAATCCATCAGTTGCCGGAGCAGCTGCCCCAGTTGCTGGGTGAGGTGCAGAACTGGGCGATGGGCTTGGGCAATCGCGTGGAGCAGGACGGCGCGCAGTTGCTCAACTACCTGCGCAATACGCCGGACACGCAGATTGCCTATGATGCGGGCTACGGCATCACATCGCATGCGCCGATGATCGCACTCGCGATCGGTACGGATGGACTCGGTGAAGTGGCGGATGGAGGCGAGCTGATCGGTGCAGCGGGAGATGCGTCGGCAAGTTCCCTGCGTTACGTTGCCACAGGAAACGTCGAGCCACTTGGTTACGACATCTCCGAATGGGGGAGCTTCGGACTGCCATCGGATGGTTACTTCGCACGAACATTGAACCCGAAACAGGCCTACGCACTTCTCCAAGGCAAAGATATCTCGTTTGGTGGGGCGGCCGTGGATGGTTATCCGGATGGGATGGGTTTCTTGAGTTCCGCAGAGGAAGTCAGCCCTCTACAAACCGCGGACGAGTATGCGAGCAGTTTGGACTTGGACTACAAGCCGCAATATCTTCTGGCGTTTCAACTCAGGGATCCGACGGGATTGCAAAACGTTCTTGAAGCGCCGTATCCCAAGTTCGTGCCGGGTGGCAAGAGCGCATCCAAGTATCTTGAGTGGAATTACCCCGGCATCAACTCGAAGCAGATAGTGAACTGGCGATTGAGGGCGTTTAAATGATCCCATTGCGCGTTTCCTTGCAGAATGGACAGCAGGCCAGCATCGACATGCAAAAACTCTTGCCGGTCGCTGAGGGAACTAGCCAAATCCATCTTGGGTGGGAGAGCACTCTAACCTTCTCCCACGAATTAGAATCGTTTGTGGAGTTGTCTGGGGGGCCGCCTGACGTTAGGGGCAACAGCGATGGAGACGCTTGCGAAGTGGATGACGAATACGCAAAGAGGGTCTATGGAAAGACCCGGGCAGATGTTCCGAAGCCTGCGTAGCTTGCAGCACCCCACCGCCGTCACGCCGCTTGCATACGCCGCGCTTCCTCGGTCGCACGCTCCCTCGTCGCTTGGCGCGGCAAGCGGCGCGCGCCGGCTGCCGCGGCCGTCCGTGGCCGGCTTCGTTGAGGTCCTCGCTTCGCAGCCAGACGCTCGGCGTCCTGCCTCGCGGTGGCGCACACCCACTGCGTGCGTGTGCAGGTTGGCCAGCTCAGTCGCGCCACTTCAACGCTTATGCGGCATCGCGCGTGTGTTCCCAACCGCGACAGGCCAGCAACACGATTTTTGGTACCGCCCTCGCCCCGCTGGAGTAATAGGCCACCATGCGACGAGAAAGGCCTAGCGCCTCCGCCGCCTCCGACAACGACAAACCGTGCAGCAAGCGCCAATCCATGAACGCCACCGCGTCCTCATGGCCTTGCGCCAGTAGCGTTCGACGCCAGAGCGCATCGGCTCCGATCGCGGTGCCGTCCGGCCATTCGACCGAATGCCCCCACTCGTCCAAGCTGGCGCGTTGAAAACTGCGTCCGTGCAGTGACTTGAACGCCTTCTGCTTCAAGAGGTCACTCAAGTCGAGAGCCGCGGCTATACCGTTGGACCAGCGCACGCGCAGAGTCGTATCAGAAAGCGGCTTGACGGATTTGAGGGTGCGGAGAGATTCCATAAGTTCACCTGTTCAAGGCATTCCATTGCGCCAGTAGATCGGCCTGGTGATCGTGCGCCCAAGCCAGCGCTTCGCGCAGATCGCGTGAAGCAACCTCGCCAATGATGACTTTGAGCGAGCGGATGCCGACGGTGCAGCGAGCCCGACGCGTTTCGATATGGAAATGCGGGATGCCGTGCTCGGCGCCGTACACCGAGACTTTTCACGTGGCACCGCGGGTCATCGCCACCATGCTTCACGATAGCAAGTTACGGCTTGTGGTGCAACTAATGCACCATGACAACACGAGCCACGTTGTAGCGGCTCCAACCCATCGAAGCAGAAGAGTGTCGAGGTGTCACGTCCGCTGTCCGGATGAGCGCTGGTGTTGATGTTTTGGTCAGTTTTTCTGCCTCGCGGCCGCCTAAATGCATGAAACGATGCACGTGAGGCGGGTTGTCTGGTCGAGTTTATTGAGCCTTATCACAGATTCCTCGTACGGAGACGAAGCTTTCCCTCCGCTTGTGCGGACAGTGAATGGCCCGGTCGGCGAGGATCAGCCGTGCAGATATTCGCCCCGTAGCAGTCCATCCCACGCCTCGTACTCAACACTTCTTCGGATTCTGCATCGATAAATGTCGATGCCGTGCCACACCTCATGCGGTGTGCGCCCTTGAAGATGTTGGTGCGGACGCACTTGGTTGTACCAGAACCGGAAGGTACGCAGCGCGTGGTTCACGCCACGACGCGCGAGCAAGAGCAACGCGTGCTTACTGAAGCGCCACGACATGCTGTCGATCAGCCACGAAACCATCTATCAGCACGTTTGGCGGGACAAGCGCCGCGGCGGGCGACTGTACGAGCACCTTCGCTGTGCCGGCAAAAAACGGCGCAAGCGGTATGGCCGCTACGACAGCCGTGGCCGCTTGGCTGGCAAGCGACACATCAGCGAGCGGCCGGCGAGCGTGGAGGACCGCAGCGAAATCGGGCACTGGGAGATCGATACTGTGATGGGGACCGGAAGCCGCGACTGCATCGTGACGCTGGTGGAACGCAAGACCGGCTACACCCTGATTGGTAAGCTGCCTGATCGCAGCAAGACCGAACTCACCGCGCGCGCCGCATGGCTGATTCGCAAGCATCCCAGCTGCTTCCAAACCATCACGGCTGGCAACGGAACCGAATTCCACGACTACAAGCGGATCGAGGAACAGACCGGCGTGTGCTTCTACTTCGCCAACCCCCACCACTCCTGGGAGCGCGACACGAACGAGAACACCAACGGACTGATCCGACAATACTTGCCGAAAGGCATGAATATGGATGTCGTGACACAACAGGACTGCAGCCTGATCGCCGACGCATTGAACCATCGACCGAGGAAACGACTACAGTACAGAAACCCCAAGGGGGTGCTTCGATGAAGAATGATCAACTGTGCACTTCAAACTTGGTGCTACGGTGTCCAATGCTATTTCTGCCCCTGGATATTGAGCGGTAAAGGGGAGTTCCCGTCTCGGTTTTCGGCTGTCAATCAGTGAACGGCAACCACGAACCACGCGATCGCCGCGATGAAGTTGTTGGTGGCGTGCAGCGTGATCGACGGCCACAGCGAGCGCGTGCGCACGCGCAGCCATGCCGACACCAGGCCCAGGATGATCAGCGCGGGCACGGGATACCATGCGAACTTGAAGTCGGGCAGGTGCACGCAGCCGAACACGATCGCGCTCGCCAGCATGGCCCAGCCGATCGGCATGCGGCTTGCGAAGCCTGACAGCAGGACGCCGCGGAACACCAGTTCCTCGACGAACGGCGCGACGCATACGACCAGCAGCGCCAGCAATAGGCGCATGCCGATCGATACGTTGCCGGCGAGCAGTGAAACGTCCTGATCGACTTGGTGATGGCCGGCGAGGATGTGCGTGAGCGGACCGCCCAGCAGCAAAACGGCGGCACCGAGCACGACCGCGATCAGGTACGCGGATTTGTTTGAGGGCGGGGTCAATCCGAAACCCGGCAATTCCGCGCGCGACCACTGCGCGCGCCAGAACTGGCGGATGATCAAAACCATCACCACGGCCGCCGCGGCAATCGTGGCGACAATGAAAACGACTCGCGTGTCGGGGCTTGCCAGCAACGCCTGCATGACGGCCCTGGCATTGGGTGGCGCGCGGTGGTGCAGGCCGGCCTGGAACGCAGCCTTCACCATCAGCAGGAAACCGGCCATCACGCCGAACAGGATGCCGAGGCCGAACTGCAGCAGGAAGTACAGCGCGACGATGCCGAGGCCGCTCCATACGCCGGGGCGCTTTGCCGCAGGTTGAGTGTTGGAGGCGGCGTCGGAAACAGCCGGGGTGTTTTCCGTGGGCAAATCCATCCGAGTTCCAAAGCGCATGCAGCCAAGCTGCGTGCACTTTAGCGTGGCGTCCCGCGAGAATCTCGACGTCGTCATTCCGGGGCTCGCGCCAGATCCACCGGCGCGAGAACCCGGAATCGGTTCCGACCCCGAAAAACCGATTCCGGGTTCCGCCGCGATGGAGCCGCGTCGGCCCCGGAATGACAACATGAAGTTTTCTGTCGGACGCCACGCCAACAGCGCGACGGATTCGCAATGACGCCTTTCGCCAGTCGCAACGCCCGCCATGGCGCGCGACTAAACCGTCCAGATTTCCTGGAACACGCGCCGGAAGTTCAGCCCCAGCACCTTCCCGGTGACCCGTGCGCTGTAGCCGTGCTTCAGCAACGCGCCCGCGACGTACTCGAGCTTGCGTGGCGTGTTGATGTCGGGAAGGTAGGGCGGGCGGTTTTCACCCGGCGCGCCGAGGCCGGCGTTCTTGCGTTGCAGTTCCAGCGCGGCAACTTGTTTCAGGTCGTCCGCGCTCACCGTGAAGAACATCGAATCCGTGCCGATGCCGACGTGATCCTCGCCGCACACGTCCAGCGCGTGCACCATGTGGCGCATGTAGTCGGTGAGGGTCGGTTGGTGCGTGTCGGCCGTCAGGAACGGAAGCATGTAGATGCCCATCACGCCGCCCTTGTCGGCGAGCGCGCGCATGTCGCGATCGGTCTTGTTGCGCGGATGATCGAACACTGCGCGGCATCCGGTGTGGGTGAACACGGGCGGGCGCTTCGATAGCCGGATGCCGTCCTCGGTGGTTTTGACGTTGGCATGGCTGAGGTCGAGCGCGACGCCAAGCTCATTCATTTTTGCGATCGCCTGGCGGCCGAGGTCGGTCACGCCGTCGCTGTCGCCATCCAGGCAGCCGCAGCCGAACGGCGTGCGGCGGTTGTAGGTCAACTGCATCACCAGGATGTCGAGCTGGCGGAACAGTTCGACGCGTTCGACCTTGTCGCCCAGCATCGATGCGGCCTCGAACGACAGGATCACCGCGATCTTGCCTTCGGGTTTGGCGCGATCGAGGTCGCCGGGGCGCACCACCTTGATGAAAAGTTCGGGGTGCTTGTCGATCAACGATTGCGCCACGGCGATGTCGGCCACGGTGTCTTCGAAATTGGCGTTGTCGCCGCCCAGCGTGCTCTTGAACGCGGTCAAGCCGGAGTTGCGGATCGCCGCCAGTTTGCCGGTAACATCCTTGTCGTATTGCGTGTAGCCGAACGAGGCCAGTGTGTTCGCATCCAGCACGAAGGCGTTGCGATAGAGGCTTCCCACGTTGGCGGGAACCGCGCCAGCTTGCGGAGCACTCGATGGCGTGGTGGCCGCGAGCAGGGTTTGCGGAGGCACCAGCGCGGCGAGCGCCGTCGCACCGGACAGTGCAAGGAAATCTCTACGGGTCCAGCGTTCGGTTGCCACGGCTTGGCCTCTGCATGAGCGAAGGCGTGCAGATTAGCAGCAGCTAGGCGATCCCCTGGGAAGGTCTGATTTACCTGCTTTGTCGTCACCCGATCAGTACCAATGCTCAGCCAGGACGGACGCTCCAGATCTCTCGAAACTTTGTCATTCCGGGGCTGCCCGCCGCTTCATGCGGGCAGAACCCGAGCGTTTGCAGGAGCAAACGCGAACGCCGAAGGCGGCGCGCAGCGCGAGCGCCATGGATGGCGCAAGTCAATCGGTTTCATGTCGAACTGAAGCAGACCGATTCCGGGTTCCGGCCTGCGGCCGGCCCCGGAATGACAAGCAAAACAAGAGGTTCTCTTGCTGCATCGTCGCTGATGCCTATTTCTCGATCCGGTAATTGAAGCTCGCGCGGTTGCCGGTCGTCGCATTCTCGGCTTCGAATTGCAGGAAGCGGTTCAACGTGTAACGCAGGGTGATGACCTGGCCCGGCGTGAACAGGCCGACGCCGTAGCTCAGGAACAATCGCGGCGAAAGATATTTGCC
>Ga0207667_10010576_pt1 | contig 10777 bp, 6 predicted proteins | sample KBSCornC52_FD_184301 | JGI IMG/M metagenome (GOLD analysis project Ga0207667, IMG submission 184301) | Corn rhizosphere microbial communities from Kellogg Biological Station, Michigan, USA - KBS Corn C5-2 (SPAdes) (version 2) | ecosystem: Host-associated > Plants > Roots > Rhizosphere > Soil ...
TGAGGGAGAGGGTCCTGCCTTTTTTTGCCATCTTTTTCCGCCAGAGGAGATCGCTGTTGACGACGCGGTTGTCCCCAATGGTGGAGATATTGCGGGTGTTGCGGTTGACCAGACTGCTGTCACTGGCCAATGACTCGGAGACGAAGTTGCTATAAGTAGTTTTGTGGTCCATGCCGCCATTGGCCGCCAGCTTGAGCGTGGAGGTGGAATCGAATTTTATTTCGTAGTTCCCGTCCATGCTATGGCGGAGGATATGATCGAAGGACTTTTGAGTCTGGTTATTGAAATAAAACGAATCGGGCAGGATGTTCTTGGAATTGGTGGTGCTGATATTATTTACATCCAGCTGCATTACCTTGTAGTTGCCATTGACAGATTGCCGGTCGTCATCCCATTTGTTGTTATAGTGCAGGCCGCCCGTCTTGACCGTGGGCACGCCCTGGCCGCTGTATTTGCCGTCCCAGGATTCGAAATCATTGCTCAGGCCGTTGTAGGTGAAATAACCGCTGGTCTCGTCATAATCCAGGTTGCCCGCAAAGCTCTGTCCGTAATTATCCCTTTCCTGCCAGTTGAGACCCGTCTTCCCTGTGTTGGAGATGATGCCGTAGCCGGCGATCTTTTCCTTTCTGCGGAAGTAGTTGAACATGGCCTGGTAGTCATAAAATCCTTCGGTGCCCTGGCCGGCGCTGAGCTTGCCGAAGTACCCATTCTTCTTATTGTCCTTCAGCTTGAGGTTGATCGTCTTGTCCCGCTGACCATCATCGATGCCCGTAAAGGTGGCCTGTTCGCTCTTCTTATCGTATAGCTGCACCTTGTCTACCATATCCGCGCGGAGGTTCTGGGTAACGAGGGTCGGGTCGTCGCCAAAGAACTCTTCCCCGTCCACGAGCACTTTCTTCACCGTCTGGCCCTGGGCGGTGATCTGGCCCTTGCTGTCCACCTGGATGCCGGGCAGCTTTTTCAGGAGATCTTCCACCGTGGCGCCTGCCTGTGTGTGGAAGCTGTCCGCCTTGAATTCGAGCGTATCTCCCTTCATACGGATGGCTTTATTGCCGCTGACCACTACAGCTTCCAGCAACTTGCTTTTTAGCATGAGGCTGATGGGCGGAAGCGTATGGGGGAGGGAGTCCTTTATTTCCAGCTCATCCACATAATCGGCATAGGAAGGATAGGTCACCAGCAGGAGATAATGTCCCGGGGGAATGTCCTTTATTTGAAAGTTACCGGCCTTGTCGGTGCGGGTATGTTTGACGATGATGGAGTCCGATTTTTGCAGTATCAGTACGGAACTGCCGGAAAGATTCTTTTTTTCAGTGCTGTCCGAGACCGTCCCCTTTACAAGGGCCCGGGATGGTTGGGGTGGAGGAGCAGATTGGGATATAGCATAGTGATAAGGCAGAAAGATGGCCACGATCATAGCAATTAGAAGGCGCATGGTCAAGACAGGATTTAGTAATGTTTTTCAGCTGACAGGTTCCCGGTACAAATTATTCGCAAAAAAAAGGATATGCAAGGGCGAACCCTTAAATTTACGTTAAAGGACTAGGCGTTCATCTGGTTGTTGCACGTCATACTCCCACGGATGCAGAAATTATATTATTTCATAAAAATAATCGAAGTAAATTGTCTACTACCTACACACCCCGATATGAAGACGTCCATTTCGTGGATGCCACGAAGCCCGTGTGGAATTATTCCTTATTCACGGACGAGGATATCCGAAATTTTCAGCAGGGCACCCATTATCAGTTGTACAAGCTTTTTGGATCGCACCGGGTGACCGTGCTGGGGCGGGAGGGGTTCTATTTTTCCGTATGGGCGCCCAATGCTACCTATATATCCGTCATCGGCCACTTCAACAGCTGGAATCCCGATGCACATCCTTTGTTCGTACGGCTGGAGCGATCCGGCATCTGGGAAGGATTTATACCCGACCTCCCCAAAGGCGAAGCGTATAAATACCATATACGCAGCGTAGATGGAAAACGCCTGGACAAAGGGGATCCGTATGCGCATTTTTGGGAGAAACGCCCTTACACAGCCAGCATCACCTGGGACCTGAAGTACCAATGGAAGGACGAAGACTGGCTGCGAAAGAGAAAGAAGCATAATTCCCTGCAGGCGCCGTGGAGCGTTTATGAAGTGCATCTCGCCAGCTGGATGCGTCCCGACAAGCATGATGAAGAGCGCTATAACAGTTATGACCAGATAAAGGAGCGGCTGGTGCCTTATGTAAAGGAAATGGGGTTTACCCATGTGGAGCTGATGCCGGTGATGGAGCATCCTTTTGACGGCAGCTGGGGTTATCAGGGTACGGGTTATTATGCCCCGACGTCACGGTTCGGTGATCCGCAGGGCTTTATGGCGCTGGTGGAAGCCTTTCACCAGGCCGACATCGGTGTGATCCTGGACTGGGTGCCATCTCACTTCCCCTACGACGCACATGGGTTATACCTTTTTGATGGGGCCAATACCTATGAATACGCGGATATGCGGAAGGGATTTCACCCGGACTGGAACAGCTATATCTTCAATTACAAGCGGGGTGAGGTAAAGAGCTTTCTTATCAGTAATGCCCGTTTTTGGCTGGATTGTTTCCATGCCGACGGTCTGCGGGTGGATGCGGTAAGCTCCATGCTAAAGCTCAATTATTCCCGCCAGGCAGGGGCCTGGGAACCCAATGAGCACGGAGGAGATGGCAACCTGGAAGCCATCGCCTTTATCAAGGACCTCAATGAAACGCTTTTTCGCGACTTTCAGGACATCCAGACCATTGCGGAAGAGGCGACGGACTGGCCGGCTGTCAGCCGTCCCACGTTTGCGGGAGGCCTTGGGTTTGGGATGAAATGGATGATGGGGTGGATGCACGATACGTTGAACTATTTCAAGATCGACCCTATCTACCGGAAGCATCATCAGAACAAGTTCTCCTTTAGTATGATGTATTTCTATGATGAGAACTTTATGCTTCCGCTGAGTCATGATGAGGTGGTACATGGAAAATCCCCCATGCTCTACAAGATGCCGGGCGACGACTGGCAGAAGTTTGCCAACCTGCGGCTGCTTTATACCTATATGTTGACGCATCCCGGAGGAAAGCTGCTCTTTATGGGTAATGAGTTCGGGTCTACCTCGGAATGGAACTATAAAAGCGAACTGCCCTGGGAATTGCTGCAATGGCCGAGCCACAGCGGGCTAAAGGATTGTGTCCGCGATCTAAACAGGCTATTGACGAGCGAGCCCGCCCTATACGAGAACCAATTCTCCATCTACGGGTTCGAGTGGATAGATCTTTCGCACCCTGATGAATGCGTTATCGTATACCGCCGCAAGGGGAAGGACCCGTCGGGTGATCTGCTGGTGATCCTGAACCTGACGCCCGTGGTGCGTATGGACTGGACGGTATATGCTTCGGGTAAATCTGCATGGAAGGAAATCTTCAACAGCGATGATAAAAAGTACTGGGGTACGGGGGATGTATACAATCCCGAGGTTCCTGTCCGGCTGGTGGATGAGGCCGAAGACAGATACGAGATAAAGGTGCATTTACCCGCGCTGGGAGGTGTAGTGCTAAAGTGATCTACATCCTGTCCGGCATGCGGATCCCCAGCAGCCCCATGGCAGACTCCAATACCGTACCTGTCAGCCGGCACAATTGCAAACGCAAGGTTTTTTTCCCCGGTGTTTCGGCACCCGCTACCTTATGGGTGGCGTAAAAGGAATTAAAGGTCTGGGCTACTTCAAATGCATAGGCGGCTACCACGGACGGGCTCATTTCTTCCACGGCCTGGCTCAATACAGCCGGGTATTTTTCCAGCTGAACGATAAGCTTTTTTTCCAGGGGCAGGAGGGTAGTGTCGGCCTGTTCATTGGTCTGCTGGTCTGCTTCTTTACGGAATATGCTCTGAATTCTGGTGTACGCATATTGTATAAAGGTGGCGGTGTAACCATGCAGGTCGATGGATTCCGAAGGATTGAAGACCATTCTTTTTTTGGGGTCTACCCGCAACAGAAAAAATTTGAGACCACCCAGGCCGATGATGTCATAAAGGTCTTTCAGCTCTTCCGGAGTGAATCCTTCCGTCTTGCCCTGCTCCTTTGTCTTGATCTCCGCCAGATTTGTCATTTCATCCAGCAAGTCGTCCGCGTCGACGACCGTGCCTTCGCGCGTCTTCATTCTACCGGTGGGTAATTCCACCATTCCATAGCTGAGATGAAAGATACCATCTGCCGAGGGCAGCTCCAGCTTCTGACAGATGAGCTTTAAGACCTTGAAATGATAGTTCTGTTCATCGCCCACCACATAGATGCTTTGATCCGTGTGGTATTCTTCGTGTTTTTTAACGGCCAGACCGATGTCCTGGGTCATATATACCGCAGTGCCATCCCTCCGCTGTACGATCTTCTGATCCAGCCCGTCGGCTTCCAGGTCGATCCATACGCTGCCATCGTCCTTGCGGAAGAATACCCCTTTTTTCAGACCGTATTCCACCAGGTCCTTGCCCAGCAGGTAAGTATCACTCTCATAATATATCTTATCGAAATCACTGCCGATACGTTTATAAGTCTCGTCAAAGCCTGTGTAGACCCAGCTGTTCATGGTCTTCCATAATTCGATGACATCGGGCTTACCCGCCTCCCAATCCACGAGCATCTGCTGGGCGGCCTTCATGATGGGAGCTTCTTTCTCCGCCTCGTCCTTACTCATGCCTTTTGTCTCCAGTTCGGCCATCTGGCGCTTGTGCTCTTCACCAAACCTCACATAGTAGTCGCCTACAAAATGATCCCCTTTGATGCCCGTGCTGGCCGGAGTCGCGCCACCCGCGAACATTTTCCAGGCGATCATGCTCTTACAAATATGGATACCCCTGTCATTGGCGATACAGGTCTTGACGATGTCATAGCCGTTGGCCTTATAAAGGGCCGCTACGCTCCAGCCTAAAAAATTATTCCGGAGATGACCCAGATGGAGGGGCTTGTTGGTATTGGGAGAGGAATATTCCACCATGACCTTGCGGCCATTGCTTTCCTTAAGCCCGAACCGGGGATTGGCATGATGGGTGGATAAAAAGATGGCCCAATAGGCGTCGGATATCGTCAGGTTAAGGAACCCCTTGATCACGTTGAAGGAGGAGAACAGCTGCGGATAGTTCCTGAGAAGGGTTTGCCCCAGCTCATTACCGAGGGTTTCCGGGGATTTTTTCAGGCTTTTAACAAAAGAGAATAACACCACCGTATAGTCGCCTTCAAATTCGGGCTTGGTCTCATTGATCTGAATATCCTGGGGCGCAATGCCATATTGATAGCTGTCAAGGAGGGTCTTCCCGGTGGCCGTTCTGATCTGACTGATAATATCCATTTTCACTGATTGGCTGCGAAGGTACTGCATGACGGCCAAACGGAGAAGTATCCACCGACAGTGTAATAAATGCGGGAAAAACGCTCATTTATCGGTATCTTCGTGCCTACAATGTAATGGATCAAATGGCCAAAAAGCTGATCATATCATTTATCGATTATTTCTATCCTCTTTTCAGCAGGCTGATGCCTTTACAGACCTTCCGGTATGCTGCCTGCGGAGGCGCCAATACCTTCGTGGACATTGTCATGTATGCCATTGCCTATAATTTTATCCTTCACAAACACGACCTCGACCTGGGTTTTTTTGTGATGAAACCCCATATTGCCTCCATTATTATTGCCTTTTGCGTGAGCTTCCCCACGGGGTTCTTTTTAATGCGTAACATTGTCTTTACCCAATCCACCCTGCAGGGAAGGGTTCAGCTATGGCGCTATTTTGTCCTGGTGGTGATCTGTCTTTTCCTCAACTATGTTTTTATCAAGCTGTTCGTGGAGCAGGTACACATATATCCCACTTTCGCCAAGATATTGACTACTGTAATCGTCGTCACTTTCAGCTATCTCACGCAAAAGAACTATACATTCAAAGCCGAGCAGGTCAAGACCAAACGGGTCAATGCGGACGCCGTCAATGATGTGATGCAGCAGCCGTAGCCGTCTTTGACAGTAGAGCTGCTCTTTGGGCTCGCCCCTGAACTGTACGCCCTTTACTCTCAGCCCCTCGTAGGTGGTGCAATAGGCATTTAATGTGAACGATTTAGCTTTAATTTAAATTTAATGATTGTCAGTCAGACTTTTATAATAATTTTCCTGGCATAGTTTTAGGTATTCACCCAACAACCTGCACGAAAGGTTGTTATTCTTTAAAAGGTAACTGCATGATTACAGTCGTCATTCCCGCGCTTAATGAAGAAAAGACCATAAGGAATGTTATTCAGCAAGCCAAACGGAATGAATTGGTAGACGAGATCATAGTAGTGGACGATCTCTCTCTGGACAACACTATTGCCGAAGCAAAGAAGGAGAATGTGCGGGTTATCACCAGCACACACATCGGTAAAGGCGATTCCATGAGGGAAGGAATGCTGATGGCCAAGAACGAGATACTGGTATTCCTGGAAGGGGATACGCCTTATCATGCGGAAGACATCGTTAAACAGCTGACGGAACCGCTCATCAGGGATGAAGCCGACTTTGTAAAAAGCTACTACGAACGACAAACGGGGCGTGTGACGGAGATACTGGCCAAACCGCTGCTGGAGTTCTTTTTCCCACACTTACTGGAGTTCAGACAGCCTTCCAGCGGGATGATCGCCGGAAAGAAATCCTTTTTTCAAAAGGTAGAGTTCGACAATGACTATGGCGTGGACATTGGTCTATTGATCGACATGCATAACGTTAGGGCGCGGATCAAGGAGGTATGTATCGGGGAGGTGGAAAATGATATGCAGCCTTTGCATTCATTGGGCAGGATGGCCAAGCAGGTGGCCAATGCCATCTTCAAGCGGGTAAATATATTCGACGGGGGGCGCCGGCAGGACGAGGATCCTACCCAGCTGATGCGGGAACAAGTCGAATTTGCCTTAAAAGAGATGGTAAGACAGCCCAAAAAGATGATCGTCTTCGATATGGACAATATCCTTCTCCAGGGCAGCTTTATACGGACGGCAGCCGACAAGTTCGGATTCAAAAGGGAGCTGGACGACATAATATCCCAGGACAAGAGCAATTATATAAAGACCCAAAAAATAGCCCGTCTGCTGGAGGGGAGGACCTTTGCCGAGCTGATCAATGTTGTGGAATCCATTCCCCTGATCGGGGATGCGGTGCAGGTGATCCGGGAATTGCAGGTAAGGGGGTATGTTTGCGGGATCATCAGCGACAGCTATCATGCCATTGCCAATCACGTCAAAAACCTCTTAGGGCTTGATTTTACCCTGGGAAATGAGCTGGAATTCCAAAAAAGCGTCGCCACCGGAGAAGTGAAAATACCATCCCAGCTCTTAAAAGACAAGTTCAGCCAATGCGACCATGATCACTGCAAGAGCAATATGTTCCAGTATATCCTCCACCGGTTTGGCATCAGCCTGGCTGACTCTGTGGCGGTGGGGGACGGAGAGAACGACGTCTGCATGGTCAAAATGGCGGGAACGGGTATTTCCTTCAATTCCACCACCCCGGTCGTGGATAACGTGGCTGATTATGTATTTAAGGATCAATCCTTAAAACCTGTCCTCGAGGTAGTTAGATAGCTTCTGACACCTCACCTGTCATTTTTTCACTTCTTACGGCATGGCACAATGATTGACATCATGCACGGGTAGGAATAATACTAACCTTAAAAGCAAACAATTATATGGGAAAGATTATAGGAATTGACCTTGGTACGACGAATAGCTGTGTAGCCGTATTGGAAGGTAATGAGCCCGTAGTGATCGCCAATGATGAAGGCCGGCGTACGACCCCGTCGGTGGTCGCCTTCCTCAAGAATGGAGAAAGAAAAGTGGGCGATCCTGCCAAGCGGCAGGCTATCACCAACCCGGTGAACACTATTATGTCTGTAAAGCGTTTCATGGGCAGACGCTATGATGAAGTGACCAATGAAATTACCCACTGGAGCTACAAAGTGGTCCGTGGAGATAACAATACCGTACGTATCGACATCGACGGCCGCCTGTATACCCCGCAGGAGATCTCTGCCATGATCCTTCAGAAGATGAAGAAGACGGCTGAAGATTACCTGGGACAGGAAGTGACGGAAGCCGTTATCACGGTGCCGGCGTACTTTAACGATGCCCAGCGCCAGGCTACGAAAGAAGCCGGTGAGATTGCCGGATTGACTGTCCGCCGTATCGTGAACGAGCCGACGGCTGCCGCTTTGGCCTATGGGTTGGACAAGGCCGGTAAAGATGAAAAAATAGCGGTTTTTGACCTGGGCGGCGGTACTTTCGATATTTCCATCCTCGAGCTGGGTGACGGAGTATTTGAAGTAAAATCCACCAATGGCGATACGCACCTGGGTGGGGATGACTTTGACAAAGTGATCATGGACTGGCTGGCTGATGAATTCAAAAAGGACGAAAATGTGGACCTGCGTAAGGATCCCATGGCTCTTCAGCGTCTCAAGGAGGCTGCTGAAAAGGCCAAGATCGAGTTGTCCTCTTCCAGCGAGACGGAGATCAACCTGCCATATATTACGGCGGTGGATGGCGTTCCCAAACACCTGGTAAAGAAGCTGACCCGCTCGAAATTCGAGCAATTATCCGATAGCCTGTTTGAAAGGTGTCTGAAACCATGTGAGCAGGCCCTGAAAGATGCCGGTCTCTCTGCCTCTCAGGTGGATGAAGTGATTTTGGTCGGTGGTTCTACCCGTATCCCCAAAGTGCAGGAGATCGTGGAGAAATTCTTTGGCAGGAAGCCGAACAAAGGGGTGAATCCCGATGAGGTGGTTGCCGTCGGAGCAGCTATACAAGGTGCTGTATTGACAGGCGAAGTAAAGGATGTGCTTTTGCTGGACGTAACGCCACTGAGCCTGGGTATCGAGACAATGGGTGGTGTTATGACCCGTCTGATCGACAGCAATACGACCATCCCAACGAAGAAGTCGGAAGTATTCTCAACGGCCAGCGATAACCAGCCGGGTGTGCAGATCCATGTATTACAGGGCGAGCGTCCCATGGCCAACCAGAACAAGAGCCTGGGTACTTTCAACCTGGATGGTATTCCGCCTGCCCCCCGTGGCGTTCCTCAGATCGAAGTGATCTTCGACATCGATGCCAACGGCATCCTCCATGTGACAGCGAAGGACAAGGGCACCGGCAAGGAACAGAAGATCCGTATCGAAGCCGGTAGCGGTCTCAGCAAAGAAGAAGTGGAAAAGATGAAGGCTGAAGCAAAAGCCAACGAGTCCAGCGACAAGGCGGCCCGTGAAAAGATCGACAAGGTAAACCAGGCCGACAGCCTCATATTCCAGACAGAGAAGCAGCTGAAAGAATATGGCGACAAGATCCCTGGTGATAAAAAGGCTCCCATCGAAGCAGCTTTGAACAAGCTGAAGGATGCGCATAAATCGCAGGATGTGGCAGCCATCGATACAGCGGTAGCTGAGATGAATGCAGCCTGGACAGCGGCTTCTGAAGAGATGTACAAGGCGACTCAGCAGGCAGGCGGACAGCCTGGCGCCGATCAGGGTGGCGCAGGCGCAGGTCATACGGCCGGCGCTGGTGGCGAGAATGTGACGGACGCTGAGTTTGAAGAAGTGAAATAAGTGAATGGCTTATACGATGAAGGGAGTGAGCGCTGCTCACTCCCTTTTTTTATGCTTTAGTTTATAGACGACAATATGATGATGTACGATAGAGTAGATCAATACATACTCATTGGCGATCAGTGTTTTCCGAAATTTTGAATATTTCGAGCTTTTAAACCCTATTTCAGGTTGATCCTGAAGTATCCGCATCTTTTTGATAATAGCCTTATGGAAGCGGGCTAAGGATTCCTGGGAACGATGATCCTGCAGATATAAAACAGTATTCCAAAAGTCCATTTGGGCCCCGGTAGTCCAGACTACTTCTTTTTTTTTGAATCCAGCTGGCTCATCAATTCGCTAAAACTGATGTATTCGCCCCTTTCGTACTGTTCTTCTGCCTCTCTGACCTGGTTTTGCTCTTGTTCGGAGAGCTCATCCCACCAATCGTAGGACAAATCCCGGTCCTGCAATATGGATCTTATATCTTCCAGCTGAGACTCATTGTCGCAAAGATCAATCAATTGATGTAGTTTCTGTTTAATAAGATAGCTCATAAAATAAGGTGTTAAGGATAAAATTAAAATTTGTTGGTTGGTTGAAAAAATCATTTTTGTGTTGATTAAACCAGTTTAATTTTTGTAAAAATCATTTGGATCATTCCCTTACAAACCTTATATTTTTTTTCGCCTTATTACCTGCGACGTCGATTGCCGTGATCGTCAGTTGATGCATCCCCGCCGGACAGGTATCATCAAATGTATACGTATAGATATTTCCTTTTTGCGCAAAGGGCACCCAATGGCCATCCACTTCGCCACGCAGCCGGGCAATGGGACCCAGGTCATCCTTGCATTGTATGCTGATGCCGGCGGCCTCCCGGCTGAAATGCTGTCCTTCCTCCCATTGATAAGGATGGATATCCGGGGCGACGGTGTCGATGATCAGATGGAGAATGCCCAGCCGGCCGAAATAGCCGGCAAGCCAGTCGCCCTGCCAGCTGCCTTTTATAATGTACTGGCTATCGCCGCTGATAAGCTGCATGACTGTTCTGGCCCGCAGGGGATCGTTTGAGGAGAGCGTGGACCTCACCTTTACCAGAAACCTGTCATGTACGGGTGCGCTGGGATCATGCAAAAAGATGAGCGCCGAAACGCTGCGTGCATCCGT
>Ga0207667_10010577_pt1 | contig 10777 bp, 14 predicted proteins | sample KBSCornC52_FD_184301 | JGI IMG/M metagenome (GOLD analysis project Ga0207667, IMG submission 184301) | Corn rhizosphere microbial communities from Kellogg Biological Station, Michigan, USA - KBS Corn C5-2 (SPAdes) (version 2) | ecosystem: Host-associated > Plants > Roots > Rhizosphere > Soil ...
GCGCGCCGGCGAGGCGTCGGACTTCCAAAGGCCTACTCGACCTTGATGTTGGCGTTCTTGATGATCGAGCCGTAACGGGCCTGCTCGCTGCGCAGGAAGCTCGCCATTTCATCGGGCGTGTTCGATGCGGGATCCATGCCGAGCGAGAGGTAGCGCTCCTTGAGATCGGGCGCCTGCATGGCTTTTGCGATCTCGGCAGAGAGCTTCGCCGTCACCTCTTTCGGCGTTCCGGGCGGGGCGGCATAGCCGATCCACGCGCCGATGTCGTAGCCCGGGATGCTCGCCGCCTCGGCGAGCGTCGGCACGTCGGGCAGCGCCGCGGTGCGCTTGCCGCTCGTGACCCCGAGCACCTTGAGGCGTCCGGCCTTGATGTGGCCCGCGAGCGACGCGACGGTCTCCAGCGTGTAGTCGATCTGGCCGCCCATGAGGTCGCTCAGCGCTGGCGCGCTTCCTTTGTAGGGGACATGGCGCGCCTTGAGGCCGGCCATCGAATTGAAGAGCTCCGAGACCAGGTGCGCGGTGGCGCCGGTGCCCGAGGACGAGAACGTGTACTTGTCCGGATTCGCGCGCACCAGCGCGACGAACTCGGCCGCGTTCTTGGCGGGGAACGATGGGTGCGTCACCAGCGCGAACGGTGCCATCGCGATGAGGCTGACGGGCTGCAGATCCTTCAGCGGGTCGTAGGGGACCTTCTGCAGGCTCGGCATGATCGAGATCGGCCCGCTGGAGGCGGCAAGCAGCGTGTAGCCGTCGGGAGAGGCTTTTGCAACCGCGTCGGTGCCGATCGAGCCACCCGCGCCCGGGCGGTTGTCGGCGATGAAGGGCTGACCGAGCTGCTGCTGCAGCTTCTCCGCGACCACGCGCGCGGCGATGTCGGTCGCCTGTCCCGGCGGCCAAGGCACCACGATCCTGACCGGCCGGTTCGGGTAGGCCTGCGCCAGCGCGGCCCCGCAGACGAGAAAGGAAATCAAGAATGCGGTGAAACGATTCATTCCAGGTGCTCCCGTCACTCGACTCTGATGTTCGCGTTCCGGATGATTTCGCCGTAGCGATCCTGCTCCCGGCGCATGTACGCGGCCATTTCCTCGGGCGTGCTCGAGACCGCGTCGAGGCCGATGCTGATCATGCGTTCCTTGAGCTCGTCGCTTGCCAGCGCCTTGCGGATCTCCCCCGAAAGGCGCCCGACGAACTCGCGCGGCGTTCCAGCCGGCGCGGCATATCCGATCCACCCCGCGATGTCGTACTGCGGCAGCCCGGCGCTCTCGGCGAGCGGCGGCACCTCCGGCAGCGCGGCCGAGCGCCGCGCGGTGGAAACGCCGAAGGTCTTGACGCGGCCGGACTTGATGTGGGGCGCGGTGGCCGCCACCGTTTCGATGGCGTAGCTGATCTGGCCGTTCATGACGTCGGTGAGCGCGGGTGCGCTCCCCTTGTAGGGAACATGGCGGGCCTCGATCTGCGCCATCGTGTTGAAAAGCTCGGTCACCAGATGCGCCGTGGCGCCGGTGCCGGAAGTCGCAAAGGTGTATTTGCCCGGGTTCGCCTTGAGGAGCGCGACGAACTCCTTCGCGTTGGCCGCCGGGAAGGACGGCTGCGTGACGAGGGCGTAGGCCGTCAGGGTGACCAGGCTCACCGGCGCGAAGTCCTTGAGCGGGTCGTAGGGGATCTTTTGCAGGTTCGGCATGATCGAGAGCGGCCCGCTCGAAGCGGCGAGGAGCGTGTAGCCATCGGCGGTGCTCTTCGCGACGATGTCCGAGCCGATCGCCCCGCCGGCGCCGGGCTTGTTCTCGATCACGAAAGGCTGGTTGAGCGATTCCTGGAGCTTCTGCGCCACCACGCGCGCGGCGATGTCGGTCGCCTGCCCCGGCGGCCACGGCACCACCACCCTCACCGGGCGATTCGGATACGCCTGCGCCAATGCCGCACCAGCGGCAAAAAGGGAAATCAGAAATACGCTGAAACGGGCGGCGAGCGCGGCGAAGATTCGCATCGGTCCTCCTCCTCAGAAGGAATCGCCATTCTAGAACGTGCCGGGGTAGAGGCCGCCATCCATCAGCAGGTTTTGCCCGGTGATGAAGCCCGCCTGGGCGCTGCACAAGAAGGCGCAGGCGTCGCCGAACTCGTCGATGGTGCCGAAGCGCCCCGCCGGGTTTGCCTCGGTGCGCAGGCGCCGCAGCTCTTCCGCCGTCTTCCCGGTCTTCTTCGCATTGAACTCGAGGTTTCCGCGCAGCCGGTCGGTCTCGAACGGCCCGGGCAGGAGGTTGTTGATCGTGACGTTATGGCGCACCGTGGTGCGCGACAGTCCGGCGATGAAGCCGGTGAGCCCGGTGCGCGCGCCGTTCGACAGGCCGAGCTCCGGGATGGGCGCCTTCACCGCACCCGAGGTGATGTTGACCACGCGGCCGAACTTCCTCCCGATCATCCCGTCGACCACGGCGCGGATCAGGAGGATCGGCGTGATCATGTTCGCGTCGACCGCCTTGACCCACGCGTCGCGGTCCCAGTCGCGAAAATCGCCCGGCGGCGGGCCGCCGGCGTTGTTCACCAGGATGTCGGGCGCCGGCGCCGCCTTGAGCGCGGCCTCGCGCCCTTGCGCGGTGGTGATATCGCCCGCCACCGCGGTGACTTTCACACCAAATTTCTTTCTCAATTCGTCCGCAGTGGCTTCCAGCGCGTCGCTACCGCGTGCCGTGATGACGAGGTTCACGCCCTCGCGCGCGAGCGACACCGCACAGCCCTTGCCGAGTCCCTTCGACGCCGCGCACACCAGCGCGGTCCTGCCGCGAATTCCGAGATCCATGCTCTAGCTCCTTTTGAGTGACACGAGCAGCACGCCGAAGATGACCAGCGCCGCGCCCGCCGCCTGGCGCGCACCGAAGGGCTCGTCGAGCCCGGCCGCGCTCATTACCGCGACGCTCACCGGGCTGATGGCGCCGATGAGCGCGAATTCCGTGGCGCCGATCCGCCGCAGCGCCTCGGCCTGCAGAAACACAGGCACCACCGTGCTCAGCGTCCCGAGGATCGCGGCGTACAGCCATACCGCGGCGGGCAGCTCGAGCGACGCGGGGCCGTCGAACACGAAGAACTGCGCTACAGCGGGTACCGTCGCCACCGCCATGCTGTAGGCGGTGAAGCGCATCGAGCCGACGCGCTTCACGAGCTGGCTGCCGGCGACGAGATAGGCGGCATAGCACAGGGCCGAAGCGAAGACGAGCAGCACGCCGAGGAGGAAGAGCCTGCCTTCGCGCGTCGCTCCGACCTGGTTCGAGACGACGAGCGCGATTCCCGCGTACGTCAGCAAGAGCGCGACGAGCTGCGTCGCGGTCGGCCGCTTGCGCAGGAAGGCGAACGACAGCACGAGCACGAGGGTCGGGTAGAGAAAGAGGATCAGCCGCCCGATGCCCGCGCCGACGTATTGCAGGCCGATGAAGTCGAGGAAGCTCGCCAGGTAGTAGCCGAGGAAGCCGAGCCCCGCCACGCCGATCCAGTCGCGGCGCGTGAGCCGCGGCTCCTCCCGCCGCAGCCACCAGCCGATGACGAGGAAGAACGGCAGCGAGATCATCATCCGCAGGAAGAGCAGCGTGGTCGGCGTCACCGGATGGGCCGCATAGGAGAGCTTGATGAGGATCGGCCGCAGCGAGAACGTGAGCACGCCGAGGACGGCGAAGGCAATGCCCCAGCCGCGGTAGGCCGCGGCGCTCAGAACGCTCTTCTCAACGTTTTTTCCCGCCGAGGATCGACCCCAGCACGCCGCGCAGCACCTGACGCCCGAGCTCCGAGCCGATGCTGCGGGCGGCGCTTTTCGTCACCGCCTCGATGATTCCCTGCGACTGGCGCCCGCCGCGCGGCCCGGTCCGGCCGAACAGGATGTCGTGCACCGGGTCGTGGACCGGGTTTGCGCTTTCCTCGGGCTGCGCAGGCTTCGCCTCGGTGCGGCCCTTCAGCTTCTCGTAGGCCGATTCGCGATCCACCGCCTTCTCGTAGTGGCCGAAAACGTCCGAGGACTGGATGAGCTTCGCGCGCTCGTCGTCGCCGATCGGGCCGATCTGGCTTCCGGGCGGCACGATGAAGGCGCGCTCGACCACGCAGGGGCTGCCTTTCTCGTCGAGCAGCGACACGAGCGCCTCACCGACGCCGAGCTCGGTAATCACCTTCTCCGCCTTGAGCTTGGGATTCGGGCGCAGCGTCTCGGCCGCGGTCTTCACCGCCTTCTGGTCGCGCGGAGTAAAGGCGCGCAGCGCGTGCTGCACGCGGTTGCCGAGCTGGCCGAGCACGCTTTCCGGCACGTCGAGCGGATTCTGGGTGACGAAATAGACGCCCACGCCCTTGGAGCGGATGAGCCGCACCACCTGCTGCACCTTCTCGAGCAGAGCCTTCGGCGCCTCGGTGAAGAGGAGGTGCGCCTCGTCGAAGAAGAATACGAGCTTGGGCTTGTCCGGATCGCCCACCTCCGGCAGGTGCTCGAACAGCTCCGCGAGCAGCCACAGGAGGAAGGTCGAATAGAGCTTGGGCGAGTTCATCAGCTCGCCGGCGGCGAGGATGTTTACGACCCCCTTGCCGTCGCGCGTCTGCATGAGATCGCCGATGTCGAGCATCGGCTCGCCCAGGAACTTCGCCCCGCCCTGGCTCTCCAGCGCCAGCAGGCCGCGCTGGATCGCGCCGACCGACGCCGTGGAGACGTTTCCGTAGGCGGTCTTGAACTGCGCCGCGTTGTCGCCGACGTGCTGTAGCATCGCACGCAGGTCCTTGAGGTCGAGGAGGAGGAGTCCCTGGTCGTCGGCAATCTTGAACACCAGGGAGAGCACGCCTTCCTGCGTCTCGTTCAGGTCCAGCATGCGGCCAAGGAGAAGCGGCCCCAGGTCGGACACTGTCGCGCGCACCGGGTGCCCGGCCTTGCCGAATACGTCCCAGAACACCACCGGGCAGCCTTCCGCCGCCACCGAGACCTTGAGCGCCTTGAGGCGCTCGGCCACCTTCGGATTCGCGCCGCCGGGCTTGGCGATGCCGGAGAGGTCGCCCTTCACGTCGGCCATGAACACCGGCACGCCGATCGCGGAGAAGCGCTGCGCCAGCGCCTGCAGCGTGACGGTCTTGCCCGTGCCCGTGGCGCCGGTGATGAGGCCGTGGCGGTTCGCGAGACCCGGCAGGAGCGCCAGCTCCATCTTGTCGTTCTTGGCGATGAGCAAGGGCGGCGGCATGGCGCCAAATGTTACCTTTAGAATTGGCGCCATGGCGGGTCACAGCAAATGGGCGAACATCAAGCACCGCAAGGCGGCCGCGGACGCGAAGAAGGGCAAGGTGTTCACCCGGCTCATCAAGGAGATCACCGTCGCCGCGAAGCTCGGCGGAGGCGATCCCAACAGCAATCCGCGCCTTCGCCTCGCGCTGGACAAGGCCCGCGAGGCGAACATGACCAAGGACAGCGTGCAGAACGCGATCAAGCGCGGCAGCGGCGCGCTCGAGGGCGTCACCTACGAGGAGGCGCGCTACGAAGGCTACGGCCCGGGGGGCGCCGCGGTGATGGTCCACTGCCTGACCGACAACCGCACGCGCACGGTGGCCGAGGTGCGCCATGCCTTCACCAAGAACGGCGGCAATATGGGCTCCGACGGTTCGGTCGCCTACCTCTTCAAGCATTGCGGGCAGTTCGTGTTCGCCCCGGGCACCAGCGAGGACCGGGTCATGGACGTCGGCCTCGAAGCTGGCGCCGAGGACGTGGTGAAGAACGACGACGGCTCGATCGAGCTCATTTGCACGCCGCACGATTTTGCCGGCGTGAAGGCCGCGCTGGAGAAAGCGGGCCTCAAGGCCGAGCTCGCCGAGATCACCATGAAGCCGGGCGCAGAGGCGATGCTCGCCAGCAACGAGGCCGGGCGCATGCGCCAGCTCATCGACGCGCTGGAGAATCTGGACGACGTGCAGGACGTCTACACCACCGCGGTGATTACCTGAGAATCCTCGGGATCGATCCGGGACTGAGACTCACCGGCTTCGGCGTGATCGAGAGCGCCGGGCGCAAGCTCCAGTACGTCACGAGCGGCTGCGTGAAATCCGGCGAGGGCGACCTCGCGCAGCGCCTGAAGGCGATCCTGGAAGGGCTGAACGAGATCATCGCCGCGCACGGCCCGCTCGAGGTCGCGGTCGAGAAGGTGTTCGTCAACGTCAATCCCCAGTCGACCCTCGCGCTCGGCCAGGCGCGCGGCACGGCGATCTGCGCGGCGGTGCTGGCCGGCCTCCCGGTCGCCGAGTACACCGCGCTGCAGGTGAAGCAATCGGTCGTGGGCAACGGCCACGCCCGCAAGGAGCAGGTGCAGCACATGGTCCGGCGCCTGCTCGCGCTCCCGGGCGAACCGTCGCCCGATGCCGCCGACGCGCTCGCCTGCGCCATCTGCCACGCGCATGGCGCGAAGCTTGGTTCTCTTTCCACCAGGGGTTTTCGTCTGAAAAAAGGCAGGCTCGTGTGATCGGTCGCTTGAGCGGCAGGCTCGCGGCCAAGAACCCGCCGCAGGTGCTGGTCGATGTAGCCGGCGTGGGCTACGAGGTCGACGTGCCGATGAGCACGTTCTACAGCCTGCCCGCCACCGGCGACCCGGTGACGCTCCACACGCATCTCGTCGTGCGCGAGGACGCGCACACGCTGTACGGGTTCGCAACGCTCGAGGAGCGCGCCGCGTTCCGCCAGCTCATCCGCATCTCGGGCATCGGCGCGCGCACCGCGCTCTCGGTGCTGTCCGGGCTTTCGGTCGCCGATCTCGCGCAGTCGATCGCGCTCCAGGATTCCGGCCGCCTGACGCGCATTCCGGGCATCGGCAAGAAAACCGCCGAGCGGCTGCTCCTCGAATTGAGGGGCAAGCTGGCGGACGTCACCGCGCCGGCGCAGGAGCGGCCGAGCGACGTGCTCAACGCGCTCCTCGCGCTCGGATATTCGGACAAAGAAGCCCAGGCCGCCATCCGGGGCATCCAGCCCGGAATGCCGGTCGCCGAGGGCATTCGGGCCGCGCTCAAGGCGCTGGCAAAGTAAGCACGGCAGCTTTTTGTCAGATGGGGGAAAACACCGGAAATGGAGACCTCGATGACCAGGAAGGGATGGATTGCTGCAATGTTCTTTGGCGCGGCCGCGACGCTGAGCTGCGGCGGCGCGCTCGCCCAGGCCCAGAAGAAGGGCGACCTCGGCTGGTATGTCAGCGGTTCGATCGGGAAGAACGACGATCTCGACGACGAGCTCGCCTTGAAGATTTCCGGCGGCTACAAGTTCCACCCCAACATCGCTGTCGAGTTCGGCTACACCAGCCTTGGCGAGGCCAACCCTGGATTCGGCGTGCACGCGGAGGCGAGCGCGTGGGAGCTCGTCGGCCTCTTCAGCTATCCGCTCCAGAACCAGTTCTCGATCTACGGCTTGCTCGGCCTTGCAAAAATCGAAACCAAAGTCTCGTCGCCGGCACCCTTCTTCGGGTTCCCGAGCGGCAGCCGCACGGATACCAGCACCGAGCTCACGATCGGTTTTGGCGGCCAATACGACTTCTCGCCGAAGGTGGGCGTACGCGCCCAGTGGCAGCGCTATGACACGAGCAGCGAAATCGACGTGATCAGCCTCGGCGTCGTCTACCGGTTCTAATCGATACCCAGATGTTTGAAAGGAGTCACCTATGTTGATCAAGGGATGGATTCGGGCGTTGCTCGCGTGCGCCGCGATGGTGATGTCCGCCGGTGCTCTCGCGCAGAAGCAAAGCGACGCCGGCTGGTACGCCGGCGCCTCGCTCGGGCGCGCCGACCTCGGGCCGGACACCGACACCGCGCTGAAGATCTTCGGCGGCTACCAGATCAATCGCAGCTTCGCCGCGGAGTTCGGGTATTCGGATTTCGGCGACGTCACGGTGGGAAACAACAGCGTCAACGCGAGCGCGTGGGAATTGATCGGCCTGGGCAAGTTTCCGCTCGGCAACCAGTTCTATGTCTTCGGGCTCGCCGGCCTCGCCAAGATCAAGACCGAATCCACGGTCTCCGGACTGCGCGTTTCCGACGACAGCACCGAGCTCACTTTCGGTTTCGGCTTGCAATACGACTTCTCGCCGAAGGTCGGCGCGCGCCTACAGTGGCAGCGCTACGATACGAGCAGCGAAATCGACGTGGTCAGCGTCGGCGTTCACTACAGGTTCTGATCGGCTTGAAAATTGCTGAACGCCGTCGACAGCTTTTTCCGTCACAGGTTCCCGACAGTTTTGAAACAGCGGCTGTGGCTGCAGCACAACGATCCCGATTAGCGGAAGAGTTTTTCGCTCGGATATCGAACGAAGTTAGGTTTGCAGAAAGGGCGGGAGGGTACCCTTTGGGGGCAATATCGCAAATCACCGAAGGAACTCCCATGCATACTCAAACGAAGGTTCTCGCCACTGCGCTACTCGCGGGTTTCGCCGCGCTTCCGACCCTCGCAATGGCGCAAGCCAAGGGCGGCAACGCCGACCTGGGCTTCTACGCCGGCGCTTCCGTCGGCCAATCGAAAGTCGACTGTGGCGGTCTGTCGAACTGCGATGACAAGGACACCGCGTATCGGATCTTTGGCGGCTACAAGTTTCACCCCAATATCGGCGTCGAAGGCGGCTATGCGCCGCTCGGCAATGCCGAGGGCAGCGGGCTCAAGCTCGAGTCCAACGCGTGGGATATCGTCGGCGTCGGCAGCTGGCCGCTTGGCAATAGCTTCTCGATCCTCGGCAAGCTTGGCTTCTATAACGCCGAAGTAAAGGCGAGCGGGCTCGTTTCGGGCAAGAAGACCACCACCGACCTGACCTACGGAATCGGCGGGCAGTACGACTTCAATCGCAACCTTGGGCTCCGGCTCGAGTGGAACCGCTATAGCAAAGTCAAGGCGCCCGACCTAGCGGGTGTGAGCGGCGGCGATACCGACCTCGACGTGTTGAGCGTCGGCGCGCTCTGGCGGTTCTAGTCGAAGAATAAGCAAGAAGGCGCTTAATGAAGGGGCGGCTTGAAGCCGCCCCTTTTTTGCGCGCATTTTTTCCGCTCATTCCAATCGGGTGCGCGCGAGAGCGCGGAAATTCGTCACGCGAGCGTCATCGCCTCGGGGAAATTTATCGTTGAGTCCAATTGCCCAGTTCTGGGCATTCTAAGTCGTGGTTTCTACGCAACAATCGGTCCTTTTTTCCTAGTCTCGTCCGCGTCACAGGCGTATCTTTCGGGCGCCTTACAACAACTGACAAAGGAGTCCCAGCATGTCGCTCAAGAAGACAACAATTGCGGCGTTGTTGGCCGCGTCCGGCCTTGTCGTTTCTTCGGCCAGCATGGCCCAGGGCAAACCCGCAGACACCGGCTTCTATATCGGCGCGACCCTCGGACAGTCCGACATCGATTTCGACTGCAGTCCTCTCAGCTGCGATACGAAGGACACCGCGTTCCGGATTCTCGGCGGCTATCAGATCAACCGGAACTTTGCCGCCGAGATCGGTTACCACGATTTCGGCAAGGTCACAATCAACGGCGTCGGCGACGTCAAGGCGAACGCAATCGAGCTCGTCGGCCTTGGCATGTATCCGATCAACCCGCAGTTCTCCGTCTACGGCAAGCTCGGCTTCTATCGCGGCGAAGCCAAGGGGTTCGGCGACAAGGAAACGAACACCGACTTCACCTACGGCGTCGGCGTTCAGTACAACTTCAACCCCAAGCTCGGCGTCCGTGGCGAGTGGCAGCAGTATAAAGGGGTCGGCGGCGACGATGTGGATGCCGACGTCAACGTCCTGTCGGTCGGCGTCGTCTGGAAGTTCTAATCACGAGATCGATCGAAGTTCAAATAACAATAATGACCACCGAAAGGGCGGCCGCGAGGCCGCCTTTTCTTTTTTGGTGGTGTGAGGCGCAATAACTCAACAACGTTAGGGAGGATTCATGTCCATCAAGAAAAGCTCCTTCGGCGTGCTGCTGGCCACCGCGGGAATGGCAATGTCTTCGGCCAGCATGGCGCAATCGAGGCCGGCCGACGCCGGCTGGTACGTTGGCCTGTCGGTGGGGCAGTCACAAGCGGCGGATACCTGCGAGGGGATCCCCGGCTGCGATGACAAGGACACGGCGTTCAAGATCTTCGGCGGCTACCAGGTCAACCGCAACTTTGCCATCGAGGGCGGGTACACGGACCTCGGCAAGGTGACCATCAATGTGAGCGGGCCCGGAGGCAACCTCAATGCCAACATCAAGGCCAACGCGTGGGAAGTCGTCGGTGTCGGCATGCTGCCGCTCGCGGACAGGTTCTCGCTCTTCGGCAAGATCGGGCTCTACCGAGGCGAGGTGGAAGGCACCGGGTCCGGGGTCGTGCTCGGCACGCCGATCAGCTTGAGCGGGAAAGACACGAACACCGACCTCACTTTCGGCGTCGGGTTGAAGTTCGACATCACCAACAACTTCGCCCTGCGGGGTGAATGGCAGCGCTACAGCAGCATGGGCGGGTCCGACGTCGGCGAGTCGGACGTCGATGTGCTGAGCGTCGGCGTGGCGTTCAAGTTTTAGGCGGGTCTGCGCCAGTTCGGGAAGGGCGGCCGCGAGGCCGCCCTTCCTTTTTTTCGTGCGCTATTTCCTCGGTTTCCTTTGCCCGGACCAGTATTGTTGGGCCGCCTTAGTTGACGCTCGTACAAAACAACAAGAAAAAGGGGGTTTTCGTGTCCACCAGGAAAATCTTGTTCGGCGCCCTGCTGGCCGCCGCGACAATGGCGATGTCGTCGGCCAGCATGGCGCAGTTCGACAGCATCTACTTCGGTGGCGGGTTCACCAGGTTCAAGGC
>Ga0207667_10010580_pt1 | contig 10776 bp, 8 predicted proteins | sample KBSCornC52_FD_184301 | JGI IMG/M metagenome (GOLD analysis project Ga0207667, IMG submission 184301) | Corn rhizosphere microbial communities from Kellogg Biological Station, Michigan, USA - KBS Corn C5-2 (SPAdes) (version 2) | ecosystem: Host-associated > Plants > Roots > Rhizosphere > Soil ...
GCTCGACCGCTCCGACGATCCGCTCAACCCCACCCACGGCTGGCGGGTCAGCGCGCGCGCCGAGCCGACCCTGCTCTCGGGCCAGGGGACCGTGCCCTATCTGAAGCTCCAGGCCGGCGGTTCGGTCTATGTCCCGTTCGGCGAGAAGGCCGCGACCGTGCTGGCCGCGCGCCTGCACCTGGGTTCGATCCTCAACGGCACGGTGGCCGAGATTCCGGCCCCGCAGCGCTTCTATGCGGGCGGCGGCGGCTCGGTGCGCGGCTTCGCCTACCAGGCGGTGGGGCCGAGGCTCTCCGACAACAGCACCCCGCAGGGCGGCCTTTCGGTGGCCGAGGGCTCGGTCGAGCTGCGCCACGACCTGACCCGCGACTGGGGCGTGGTGGCCTTCGTCGACGCCGGCGCGATCGGCAGCACGGGGTTTCCCAACCTCAAGGATGTCGGCGTCGGCGCGGGCGTCGGCGTCCGCTACAACCTGGGCTTCGGCCCGATCCGCGTGGACGTCGCCACCCCGATCAGCGCGCGGCGTGGCGGCTCGCCCGTGCAGATCTATGTCAGCATCGGTCAGGCGTTTTGAGCGAGCCTCCGCACCATACGCCGGGCGAGATCGTCCACGACGCGGCCGAGGCCGCCGCGGAGGTCGTGCACGAGGTCGCCGTCGCCGCCCGGCGCTCCTGGCGGCAGATCGCTCTCGTCGTGGCCCTGATCACGCTCATGGTGCTGGGCGGCCTGGTCGCGGCCATGCGCTACGGGGTGCTGCTGCCGCAGGCGCGGCTGCTGATCGCCGCGGCCACGGACGGGCTGAAGGTCGGCCGCTTCGGGCGGCTGCACATCGAGGGTCTCTCCGGCGACATCTGGAGCGATCTCAGCATCGATCGCCTGACCCTGCGCGACGAGCGGGGCGTCTGGCTGGAGGCGGACAAGGTGCGGCTGAAATGGCGCTATCTCGAGCTCCTGCGCCGCAACTTCCAGGCCGACGACATCGAGGTCGGCGAACTGAAGCTGATCCGGCGGCCGAGCCTGGCCGCGGGCGGCGAGGCCGGCGGCCTGCCGCTCTCCTTCCACATCGACCATGGCGCCGGCCGGCTGGAGCTGGAGCCCGGCTTCAGCGAGGCGCGCGGCCTGTTCGACCTCGACTTCAACCTGCATGCGGAGCGCAACGGCGGCCTGAAGGGCCACGTCCGCGCGGCCAGCGTGCTGCGCCCGGGCGATCACCTGAACGCCGACTACGACATTGCCCAGAACCGCCCGCTGCTGCTGCAGGTGGACGCCGTGGAGGCGCGTGGCGGGGCCCTGGCCGGCGCGCTCGGCCTGCCGTCCAACCAGCCGTTCTCGCTGAAGGTCGCGGCGGACGGGCGTATGGCGCAAGGCCGGTTCACCGCCCTGGCGCTGTCCGGAAACCTGAAGCCCCTGCAGGCCCAGGGGACCTGGAGCCGGAACGCCGGCCAGGCCAGCGGCTACGCCTCGCTCACCGCCTCGCGCCTGACCGCATCCTGGGCGCAGCGCTTCGGTCCCGAGGCGCGGTTCGAGATCACCGGCCGCAGGGCCGGCCCCAGCCTCTTCGCGCTCGACGCCCACGCCCAGGCGGAGAACCTCAGCGTCACCGCCGCCGGCCTCGGCAATCTCGGGACCCGCACGCTGGGGCCGCAGGGCGTCGCGGTCACCGCCTCGACGAACGCCCTGTCGCGCATCCTCGACGGTCCGACAGTCGGGCCTGCGCGGGTCGCGGGCGTGGTCAAGCCGGCCGGCGCCGGCTGGGCGTTCAACGGCGAGGCGAGCATCGCCAGGCTGGCGCTGGGCGCCTACGGCCTGGAGCGGGCCTCCGGTCCCCTCGTTCTGACCCAGGCCAAGGGCGAATATGGGCTGAGCCTCAAGCTGACGGGCGCCGGGGGCCGTGGGGCGGGCTTCGTGGCCGCCGCCCTAGGCTCCGCGCCCCGCGCCAGTCTCGACGGCGCCCGGCTGGCCGACGGACGCCTCGCGCTCCGCCAACTGGAGATCGCCGGCTCCGGCCTCAAGCTCTCCGCCAGCGGCGGGCGCGGCCTCTTGGGCGGGCTCACCTTCAAGGGCCAGGCGAGCCTCGGCAATCTCGCCGCCGCTCGGGCGGGTGCTTCCGGCGCGGCGACGGCCACCTGGTCTGCCGCCCAATCGCGCGCCGGTGAGCCCTGGGCGCTCGCCTTCGATGCCCACGCCGAGAAGTTCGCCACCGGCTATCCCGAACTCGACCGCCTGCTCGGCCCGCGCCCGCAACTGCGCGCCAAGGCCAATGTCGAGGGTCGCCGCGTGGCGGTTGGCGCCGCCAGCCTCGATGGCGCCGCCCTGCAGGCGTCCAGCGCCGGGGTCCTGGGGCGCGACGGGCGCCTGAGTTTCAAGCTCGACTGGACCGCGGCGGGCCCGTTCCACGCCGGCCCGGTGGAGATCGCCGGCAAGGCGAGGGGTTCCGGCGCCCTCACCGGCACGCTGGGCGCGCCCAAGGCCGACCTCCTGGCCCACGTGGACGCCATCGATGCGCCGCGCCTGCCGCTGAAGGACGCCAACCTGACCCTCACCTTCGAGCGACGTCCCGACGGCGCCGCGGGCGTGATCGCGGCGACCGCGGCGAGCGCCTTCGGCCCGGCCCGCGGCCGCGCGGCCTTCCGCTTCCCCGAGGGCGGCCTCGATCTCACCGACCTCTCGGTGGACGCCGGCGGGCTGAAGGCCGCGGGCTCGCTGGCGCTGCGCCGCAATGCGCCTTCGGCCGCCAACCTCGACCTGACGGTCACCCCCGGCGCCTTCCTCGACGCCGGCCGCATCGCCGGCCACGTACAGCTCGCCGACACCGCCGGAACCCACGCCGTGCTCAATCTGACGGCGGAGAACGCGCGCTGGCCGGGATCCGACATCACCGTCCATGCCGGACGGCTGAGCGCCGGCGGGCCCGCGTCACGGCTGCCCTACGCGCTCACCGCCGACGGCAATTCCCCGCAAGGCAAATGGAGCGCCAGCGGCCGGGGCCTGTTGGCCGAGGCCAAGCCCGGCTGGGCTGCGAGCTTCGACGGCTCGGGCCAGCTCGGCGGCCGCAATCTTCGCACCCTCGAGACGGCCTCCTTCCGCTTCGGCGGCCCGGAACGCGCGGCCAAGCTCAGGCTCGCCGCCTCCGACGGCGGGCGTATCGACCTCGACGGACGCATGACGGACCAGGCGACCGACATCCACGCCCAGGTGGCGGGCCTCGGCCTGCAGATGCTGGACGAGGACCTCACCGGCAAGTTCGACGCCACGCTCGCCCTGCAGGGCCGCGGGGCCCGTCTCGACGGGACCCTCGAGGCCAGGCTCGCCGGCGCCCGCGGCCGGGGCGCGCCGGCGGCCTCCGGCGTGGACGGCGCGGTGCAGGGCCGGCTCTCCGGCGCCACCCTGACCCTGGCGGCCACGGCGACCAACGCCCAGGGCTTGCGCGCCAACGGCGAGGTCACCCTGCCCACCGCGACCTCCGCGGCCCCGTTCCGCATCGCCATCGCCCGCCAACAGCCGATGCGCGGCCGCTTCTTCGCGCAGGGCCAGGTGCGCCCGCTCTGGGACCTGCTGGTCGGCGGCGAACGCAGCCTGTCGGGCGAAGTCCGCACCCAGGGCACGCTTTCCGGCACCCTGGCCGATCCGCGCGCCGCAGGCGAGGTCGCGGTGCAGAACGGCCGCTTCGACGACGGCGGGACGGGTCTGTCGCTGCGCCAGGTCTCGCTCGCCGCCGGCTTCGAGAACAGCTCGATCGATGTCACCCAGGCCTCGGGCGTCGACGGTCACGGCGGCGCGGTGAACGGGTCCGGCCGCATCAGCCTCGAGCGCCAGGGCGTGTCCAGCTTCCGGCTGAACCTCAAGGGGTTCCGGCTGATCGACAACGAGCAGGCGACCGCTTCGGCCACCGGCCAGGCGACCATCGACCGCGCGGCCAACGGCAAGGTGCGGCTCTCCGGCGCCCTGGCCATCGACCAGGCCAATGTCGCCGCCCGCCTGCCGACCCCGTCCGGCGTGGTGACCATGGACGTGGTCGAGAAGAACCGGCCGCCGGAAATGGCCGCCGCCCTGCCGCCGCCCAGCACCGGCGGCGAGGGCTGGGACCTCGACGTCAGCCTCAAGGCGCCCGGCCGCGTGTTGCTCAAGGGGCGCGGCCTCAATGTCGAACTGTCGCTGGACGCCCACGTCGGCGGCACCACCACCCATCCACAGCTCAGCGGCACGGCGCGGGTGGTGCGCGGCGACTACGATTTCGCCGGCAAGCGCTTCGAGTTCGATCCGCAGAGCGTGGTCTATCTGTCGACGCGGGCCCGCGACATCCGCCTCGACCTCCTGGCGACCCGCGACGACCCCACCTTGACCGCCGGGGTCCGCATCCGCGGCAATGCCGACAAGCCGGAGATCACGCTCACCTCGACGCCCTCCCTGCCCAACGACGAGGTGCTGAGCCAGGTGCTGTTCGGCCGCACGGCCTCGCAGCTCTCGCCGCTGGAGGCGGCCCAACTGGCCTCGGCGCTGTCGGCGCTGGCCGGCGGCGGCGGCTTCGACGTGATCGGCAACCTGCGCACCTTCGCGGGCCTCGACCGGCTGGCGCTGGGCGGCGGCAGCGCGGGAGAAGGCGTCTCAGTCGCCGGCGGCAAGTATCTGACGAACGACGTTTATCTGGAATTGGCCGGCGGTGGGCGCGAGGGCCCCTCGGCCCAGGTGGAATGGCGCCTGAAGCGCAGCCTCTCGGTGGTCTCCAAGGTCGGAACCCAGGCCGGCAGCTCGCTCGCCATCCGCTGGCGCAAGGACTACTGAACTCAAATCAAAGGCCGTCATCCCCGGGCTTGTCCCGGGGACCCAGAAGCACCGACCGGGCCGATGGGTCGCAAACGGCGCCGCTTGCGACACTCGCCGAGCGCCCGCGCGTCTGGGTGGCCGGGACAAGCCCGGCCATGACGGTAGATTTTTGAAAATTACGCCGCCTGCGTCCGCCCGCCGGCGTTGGCGTAGGCCTGGCTGCCGCGCGTGAACACCCGGTCCGTCGGCTCGATCGCGGCGATGGGGATGTCCTTGGCGCCCTCCAAGCGGGCGTAAAGCGGCGCGAAATCGGTCCCAACAGTCACATCCAGCAGGGTCTGCAGGGCCGGGATCACGAAATAGACCTGCTGGAAGTCGTCGATGCGGTAGGGCGTGCGCATCACCCGTTCCAGGTCGAAGCCCAAGCGGTTGGGGGAGGGGTCGTCGAGGGCGAAGACGCTCTCGGCGCGGCTGGAGACGATGCCGGCGCCATAGATCCGCAGGCCGTCGGCGCTCTCCATCAGCCCGAACTCCACCGTGTACCAGTAGAGCCTCGCCAGGTTGTGCAGGTGGCCGAAGCCCAGCGCCCGCAGGCCGCCCTTGCCATAGGCGGCCATATAGTCGGCGAAGGTCGGGTCGGTGAGCATCGGCACGTGGCCGAACACGTCGTGGAAGATGTCCGGTTCCTGAAGGTAATCAAGCTCTTCCGGCTTGCGGATGAACTGACCCGCGGGGAACCTGCGGTTGGCCAGGTGGTCGAAGAACACCTCGTCGGGCACCAGGCCGGGCACCGCCACGACGGTCCAGCCGGTCAGCCGCTTCAACTCCTCGTTGATCCGCGCGAAGTCGGGGATGCCCGCCCGATGCAGGTCGAGCGCGTCGAGCCCTCTCAGGAACGGATCGGCCGCGCGGCCCGGCAACAGCGCCGCCTGGCGCTCGTAGAGGGTGATCCAGACCTGATGCTCGGCCTCGCTATAGCGATCCCAGCCTTGGTCGATGGTCCAATCGGCCCGCACGCCCGGCGGCGGTCCATTGTTGGCTGGGTCAGCGCTCATGGCGACAGAATGGCCCCTCTTTCGAGGAAGTTCCGTTCGGATTGGTCGGCCAGACGCACGGTCGGCGGAGAAACTTTGCCGTTTAGTGGCTGATCCGCGGGCGAAGCATGTAGTGGCCCTCGCGGAACGATTCGAAGATCAGGCTGGCCTGCGGGTGCCCCACCGGCTCCCCGGTGTCGTCGGGGACCAGGTTCTGTTCGGAGACATAGGCCACGTAGGAGCTGTCGTCGTTCTCGGCGAGCAGGTGGTAGAACGGCTGGTCCTTGTGCGGCCGGATGTGCTCCGGGATCGAAAGCCAGTATTCCTCGGTGTTCGAGAACGACGGATCCACGTCGAAGATCACGCCGCGGAAGGGGTAGACGCGGTGCCGGACGATCTGGCCGATCGCAAATTTGGCGAGTCGCGGAGTCATGCGGTCGAATCTATCCCCCATCTCCTGACCGGGAGGTGAACGTAGCGAACGAAGTCTTTGGTTCAAGGCCGCGCTTCCGGCGGGCCCTTCGGCTTGCTACATCTGGGGGGAAATGAGGCGCGCCCAGTCGGCGGGCCTGCGGGGACGAAAGTTCGGTCCATGAGTGAGGCGCCGCGTGCGCCGGGCGCCTACGGGCGTGGCCGGGTGAGGTCGATGGAGGGCGCGCCGTGCTATGCGGCCCTCGACCTCGGCACCAACAATTGCCGATTGCTGATCGCCACGCCGGCCGGCGGCGGCTTCCGCGTGGTGGAGGCCTTTTCCCGCATCGTGCGGCTGGGCGAGGGGCTGAGCCAGAGCGGCCGGCTCTCGGACGCGGCCATGGAGCGCGCCATGGCGGCGCTTCGCATCAGCGCCGAAAAGGTCCGCCGCCGGCGGGTCGTGCGCCTGCGCGCCATCGCCACCCAGGCCTGCCGCATGGCCGAGAACGGCCCCGCCTTCATCGCCAGGGTCGCCGAGGAGACCGGCCTGCAGCTGCAGATCATCACTCCCCAGGAGGAGGCGCGGCTGTCGGTGGCCGGCTGCCTCAACCTGCTGGACCGCACGGCGGACGCGGCCCTGGTGGTCGATGTGGGCGGCGGCTCGACGGAGCTGTCCTGGGTCGAACTGAAGGGCGCGCCGGCCGACGCGGCCCCGCCGATGCGCGCCTGGCTCTCCATCCCGATGGGCGTGGTGACCCTGGCCGAGCGCTTCCCGGAGGGCGAAGAGGCCACCGAAGCCTGGTTCCGCGAGATGGTCGACACCGTGAAGGCCGAGATCGCCGCCTTCCGCCGCGCCGATCCCCTGCGCGAGGTGTTCGACACCGACCGCGCGCACCTGATCGGGACATCGGGGGCCATCACCAGCCTGGCCGGCATGCACCTCGATCTGCCGCGCTACGACCGCAACCGGGTGGACGGCATCTGGATGACGCGGGCCGAGTGCGACGGGGCCGCCGCGCGCCTGCTGGCGCTGAACGCCCGCCAGAGGGCCGAACAGCCCTGCATCGGTCCCGACCGCGCCGACCTGGTGCTGGCCGGCGCCGCCATCCTGCAGGCGGTGCAGGAGGTCTGGCCGTGCAGCCGCGTGCGGGTCGCCGACCGGGGCCTGCGCGAAGGCATCCTCATGTCGCTGATGGCCGACCGCGGCCGACGTCGCAAACGCCGCCGTCGCCGGCCCACGGCCGAGGTCGCCGCCTGATGGACGAGCCGCCCCGCAAGCGCATGGTCAAGCCGCCCACCGGCGGCACGGAGGCCGGCCGCGCCAAGCCCGCGCGCCTGAAGACCGCCAAGCAGCGCACGCCCTCGCAGCAGGCCTGGCTGGAGCGGCAGATCAACGATCCGTTCGCGGCGGCCGCCCGCGCCCATGGTTACCGCTCGCGCGCCGCCTACAAGCTCACCGAGATCGACGACAGGCTGCGCGTGCTGCGCCCTGGCGCCCGGGTGATCGACCTCGGCCTCGCGCCCGGCGGCTGGACCCAGGTGGCGCTCGAGCGCGGCGTGACCAATGTGGTCGGCGTCGACCTGCTGCCGGTCGACCCGCTGCCGCCCGCCCACATCCTGACGATGGACTTCACCGATCCAGCCTGTGGCCCGAGGCTGATGGAGCTGCTGGGCGGGCCGCCGGACGTGGTGCTCTCCGACATGGCCCCCAACACCGTCGGCCACCGCCAGACCGACCACCTGCGCATCGTCGGCCTGATCGAGGCCGCCGCCGATTTCGCCGTCGAGGTGCTGAGGCCCGGCGGCGTGTTCATCGCCAAGGCCTTCCAGGGCGGCGAGACCTCCGACGTCATCGCCCGCCTGAAGGCGAACTTCGCCAGCGTGAAAACCGTCAAGCCCAAGGCCAGCCGGTCCGACAGCTCGGAAATCTATCTGGCGGCCACCGGGTTCAAGGGGCGCTGAACTCCAAGTCCTCCCCTTAGGGGGAGGTGGTCCGAAGGACCGGAGGGGGTTGCAGCCCATGAGCCTCCGACGCCCTGCTCTTCAACCCCCTCAGTCGCTTTGCGACAGTTCCCCCTGTGGGGGCGCATCTCAGCTCAGCCACGCCGCCAAATTCTCCAAACTCGACGCGATCCCCGCCGCGTGGTCGTCGTCGCTGATCCCTTCCGGCGCGTTCTCCACCGCCACCGCGACCTGCGTCCCGCCGGGCGCCTCGGCGAAGCTCCAGGTCATGGTCATCGTCCCGCCATAGGCCGCGTCGTCCGAGGCGAACTCGGCGGCCTGGACGATCCGCTCGCCGGGAATTAGCGAGACGAACTTCACCGCGACGGTGTCGCTGTCATTCGTCGTCTTGCCGCGTCCACCCGAGGCGACGTCGTAGGTGAGCGTCATGCGGTAGCCCCCGCCGACCCGCGGATCGAACGCCTCCACCTCCCCGTGCATGCCCTGCGGCGGCAGCCAGTCCGCCAGGGCCTGCGGGTCCATGAAGGCGTCGTAGACGGCGCGTCGGGGCGCGGCGATGAAGCGGGAAACCAGCACGGGCCGATCCTAAACCCGGCTGCGGCGGTCCGCCCGCGTTGACTTGGCCGGCCCTTGCGAACATACACGGCTCGCAAAACGAGGTGTCTCCATGGAGATTCGCGAAGGGCTCACCTTCGACGATGTTTTGCTCGAACCCGGCGCATCCGACGTCATGCCCACCCAGGTGGATGTCGCCACGCGGTTCACACGCGAGATCAGTCTGAACATTCCTTTGGTGTCCGCCGCCATGGACACCGTCACCGAGAGCCGGCTGGCCATCGCCATGGCCCAGAACGGCGGCATCGGCGTCCTGCACCGCAACCTCACCGTCGAGGAGCAGGCCGACCAGGTGCGCGAGGTGAAGCGCTACGAAAGCGGCATGGTCATCAATCCGCTGACCATCCATCCCGACACCCCGCTCAGCGAAATCCGCCAGATCACCGCGCGGCGCAAGATCTCGGGCTTCCCGGTGGTCGATCCGAAGTCGGGCAAGCTCTGCGGCATCCTGACCAACCGCGACATGCGCTTCGAAAACCGCCCAGACACGCCCGCCAAGGCGCTGATGACCACCGAGAACCTGGTCACTGTGCGCGAGGGCATGAGCCAGTCCGAGGCCCGCGACCTGCTGCGCCGCCACAAGATCGAGCGGCTGATCGTCGTCGACGACGACTATCGGGCGGTCGGCCTGATCACCGTCAAGGACATGGAGAAGTCCGAGGAGCACCCGCACGCCGCCAAGGACGCCCAGGGCCGGCTGCTGGTCGCCGCCGCCTCGTCCGTGGGCGACAACGGCTATGAGCGCTCCATGGCGCTGGTCGAGGCCGGCGTCGACGTCGTCGTCATCGACACCGCCCACGGCCACAACGCCGACGTCGCCAAGGCCGTGCAGCGGGTGAAACGCGAGACCAACCGCGTGCAGATCGTGGCCGGCAATGTCGCCACCTACGATGGGGCGCGCGCCCTGATCGACGCCGGCGCCGATGCGGTGAAGGTCGGCATCGGCCCGGGTTCCATCTGCACCACCCGCATCGTGGCCGGCGTGGGCGTGCCGCAGCTCACCGCGATCATGGAATCCGTCCGCGCCGCCGAGGGCTCCGACGTCCCGGTCATCGCCGACGGCGGGATCAAATATTCCGGCGACCTGGCCAAGGCGCTGGCCATGGGGGCCTCGGTCGCCATGATGGGCTCGGTGTTCGCCGGGGTCGACGAGGCGCCTGGCGAGGTGTTCCTCTACCAGGGCCGCTCCTACAAGGCCTACCGCGGCATGGGCTCGCTGGGGGCCATGGCCCAGGGCTCCGCCGACCGCTACTTCCAGAAGGAGGTCTCGGCGCTGAAGCTGGTGCCCGAGGGCATCGAGGGCCAGGTGCCCTACAAGGGCCCGATCGCCCCCATCCTGCACCAGATGATCGGCGGCCTCAGGGCGGCCATGGGCTATGTGGGCGCGGGCGACCTCGCGACCTTCCGCAAGCGGGCGCGGTTCATCCGGATCACCGGGGCGGGCCTGCGCGAGAGCCATGTGCACGACGTCATGATCACCCGCGAGGCGCCGAATTATCCCAGTGCGGTGTGAGTGATGTAGCGTTCTTCAAGGGAGCGGCCGGCGATCCGCGGGCCGCGTGAGGGGAGGCGACTATGGACCTGGGTTCGAGCATGGAAGTGAAGCTGCTGATCGCCGCGGTGATCATCGGCCTGATACATCTGGTCTGGGCGACCATCGCCGGCAGCGGCGGCCATCGCGACACCGCCTGGCTGATGGGCCCGCGCGACGATCCGCGGCCGGTGATGGGCCAGGCCGCCCGCCTCAGCCGCGCCTACGCCAACTTCCTGGAGACCTTCCCGCTGTTCGCGGTGGCGGTGATCGCGGTGGTGATGGCCGGCAAGACCAGCAGCCAGACCACTTTCGGCTGCTGGCTGTACCTGATCGCGCGGGTGGCCTACACGCCGCTCTACGCCCTGGGCCTGCCGGTGGTTCGCACCCTGGCCTGGACCGCCAGCATGATCGGCATCATCTGGATCATCGTGGCCTTCTTCCAGTGAGAGAGTGATT
>Ga0207667_10010582_pt1 | contig 10774 bp, 9 predicted proteins | sample KBSCornC52_FD_184301 | JGI IMG/M metagenome (GOLD analysis project Ga0207667, IMG submission 184301) | Corn rhizosphere microbial communities from Kellogg Biological Station, Michigan, USA - KBS Corn C5-2 (SPAdes) (version 2) | ecosystem: Host-associated > Plants > Roots > Rhizosphere > Soil ...
TCTTGATCAGATAGCGATGGAGAACCGAGGGCAAGGTCAATCGTTGACCTTGATCTTCGTCAGGATGCACGGTTAGTATTTCCACCTCGTCAGCTATCATGAACGCTGATAGAACTCCGATGCCGAAGCGGCTTATCGGGCTGTAATCGGGATACTGTTCTTTGAACCGAGGCTCTTGGTAATAGCTCGATCCGACCTTCAGGAGGTGGTCTTCTACAATGCGCTGGGTCATCCCGGTGCCGGTATCCCGGATAACCAATTTGCGACTAGCGGGTTCCCACTCAACCTCCACGGCGCCCAGCGCTTCATCCGGACATTGATGTTTTCGGAATCTGACCGCATCAAGTGCGTTTTGCATCAGTTCCCGGATAGCCACGGTTGCGTTGTTGTACAGGGTGTGCCCAGTAAGGAGCTCCAGTATGCGGGTTCGATCGAGTTTGAACTCGAATTGCTGAGGTAAGAATCCTCGAGCCTCGACTTGGGAGTCGTCAACGTAACGCCAAGGGTAGCGATGGTTGCTCCCTGCTTTGCGAGCAGATTCTGCCCACTTCCAGCAGGTTTCGAGTTCCTTCTTGACGTAGCCGAGGTATGCGCTAAGCCCGAAGAATCCAATTTCCACGTCAAAGTCGGCCTGAACTTCGATGGTGTCGGCTTGATCATCGGTAACGTCCTCGCTTTGCTTGGGTAATACCGCTCGAACTCCCATCTGTTTAGCCCATTCTTCTTGGCTCTTGGGATTAGCAGGATCGATCAGTTTGAACATTACCGAGGGTACACGATTGGATCGCATGTGAAGCAGGTCGACTGTCCGTAGGACAAGCGCGGCGTACTGAACATTGCAATGCGTCGCGCCCGATTGTCCGTACGCCCTTCGGAGAACATATGTACTAAGCTGGTCAAGATCGTTGCGATGATGACTGCGGCACACAAGGGCTAAGTCCTCGCGGAATTTCGCAGGTAGCCCGGAGAGCAGGTCATTCAGCGCGTCGACTGCTTGACCGCTCGCCCCTAGTTCCTGGGGAGCATGCCCGTGTATCCAGTGAAAGATTCGATCGGCGTGGTTACGCCGCACGAACTCCTGATAACAGAATCGCTCTCGCTCGTCCGGTGTTAGCGCTGCCAATTTCGCGGCATAATCAATGCCCTGATCGCCAGCCAATAACTCGTTGTCGCGGAAGGCGGGGTACCCACCGGATTCTCTGTTTTCATATTCGTGTCTTGTCACGAGCAGACCCATGTCATGAAAATAGCAGGACAGGACGATCAGCAGCCAGTCGGCCGGTGTCATGATCTCTGCTGTCTTTGTTGGAACGACCCAATCCAACAGCGCCAGCAGCTCATCGATGTGTGACATGTCGTGGAGGGTGTATTCGTCGAACAATCCGTCGCGGCCAATCAGCTTCAATGCGGCTTCAACACCGGAGCGTATGTGTGCAAGGTTCAACTTTCCGAATTCGGCGTGTTGTTGAGCCTTTGCAGCTTCATGTTCTGCGCGGCTGCGATTGGGCGACTTGCTCATCCGGGTTCCCCTGTGCTGACGATTTGTTGGTTGCATGTAAACGTTCGCCTATTGCTTACGGTTGTCCTTTCTCAATACGCTACATTGGATTGCCGGTACCGAGCACGACCGGGCTACCGCTCCGCCTCTTCCCACACGAGAACGCCTAGCGCCCATCTCCGGGTGCAGTCGGGCGGCTCGTGATTCGGTGCCGTGCTTGGCGGGAATGGCGGGGAGCCATTCGCGGGTGCTGTTGAAGAGCAGGGCGACCACGTCGGCGCGGTCCTTCGATTGCGGATTGCGGATTGCGGATTTGGGTTCATCAACTACCATCCTTTCATCTCGGATCGCAACAACGTGGCGGGCGATTCGGATGCGGAACCATGCTGAGAGGGTGATTGAATCCATTCCCCACTGCTGTCGAACAATAGGGCCAGCATGTCGGCGCGGTCGGGGCTGCGGCCGAGGCGGCGCTTCATTTCGTCCTTCGATTCGATCTGTATCCTGCCGCCGGGGTTGAACCGGTAGCGGATGGCGGCGAGCTCTTCGGCGAGCAGCGGGTCGTCTTTGAGGACGATGTCACCGGTGCGGAAGCGCTCGCGCAGGTTCCAGTAGAGCTCGGCGCGGAGGTTCGCGAAGAGCTCGGTGTTGAGGGCCGCGCTGCTGACGTTGATGGGCCGGAGCCCTTCTATCTGGCTCTGGACGAGGTTATCGACGACGCCCGCTCCGATTCCGATGCTGTCGACGGCGATGCTGGATGGATGCTCGTCGTAGGCGAGCCGCTCGATCATGCCTGCGACGGCGGTGGTGTCCGCCCCTTTGGTGGCCCAGAGGTTGAGCAGGACGGGACCGTGGCGCAGGCCGATGATCGTCCAGTCGTCGCCGAAGCGGGCTACGTCCGCTGCGAGGCAGCGCGGGCCGGTGGCCGGGAGTGTCCGGTCTCTGGCGGCCTCGATCCATGCGAGCGGGATGAGGCTGCTGTCTTCGGCCCGCGGGAATTCGCCGAGGACGCGGGTGCGGAAGAGGTCGGTGAGTTCGTATGTTTTTCCTTTCCAGGTGAACTGGTCGGGAGTGTGGGAGTATGGGAGTGTGGGAGTGTGGGGAGTAACGGCTCCCATACTCCCATACTCCCCCACTCCCGCACTGCTTTCCACTTCCTGGCACCAGTCGGTTAGTTTCTCTTCGATGTAGGTGGCGGTGATGCCGCCGGTTATCTGTTTGCCCCTGCCGGTGACGTTTGGGTGGGCGAGGGCGCTGATGGTGCGTTTGTTCCAGCCGCGATTGGAGCGGAAGAGCTCGTAGAAGCGGCCGGTGGATGTGAGCGGGTTGCCGATGGCGAGTATTCGGTTGTTGGGTGCGACGGCGATGCCTTCGGCGGCGGTCCAGATATCGTCGGGTATGCCGCTGGCCTCGTCCAGGATGATCAGGATGTTGGGGCCGTGGAAGCCCTGGAGCTTGACGCCCCGGGCGCGGCTCTCGGTCGAGAAGCCGAGGGCGAAGCTGCCGCCGCCGAGGTCGAGCCGGGTCTGGAGGAGGCGGCCGGGGAGTCGGTGTTTCGCGCCCTGGAAGCGGCGGTGGATCTCGGCCCAGAGGACCTGCTCGACCTGTCGCGCGGTGGGCGCGGTGGTGAGGACGATGGCCGGATGGTTCGTGTAGAGGAACCAGAGGGCGAGGTCGGCGGCCAGGTAGGTCTTGCCGAGGCCGTGGCCGCTGCGGACGATGACGCGGCGGCTGCGAACGAGGGCGGCGGCGACCTCTTCCTGCGCGGACCACCAGCGGGAGCCGAGCACGTTTTGCGCGAAAAGGCGCGGTTTGGCGCGGTAGGTGGTCATGCGGGCGACCCAGTCTTCGGACCCGAATCGACGTCGGCCCTCGTTTAGCAGGTTCTGGTAGTAGCGGCGCTGAATCTCATTCTGGTTCATCGGTTTCTCCGGCTGGGGAGTGATTGCCGGGATGTTCCGGCTCCTGCTTTGCAGGATTGTGAACGGGTTCGCAGTCGGCGGCGCGGGCTTCGAAGAGTCCCATGATCTCGCGGCGGACGACGATGTCGGCGTCGGCGAGGGCTTCGAGGACGGCCGCCTGGAAGTCGCGCATCGCCTCGGCCTGTATTGCGACGGTGAGGGTGCGGCGCACGAGGTCGACGCAGTGGCGCATTTCGGCATGCGCGGCGATTCGGACTCGGGCGTCCTCGTGGGCCTTGAGCTCTTCCATCATCTGTTCGGAGGCGACGAAGAGTTGTTCGAGGCGCTTGTGGATGTCGAAGACGATCGGTCGGATAGGCTGCTCGGTCATTGCGCTTGTTCTCCAGAGTGGGGTGTAATGAGCCGCGGGGGCGTGCTGCCGAATTGGCGCACCACCCCCGCGGCGTATCTCTTTCCTCATTTCTCTGCGAGGTTCTCACTTCGCAGATGGTTGTCAGGGTGCCGTGGGATCTCGCGCTTCCGCTGGTACATTGCCAGCTTAGCCCTTGCGGGTGGTTACGCGTCCGATATTATCGTGTGCTCGGAAAACGGTTGACGATCCGGATTGGGTACCGGGACGGCGCTCTTGTACTCCGGTGAGACTTGTCTTGTACGCCAGTAGGGGCGAATAAACCGCCAACGAAGGTTCGTGCCGCTGAAGGGAGTTCGTGCGGCGGTTTATTCGCCCCTACTCCCGCCAACGAAGGTTCGTGCCGCTGAAGGGAGTTCGTGCGGCGGTTTATTCGCCCCTACACCCGCCAACGGAGGTTCGTGCCGCTGAAGGGAGTTCGTGCGGCGGTTTATTCGCCCCTACTCCCGCCAACGAAGGTTCGTGCCGCTGAAGGGAGTTCGTGCGGCGGTTTATTCGCCCCTACACCCGCTCTATTCTTGTACACCCGGCCGTAGCCGTTTAGGACTGTGATTGTAAGCCAGCAGACGGCGCGGGCCGCCTGACGCATGAGGGTGGTCGGCTCCCGGTTTTTGGCCAGGAATCGATCACCCTCATATATATAGGCTGCAAAAACGGGCGTTTTACTACACCTGACGGGAAAATTTGTCTACTTTTTTTCGAGCGAGGGCGATTTGAGGGTGGCATTGTGACCAGAAGCAGGTTTCGGCGCTGCTCGGTGCAACTGGCGGGGAGCCATTCGCCGGAGCTGTCGAAGAGGAGGGCGAGCATGTCGGCACGGCCCTTCGATTGCGGATTGCGGATTTGGGTCCGGTTTGACACCGGTCGTGGTTTGTTCGTATGATGTAGTACGTGGAACGATATCTCAACGACGGGACTTGCGCTGAATGGCCACATGGGCGGAGATGAGCCGCGACTCGCTGGGGGCGGCGAAGAGTCTTCTTGGAGAGTCGAGATTCCGCAGCAGCGTGAGCAGAGCCTACTACGCCGCGTATACTGCGATTGCTGGTGTGCTCGTCGAACGCGGAGTGCGATTTGCGCGGGGATGGAATAATCCGCAGCACGAGCTTCTTCCGCGCTATGTCAGCAACAGCGATGCCTTCGAGCCAGCGACGCGGCAGCAGTTGAATCGCGCAATTCGACGGCTGAGGCTGCGGCGGGAAGATGCGGACTACCGGCCACGTAACCCGGTTGACCGCGCTATAGCGCTGGAATGCGTTCGGGACGCGGCGAGTGTGATGTATCTGCTGGGCGTGCTGTCGGAGAAGGAAAATGGATAAGCAGGCGGTCCTGGAGCGGGTCCGACGCAACCTGAAGCGCCATCGAATGCCGAATGCGGAGCTTGAGGTGGTCGAGGACGGGGTTCGACAGGACAACGGGTTTTGGTACGTCCCGGTGAAGCCTTCGACTCCTCTGTCGCGGTCGTTCGAGTTCTACGACGCGCTGGCGGTTGCGGAAGATGAGCTGGACACGGAAGACAAGCTGAACGTGCTCCTCGTTCCGGTCTACAATCAGCTGGACGAATAGGGTGCTGCTGGCTTTACTCGCCCGGCTGGTGGTTGCCAGCCGGGCTTTGTTATGTCACCACATTCGCATCTCGGCACGGCCCTTCGATTGCGGATTGCGAATTGCGGAGTGCGGGTTTGTGTCCGGTTTGACACCGCTCGTGGTTTGTTCGTATGATGTATGTATGCGCCAAGTGCGCGAGCCGCTTTGACCGGAGGGAGTCACGATAGCCATTTTGAGCATTGAAGAGCTTTATGAGCGGTACGTTAAGCCGCTGCCGGCTCGTGACCGCCTCAGGCTCGTCTCGATTACTACGGAAGACCTTAGCCGGGAGACGGCCGAGCACGAGGATTCGCGAACTCGAAGTTTGCTGGATTACGAGGGCATTGCGAAGGATAACCCCGTTGGTGTGGATGCACAGGAATACGTTACGTCGCTTCGCTCGGAATGGGACCATCGGCCGTGAGGGTTGCCGACGCGCTCAGGGACGTTGCGAAGCTCGGCATTGATACGGCACCATTTATCTACTTCACCGGGGCGAATTCGTCGTTTGTCGCCGTTTGCCGCGAAGTGTTCCGCCACCTGCCTACCGGGGAGGCGGTCGGCATTACCTCTCTTCTCACGTTGACCGAAGTACTCGTGCATCCGGTCCGTACCGCTGACATCGAGCTGGAAGCCGCATATTGCGACCTCCTGTTATCGACGGATGGGATAATCTCTGTTCCGGTCGACATTCTCATTGCCCATAGAGCCGCCCAACTGCGAGTTCAATAAAATCTCAAGACCCCGGATGCCATCCAGATTGCCACCGCCATGGAATCCGGCTGCGACTCATTCCTCACAAATGACTCTGACCACAAGCGGGTTGCCGGCCTTAGGGTGATCTTCCTGGGCGACCTCGCGGTTTAGCGTGTTGGCGATCGAGCCTCCGAGCCTGACCTGCAGAATTGCTTGTCAAGCTCGGAGATTCGTCGCGTTTTCACCAACCTCTCATTTCTGACCTCAACAATGCTGCGGGCGATTCGCTACGTCTTCCCGTCGTCACAGACGGGAGCCATTCGCCGGAGTTGTCGAAGAGGAGGGCGAGCATGCCCATGGGTGCTGGGGCGGACGCAATGCCGCTCTTAATGCATGTATTGACACGCGTAATTACATGTGTTAATGTATCTCCATGACACGCTTGGGAGGAGCTAATGGGACCAACCACTTTTGGGCAGTGGGTAAAGCAACAGCGCACAAGTAAGACCCCGCCGTGGTCTTTGTCTGAGGTTGCCCGACGCACAGGCCGGAGCAGTGTTTACATGTCGAATCTGGAACGGGACACGTCGCACGTTCCGGGCAGGACGCGAAGACCTCGTGTCGAGACGGTGGACCTGGTAGCAACAGCCTTCGCGGACACACCGGAAGAGCGGATTCGGCTGGTTAACGAGGCACGCGCTATTTGCGGGTACGCGCCGCTTGAGTCGGGCTCCGCTCGTCAGCCTGAAGCCGTGGCCGAGAATCGAATCCTGTATTCGGTGATCGAGTCGCATGAAGATTTGCTGCTTCGACGCATTACCGTGAATCCTGGGATATTCGGGGGAAAGCCCATCATCCGCGGGCGACGGCTCGCTGTAGAACACGTGCTCGGGATGCTGGCGGCCGGGGATTCGGAAGAGATCGTGCTCAACGGATATCCGTGGCTCGAGCGCGAGGATATCCAGGCTTGCCTGAGCTATGCGCGGCGAATGGTGGCGCGTGAACGTATTGAGCCGCTGTTGATCGAGACCGGGGCGTGAAAATCCTACTCGACTCCTGCGTGTGGGGCGGAGCGAAGGCAGTGCTTGAGGCGGCCGGTCACGACGTCATCTGGAGCGGTGATTGGGAAGAGGACCCTGGCGACGAGGAGATTCTTTCGTTTGCCCATCGCCAGGAGCGGGTGCTTATCACGATTGACAAGGACTTTGGAGACTTGACGGTCCATCAGGGCAGACCGCATTGCGGCATTATCCGCATCGTGGGCTTTGGCGGGCAACAGCAAGGCACTGTCTGCCAGCTTGTACTCGAACAGTATGCTGATGACGTAGCAGCAAAATCGATCATCACGGCGGAACGTGGCCGCATTCGTATAAGGCGACCAGAGTAGAGCATGGTGTCTGCCCGGCCGGTGGTTACCAGCCGGGCTTTGCTTCGTCACCAGACTTTCATCTCCGCGCGGAGGAGGGAGGCTGGTGATTCCGACCGGTTCTCGGTGCGAGTGGCGGGGAGCCATTCGCCGGAGCTGTCGAAGAGGAGGGCCAGCATGTCGGCGCGATCCGGGCTGCGGCCGAGGCGTCGCTTCATTTCGTCCTTCGATTCGATCTGTATTCTGCCGCCGGGGTTGAACCGGTAGCGGATGGCGGCGAGCTCTTCGGCGAGCAGCGGGTCGTCTTTGAGGACGATGTCACCGGTGCGGAATCGCTCGCGCAGGTTCCAGTAGAGCTCGGCGCGGAGGTTCGCGAAGAGCTCGGTGTTGAGGGCCGCGCTGCTGACGTTGATGGGCCGGAGCCCTTCTATCTGGCTTTGGACGAGGTTATCGACGACGCCCGCGCCGATTCCGATGCTGTCGACGGCGATGCTGGATGGATGCTCGTCGTAGGCGAGCCGCTCGATCATGCCCGCAACGGCGGTGGTGTCCGCCCCTTTGGTGGCCCAGAGGTTGAGCAGAACGGGACCGTGGCGCAGGCCGATGATGGTCCAGTCGTCGCCGAATCGTGCGACATCAGGCGCGAGGCCGCGCGGGCGTTTAAGCTGAAGGTGCTCAAAGAGACAGATGCCTGCGCCAGCGATCTGCTCGTACCTCCGTGGCTTCGGCCACCTGTTGCGAGGCGCACGCGCCGCATCCCCTATGTTCCGACACGCCTCGTTGCGTCCGCGGATCAGTTCGGGACTGTTCGCCTGAAATGGGATCGGGGCGAGAACGCCTCCGATGCCTTTTTACCGTCGAATGCCTGGAGAACGGCGCCTGCGGATGCGCATTTCTCGGCGCGTCGACGAGCGCGTCTTACACGCTCGGAACGTTATCGTGCCTCACTGAAGACAGAGGCGATCAGCCCTTAATGCCGGTGAGGGTTACGCCTTGTATGAACGTGCGCTGGGCGAGGAAGAAGACGATGATGATGGGGAGGGTCATGATGGTGGAGGCGGCCATCAGCATCGCCCACTCCGCGCCGTGCTGGCTCACGAAGCGCTGGAGGCCGAGCGAGAGGGTGTAGGAGCGCTCGTCGTTGAGGTAGAGCAGCGGCCCGAGGAAATCGTTCCAGTTGCCGATGAAGGTGAAGAGGGCAACCGTTGCGAGCGCGGGCCTGGCGAGCGGCAGGACGACCATGCGGTAGATGCCGAACTCCGAGCAGCCGTCAATCTGCGCCGCATCCGAGAGCTCCGCGGGAATCGTCATGAAGAACTGCCGGAGCAGAAAGATGTTGAAGGCCGACCCGAACCAGCTCGGGACGATGAGCGGCAGCGTGGTGCCGATCCATCCGAGCGCCTTGAAGATCGCGAATGTCGGGATCATCGTCACCTGGCCCGGCAGAATCATGGTCGCAATCAGCGAGAAGAAGACGATATCGCGACCCTTCCAGCGAATTTTCGCCAGGCTGTAGGCGACCAGCGAGCAGGAGACGACCGTCCCGAGGCCGCTCAACAGACAGATCTTGAGCGTGTTCCAGGTATAGAGCGCGAACGGAATGTAGCGGACGGCGCGCGGGAAGTTGGTCCACTGCGGCGGCCGCGGCGCCCATACGGGCGGCATCGCGAATATCTGGGCGTCCGGCTTGAGCGCCGTCGCAACGAGCCAGTAGAACGGCAGCACGAAGAAGAGCCCAATTCCGATCAACGCCGCGTGGCGGAAGACGAGGAGAAGAGGAGAAGAGGAGAAGGGGAGAAGAGGAGACGAGTTCGCGCTAAGTGCATGCTTTCGCGGGTTCCCGGTCTCCTTGTCTCCATGTCTCCTTGTCTCCTCTTCTACCGTTCTCATCGCGTCTCGCCTCCGTAGTAGACCCAGCGGGCGGAGCTTCGGAAGACGAGGAAGGCACAGGCGAGGGTGATCACGAAGAGCACCCAGGCCATTGCCGACGCGTAGCCCATCTTGAAGTCCAGGAACGCCCGGTTGAAGAGGTGGAGCGCGTAGAAGGTCGTCGAATCCTCCGGCCCGCCGTTCGTCATCACATACGCCTGCGTGAAATACTGGAATGAGCCGATCAGGCCCATGATGAGGTTGAAGAGGATGACCGGCGAGAGCATCGGCAGGGTGACGTGGCGGAACTGCTGGAGGATGTTCGCCCCGTCGAGCGACGCGGCCTCGTAGAGCGGCGTCGGCACGTCCTGCAGCGCCGCCAGGTAGATCACCATGCCCCCTCCCGCGCCCCACAATCCCATCAGCACGAGCGCCGGCTTCGACCATGCCGGGTCCGTGAGCCAGGCGGGCGGGTGTGTGATTCCGGCCTTCATCAGCGCGATGTTGACGAGGCCGATTTCGGGATTGAGGAGCCAGAGCCAGAGAATCGAGGAGGCAATGACCGGCGTGATGGAGGGGAGATAGTAGAGGGTGCGGTAGAACGCCATGCCGCGCAGCTTCTGGTTCAGCAGGAGCGCGATGCCGAGCGACGCGGCGAGCCCCAGCGGCAGGCCGACGATGACCATGAACATCGTGTTGCCGAGCGACTTCCAGAAGAGGTCGTCCTCGGTGAAGAGGCGCTGGTAGTTCTGGAGCCCGACCCAGTGCGGCGCACGAATCGCGTCCCACGCGCAGAAGCTGTAGAAGAGCGACGCGCAGATCGGGTAGGCGACGAACACCGCGAACCCGATGAGCCACGGGGAGGCGAAGAGCAGGCCGTTGCGCTGATTCCGCGTCACTGGCGAAGCTCCTCGCGCGTGCGCGACAGCTCGCGAGTCATGTTGGCCTGGAGCCGGTCGAGCTGCGCTTTGGGGTCCGCGCCGCCGAACATCACCGACTCCTCCACGCGGTCGATCTCATGGCGGTACGTGGGCCAGATGGCGATGGGCGGCGCGCCGAAGGCGTTCGGGCCGCGCTGGATTCCGATGGCGAACCGGAAGAGCGGATCGCGCTGGAATCGCGGGTCGCGCCCGGATGCGATGAGCGGCGGAACGTTCTTGATGGACCAGCAGAACTCGGCGACCGGCTTCGCGCTCGTCATCCAGTTCAGGAACTCCCACGCCGCCGCCTTGTGCCTGCACGCCGCCGGAATCACGAACACCGAGCCGCCCGCGCTCGTGGTGTTCTTCCTGCCTCCGGGTGGCGCGGGGAGAGCGAACCAGCCCCATTCGAGTGTGGGCGCGTAACGGCGGATGAACTCCTCGGACCACTCGCCCGTCTGCCACATCGCGATCTTGCCCATGAAGAACGGCCCGTTCGCGGTGGAT
>Ga0207667_10010589_pt1 | contig 10770 bp, 13 predicted proteins | sample KBSCornC52_FD_184301 | JGI IMG/M metagenome (GOLD analysis project Ga0207667, IMG submission 184301) | Corn rhizosphere microbial communities from Kellogg Biological Station, Michigan, USA - KBS Corn C5-2 (SPAdes) (version 2) | ecosystem: Host-associated > Plants > Roots > Rhizosphere > Soil ...
GATCTATTTCGCGCGGTCCGTCGTACTCGCAGAAATAGATCCCCTGATAGGTGCCGAGTGCGAGGCGGCCGTCCCGGAGCGGGATCAGGACCTGCGAGCCCGTGAGCGTCGCGCGGACGTGCGACGGGGCGTTCGGGCCGTCCGGGTCCTCGGTGTGCTTCCACTGCCAGTCCTCGTGCACGACCTTCTGCAGCGCGCTCTCGATGTCCTCGCCGACGAGGGGGTCAGCCCCCTCGTTGATCGTCACACCGGCGGTCGTGTGCGGGACGTAGACGAGCGCGGCGCTCGCGCCGTTTGCGCCGTCGAGCGCGGCCTGCACCTGCTTCGTGATGTCGACGAGCTGGGTCTTCCGGTCGGTCTTCAGGCTGATCTCCTGCACAGCGTTATCCTAGGCGCGCGAATGGCGAACCCGCTCGGTGAACGAGAGCTCGACTCCCTGCGCGAAGACGCGGACCGCTTCATCGCGGAGCTCGACGAGGAGGCGTACCTCCATTTCTCGGGTCAGAAGGAGACCTACGACCTCGTCCCGATCTACGAGCGGCACGAAGCGCTGACGAGGCTCGACACCGCACTCGGGCTCGGCGCGACGGTCAACGGCGGGCGGAACGTCCGCGAGCTGTGGAAGTTCGCGTGCGAGGGCTACCTCGGCAACTTCGTCGGCGAGGAAGAAGAAAAGGCGGCCGAGGCCGAGACGAAGACGGTGAAGGTCGGCGACGAGGAGATCGCCTACCGCGACGTGCGGCCGCGCATCATGAACGAGACCGACCGCGACACGCGCGAACGGCTCGAGCGCGCGCGCAACGAGGCGACCGAGGAACACATGAACGCGCTCTACCTGCGCAAGCACGAGGTCGTCCATCGCGAGACGGAGCGGCTCGGCGCAAAGACGTACACCGAGCTCTACGGCCGGTTCGGCTTCGAGCTCGACCCGCTCGCCGACCAGTGCCGCGAGTTTCTCGACTCGACCGAGCGGCTCTGGGAGGAGCACGGCGACCGCTTTTTCCGCAGCCGCATCGGCATGGGGCTCGGCGAGGCCGAGCGCTGGGACGCCGCGCGCGTCTTCCGCGGCGCGAACTGGGACGCGGCCTTCCCTGCCGACCGGATGATGCCGGCGCTCGAGGCGTCGCTCGGCGAGCTCGGCGTCGACCTGCGGGCGCAGCGCAACGTCGTCCTCGATCTCGAGGACCGCCCCAACAAGACGCCGCGCGCGTTCTGCGCGGGCATCGAGATCCCGGACCGGATCGCGCTCGTGATCAAGCCCCAGGGCGGGCCCGACGACTGGAGCTCGCTCTTCCACGAGGCGGGGCACATGGAGCACTGGGCGCACACGTCGCCGACGCTGACGGTGGAGGAGAAGCGGCTCGGCGACAACGCCGTCACCGAGGGTTGGGCGATGCTGCTCGAGCACCTGACGATCGATCCGGTGTGGCTGACGCGGATGCTCGACTTCCCGCGTCCGCAGGAGTACGCGGCCGAGGGCGCGACGCAGCTGCTCTGGGTCGTCCGCCGCTACTGCGCGAAGTTCCTCTACGAGATCGAGTTCCATCAGGTCGAGGACGTGACGTCGATGCGGCCGCGCTATGCCGAGCTGCTGTACGACGCGTTGAAGGTCGCGCCGAGCGACACCGACTACCTCGCCGACATCGACGACGGCTTCTACTCGTCGCAGTACCTCCGCGCGTGGGCCTTCGAGGCGCAGCTGCGCGGCTACCTGCGCGAGAAGTTCGGCAACGCGTGGTTCTCGCGGCGCGACGCCGGCTCGCTCCTGCGCGAGCTGTGGTCGGAGGGACAGAAGCCGAACGCGGACGAGATCCTCGAAGACGTGACGGGGCAGCGCATCGAGCTCGCCGCCGTCGCCGACCGGATCAGGGAAGCGCTGGCGGCCGCGTAAGCGGCCGCCGCGCGATCACTTCCGCTCTGCGGAGCCCTCGATCGTCTTCTGCTCGGTTCCGGCGATCTGGATCTTCCGCGGCTTCGGCTGCTCGGGCTTTGCCACGTGCAACTCGAGCACGCCGTTCTTGTACTCGGCCTTGATCGAGTCCTCGGACACGCCCTGCGGCAGCGCGATCGTGCGCGAGAACGTGCCGTAGCGGCGCTCGAAGCGGTAGTAGCGACCGTCCTCGACCTGCTGCTCGCGCTCGCGCTCAGCGGTCACGGTGAGCGTGTTGTCGTCGAGCTCGACCGAGATCTTGTCCTCGGGGATGCCGGGGAGGTCGAATGCGTAGACGACCTCGCCCTCCGTCTCCCAGACGTCTGCGACCGGCACCCAGCTCTGGGCCTGCCGGCCGTTGCCGTCGAGCAGCCCGTTCATGAAGCGGCTCATCTCGTTGTGGAGCGAGGCGAGCTCGCTGTACGGGGCCCAGCGAACCAACGTTGCCATGCTGTCGTGCCTCCTTGCGCGTAACTTGACTACGGCATCAGGATAAAACCTCAGTCCCTATGTGTCAAGTCGTGGGAAGCCGTAAACTGCCGCGATGGTGCCGCTCCGGGACAACGTCCCGACCCGCCGCTTCCCCGTCGTCACCGTCGGCCTGATCGCGACGAACGCCCTCGTGTGGTTCTGGGAGCTCGGCGGCCGCGGCGTCGACTTCCACGTCTTCCGCGACGGCTATTACCCGTGCACCGTCCAGGGGCCGTGCGAGGTGCCCTTCCACCCGCTGCCGTGGTACGAGGGGACGTTCTCCTCGATGTTCATGCACGCCAGCTGGCAGCACATCCTCGGGAACATGCTCTTCCTCTGGATCTTCGGGAACAACGTCGAGGACGCGCTCGGCCGCGTCCGGTTCCTCATCTGGTACCTGGCGGCGGGAATCGCGGCGATGGCGGCGCAGACGGCGGCGACCCTGCTCGCCGGCGGGCCGCACGACGCGAGCATCCCGAACGTCGGTGCGAGCGGCGCGATCGCCGGCGTCCTCGGCGCCTACTTCCTGCTGCTCCCCCGCGCCCGCGTCCTGACGCTGATCTTCTTCGGGATCATCCTCATCCGGGAGATCCCCGCCGTCTGGTTCCTCGGCGTCTGGATCGGGCTGCAGATCTGGACCGGCGGCCTCTCGCTCCTCCACCCGCAGAACGGCGAAGGGGTCGCCTTCTTCGCACACATCGGCGGCTTTGCGTTCGGCCTCGCAACCGCCTTGCTCGTCGCGCAGTCGCGACCGCGCGTGCCGTCGTCGCGCTTTCCGGTCTATTGAGCTTCGACGAGATCGTCGCCCGGGCGCTGCGCTCGCTGCCGCCCGACCTGCAGACCGCGGTGCGGAACATCGAGGTCGCGATCGAGGACGAGCATCCGGAGGATCCCGATCTGTTCGGCCTCTACGAGGGTGTGCCGCTGCCGGAGCGGGGAGACTGGAACGCCCAGCTGCCCGACCGGATCCGCATCTTCCGCCGCCCGCTCGTCGAGTCGTTTCCCGACCCGCGGGAGCTCGAGGAGGAGATCCGGATCACCGTCCTCCACGAGCTCGGACACTACTTCGGGCTCGACGAAGACCGCCTGGACGACCTCGGATATTCCTGAGGAATGAACCGGCCGGGTGCGGCGTTTGAGATGGCATGAGAACCCTCGAGGGCATCCATCAGGAGATCGAGGTCCTGAGCGAGGAACGGACTGAGCTCTGGCATCGGCTCTCCGCCGAGTACGACCCCACCGTTCGGGAGGACATCCGCACGCTGGACCAGAAGCTCGACACGCTCTGGGACGAGCACCGCGCTCTCCGCGCCCGGCTGCGCTTCGGCGATCGCGAGCACATCGTGGCCCGCGCCCGCGTCGAAGAGCGGCTCGAGCGCGCCGCCTGAAAGCCGTCACGGGGACAGACCTATTTTGGCCCAGGGTCTGTCCCCGTGTCCGTTTCCAAGGGGCTTGTCGATCCCGCTTTGGAGGGATCGACAGACGGCCCCTCCGGCTCGATGCTTCACCTGTCGGCTGCGGCGTGTCGATCCGGGAGAGGGTTTCGCCGCGCTTTGACTTCCATATCGATTGACTCCTTTGCAGAGCGCGAGCTCGCGCTCACGATGCGCGAGGCCGAGGTCGCACGCCGCGAGCACGAGCTCGAGCTGTCGCTCGCCGGCGACGAGCGCGCGCAGGCGCTCGAGCGGCGCGAGGCCGAGCTCGAGCGGCGCGAACGCGAGGTCGAGCTGGGGCAGAACGCGCTCGACGCGCAGCGCGAGCGGCTCGACGCGGTCCGGGCCGAGTACGAAGCACGCCGGGACACGATTGCGACGCGGGCCCGCGAGCTCGATGCGCAGCGCGAGTTCCTCCGAGACCGGAGCGCACAGCTCGTGGCGACCGGGATGGAGATCGAACAGCGTGAGCGGGCGGTGGCGTCCGCCGAAGCAGCCCTGGTAGAGCAGCTGCCGGCGTCGCCCGCTCCGATCGACCCGACCGACGCGGACGGCGATTGGTGGGGCAAGCAGCTCAACGGCTCCACCGCAGCGGCTCTACACTGAACGCGCCTACGGGGCGTTAGCTCAGCTGGGAGAGCGCCGGCTTTGCAAGCCGGAGGTCGCCGGTTCGATCCCGGCACGCTCCACCTAGGAGGCACTGCGCGAACCGCCGCCGGGATCCTGTACGTGGGGGTGATCCGGCGGCGTCGTGCAACCTGCTCCGGGTCTTCCTGAACCGCGGGACAGACCGACGACGAGCTCTTCAGGACGCTCCGCGACGGCTCTCTGGCCGCGGGCGACCTATGGCCCCGTGTGACGAGGTCTACGGCCCGATGCGATAGCCCAACTGGCCATAGCCGCCAGAAAAGCCGGGCTTACAGCCAGGGAAACGGCGATCCAGAAATGTGGGCGGCAATGTGCATCGAGTGGCGGGAGACCGCGCTGAAATTGACGGTATAGGCGAACGTCACGCCACTACTCGTGCGACTGAACGTGGCTATGCCCATCGTGCCGTTTAGGGTCGGAACGATGCGATGCCCGGCATACACACCACCCCGCACGTGGACGGTCATCGCGCCGGTGGGGAGTAGGCGTCGGTATATCCACTGCGGGTTGGCCGTTGAATGCGTTGCAGTGGCCCTTCAGGGACGGGAACCTCTCGAGCGTCAGACGTAGGTGCCGTCGAACTCGGTCCCTGGCCTTGGTGTTGCCTGCGCAGAAGACGCTGCTGCGGTGCAAACCACAACGACAACGGCTGGTCCCCCCGCGTCTATGGCCCCGCGTGATGAGCCGCTCGATTCCGTCCGGGGGTTGACTTGCGTCCCCTCACCCCGACCCCCCGGCGGTGTCCGTCCCCACTGTCGACCCACGGCACCGCTACGCGCGGCGCCGCTTCCGCTCCCGCAGAAGGTCTGCGTCCGCGCGGGCGATCAACTCGTCGATCCCCTCGTCGGCTTCCAGGGCAACGAGACCGAACGTGATCGAGTGCTGCGCGTCCGCCTTGCGGAGACGATTGGCCACCGCCTCCATACGATCCTTCGCTGCGCCCAACGCGCAGTTCGGCATCGCGCAGAGGAATTCATCTCCCCCATAACGGACGAGCACGTCGTAGAGGCGGACGTGGGCCCGGATCGTCTCCGCGACGAGCACGAGCAGCCGATCGCCGGCCGCATGGCCGCTCGTGTCGTTCAGTTCCTTCAGGCCGTCCACGTCGACGAAGGCGAGGACGAGCTCGTTGCCGGTCCTGCGCGCGCGTTCGATCTCTCGCACGACCGCAGGCAGGCCCAGTGTGCGCGTCCACGCACCGGTCAACTCGTCTGTCGCCGCGAGGCGGAGATTGTGACGAGCTTCCGCCTGCGCATGGAGACTGTCAGCCCTATCCCGGGCGGCAGCAGCCCGATCGGCGGCGGCACGAGCGCGGTCCTCGGCGGCGCGGGCGCGATCGAGCGCGGCGTGTGCGCGATCGCGCTCCGCGCGGAGGAGCGCCGCCTCGAGGTTCGGCGCAGCGCCCAACTCTGCATCCGTCTCTCGCATCAAGCGATCCCGTTCGTCCGCTTCGCCGTCTCGCTGTGCAGCGGCCAAGTCCCGCTCTTCGGCCGTCTGGAGTCTCGCGTCGGCCGTTTCCCCGCGGAGGCCGGCCACGGCCGCGCGATCGCGCGCCGTGCGCGCGCGTGCCGACGTCGTCCGGCCGTGCTGTTCCGCGTCGCTTCCGAGCGCGAAGTCGGCGTCGGACGCTGCCTGGTCCTCGTCGGCGTTCTGCTGGTCGCGGTCGCTGCCGGTCTGATCGCTGTCCGCCCACGTCTGGTCGTGGTCTGATCGTGTCTGGTCGGCGGCGCTCCGCGTCTGTTCGTCGTCCGCGACGGTCGCCTCGGCGAGCGTGTCCGCGAGGGAATGGCCGCACGAGGGGCATGCATCCGTTTCGGGGCGGAGCCCACCGCAGTATGGACACCTCGCCTGCTCGATCATGTCGACACCGGCATCAGCGCGTGATCGTGACTGGCACGCCCGGGCCGATGCGGACGACGAGCCAGCGGGTCGCCTCGTCCGCGATGCGGACGCAGCCGTGCGAGACGGCGGTGCCGAGAACACCGCCCACGTTCGACAAGCCGTGCAACGCGATCTGCCCCGGCCCGCCGTCGAACTCCTGCAGGACGTCGGAGCGCGCGCTCAATGCGAGGGCGAACGGCGCACCGGCGTCATCGCTTCGCAGTTGCACCGCTTCCTCCACGAAGAACGCGCCGAGCGGCGTCGGCGTCGCCGGCTTTCCCACGACCGCCCTGAAGACCCGTATGCGGTGCCCGCTCCGGTAGACGCTCACCCGGCGGCTGGACGTGTCGACGACGATGTGCCAGCGGGTGTGCGTGAGGCGCGTCGCGCGTTGTCGGACCCAGCCGGCGTGACCGTTCGGACGACCGGGCAGCAAGACGTGGAGCCAGCGAACGCCTCGGGCTCCGGCTCGCCGGCCGATCACCGGCACCACGGTCCGCTCACCTGTCAGCGGCCGGCGGGCCGCGACGATCTGCACGACGGCCGACGACCCGCGTGGAGCCACTCGCGCGGCGTGCGTCTCGAGCAGGACCGCCACCGCCTGGGTCGGTCGTACCGGCGGCGCTGCCGCAACGGCGACAGGTGCGGTCGAACCGGCGACGAGGACCGCGAAGGCCGCGGCGGAGGCGGCCGGCATTCCAGCTCGCCTCCGCTGCGTCAGCACTCGCACGACGCTCCGCTCTCCGCTCAGCCGGTGAACCCGGGATGCCGGCGCGCGGGCCGCGCGTGGGTCTTGGTGGTCGATGCCGCCTTGATCACCTTCGGCGGCTTCACCGGCTTGGGCCGCGGCGTCGTCGCGGTCGTGGTGGTCGTCGCGGTCGTGGTGGTCGTTGCAGTCGTGGTGGTCGCGGCGGTGGTCGTGGTCGTCGCGGCGGTGGTGGTGGCCGCCGGCGCCGTGGTCGTGGTCGCCGCCGCGCAACTCGGTTTCGTGATCGTGTCGGTGTCGAGCGTCACGGCGCCGTCACGTGCCAACACACGACCTTCGACCGTCGTCCCGGTCGTGACGGTGATGCTCGTCAGCGCCAGGATCGTGCCGCGGAAGCTCGAGCCGGTGCCGAGCGTCGCGGAGCTACCGACCTGCCAGAACACGTTGCACGACTGTGCGCCGTTGACCAGGCTGACGCTGCTCGCCGACGCGGTCGTCAGGGTCGAGCCAGCCTGGAAGACGAACACCGCGCTTGGATTGCCGCCCCCGTCGAGGGTCAGCGTGCCGGTGAGGCCGATCGAGGACCCAGAGTTGTAGACACCCGGCTTCAGCGTCTGTCCGCCGAGGTCGGCCGCGATCGGCGACGTCGGCCCTTCGCCGGCGGCGGTGTTGTACGCAGTGACGAGATCGGTCTTCGCCTGCTGTGTCACCGCGTCGCCGCCGTGGTTCGTCCCGCTCACGGTCAGCGAGGCTGTCCCCGACATCGTCGTCGTCGGGTAGGTGCCCAGGTCGCCGTTCACTGTGGTCGGGCCGGTGTTCGTGATGCCCGAGCCGGCGAGGACAGCGAAGCTGTCGGCGGTCCCAAGGCCTACGCCCGTTCCCGCTGCCCCCGCGCCGCCGACGAGGGTCGTCAGGCTGAGCCCGAGGACGAACAGCGCCGTGAAGCCCGCCGCCCACGTGGCGTGTTTGCGATTGATGTGCGACATCGTCCGTCTCCTTCAGCAAGAGCTGCATTGATGGTCGGCTTACTCCGACCTGCTCTGCTGAGGGCGGACTGCACGGGCGGCCGGTTCGTGTGGCCGCCGTTGGAACACTGGAGCCGCAGAAAAATTCGGCTCGAGCAGGGGAATTCTAGCAGTCTTCGAGGGTGGCGGCCGTGCGCGTTCGAGGCTCTCAGAAAGCGGACGTGGGCAGGTCGAGCGTGACTCCCGACCAGTCGATCACCGAGGGCTCATTGTCGGGGCGCAGGTACGGCGCGTCGTTCTGCGTCACCTGCAACACGATCGTGTCGCCGAGCGGGAAGACCCAGTCGTTGCCGTAGAGATACGTCTTCAGGGTTCCGGCGGCGGGATCCCCGGCGGCGGTCGAAAGCCGGTAGTCGCCGCGCGTGACGAGCGTCTTCGAGCCGTCCGGCCTCTGGTCCCACAGCTTGAACGCGACCGTCGCGTCCTGGCCGACGAGCGTGTACGGCAGCTGCACCGTCGGCAGCCCGAGCAGGTGCTCACCGGTCGACGGGAACGAGTAGTACGCGGCGCCGGGGTCGGCCGTGACCGCGTTCTCGCCGAGACAGCCGTTGTTCGCGATCGGATCGGTCGCGGCGCCGTCGGCGACGTTCGGATCGACGGAGGTCGTCGTCGCCGCGACAGCCGACGTGAGCGTCACGTGCGAGCTCGCCAGCGCATCCCACTGACCCGTGATCGGCGCAGGCTGCGCTCTCCCGCCGCACTCCGTCTGGAACGAGTACGCCTGCTTCGGCGGCGCGAGACTCTTCTGTCCGAGGACGTGCGCCGCCAGGAACCCGTACGCGAGCGTGTTGATCGGCTGCCACTGCCACGACGGGTTCTGCGCATTCGAGTGGCCGATGTCGGCGAACACCATCTGGATCGGGTAGCTCGGATCGGCCGCCTTCAGCTTGCGGAACATCTGCAGCGTCTGCACCGCCGGAAACAACGGATCGGTCCAGCCCTGGATCGACAGCAGCGGCACCGGGCGAACCGTGCCCGCCTGCAGCGCAGCGACGTAATCGGCGGCGTCGAAGGCCGAGCGGTACCGGTACGACTCGATGGTCGCCTGGAGCCCCGGGTCGGCACTCGGGTCGTACGGCTCGCCCTGCTGCACGCGCTGGAGCTGCTCGTCGAGGTTCGTGCCGTAGTCCAGGGGGTTCTCGTCGTAGCGGCCGTTCGCCTCGGCCCGGCCTACCGCCCACAACCCGGCGACGTAGCTCTCCTTCGCGATGCCGTACGGGCTCTCGTGGTTCGCGGGCTGGTCGACGGCGGGCGTCGCGCGGCCGTTCGGGGAGAGCGAGTCGAGGAGGTCGGTCCACCCGTACTTCGGCACGCCCGCTGCCAGCTGGAGCGTCACGCCGTTCGGGCTCTGCCATGGGAGCGACGTCGCGAGCAGCCAGGTCTGTCCGCCGCCGTACGAGTCGCCTGTCGACGCGAGCTCCTTCGGGTTCGCGATGCCTGCGTCCACCAGCTTGCCGAGGAGGGTCTGCGAGTCGCGGGTCTCGAACCGCCGGTCGGCGAGATGCGTGTAGCCGTTCGGCGTGCAGTTCGCGTCTTGATCGGTCATGCCGCAGGACTCCTGGAAGCCGCGCGCGGTGTAGTTGACGACGACCCACCCCTTGGACGCGAACCAGACGTTGTTCCAGTGCCACGTGTTCGCGCCGTCGCCGGCCGCCGTGTCTGCCTCCCAGTAGGTCTTGTCCTGCGACCAGCCGTGGAGCATCACGAGCGTCTGGGCGGCCCGCGTCGCACCGAGCGGTATGGAGAGGTCCGTGTCGAGGCCGAGGCCGTCGAAGCTCGGGATCTCTCCGGAGCACTTCATGTAGGAGACGTCGTCCGAGGTGGTGACCTTCGTGCAGGAGAGGCCGAGCTCGCTCGCGGCGATCTGCGCGAGCGTCGGCGGTGCTGCGGCCTGCGCGCCCGCCGCGAGAGCGGTCGCGAGGAAGACGATCAGGGCGAGCAGCTTCGAGGCGGGCGACAACATGGTCCTCGCGCATACCCGCGCGGTGCGCATCGGACACCTGCGCCGGTACCGTGCACGAGTGAGCCGCACCGAGCGCGTCTCCTACCTTCGCAGCGCCCGTGACCTGATGGACCTGCGCTACGCGGAACCGCTCGACCTCGATCGGATGGCGGCCCAGGCGGGATTCTCGAAGTTCCACTTCGCGCGGGCCTTCAAGGACGCCTACGGCGAGACGCCCGCCAACTACCTGACCCGGCGGCGCGTGGAGCGCGCAAAGGACCTCTTGCGGGCGGCGAACCTGACCGTCACCGAGGTCTGCATGCTGGTCGGCTTCTCCAGCCTGGGCTCGTTCAGCACTCGCTTCTCCGAGCTCGTCGGGATGTCGCCCAGCGCCTTCCAGCGTGCGTCGGCCGCGCGCGGCGGGCCACCGCCTGTCCCCGGCTGCTTCCTGATGGATTGGAGCCGTCCCCGGCCGGCGCCGAGCGGCGTCCAAGAGAGCAATCCGGGAGAAGCCTGACGCGCGCGGGCCGCCATACCCTGACGAGGGCCGACGACCGCACGAAGAGAAAGGGCACCGGATTCATGATCAGCCATCTGTCGCACACGAGCGTCTTCGTCCTCGACCAAGACTCGGCGAAGGCCTTCTACACCGAGAAGCTCGGTTTCGAGCTGCGTTTCGACATCACCATGGGCGACGAGGTCGAGGGCGCGGGCGGCGGCTTCCGCTGGCTCAC
>Ga0207667_10010590_pt1 | contig 10770 bp, 9 predicted proteins | sample KBSCornC52_FD_184301 | JGI IMG/M metagenome (GOLD analysis project Ga0207667, IMG submission 184301) | Corn rhizosphere microbial communities from Kellogg Biological Station, Michigan, USA - KBS Corn C5-2 (SPAdes) (version 2) | ecosystem: Host-associated > Plants > Roots > Rhizosphere > Soil ...
AATCGAGGGTGTGTCGGGACGCGCGCCGGTCGCGATGAGCGCCTTATTGAAGCGAAGTCGAGTTCCATCCACTGCCAGCGTATCGGTACCAGTAAAGCGCGCATCGCCGAAGAACACATCGACGTTCGCAGCAACCAGTCGGCGCACCGATTCTTCGCGACTGATGCGTGCTCGTATTCCGCGCATTCGTCGCATCACCGCAGCGAAATCGACGCGAATGTCGAGCGGCACCTGCGCGCCGTACTGCTCTCCATTGCGCATCTCGGCGTACAGCCGCGACGTGCGAATGATGGACTTGGATGGCACGCAGCCGACGTTCAGGCAGTTGCCGCCAAACAGGCCGTGCTCGATCAACGCGACGCGCGCGCCCAGCGCCGCCGCTTCGTATGCCGCGACCTGACCTGCAGTACCGCCGCCGATGACCACGAGGCCGTAACGGTCCGCCGGCGGTGGATTGTGCCAGTCCGGCGGACGCACGTTGTCCAGTCGCTCGCGCTCGAAAGCGTCCTGCGGAGCGGTACTCGTATTCAACTCAGCCACCCGCCACGGAAACCCGCACGGCGCAAACCAGCGACGATGTACGGGCACCCGCGCATCAATTGCCAGATCAATCCGGTGCGATGGTTCTCGATCATCATGACCAGGATCCCCTGATCGAGCCCGAAGTGGCCCGTGGAATACCACGCGCTGCTACTGCGGCTACTGCTGTCGTAATCAGCGTGTGGGTCATTCGGTGCAAGCGTCGGATTGAAACTAGTGGTGTAACGCCCGTCGGAGAGCATGCCGGGATAGCGCTCCAACATCGTGCCTGCGCTGCGCAAGACGATCTCCGGCGCGAACGGAAGCGAAGCGAGCACCGCCCACCCGCTCAACGTTCCGTCGTCGGGCCCGAACGGAACACCGCGCGCGGCGTAGCCAAACAGGTGGTGTCGCGGATCGAGTCTCTGGGCCAGCTCCGGGATGCCGCGATCGGGACCATCGCAAGCGGTCAGCCCCCAGCAGCAGTCGTCGTAGCCGGCGAACTCGTTGGGGTTGCGCTCCGCATACGCACGCTGAACCATGATCGCACGCCGGCTGTTCTCGAAGTAGTCGCTGCGCTTTTCGCGCATGAAGCGATCCTGGATACCGTGCAAATCAACCCACGCGTGCGAGAACTGATGTATGAACAACGGCCCAGCGTACAACAGATCGTAATCGTACATGTTCTCCCACTGGTACGTCACGGTCCACGCCTCGTAGCCATTGCGATCGAGCGGATGTGTTGGCGACCCCAGTGCGAGCACGTACAGCACGATGGCCTCGTTGTAACCCTGCCACACGTAATGCAAAAAACCACATTCCGGCTTCCAGCCCTGGCGGATGACGCCTTGCTCGTCCTGCGCCCAGCGCCAGTCGATGCGCCGGTATAGCAGTTCAACGAGTTCGCGCAATTCTATTTCACCCGCCGTACTCGCGGTGAAGTAACGGGCAGCCGTCAGTGCTCCGGCGATCAACAGTGCCGTGTCGACCATCGAGAGTTCGGATCGCCAGACGCGAGCGCCCGTGTCCATGCTCAGGAAGTGGTAGTAGAAGCCCTTATACCCGGTCGCATCCGGGGCGCCGCTCTGATCGCTATCGCGAAAAAAGCGCAGCACCTTGAGACAGCGCTCCACCGCGTCGGCCCGCTGCGTCCAACCGCGCGCCACCGCGACCGGATATACCGACAGAGCGAATCCCACCACTGCGATACTGCAGGGAGAATCCTCGCGCGTGGTATCAGCGACGAGCCCGGTGACTGGATTTACGGCCTGCAGGAAATAGCTGAATGCGTCGTGCTGCAGCTGGTCGAGTCGCTGCTCATCAATCATCCGTGCCGGGTCAGTATTCTGCATGCGCACCGTGCTCCGCTCGATTTGCATCCGCGTTGCTGCTTGCCGACAAGCTTCTCCACGTGATCGCAATATGCGGATCCGCCGGCGCTCGCTTTACAAGCGTCTTGCACGCGGTCGTCAGATGCCCGCTTCCTGACTGTAGTACTGATGGTCTTCGCGCCAGCCGCCCTGGCCGGCACCGATGTGCTTGTAGTCGTGCACGAATTCTATGCGCCGCACGTACTTCACCATTGCGAAACCAAGTTGTGTCTCCACACGCACGCGAAGCGGGGCACCATGCGGCACCGGTAACGGGTCGCCATTCATTTCGTATGCGAGGATGGTTTGTGGATCGGAGGCCAGCCCGATGTCGATCGTTCCGTAGAATTGACCTGGTCCAGCAGCGTCTGGTTCCGAAGTCGATTTATCATCCAGCGCATGGAACACCAGGTAGCGCGCCGCTTCCAGCGGCCGGCAGCGTTCCATTATGCTCGTCAGCGACACGCCACCCCAGCTCGCGACTGCCGACCAGCCCTGGATGCAATCGTGCTTGGTGATCTGCGTCTGTTTGGGCCAGCGCCGGAGCTCCTCGAGTGACAATCGCAGCGGATGCTCCACCAGCCCGTCCACCTCGAGCACGAAGTTGACGAAGCCTTCCCGCGCCATCGCTGCATATGCTGCTTCTGCTGGCGGCCGCCCGTTCACTCGAAAATACGGTGATATCTCCGATGGCGAATATTGCTGCGCCGAGCGACCGTGGCCGAACAGCGCATGACGCAAGCGGTCCGTGACGGCCTGTGTGCGGCGCTGCACCATTCGCGGGTAACGCAGCGAATACCATGTCGCGAGGATGTGAATCAGAATGACTCCGCCAAGGCCGGCGAGCCCAACAATCAGGCCGAGTGCACCGTGCACGTGACGGACGTCGCCGAGCACTATCAACGCCATCTGGCTGACCTCGCCATGCAGGATCACCATCGCCAGGTGCGCAGCAGAGAACGCCAGAAATGCGCACAGGCACAGGAAGTGAATGCTGCGAGCCGCCTGCCTGCCATGAAAGATCCGGATGTACCACGGAAAGCGCGCTGCGATCGAAGGCGACATGGCCAATCCCGTGGCGATTGCGAGCGGCGACAGCAGGAAGACCACCGAGAAATACGCAAGCTGTTCCAGAGGATTGTAGCGACCCGGCGTGACCACCAGATGCAAAGTCACGTACGACTGAAGCGCGTGAAAGGCGCCCGGAATTATGGACCAGGATGTGGGAACCAGCCGCCGCCATTCTGGCGTGACAAAGAGCATCAGAACGTACAGCAGACCGGTGAGCAGCCAACCGGCGTCTGCGAGGAAGTGCCAGTGTCGCCCAAGTCCGAGATTCCTGCGGCCCGGCAGCGCAATCCACGGCGAGAACGACTCCTCCTCGTCGCGCGACGTCCAGAGCTCGTTTACCGGCATCCGTTTGCGCGTGAGCCTAAGCCACTCGCTTCCCGGTGTGCAGTCGTCATTCCAGTAGAGCTTGGGATGCGCACTCAGTATTTCCAGCCCGCTGCGTACCAGGAGCGATACAAACAGCAGGTTGAGGAAGTGCGTCGCGCGCAGCCAGAGCGGAAAGTCGAGCATCGTCACTTCAGGATGTCGGACATGAGCAGAGACGAGCGAGCTGCGGCACCTGGCCGACGGTTGTTGATTGCATTGCTGTGAGTTGACTCCTTCCTGTTGTCGCTCCCTGTGAGTGCATGGATCGCGCCGATGCTGGCATGGAACGTGAACCACTTGATATGTTCGCCTGGCGCCGGCCTTCCGCTGTCGTCACTGCGAGTGATCCTTCTCTGGATGGATTGTCGTAATGGATGATTTGCTCTCACGCGCATCAGAGCTGGGAGCCCAGCTCCGAATTGATAGCATCAGATGCACGACGGCCGCCGGCTCGGGCCATCCAACGTCGTCGATGTCGGCCGCTGATCTCATGGCCGTACTTCTGATCAAGTACTTGAAGTACGACTGGGTTCATCCGCACAACCCCGGCAACGACCGCCTCATCTTCTCCAAGGGTCACGCCAGTCCGCTGCTCTACTCCATGTACAAGGCGGCTGGCGTCATCACAGATGAAGAACTGTTGTCGTTGCGCAAACTCGGCAGCCGTCTCGAAGGACATCCAAAGCCATTGCAGAGCGCTGAAGCCCATGGCGCACCGCAAGGCCTGCCATGGGTGGATACGGCTACCGGCTCGCTCGGACAGGGTTTGCCAGTGGGCGTCGGCATGGCGTTGAACGGCAAATGCGTCGACAAACTACCGTTCACTGTGTGGGTGTTGCTCGGCGACAGCGAGATGGCCGAAGGCTCGATCTGGGAAGCGTTCGACAAGGCTGGCCACTACAAGCTGGATAACGTGATCGCGATCCTGGACATGAATCGTTTGGGTCAACGCGGACCGACCGACCTCGGCTGGGACGCACCCGCTTATGCCGAACGCGCGCGCGCGTTCGGATGGCACGCAATCGAGATCGACGGCCACGACATCGACGCGGTCGATCATGCGTACACGGAAGCGCTCGCACAAACCGGGCAGCCGACGTGCATCGTCGCGAAGACGGTAAAGGGGTCAGGTGTCTCGCTGGTCGCGAACAAGAACGGCTGGCATGGCAAGCCGCTCAGTCCGGATCAAGCGAAACAAGCCATCGAGGAGCTTGGTGGTGAGCGCCACATCACAGTGACTGTTGCGAAGCCACCGTCAGTGGCGCCAGCGGCGCGACCACCTGCCAGGCCGTTGAAACTGCCTGTTTATGAAGTCGGTTCCGAAGAAGCTGCGCGAAAGGCGTTCGGTGACGCGCTCGTCGCCATCGGTGCCAACCGCCCGGACGTCGTGGTGCTGGACGGCGAAGTGTCGAATTCAACATTCACGGAGGAGTTCAACGCCGCGTATCCCGATCGATTCTTCGAGATGTACATCGCCGAGCAACAACTCGTCGCTGCCGCGGTCGGCTTTGCCGCCCTGGGGAAGACGGCATTCGCGGCGACCTTCGCCGCCTTCTTCAGCCGCGCGTTCGACCAGATTCGCATGGCTGCGGTGTCGGGCGTGAGCATGCGCCTCTGCGGGACGCACCCCGGTGTGAGCATCGGCGAGGACGGCCCCTCGCAGATGGCTCTCGAAGACATGGCCATGATGCGAGCAGTCCACGGCACCACCGTGTTGTACCCGTGCGATGCCAACCAGACTGCGCAGCTCGTGGCGGCCATGGCGGATCTGCCCGGCATTTCGTACCTGCGGGCAACCCGCGGCAAGTTGCCGGTGATCTATCCATCGAGCGAAAGGTTCCCGGTCGGCGGGAGCAAGGTGCTCCGGCGTTCGGACGCAGATCAGGCGACGATCGTTGCAGCGGGCGTCACGCTGCACGAGAGTCTGCGCGCGTACGAGCAACTCGCGTCCGAAGGCATCCGGGTGCGAGTGATCGATGCGTATTCTGTCAAACCGATCGACGTAGAGACACTGCATGAAGCCGCGCGCGTGACAGGAGGCTGCATCGTCGTGGTGGAAGATCACTGGAGCGAGGGCGGACTCGGCGACGCTGTACTGGGTGCGCTGGCGGACGCACCGGAAATTCCGCGCAGGGTGATCAAGCTGGCCGTGCGCGCGATGCCGACGTCGGGGAAACCGGCGGAGCTGCTGAGCGCCGCGGGGATCGATGCGGAGCACATCGCGCAGGCGGTAAGGACGGCACTGTGAGACACAATGCCGAGCTATAAATACCTGATCGTGGGCGGTGGAATGACGGCCGCTGCTGCCATCGGTGGAATCCGCGAGCTGGATCTCGCTGGCTCAATTGGAGTCATCGCGTCCGAGCCGCATCAGCCGTACAACCGGCCACCGCTGTCCAAGGGTCTCTGGAAGGGGGCGTCTCTGGACAGCATCTGGCGGGCTGCAGCCGACGACAATCTGACGTTCCACCAGGGCCGCACCGCACGTAATCTGGACGCGCAGGGCAAGCGAGTCACGGACGATCGTGGCACCGTGCACGAATTCGAAAAGCTGCTGCTCGCCACCGGATGCAGAACGCGAACGTTTCCATTTGGCCAGGATGAGATCATCTACTTTCGAACCGTCGATGATTACAAACGGCTACGCAACGAAGCCGCGCATCTCGATCGCTTCGCGCTAATCGGCGGCGGGTTCATCGGCTCCGAAATCGCAGCCGCGCTGGCAATGAACGGAAAGAAGGTTACCTGGATCTTCCCCGACGAGTTCGTCGGGAGTCGCATGTATCCGCCGGAGCTCGCCAGGTCACTTACCGAACTGTACCGCGAACGAGGCGTTGAAGTCATAGCGGGGGCGAAAGTGACCGGCTGCGAATCGCGCGCGGGTGAGTCGACGTTGACGGTTCATAACGACCAGAGCGGGGCCGATCGGAAGATCGTCGTGGATGGCGTTGTCGCAGGCATCGGCGTTCAACCGAATGTGGAACTGGCCCAGGCCGCCGGCCTCAGCGTCGACAACGGCATCCGCGTCGATGCATCTCTGCGCACTGACAATCCCGATATCTATGCCGCGGGAGATGTCGCGAGCATCTTCGACCCCTTGCTCAAGGAATGGCGCCGCGTCGAACACGAGGACTGCGCAAATACCATGGGCGCGCACGCGGGCGTCGCCATGGCGGGACGCACTGTGTCATACGAGCACCGGCCGTTCTTCTACTCCGACATCTTCGAGATGGGCTACGAGGCCGTCGGCGAGGTGGACAGCCGGCTGGACATGATCACTGACTGGAAGACTCCGTGCAGGGAAGGGGTGATCTACTACTTGCGCGAAGGCCGCGTGCGCGGGGTATTGATCTGGAACATTTTCGGATTGGTGGACGGCGCCAAACGGCTCATCGGCTCTGCAACATCCATCCACCCGTCCGACCGTGAAGGACGGCTTCCGACGTAGCGGCCGTGGGACCGTTCCGCTCGTTCAGGCAACCTCGAACCGCTGGTCGTTAGCTGCGGCGAGCGCCATCGCTTCATCAGGTGGGTTCGACGCTTTCACCCGCATGCCACAGGCGCACCCGGCGTGCTTTTTGCTCGTCGATATGAGTCTGTGGGACTGCCTTCTGTGTCCCATCACTTTACGGAGGGTGTATGCACGTTGATCCATCGCGATACGTCGGTCTTGCGACGCTCGCTGCGTGCGCGGTGCTCGGCGGATGCAAGGCGAAGGAGAATCCCGCCGCAGACACGACGTCGGCAATGAGTGCGACCGCAACGACAGGCGACACGTCTGCCATGGGTGGGGCAGCGAAGGCTGCAGACACGACGCCGGGAGCTGGTGCTGCGTTGTCGGACGCTAATATTGCCGCACTGGTCGATGAAGTGAACATGGCAGACAGCACGCTCGCGGCTTCGGCGCTCCCCAAGCTCACCAGCACAGGCGCTAGAGACTTTGCCAAGTTGATGATGGGCGAGCACCATGCGCTCCACGTTCAGGGCATGCAGGTCGAGAAGGCGCAGAACATCACACCAGCGCTGCCGGCGGTGGACCCCTTCAAGCCGGCCGTCGAGGCCGAGCAGGCGGCGCTCGGCCCGCTGTCCAAGGGCGCGGCGTACGACTCGACCTACATCGCGCAGGAAGTCGGAATCCATCAGGCCGTACTCGACTGGGCGGGCAAGAACACTCCCCAGAACGCCGCCTATCAGAAGTACATGAAGTCAGCCGGCGCGGTGTATCAGAAGCATCTGGATCAGGGGCTCGCGTTCCAGAAGAAGATGAGCGGCGCCAAGACTTAGTCCGCACGTTTCCAGTGTGCCGGCGCGCGTCGCCGGCACACTTCCGCTGCGTTATCCTGCCATCGTCGGGTAGTCGATGTATCCGTGCGGTCCGCTCGTGTAGAACGTTGTGCGATCCGGCTCGTTCAGCGGAGCTCCTCGCCTGACGCGCTCGACGAGATCCGGATTCGCAAGGAACAGCCGCCCGAACGCCACGAGATCGGCGCAGTGGTTCTCCAGCGCACGCTCCGCCGTGTCCGGTGTGTAGCCGCTCGCAGTGATCAGCGTCCCGCCGTACGATTCACGCACGAGGGCTGTCGAACAGACCTGTCTCTCGTCCGGACCAGTCGTACCAACGGGTGCTTCGACGACGTGCACATATGCAAGTCCACGATCGTTCAGCACGGTCGCCACATGTGAAAACGTCTCCACCGGATCGGCGTCATGAATTCCGTTCGATCCGCCGGCCGGTGACACGCGGACTCCCACACGCTCGCTCGGCCAGACCGAAGTCACCGCGTCGAGTATCTCGAGTAGAAAGCGGGTACGGTTGGCCGGGCTGCCACCGTACTTGTCTGTGCGTTGATTGGTTCCGGTCTGAAAGAACTGATCTATCAGATAACCGTTGGCGCCGTGCAGCTCGACACCATCGAAGCCGGCCTCGCGCGCAACCTCGGCGCCGCGCCGAAATTCGGCCACAACGCCGGGCACGTCTTCCGATGCCAGCGCGCGCGGCGTTTCGAAGTCCTTCATTCCGTCGGGTGTGTATGCCTTGCCGGCGGGTGCAATCGCGGAGGGCGCGACTGGTTGCTGCCCGTGGTAATACGAATGCGACACACGCCCGACGTGCCAGAGCTGCGCGAAGATCCTGCCGCCAGCGTGATGCACTGCGTCAGTCACATTTCGCCACCCGTCCCGCTGCGCATCGGTGTAGATGCCCGGCGTGTCCTGATAACCCTGTCCGAGCGCACTGACCTGCGTCCCTTCGGTGATGATCAGGCCCGCAGTCGCGCGTTGCGTATAGTACTGCGCCATCAGCGCGTTGGGGATTCCACCTGGCGCGCGATTACGCGTCAGTGGGCACATCACCATGCGGTTCGGCATCGTGATGGGCCCGAGATGATATGGTTCGAGAAGAAGCATCGGTGATTTCCTGTGATTGTTACTGTGCGTCGGACGTGACCTGCCCGTGATTCAACATCGCAACGAGCACGACGCCGCCAATGACGTTCCCGATTATTGCCGGAACGAGAAAGCCGCCGAGCATCGCTGCTACGGCGCGACGCCCACTACTTACCGCCGCGTTTCGCCGCAGGCATACCCTTTCGCTTCTGCTCGTTCGGCACGACGCCGAGCGCGGTGGCAAGATCGATCTGGTGATCCTGCTCCTGCTTCACGATCTCACGCAGTATCTCCCCCAGTGCATACTCGCCGAGGGCATCCGCCTGCCTGATTCGCTCGCGGTAATTGCGAATGGTGTCATCTTCCGCCTGAAGATCGAGGCGCAGCATTCCTTCGTTGTCTTCGGATACCTCGATCGGTTTGGGCTCGTGCACCGGGTACTCCCCGAAATAGTCCAGCTGTCGTGCGATCGCCAGTGCATGATCGAGCTCCTGATGTGCGTGCTCCGTGAGCTGATCGGCAATGTTCATGAACCGCGCCGAGTCGAGTTTCTGGCTGAAGATTACATACTGGATGATTGCCTTGTACTCGCGGGCGATGTCGTCCTGCAGCCCCTTGATCAGCTGCTCTCTGGTTACCTGCGTCGGCTGGGTGCTGGACGCAGTTGCGTCTGCTCTCTTTGTCGCCATTTTGGAATTACGTTGGAGTGAGTTGGATGGGCTGGATTGCTGATCAGTGGATGAAGCAGGAATCCTGCCGGCGGCGGGTCCGGAGCGGGCAGGGAAGGCGGGCCACGCCATACTTGTGCACTGGAGCAGTGTGATGGTAGCCACCAAGCGGGCGTACGAACCCGCGGTCGAGGCGGACGGTTATCGCGTCCTGGTCGACCGCCTCTGGCCGCGCGGAGTGTCGAAGAGCGCGGCGCGGATCGACGCGTGGGAAAAGGAGATCGCTCCATCGAAGGAGCTACGGGAGTGGTACGGGCACGAACCGGCGAAATGGCCGGAATTTCAGAAGCGCTATCGCAAGGAGCTGAAGACGGCGGCTGCTTCGGCAGTTCTGGAGGATCTGGTGCATCGAGCCAAGCGCGGACCGGTCACTCTCGTTTACGCGTCGCACGCGGGCGAAATCAGCAACGCCGCGGTGCTTGCGAAAATGATCAGTCGGAGAGCTTCCTGAGCGCGGATCCCTTGTGCATTGCGATGTGATCGGTCGTGTCACTCTTGATCTCGTACTGCGGATCGTCCTTCGTTGCGTGGACGGTGTAGCCCTTGAACTGGATGTTGGAGGTCACCACGCGTGTGATGTGGCCGCGAACTCTGCCAGCCTCCGAGTTCCAGCTCACGTGGTCGCCGAGCTTGAATTGCCTGTGGGAAGTCATCGATGTCGTTGGTCAGTTGCCCGATGCATCAGGAGTCGCAATCCCGGTGCCGTCCGCTATCGGGCGCAGCCGGTCGAGGGCTATATTTGACGTGCTTCGACCCGTTGCACGCCCGATTGGCCGCCAGGCCTTCCGGGGCGGCTGCAGATGTGCTTGCAGCAGGGGCGAGATGCAGTGCATAATATGTAAACCTATAAAATCATGACAAAAACTGGAACGTTGGCGCCATTCGACGGAGACGTAGCCGAGGAGCGCTTTTCGGAGCTCTTCGACCGCTACAAGCAGCACCTCGCGTGGGTGGGCGTGGTGATAATCCTGGCTGGTGTGGGCGTCTGGTTCTATCTGAGGTCGGAATCGATCAAGTCGCAGCGCGCGGAGGCGGCGTACGAGGCCGCGGTCCAGAGCGTGTCGTCCGGCAACCTGCCACTGGCGCAGTCCGATCTCAAGAAGGCGGCGGTTCGGTATGCCGGCACCAACGGCGGCACGGAGAGCTCCATGGCGCTGGCCAAGATCTACTACCAGCAGGGCAAGTATCAGGACGGAATTTCGGCGCTCACCGATCCCGCGTCGAAAAAGGGCGACCTGCAGTACGAGGCTCGCCTCCTGACCGCGTCCGGGTATGAAGGTCTGAACAAGTGGCCCGAAGCGGCCAAGGAATACGAGGCAGCTGCCGACGTT
>Ga0207667_10010593_pt1 | contig 10769 bp, 9 predicted proteins | sample KBSCornC52_FD_184301 | JGI IMG/M metagenome (GOLD analysis project Ga0207667, IMG submission 184301) | Corn rhizosphere microbial communities from Kellogg Biological Station, Michigan, USA - KBS Corn C5-2 (SPAdes) (version 2) | ecosystem: Host-associated > Plants > Roots > Rhizosphere > Soil ...
CTGCGGGGCGGGGCGCGGTGCCGCACGCACGACCGGGTGTGGCGCCGGCGGCGCCGCGCGTACCTGCGGCGGCGCGGGACGTGCCGCCGGGGCGGCATGCGGTGCCGGAGCGGGCCTGGCCGCGGGCGCCGCCTTTGCCGGTGCGCCCTTCTTTCCGTGATCGGGCTCCTGTGCCGAAGCAGCCGCGGGGATCGCGACGCTCAACAGCAGAGCCAGAAGAATTCCACTTGTTCGTGCCATGAATACCTCCACGCAAAATCGGCCATCGCGCGCGGCCGTTACCTTGATGAACGGCAGCAGCGCGCCCGACCCGGCGGTGCGCTCCTGGAAACGTGAACGAACATGAACGTTCTTTCACATGCCGAGTTCCATCGTGTTTTGAGCTGACGCAACGTGCGGTGCAAAATGCAAAACGCCGGCGGTTTCCCGCCGGCGTTGCACGATTTGAGAGTTATGCGAGGGTGCTAGCGCTGGGTTCGATGCGGCGGGGGCACATGCAGCACGCGCGCCGGACCTTGCTTCGGCGCCGTGGCCGGCTGCGGCGGTGCGGCCGCGGCGGGTTGCCGCGCCTCACTGGCATTGCTGGCGACGCCGCCTTCGAGTTTTCGCAGCAGTTCGGCGTCCGGATAGGAGTCCGCCGGCAGGCCGAATTTCAATTGTGCTTTCTTGACCGCACCACGCGTGCCGTTGCCGACCTTGCCGTCGGGCTCGCCGACATCCCACCCGTTTTTGTTGAGGAGGCGCTGCATCTCCGTGACCTGCTCGGTGGTGAGCGGCACGACGCGCTTGGCGCCCTCGTGGTCGACCACCGGCGCCCCGTTCAGCCGCGTCGCGAAATAGGCGACCGTGGTCGTGTAGACGTAAGACGAATTCCAGCCGAGGAAGGCCTGGAAGTTCGGATAAGCGAGGAAGGCCGGGCCGTGGCGGCCCATCGGCAGGATCAGGGAGGCTTCCATCGCGCCCGCCGGCAATTGGCCGTAAGCCGGCTTCACCCCCCATTTCGCCCACTGCGACACAGGGTGCTTGATGTTGAGGTCGGCCTCTTCCCACGGCAGGTTCTGTGGCACGCGCACTTCCTGGATCCAGGGCTCGCTGCGCTTCCAGCCGAGATGCTCGAGGAAGTTGCCGGCCGTTGCGAGCGTGTCCGGCACGCTGCGGATCAGGTCGCGGCGGCCGTCGCCGTCGCCGTCGACGCCGTATTTCAAATAGTCCGAGGCGGTGATCTGGATGCCGCCGAACTCGCCGGCCCAGGCGCCGATCATGTCGGGCAGTTTCTGGTCGCCGCGCTCGATCAGGCGCAGCGCGTCCATGAGCTGCGGACGGAAATAATCGCCGCGGCGGCAGTCATAGGCGAGGGTGGTCAGCGCGGGGATGATCTTGAACTTGCCGAAGTCGGCGCCGAAGTCGCTCTCCAGCCCCCAGAAGGCGGTGATCACCGGCGCCGGCACGCCGTACTTCTGTTCGATCTGTTTGAACAGCGCGGCGTGCTCGGCCATCTTGCGCTGGCCGTTCGGGATGCGCGCGCCGCCGACCATGCGGTCGGAAAACTGGATGAAGGTCTGGTTGAAGACCGCCTGGCCGTTATCGCGCTTGATGATGTTCGGATCGAAGTAGAGCTCGGGCGAGGCCTCCTCGATGATCCTGGCCGGGATGCCCGCCGCCCGCGCGTCCTTCTTGAACTGCGCGAGCCAGGCGTCGAAGTTCGCCGTGTTTCGGCAGCGCGCCGCGTTTGCCGTGGTTGCCGTCATTGCCGCCACCAGCGCCACGGCAACGGTCAGGGTCAGTTTGCGCATCGGGTCCGCCTGTTCGGGGATTTGACCTGTGAATCTGCCCGAGCGGCGGACCGGGTCAAGTTTGATCGGGGGAAAGCGTTAAGGCCCGTCTCGCCCGGAATCGTGTTGTTTTGCGGGCCGGAAGGCTGCGCGGCTTGACGCAGCCCGCGCCGGATACGACAGAAGGCCGCATGCAGGTTCTGGTGATCGGGGCGGGTGTGGTGGGTCTCGCCGCAGCCCGGGCGGCGGCGCAGCGCGGACATGACGTCGTCGTCGCCGAGAAGACCGACGCCATCGGCACCGGCACGTCCTCGCGCAACAGCGAGGTCATCCATGGCGGCATGTATTACGCGACCGGCACGCTGCGCGCCCGGCACAGCGTGCCAGGCCGACGCATGCTGTACGCCTACTGCGCCGGTCACGGCGTGCCGACCCGCAAGCTCGGCAAGCTCGTCGTGGGCAGCAATGACGCCGAGGTCGCCAGGCTCGAGCAGATCGCCAAGCAGGGCGAGATCAACGGCGTCGAGGGCCTGACGCTGATCGACGGCAAGGCCGCGCGCGCGATGGAGCCGGCCGTCGTCTGCGCCGCGGCGCTGCATTCTCCCGAAACCGGCATTATCGACAGCCACGGCTACATGCTGGCGTTGCGCGGCGATCTCGAGGACCGCGGCGGCATGATCGCCTTCAACACGCCGGTGGACGCGATCGCGCGGCGCAACAGCCAGTGGGTGGCGCGCTTCGGCGGCGCCGCTGCGGGCGAGGCGGCCTTCGACGCGGTGGTCAACGCCGCCGGCCTCGGCGCGCAGAAGATCGCCCGCGCCATGCCGGACTATCCGCAAGCGCGCGTGCCGCGGCTCGTGCTCGCCAAGGGCAACTACTTTTCATATTCGGGCCGGCCCGCCTTCACGCGGCTTGTCTATCCGACGCCGATGCCCGGCGGCCTCGGCGTGCACGTCACTCTCGACATGGCCGGACGCATGCGTTTCGGCCCGGACGTGGAGTGGATCGACGAGGAGAATTACGCCGTGAACCCGGCGCGCGCCGATATCTTCTATGAGCGCATCCGCATCTACTGGCCGGACCTGCCGGACAATTCGCTGACCCCCGATTATGCCGGCATAAGGCCGAAGGTGTCGGGCAAGGGCGAGCCGCAGGGTGATTTCATGATCGACACACCGGCCGAGCACGGCCTGCCCGGCCTCGTGCAGATGTTCGGGATCGAGTCGCCGGGGCTGACGAGTTCGCTGTCGCTTGGGGAGGCGGTCGCCGACGCGCTCGTGGCCTAGCGGCCCTTTTCGAGCTCGGCGCTCTTCTGGTCCTTCGGCGCGGCGACCGAGCCGGTAACCTCGCTCCGCGGCGTGCCGTAGTCCTGCATCACGCGCAATTGCGACAGCGCCGCGCGTTCGCTCTTGCCGATATTGGCGGACGAGACGGGCGCGAGCTCGGCCTGCTTGTTGCGGCCACCCTCGACCACCGTCATGCCCGCCTTTGTGGCGACCACGTCACCCGGCTTGAGCGTCGTATCGGCGGCGAGGTCGACTTTCGCCAGGCCGAAGGCCGTTCGGCCATTGCAGGTGCAGCCGGAAACGACCTGCTTGCGATAGCGGAAGGCGTTCGGCAGGTCGGCATAGCGGCTGCCATCATTCGTCGTCGCATAATCGATGTTGCTGCCGGAATAGACGTGCGTCTCGGCGGCCGGGCAGAACGAATGACACACGTCGGCGGCGCTCATGCCGGGGCGCGCCTGGACGGGAAAGAAGTGGCCGTCGCAGCTCCTGACGCAAAAGCCATGCGCCGGCCCGCTGTCGCGTGTCACCACCCGCTCGCCGGGACGGCCGTCGTCGCTCAGGGCGCGCGCGAGGCTGGTCAAGGGATCGGCGAAGGAATCGGCGTGACGCGGCTGCTCGGCGTGATGCCGGGGCGTGAAGGCGTGGCGCAGGCCGCCGAAAAGCTGGTCGAAGAATCCCGCCGACGCGGGCGTCGGCGTGAATGCCGCCGCCGCGGCGATCACGCCAAGGGACGCCACCAAAGCCACGGATTTACGAGCTGCCGCCATCCTGTCGCACCCTGCCTCCCGTTCCGCGCCTGGCGGAACCGGGATTTAAACGTGCGGAGCGGGCGAAAAGTTCGATTCGGGCCGCACCCTCCCACGCGAACGTGAGCAAAGCGCGGAAGCGGTAAAGGCGGGGTTAGCGGGGCGGTTTCAGCTCAGAAATAGCGCCACCACAGATAGACGTGGCAGATCGCGACCGACACCAGCATCATCGGGAAAGCATAGAGCGTGTAGGTCATGAACTTGAATGGCACGCCGTTGCGCTCGCCGATGCCGGCGACGGTCAGGTTGGCCGAAGCGCCGATCAGCGTGCCGTTGCCGCCGAGGCAGGCGCCGAGCGACAGGCACCACCAGAGCGGCTGGATGTGATCGGCGCCGCCGAAGGCCGGCGCCATGTTCTTGATCAGCGGGATCATGGTGGCGACGAAGGGGATGTTGTCGACGATCGCCGACAGCACCGCCGAGGCCCACAGGATCGCATAGCCGGTGGTCGACATCTGCCCGCCGGTCGCCGCCACCAGCTTGTTGGCGAGCAGCGTGAGCAGGCCGCCGACGTCGACGCCGTGCACGACGACGAACAGGCCGATGAAGAAGAAGATGGTGATCCATTCGACGTCGCCGAAGGTCGAGTGGATGTTGTGCGCCGCCTTCTCCGAGGCGTGCGACCAGTTGTCGAGCAGCATCAGGATCGCCGCGCCGAGCAGCGCGATCGTCGCCGGCTCGAGGTGCAGCGGCCGCGCCAGGATGAAGGCGACCATCACGACCGCAAGCACGACCAGCGACTGTTTCAGCAGCCGCCAGTCCTCGATCGTGTCGGCGGCCTTCATCGCCATGACGCGCTCTTCGGCGTCGTGCGAGGCGCGCAGGTCCTTGCCCCAGACGAAGTGGATGATGACGGCCTGCACGACCATCACCACGATGATCACCGGCGTCAGGTGCCAGACGAAATCGTTGAAGGAGAGGCCGGCCTGCGAACCGATCAGGATGTTCGGCGGGTCGCCGATCAGCGTCGCGGTGCCGCCGATGTTGGAGGCGAAGATCTCGGCGAACAGATAGGGATAGGCCGGCACTTTCAGCGTCGTGCAGATCGCCAGCGTCACCGGCACGATCAGCAGCACCGTGGTGACGTTGTCGAGGAAAGCCGACAGGACCGCGGTGGTGATCTGGAGGATGAACAGGATGCCGGCCGGATGCGCGCGCGCAGCCTGCGCCGACCAGATGGCGAGGTACTGGAACATGCCGGAGCGGCGCGAGATCGACACCAGGATCATCATGCCGGTCAGCAGGCCGATCGTGTTGAAGTCGATGCCGCGGATCGCCTCTTCCTGCTCGAGCACGCCGACCACGATCATGACGCCGGCGCCGATCAGCGCGACGATGGCGCGATTGACCTTCTCCGACATGATGATGGCGTAGGTCGCGGCCAGGACGCAGGTGGACACCCACATCGGGCTGAGACCGAAGAAGACGTGAGACGCAGCGTGCGCCGGCATGGCCGAAATCCCCCCAACGGACCGGACGCTCGCGGCCCTCGTCGGTCCACGCGCCCGCTTTTTGATGCCGGGGAAGGTCCGGCAAGCAGGAGGTCAAGTCAAGGCAGGATCAGGATCGGCGCGATCGGCAGCAGGGTTAGAAGCAGGAATAGCGGCAGCAGCACCGCGCCCGACCAGCCGATATAGCCGAAGAAGCCCGGCATGCGGATGCCGCGCTCGGTGGCGATAGCGTAGACCATCAGGTTCGGTGCGTTGCCGATATAAGTGAGCGCGCCCATGAACACGGCGCCGAGCGAGATCGCGGCCAGCGTGCCGGAAAGCGGGCCCATCAGTTCGCGCACCTCGCCGCCGGCGAGCTCGAAGAAGACGAGATAGGTCGGCGCATTGTCGAGGAAGGCGGAGAGGCTGCCGGTCAGCCAGAAATAGGCGGCCTCGTGCGGGCTGCCGTTCTTGGTCGTCACCGCGTCGAGCAACCCCGAAAAGACGCCGTCGTGTCCGGCATTGAGCATCGCCAGCACCGGAATGATGCAGACGAAGATGGCGGCGAACAGCTTCGCCACCTCTCGGATCGGCTCCCAGGTGAAGCCGTTGGTCTCGCGGTGCTCGTCCGGCGTCAGCCGCAGCGACAGCATGGCGATGAGGACGAGCGCGGCGTCGCGCGCCAGGTTCTGAAGTTCGAGCGTCGTGCCGAGGACGGTCACGCCGATGCCGGGCTTCCACAAGGCCGAGGCGAGGATCGCGGCGACGATCGCGGCGAGCAGCGGCAGGTTGACGAGGCCATGGACGCGGATCGGAACGTCCTGATGCGATCCGGATGCTTCGCGGCGCGCCAGGATCGTGTCGATCACGCAGAAGATCGCCAGCAGCAACGCCGCCGCGATCAGCGTCTGCCGCCACAAGTGCGTGACCGGCCAGAAGAAATCGACGCCGCGCAGGAAGCCGACGAACAGCGGCGGATCGCCGAGCGGCGACAGCGCGCCGCCAATATTGGCGACCAGGAAGATGAAGAATACGACGACGTGCACATTGTAACGCCGTCCGGCATTGGCGCGGATCAGCGGCCGCACCAGGATCATGGCGGCGCCGGTGGTGCCGACGATGCTGGCGATGAGCGTGCCGAAGGCGAGCAAGCCCGTATTGCCGAGCGGCCGGCCGCCGAGATTGCCGGTGACCAGCAATCCGCCGGCGACCGTGTAGAGCGCGAACAGGAGGACGATGAAGCTCATGTACTCGGCGAGCATGGCGTGGACGAAGCCGGCCAGCGCCGCCTGAGCGCCATACGCGGACGCCAGCGGCGCGAGAGTCACAAATGCCCATAAGGCCGCGATCTTCCCGTAGTGATCGTGCCAGACGTTGGGAAAAAGCAACGGCCCGGTGGCGATGGTGAGCAGCAGGCCGGCGAATGGGAGCGCCCAGGCCCATTCCATCTCCGCGCCGGGCAATCCTGTCGCGGCGAACGCCGCCTGCGGCGCAGCGAGCGCCGAGACGAGCCCGATGAGTGAGATGAACGCCGCGCGCCGCAAGGTCATCGGCGCTGCCTAACAGCCGCCCGCGCGCGCGACAATGCGACCGTTTGCGTCCGTCGGCCGCGGCGTGGAATGATCGCGGCTTCGGTCCTTGCAGGGAGGGCAGCATGGCCAAGAAGCGATTTCTCAATCCGAAGACGATGGCACCGCCGCCGGGCTACACCTATGTGGTCGAGACCACAGGGCCGGGCCGCACGGTCTATATCGCCGGCCTGCTCGGGCTCGACCTCGACAACAAGCTCGTCGGCGGACCCGGCGATTTCGCCGCCCAATGCGAGCGCGCCTTCGAGAACCTCGGCCACGCGCTGGCCGCGGTCGGCGCGACCTTCTCCGACGTGGTCAAGATCAACAACTACCTCGTCGACATGGCGCATATCGGCCTGTTCCGCGTGGCGCGCGACAAGCATTTCGACATGAAGGCGCCGCCGGCTTCGACGACGGTCGCGATCTCGCAGCTCGCGCGCCCCGGCGCGCTGTTCGAGATCGAGGCGATCGCGGTCCTGTCGCCGGCAAAGCCGCGGGCGAAGGCTGCGGCGCGCGGACGCGGCATGAAGAAGAAGTCCCGCCGGCGGTAGCGCGCGGCGGTTCCCGGCATTCGCGCGGGCGCTATTCCAAAATGGTTCTGGTTGTGGGAAGGAGCGGCGGCTAAGCAGAGCCGCCGTTTCTCCCCTATTCGGATTTCCCATGCGCATCACCGCCATCGACGACATCGTCGTGCCGATCTCCTCGGCCATCGCCAACGCTTATATCGATTTCTCGCAGATGACGGCGAGCGTGGTGGCGATCCACACCGACGTCGTCCGCGACGGCAAGCCAGTCGTCGGCTTCGGCTTCAACTCGAACGGCCGCTATGCGCCGCAGGGGCTGCTGCGCGAGCGCTTCATCCCGCGCCTGAAGGCAGCCAAGGCGGAGGACATCGTCGACGCCCGCGGCATGCTCGATCCGTTCAAGTGCTGGGCGGCGATGATGAAGAACGAGAAGCCCGGTGGCCACGGCGAGCGCTCGGTCGCGGTCGGCGTGCTCGACATGGCGCTGTGGGATGCGCTGGCCAAGGCGGAGGGCGTGCCGCTGTGGCGGCTGCTCGCCGACCGCTACAATAATGGCGAGGCCGACAAAACGGCGTGGGTCTACGCCGCCGGCGGCTATTACTATCCGCAGAAGGACATCGAGGGGCTTCAGGACGAGATGAAGCATTATCTCGACCTCGGCTACTCCACCGTGAAGATGAAGATCGGCGGCGTGCCGCTGAAGGACGATTTGAAGCGCATCGAGGCGGCGCTGAAGGTGGTCGGCGGCAAAGGTGAAAATCTCTGCGTCGACGTCAATGGCCGCTACGATCTCGACGAGGCGCTCGCCTGCGGTGACGCCATCGCGCAATACGGGCTCAAGTGGTACGAGGAGCCGCTCGATCCGCTCGACTATCTGCTGCACGCGGCTTTGGCGACGCGCTATCGCGGGCCGCTGGCGACCGGCGAGAACCTGTTCTCGATGCAGGACGCGCGCAACCTGATCCGCCACGGCGGGCTTCGCGCCGACCGCGACTGGCTCCAGTTCGATCCGGCTTTGTCCTACGGCCTCGTCGAATACATGCGCACGCTCGACATGCTCGCCGCGCACGGCTGGTCGCGGCGGCGCTGCGTGCCGCACGGCGGCCACCAGTTCGCGCTCAACATCGCGGTGGGCCTGGGTCTCGGCGGCAACGAATCGTATCCGCAGGTGTTCGCGCCGTTCGGCGGCTTCGCGGACAATTGCAAGGTCACCGACAGCCGCGTGCCGATGCCGGACGTGCCGGGCATCGGCTTCGAGGCGAAGAATGACCTCTACGCCGTCATGAAGAAGATGCTGAGCTGACCTACCGCGGCGATGCCTGCACGACCGGGGCGGGCATTGCCGCGGGTTTGCGCCGCAGCCACGGAAACAGCACGCCGAAGAACCGCGCGAACGGCGACAGGAATTCGCCGCTGATCGTGTGCGCTTCCGGGATCGCCGGCTCGACGCCGTAGGTGAGGCGCTCCGGCGACTTCGCCGGAATGTGCAGCGTGCCGAACAGCCAGTCGAAGACGGCGAGACAGCTGCCGAGGTTCTTGTTGAAGTGGATCGGATTCGTCGAGTGGTGGATCTGGTGGTGCGCCGGGCTGACGAAGATGCGCCCGAGCGCGCCGCGGAACGCGATCCAGATGTGCGAATGCTGCAAGTGCACGTAGGCGTGGATGAACAGAACCAGCAGGATGTTCGTGCCCGACAGCGCGTACTGATAAGTCGTGTCGCCGAACGCATAGGCGGTGAAGCCGTTGGCGAGCGCGGCGGTGATGGCGAGGATGTGGCCGAACACCAAAGTGTCGAGCGGATGCATGCGGAACGTCGTCAGCGGCGTCAGCACTTCGGCGGTGTGGTGCACCTTGTGCACCTCCCACAGCGCCGGGATGCGGTGCTTGAGATAGTGGTCGAGCCAGTAGCCGAACTCGTAGGCGAAGAACAGGATGACCGTCACGACCGCGCGCTGCGCGAGCACTGGCCAGGCCGAGGGCGTCACGGGTCCGAACATGGCGGCGAGGGCGCCGACCACGCCATTGGTCAGGAACTGGTAGGACAGCCCGGCGAGGCCAAAGATGGCGCCATAGACGAAGCAGTTGAACAAGAGCCAGCCAATGTCGGCTGCGGTCGAGCGGTGAAACAGGATCCGGCGTGGGAACAGCGCGCGCAGCAGGACGCGCAGGCGTATGCGGCCGCGGCGGCGGAAGTGCCGAACGGCAAGGAACGCCGCTGCGATCATCAAGGCGCAGGCCAGCGACGTCAGCGAAATCTGCGACCCGACCGAGAACAGCAGATCGTAGCTGCGGTGGACGATGTTGAGCAGGCCGGCCGCGATCCGTTCCATTTAAAAGTCCGCGCGTGCGAAAGTCGCGGCCATGGCCGCGCGGCCATCCTGGACGGGCGCGATTAAGGACTTGTTAAGCCGGACGCGCAGAAGCGCGGTTCAGCGCCGGCCTTCCAGCGCCATGCGCATGGCGAGCGCGCCGAGCATGGTTCCCATCACCCAGCGCTGCGCCAGAAGCCATTTCGGCCGCGCCATCAGGAACGCGGCGATCGAACCGGCGGCGCAGGCGATCGACATGTTGATCGCGACGCTGATCGCGATGTGCAGCGAGCCGAGTGCGATCGATTGCGCGAGGACGTTACCCGTGGGGTCGATGAAGTTCGGCAGCAGCGCCAGATAGAAGATCGCCATCTTCGGATTGAGCAGGCTGGTCAGGAGGCCCATGAGAAACAGCCGTCGCGTGCTGGCGACCGGCAGCGTGCGCACCTGGAACGGCGACTTGCCGCCGGGCCGCAGCGCCTCGAAGGCGAGCCAGGCGATATAGGCAGCGCCGACGAAGCGCAACACGTCATAGGCGTAAGGCACGGCGAACACGATCGCGGTCAGGCCGAACGCGGCGCACAGCAGGTACCCGACAAAACCGAGCGCGACGCCCGAATAGGCGATGAGGCCGGCGAGCCGCCCCTGCGTGATCGCGCGCGAGATCATGTAGATCATGTTCGGCCCCGGCGTCAGCACCACGGCGACGGCGAGCGAAGCGAACGCGATCAGGTTGGCGGTGGTGGGCATCAATGCGCCTCGTCCCAATTGTCGGCGGCGCGGGCATCGACCTGCAAGGGCACGTTGAGCGCCACCGCCGGATGCGGCGCGCCTTCCATCACGTCGCGCACGATGGCGATCGTGTCCTTCACTTCCTTCTCCGGCGCCTCGAAAATCAATTCGTCGTGCACCTGCAACAGCATCTTCGCCTTCAGCTTCGCTGCGGCGAGCTCCGGCTCGATGCGGATCATGGCGCGGCGGATGATGTCGGCGGCGGAGCCTTGCAGCCGGGCATTGATCGCGGCGCGCTCGTTGAAGGCGCGGAGCGACGGGTTCGACGCCTTGATG
>Ga0207667_10010597_pt1 | contig 10768 bp, 11 predicted proteins | sample KBSCornC52_FD_184301 | JGI IMG/M metagenome (GOLD analysis project Ga0207667, IMG submission 184301) | Corn rhizosphere microbial communities from Kellogg Biological Station, Michigan, USA - KBS Corn C5-2 (SPAdes) (version 2) | ecosystem: Host-associated > Plants > Roots > Rhizosphere > Soil ...
CGGCAGGCACGTTCCACCCGGACGCGGGCGGCAATGCCAGTGTAATTCTGCCGCCGCTGCCGAAGGGCGTGGAGGCGAAGGCGTTTGGTGTGACGATTGAGGCCGAGGGCGGAGCCACGAAGCCCACCCTGCCGATTATTCTGGTGGGTGCGTAAGCGGGTCTTCGGAATGTGGGACAGACGCAAATAGCCATCCAGAACGGATGGCTGTTTGTTTAACGGATGGCTGTTTGTTTATAGACTGCGTCGGATCAGGGAGCGGTAACGCGGACGCTGATGCCTGCGCCCTGGAGTGGCACCTCTGTCAGAACGGAGTCCGTGTCGGTACGGATGACGGTCATGAAGTTCGACTCGGCCGAGGTGACGTAGACCTTGCCGGTGGGCGTGCCGGTGGTGACGGCGATCCAGTTGGGATGGCCGTTCTGCGTGGTGGTGAGCGGGTTGGTCGAGACCGGGAGCGGGATGGCCGCCGTAACCGTGTTGCTGGTGAGATTGATGACCGAGACCGTGCAGTTGCCGAGCGGATTGGACGCGGACGGCGCAGCGCAGGGCAGGTTCGGGTTGCCGCCGTTGAGGACGTAAGCGCGGGTGCCATCCTGCAGCACTGCGACCATGACAGGGTTGACGCCAACCGGAACGTTGGCGATCAGCGTGCCGAAACCCACAGCATCGACCGGGTTGTTGGGGTCGCAGTTTGGATTGGTGGGCTGGGCGTTCGCCGTGCAGAGCGGAATGCTGAAGATGCTGACCGAACCGGCATGAACGCCGTCACCGGCGTTGGCGACGACAAGCTCATTGAGCGTCGGCGCAAAATCTGCCCAGAGCGGAGCGACTGCCTTGGCGTCCGTCAGAGTAGAGAGCGGCGTGTCGAGCTGGTTGGTCTGCGCGTTGATGACGCTGATGTTGTTGCTGCCTTTATTCATGACAAAAGTGCGCCGGCCATCGGCGGTCATCACGCCATAGACGGGATTCTGGCCGACAGGGATGGGGGTTGCGTCGATGGTGTTGCTGGCGGTCTCGACGGTGGAGACTTGACCACTGCCGCCACTGGTGGCTTTGCTGATGACGAAGACGCGCGGGGCGTTGGCGACGCCGGCCACATAGACGGGCGTGTACGCCTTGTCGATGGGCAGTTCCTGGTGGAGACCAAGGGGCGAGCTGATGTACTGGGCAACGGAATTGCGTCCCGGTTGCGAGATGTAGGTATTGGTGCCTTCGGGATTGATGCTGGGCGGCAGGATGCCGTTGTTGTCGAGCAGCGTGCTCTGGAGCACCTGGCTGCTGAGCAGGCTGGTGCTGATGTCGAAGCTGGTGAGCGTCTTGTCGCTGTTGAGGGTGTATCCGGTGACGCCGCCGCTGTCTACGGCAAGATAGTAGGGATTGATGCCGATGTTTGCCGTGATAAGGACCGTGTCGCCCGAAAAGTCCACGAAGGTGGCGAGTCCGGGAGTGGTGGGGCCAGTGCTTGAGACGACGACCGCGTATTTCGTCGGCTGGCCGGCGGGACCGACCGGATTGATGGCTGTAACGACCGGGCGGTAAGTATTGCCGCATCCTGCGAGCGCCGCCAACACGGCGCCTGCCGCGACGAAGCGGACTGTGGTGCGGACTGCGGTGCGGATGGGCCGAAGTATCCGCGTCACAGAATGAACGGAACGGATGGGCCGCGACTGGGTGCTTTCCTCTGCTTCAACTCTTGCTAAGTGCAAAACTGCTCCCACGGTGCTGCTGTTGTTGGCTATGCTCAAGGATTGATTGTAAATCACTACGGGGAATGAAGCTGGCGATGGATGAAGAAATGCAAACCGTATTGGCGGCAGGGTGCCAGAAGGCGATTTCGCCGGAGCGGGACCGGACGCAGTCGCGGGTGCTGGTGTGGGTGGTTGGGACGCTGCTTGTGGGGGTGATGGTGGTTGAGCTCTGCCTGCTGCCGTGGGGAAAGATGCCGTCCCGCAGGTTGTGGGAGGCGGCGGCCTTCAGCTTCGCCTTCCCTCTGCTGACGTGGATGTTGCACGCGGCGACGGGGCCGGCGGCGGCGCTGGGCGGCGTGATCTGCATGAATCTGCTGCTGGTCCAGCCGACGGCGTGGCTGGATACGGCCATGCCCGCGCTACTGACGCTGTTCGTGCTGACCTTTGCGGCGACGCGGTTTGGGCGGGCGAGTAAAGAGGCGATGGGAGCGGCGGAGACCCGTCAGGGGCGGCGGGCCTCGCAGGTTGTGGCGAATCTCGGCATCGCCGGCCTGTGCGCGGCGGGCGTCCCTGCCGCATGGCTTGCAGCCTGCGTCGCGGCGCTGGCCGAAGCGGCGGCGGACACCGTCTCCTCCGAGATGGGCCAGGCGCTTGGAGGGAGGACGTGGTTGATTACGACCGGGCGGCGGGTTGCGACCGGCATGGACGGCGGCGTCAGCCTGATGGGGACCATGTTTGGCGTGTCGGCAGCGGTGGCGGTCACGGCTGTTGCGGTGCTCTTGGGCACAATTTCGCCTGGGACTGCGCTGATTGTCTTTGGTGCGGGCGTCGCTGGGTTGATCTTCGACAGCGTCCTAGGCGCGACCGTGGAGCGGCGCGGGTGGATGGGCAATGACTGGGTCAACTTTGCCTCGACGGCGTTTGCGGCCATTCTGGCTTATGCGTTGGCGCAGCTTGCGTCCCGAAGATGACGCAACTACACGTGTCTAGTAGGGGTCTTCCTTGCCTTCGAGCCAGTCGGTGTTGAAGCCGACGCACCATGCGGTGTAGCTAAGTATCTCGTGGAAGTAGCGCGAGGCCGTGTCGTATCTGCTGATGTGGCCGATGGTGGCGCGCGGCGAGGTGTAGACGTCGAGGCCAGCGCTCTGGCACAGCGCGCGGATGCGAAACAGATGGGTGCCGTCGGAGACGACGACGATGTGGTGAAAACCGTTCTCGCGGGCAATCTCGGCCAGACGGTTGACCTGCTGCTCGGTGTCGGTGGAGCGGGTCTCGGCGATGATGTTGCCGAAGGGAACGCCATTGGCGAGCAGATAGTCGCGGCCCACGCCTCCCTCGGTCTTGCCGGAGTCCTTATCGCCCCCGCCGCCGAGGGTGACGATGACCGGGGCAATCTGCTTGCGGTAGAGATCGACGGCATGGTCAAGCCGCGCGTGGAAGACGGGCGACGGGCGGCCGTTGTACTCCGCCGCGCCGAAGACGGCGATGGCGTCGGCAGGCTGGGCGTTGTCCTCGTCGGCGACAGCGTTGATCTGCCAATAGACCCAGTAGCACCACCCTGCCGCGAGCAGCACGCACAGCGCAAGCAGATGGCGGAAGAGTTGTCCCCGGATGGTGCCTCGACGCCGCAGATTGGATTGGGAGACGATCATCGTAAAAGGCAGAAAGAGAGATGCAGTTCCGTGGCGCAGGAAGATACATATCGGCTGCGACAATCTATTTGACTGCTTGTCCAGGCGATCCGCACTGGGCCCGTCTGGAGCCTGTAGATAACGATAGCCGATTCAACGCTGGAGCGTAAGGGCGATCTCGTGCGTGGGGATGGCGCCTTCGCGAACAATCATCCATGAGTTGCCTCCGCCGGAGACATCGACGATGGTGGTGGCGGTGGTTCGTGCGGTGGGGCCGCCATCGACGATGAGCGGAATTTTGTCGCCGAGCTGCTCCCGAACTCCGCTGGCATAGGTACACTCCGGCAGCCCGGAGAGGTTGGCCGAGGTTGCCGTGATGGGCAGGCCCAGGCTTTTGACGACGGCGCGCGGAATGGCCGCCTCCGGCACACGCAAGGCAAGGTTGCCGGTGTTCGCCGTGACGCGCAGGGGCAGCCGCGAGCCGGCCTTGACGATAATGGTGAGCGGGCCGGGCCAGAACTTCTCTGCGAGACGGTCGAAGGCGGAGTCGAGGTTGCGGGCTAACTCGTAGGCTTGCGCGACTTCGGCGATGAGCAGCGAGAGCGGCTTGTGGCGCGCGCGCGTCTTGATCTCGTAGATGCGATCGACGGCCTTGAGATTGACAGGATCGACAGCGAGACCGTAGAAGGTGTCGGTAGGCAGGGCCACGACGTTGCCGCAACTGAGGCTTCGGGCGACGTGGCGGATGAGCTCAGGCTCGGGCTCGTCGGGATGAATACGGAGTGTTTCAGCCGTCAAGATCGGGGCTCCTGTTCCGTGGATCTTCTTCTATCTTCGTCCATTGGGAAACCGCATGTGCGGGATAGGACCACAATCTCGCACCATAGCATACTGCCGGGGTCGGCTCAATGACACCCGAGGGCGAACACCCGGAACAGCGTAAAATCTGCTGGATGCCTATCTCTGAGATGCTGATTTCGAGCCGGACGAACACGCGGGTGAAGCAGTTGCGCGCGGCCTTCGACGGCAATGCGCGGCTGAGCGGCGGGCTGGTGGCGATTGAAGGCGACCACCTGCTTGCCGAGGCCGTGCGCAGCGGCATCGTGCTGAAGGCTGTCTTTGTGAGCGAGCGGCGGGCGGTGCCGGACATTGTTCCACGCGAGACCGAAGTGCTGCGGCTGGCCGGAGATGTGTTTCAGAGCGCCGTGGAGACGCAGTCGCCGCAGGGAATTGCGGCGCTGATTGCTCCTCCCGTGTATGCCCTGGAGGATGCGCTCGTTGGGACGCCCCTGATTCTGATCGCCACCGGATTGCAGGACCCCGGAAACATGGGGACCCTGGTGCGGTCGGCAGAGGCCTTTGGCGCGACGGGCGTTTTGACGCCCCCCGGAACGGTGAGCGCGTGGAACCAGAAAGCGCTGCGGGCCAGCGTCGGCTCGGTGTTTCGCGTGCCGGTGGTTGCGGTGACGGTGGATGATATGGCTGAGTTGAAGAAGCGTGGAGTGCGGTTGCTGGCCGCCGTAGGAGCGGCTGACTCTGAAACCAAGCCAGCGCAGGACGTGGATTTTCGCCTGGCCTGCGCGGTGATGATCGGCAACGAGGGCGCCGGGCTTGGCACGGAGTGGCTGCGTATGGCCGACGAGCGCGTAACGGTTCCCTGCCCCGGCCCGGTGGAAAGCCTGAACGCCGCGGTGGCCGGATCGCTGCTGCTGTATGAGGCTTCACAACAGAGAGCGGCCAAGCGAGGGCCTGGCGCATGAGCAACAGCAAGAACAAGAGCAGGATCGTGCCGATGTCGGATTTCTATATCCCACCCATCGCGATAAGACCGCGATGGATGGGGCACCCGAGCAGTTACGGCTGCGCGGGGAGAAAGACGATGACAAGAGGGGCTGAGGTGGCGCGATGAGTCTCTTCGATGCATCGCCGATGGCCGGCCCCGCGGCTCACGCGCGGCAGGCCCCGCTGGCGGAGCGGATGCGTCCGCGAACGCTCGATGAGTATGTGGGGCAGGAGCATCTGCTTGCGCCCGGCAAGCCGCTGCGGCTGGCAATCGAGAGCGACGATGCGACCTCGATGATCTTCTGGGGGCCTCCCGGCACGGGCAAGACGACGCTGGCCAAGATCATCGCGCAGATGACGCAGGCCAGCTTCATCGAGTTTTCCGCCGTGCTTTCGGGGATCAAGGAGATTAAGCAGGTGATGGTGGAGGCGGAGAAGGCCGCGCGATACGGCTCGCGCACGATCCTGTTCGTCGATGAGATCCATCGCTTCAACAAGGCACAGCAGGATGCGTTTCTGCCGTATGTGGAACGGGGCACGATCCGGCTGATTGGCGCGACGACGGAGAATCCTTCGTTTGAAATCATCGCCGCGCTGCTCTCGCGGTGCCGCGTCTATGCCTTGCTGCCGCTGACCGAGGAGCAGATCGTCTCGCTGCTCAAGCGCGCGCTGACGGATAAAGAGCGCGGGCTTGGAGCTTCGGGCGTCGAGGCCGACGAAGAGGCACTGGCTACGATTGCCGCGTACGCGAGCGGCGATGCTCGCAATGCTCTGAACGCGCTTGATGTCGCCGCAAAATTAACCGAGGGGCGCGGCGAGAAGCTGATTACAAAAGCGCTGGCTGCCGATGCCTTGCAGCGCCGCGTGCTGCTCTACGACAAGCAGGGCGAGCAGCACTACGACATCATCTCGGCGCTACATAAGAGCGTGCGAAACTCGGACCCAGATGCGGCGCTGTATTGGCTGTCACGGATGCTTGAAGCAGGCGAAGACCCGATGTACTGCGCGCGGCGCATCGTGCGCATGGCGGTCGAGGACATTGGGCTGGCCGCTCCGGAAGCGCTGAATCTATGCCTCAGCGCAAAGGACGCAATGCACTTTCTGGGGCATCCTGAGGGCGAGCTTGCTCTGGCGCAGGCGGTGGTGTATCTGGCGCTCGCTCCGAAGTCGAATGCAATTTATACGGCCTACGGCGCGGTGCAGGCGGACATCGAAGCCACAGCGGCCGAGCCGGTGCCGCTGCATCTGCGCAACGCCCCGACGAAGCTGATGAAGGAGCTGGACTACGGCAAGGACTATCAATACGCGCACGATGTGGAGGACCGCGTCGCGGACATGGAGTGCCTGCCTCGTTCGCTGGCTGGGCGGCGGTACTACCATCCCACGAGTGAAGGGCGTGAGAAGCTGCTGGCGCAGCGCATGGATGAGATTGCGCGGATTAAGGCGGCTAAGCGTGAGAAGTAGGCCGCGCGGCGAGCGTTGTGCAACTGCAAAATACGGGGGTTCTTCGCTGCGCTCGGAGTGACCGGGTTTGGCTATTTGGTTACATGATTAATTGGCGTACTTCACTGAGCAGCCGTAGGGCCGGGTGACGGCTACCGGAACGGGTTTGCCGGACATGGCGGCGGTGAGGGCTTCGTTGAGGTAGTTGTGCGCGGTCTTGATGTCGGCTACGTCTGTCGTGGGCTTGTCGTCAATTGCGCCTTGATAGATCAGCTTGCCGGTGGGGTCGATAACGAACATGTGCGGCGTGGTCTTGGCTTCATAGAGGCGGCCGATGACGCCGGTCGGATCGAGAATCGCGGCGGTGGGCGCGGCGTGCATCTGCTTCAGGTACTCGGCCTCTTCAGCGGGCGTGACGTAGCCCTGCTCGCCTGGAGCAGACGAGATGACTGTGAGCCAGATGACGCCCTTCGCGGTCCACTCGCGTTGCAGGGCTTCCATGTTGCCGCTGCGATAGTGTTTGCCGTCGTAGGGACAGCCGCGGTTGGCCCACTCCAGCACGACGAACTTGCCGCGATACTGCGAGAGCGTCTGCTGAGTGCCGGTGGAGTCGGCGCCTTTGAAGTTGGGAGCGGCAGTGCCGGGAGTGAGTGCGAGTGCGGGAAGGATGAAAAACGCAAGTGCAAGGACGAAGGACGAGAGCCGGATGTGGGTCATGGCTGCCTCCTCAACTGCTTTGGACGTATTTTGCGCCGGGTGAGTTTACGTGCGCAACCTACCGCGGAGCCAGCAGATTGGCGTCGCGCCAGACGCGCCACTGGCCGTCCGCTCCGCGCCGGAAGACAGTGAGCGCGTAGCCACCGTACCTCCTCGCGTTGCCTGATGTGACAGGCGTTACATCCACTTCGAGACGGTTCCAGCAGATGGCAAGGTCGCCCGTTACGGTGATCTCCTGCACGTCGGAGCGCGAGAGGAGTTGCACAGAACCGATCATCGACCTGAATGAAGCGGCGAACTCGTCGCGTCCCATCGGCGGGTTGCCCGGCGTCAGGAACGTGACGTCGTCGGTCATCAGGCGCAGAAGTGCGTCGAGGTTGGCGGCGGCCGAGGCGCTGGCCCAGGCTTCGATCACGGCGCGGATTTGCAATTCATCGTTCGTCATTGATGTCAGTTGCCGGGACCGAGGTCCTTCTTGAGCGCGTCGAGCACAATTTGCTTCGTCAGAAGTTCAGGGAGAACGTCGGCGGGGTCGTCTTTGCCTGCCGGGTAGACGACGTAGGTAGGCACGCCGCTGCGGCCAACGGAGGCCAGTTCGCGGGTGATCTCCGGGTCGTAGTGCGTCCAGTCGGCTTTGAGCAGCGTGACGTTTTTGCTACGGAACTCGCGCTGGACCTCGGCGGACTTGAGGACGAGGCGTTCGTTGACCTGGCAACTGAGGCACCATGCTGCGGTGAAGTCGATAAAGACCGGGTGGCCGGCGGCACGTGCTTGATCGAGCGTCTGTTGCGAGTACGGCTGCCAGGCGAGGTTGGTGTCCTTCGGCTGATAGAGCGGAATGGCCAGCGCGATGGCGGCAATCACCACCGCAGCGATGGCGCTCGACCACCGCGCAGGCCATTTGCCCAGCACCCAGCCTGCGATAGCGAGCACGAGGAAGCACCACAGCAGATGCGCGAGATGATCGACCCCCGGCACACCAGTGCCCGGCGTTCCCGAGTAGAGATTGCCGTAGACCCACGCCAGCCAGATGGCCGTGCCGAAGAGAGGAACGGCGGTGAGATGCTTGAGCGCCTCCATCCATGCGCCGGGACGCGGAAGCAGCCGCGTCCACGCAGGCTGGAAGCTGAGCAGAAGAAACGGCGCGGCGAGTCCGAGCGCAAGCGCGGTGAAGACCGCGAAGGTGACTCCGGCGGACTGCGCCAGCGCGAAGCCGATGGCTGCGCCCATCAGCGGGGCCGTGCAGGGCGTGGCGACTACGGTGGCGAGCACTCCCGTGAAGAAGCTGCCGGTGTAGCCCTGCTTCTTTGCCAGGCTGCCGCCGACGCTGGTGAGCGACAGGCCGAGCTCGAACTGCCCGGCGAGCGAGAGCGCGAAGAAGAAGAGTCCTGCCGCAAGCAGTGCGACGAAGGTGGGCGACTGAAGTTGGAAGCCCCATCCCGCCTGGCTGCCGCTCGTACGCAGAGCCAGCAGGACGGCGACGATGACCCAGAACGACACCAGTATCCCGAGCGCATAGACAAGGCCGTGGCTGCGCAGATGACGGCGCTCTTCACCCGAAGACTGCACCAGCGCCAGCCCTTTGAGAAAGAGCACAGGAAAGACGCACGGCATCAGGTTGAGGATGATGCCGCCGAGGAAGGCGAGTCCGATTGCGGTAAGTTCAGTTACGCCTGCCCCTGCTCCGCTGGGCGCGGCCGCGACCTCGCCCGGCGTGACCGGGGACGTGACATCGTACGCCTGGGTGTCGCTGAGCTTGATGACGCCGTGAAGTTGCGCGGGAAGCTTTGCCAGTTCAGGCGCGCGCTGGATGCGGAGACGAACGCCGTTCGGCAGCGGCTCGACGCTCTGCGGGGCCGGGTTCGATATCTGCTCGGCGTCGAAGGGGTAGAACTCCGTTTTAGTTTCACGACTGCCTGTAATCAGCGTGACGACGAAGTATTCTTTGCCGCCCATCACCGCGGCGCTCATCTGCGGAGGCAGCGGTTTGGGAACCAGGCTGAGTGCTTCGCCGAGCGCTCCGGTCGCTGCTGCCGTTCCTGCGCCGGGCGCGACTGTGAGATCGAGACCGAGGTGCGCCTTGCCGGGAATGCAGACCTCGCGACAGACCAGCCAGTCCACCTTCGCGTCCAGATGGACGGGGCCGGGCTTCGCATCCAGTGCAGCGGTGAGCTCCACCGGAAAGACGACACCGTTCTCGTAGCCGAAGTCCATCAGCGGGCCGAGCGGCAGGCGGGTGGGGATGGGAAACTGCATGGGCGCGGCAGTGATGCCTTTGGGCAGCGTCCATGTAATCTTTGGCGGCTCGCCGGAGTCGCCCGCGTTGACCCAGTAGACGTGCCAGTGGTTATCGAGCGTGAAGGCAAGACCGGCCTGCAAGGTCCCGCCGGGAGCGATTTCCTTTGCAGCAGAGACCAATTCCACGGTGAGATGCTGCGCCTTCACCGGACCGGGGCCGCCATCGCCGACGGCCTGAATCTGCGCTGGCGCATGGAGCAGCAGGCAGCTTAGGAGCAGGAAAAGTATCGGGAGGCGGCGCATGGTCATCTGACTTGATTGTAGGGCTTCGGCAAGCGGCGTATGTCACGCATTTGTCAGATGTCTGTGCTCGACCATGATGCAGCGGTCCATGACGACGCGGATTCCGCCCGCTTCCGCCCGCGCAGCCGCTTCTCTATCGACGATGCCGAGTTGCACCCAGAGATTCTTGAAGCCGAGCAGAAGCATCTCATCGACGATGGCGGGGATGTACTTCGGCAGGCGGAAGACGTTGACGATGTCGGGCTGGACCGGCAGATCGGCGAGCGAGGCGTAGGACTTTTCGCCAAGCACCGAGTCCACGGTCGGATTCACCGGCAGGATGCGGTAGCCTTGCTGCTGCATGTACGCGGGAACGTAGTGGCTCGGCTTCGCCGGGTTCGCGGACAGGCCGATGACGGCAATCGTGCGCGGCAGTGTGCCAAGCATGGCGCGGATGGTCTCTTGTTCATTCATGTGAGCAGTCTATGGGTTCCAGATTCTACGGGTTCCAAATTCTACGGGTTCCAGATTCCCAGCAGGCGGCGAAGAACGATGAGTTCGCCGAGGTGGTACGCGTTGTGGTCGGCGATGAGCAGCGCCTCGCGCAGCAGGTTCTGGCCTTCGCCCCAGCGAAATGGTTTGTACAGATCGGCATCCGGCTTCAGGAGCAGCACCTCAAAGTGCTCCAGGTCTTTGCGGATGGCTGCAATGGACTGGTCCCATGCGTGCGGTCCCGGCGGCTCGGGCGATTTAGGCCAGTAGTCGTCAGGCCATTGCATCGGCTGGTAACCCCCGGTGGGAGGAGCGCAGAAATTAAGAATGTCGCGCTGGGCGATGCGGAGATGCTCCAATACCTGCCAGGCCGAATGCGACAGCTTCTCCGGAACAACGCCGCGCAACTCTGAGGGAAAATCTTTCACCGCGTCGTCGAATGAAACATGCGCCTGGCCGCCACGAAGGAGCGTAATCAACTGGTCGAGCAGCG
>Ga0207667_10010599_pt1 | contig 10767 bp, 9 predicted proteins | sample KBSCornC52_FD_184301 | JGI IMG/M metagenome (GOLD analysis project Ga0207667, IMG submission 184301) | Corn rhizosphere microbial communities from Kellogg Biological Station, Michigan, USA - KBS Corn C5-2 (SPAdes) (version 2) | ecosystem: Host-associated > Plants > Roots > Rhizosphere > Soil ...
GCTTCCTCGCGATGGGCATCGGCTTTTTGATCATCGGATTGATGACGGCATCGTGGCTGGAATGGCGCCGCGCCCGTGCGGGCGGCACGCGGCCGGCGCACGGTCCTCTGCTGCCGACCTTGTTGTTTCTGTGGGTGTGCGTGCAGGGCGCGTTCGGCGCCTGGACCGTCACGTTGAAACTGCAGCCGGTCATCGTCACCCTGCACCTGCTGTTCGGCATGACCCTGCTGGCGCTGGCCGTATGGCTGGGGGGGCGCGAGGACAACTTGCTCACGCCGCCGGCCCGCACCGCACCGCCGACGGTGCTGCGCAGGCTGCGTCCGCTCGCGTGGCTGTCGGGTGCCGTCCTGCTGCTGCAACTGGCGCTGGGCGGGTGGGTGAGTACCAATTACGCGACACTCGCCTGCAGCGATTTCCCGCTCTGTCATGGACAAATTGTCCCAGAGATGGATTGGCAACATGGCTTTACCTTGTGGCGCGAACTGGGCAAGACGGCGGCCGGGCATTATTTGCCGTTTTCCGCGCTGACGGCCATCCACTGGGTGCACCGCAACTTCGCGCTGGTCGTCGTCCTCGTACTGGGCTATACGGCGTGGCGCGCATGGCGCATCCCGGGCCTGCACGGCACGGCGCGCAACCTCGTGCTGGTGCTTGCCGCACAGGCAATGACGGGCGTGGCGACGGTGTTTTTGAACTTTCCGTTGCCGATCGCCGTGCTCCACAACGCCGGGGCGGCGGGACTCGTCCTGCTGGTGACCATGTTAAACTACAAGATACAGTATCAACTCGAGCTGGCGCTGCGCAGTCCACGACGTGAGGCGGCGACGTCCGCGAGCCATCCATGATTACCCAAACCGCCATCCACAAACCGCCCAGCCGGATCGCCCAGTACTGGGCGCTGACCAAGCCGCGCGTCACCCAGCTGGCCGTCTTCTGCGCCGTGATCGGCATGTTCCTCGCCACCGACCGTTTTCCCGACTGGCACATCCTTGTCTGGGGCACGATCGGCATCTGGCTGCTGGCCGGCGCCGCGTTCGCCGTCAACTGCCTGATCGAGGCGGAAGTCGACGCCCGCATGGCCCGCACGGCGCGCCGTGCCACCGCAATGGGCGAGCTGTCGCCCACGCAGGTGCTGATCTTTTCCGCCATCATCGGCGGCGCCGGCATGGGCGTCCTGTACACGATGGTCAATCCGCTGACGATGTGGCTGACCTTCGTCACCTTCGTCGGCTATGCGCTGATCTACACGGTCCTGCTGAAGCCGAACACGCCGCAGAACATCGTCATCGGCGGCCTGTCCGGCGCGATGCCGCCGGCCCTCGGCTGGGCCGCCATCGCGGGCGAGGTGCCGATGCAGGCCTGGCTGCTCGTGCTGATCATCTTCGTCTGGACCCCGCCGCACTTCTGGGCCCTGGCCATGTACCGCCGCGACGACTACGTGCGTTCCGGCCTGCCGATGCTGCCCGTCACCCACGGCATGCAGTACACGGGCCAGCAGGTCTGGCTGTATTCCGTCGCGCTCGCGGCCTGCACGCTGTTCCCGTTCGCCGTCGGCATGAGCGGCGTGGTGTACCTCGCGGCCGCCGTCGTGCTGAACGCGATCTTCCTGCGCCACGGCTGGCTGATCCACAAGCACTACAGCGACCAGGTCGCGCGCAAGGCCTTTGCCTGGTCCATCGTCTATTTGTCGCTGCTGTTTGCGGCGCTGCTCGTCGACCACTACGTCAAACAATACCTGCCTTTCTGATGATGAAAAAACTGCTGCTGTTTCTGACCGCCGCCTGCGCGCTGACCGTGTCCATCGCCGCATGCGACAAACTGCCGGGCAAGCAGCAGCAGGTCGCCTTCCAGAACACCGACGTCACCGGTCTCGATTACGCGAAAGGGTTTGCGCTGACCGACCACACGGGCAAGCCGCGTACCCTGGCCGACTTCAAGGGCAAGGTCGTCGTCGTGTTCTTCGGCTATACGCAATGCCCGGACGTGTGCCCGACGACGATGGCCGAGATGGCCAGCGTGATGCAGAAACTGGGCCCGCGCGCGGACCAGGTGCAGGTGCTGTTCATCACGCTCGACCCCGAACGCGACACCCAGCAACTGCTGGCCAGCTATGTGCCCGCATTCGACAAGCGCTTCATCGGCCTGCGCGGCACGCCCGAGCAGACGGCGAAGACGGCCAAGGAATTCAAGGTGTTCTACGCCAAGGTGCCGGGTTCGGACCCGAACAGTTACACGATCGACCACACGGCCGGCAGCTATGTGTTCGACCGCGATGGGCGCCTGCGGCTGTTCATCCGCCATGGTCAAGGTCCTGATTCTATCGTACACGATCTCCGTCAGTTATTATCCTGACATCGTCGGGACGTCGAAAAACCTACTGCGCGTTGCATAGTCGTCCTGCGATGCTCGCTGTACTTGCGTACAGCTGCGCTTCTCGAACGAATCTGCTGCCGCTCGCTACGGTTTTTCGAGGTCCCTTAACACCGATCAGCAGGACTGAATGGACAAACGACCAAGTAGAAACTTTACGCGCACCGGCGCCGTCATCCTGCTGACCGTCGGCTGCCTCTACGTCCTGCAACCCTTCCTGGCCGCGATCCTGTTCGCGGCCGCCGTCGTCATCTCGTCCTGGCCGCTGTACCTGCGGCTGCTGCGCCGCCTGCGCGGCCGGCGCACGCTCGCCGCGCTGACGATGACCCTGAGCCTCACACTGCTCGTCATCATCCCGCTGGCGCTCGTCGCGTACAACCTCGCGGACAACGTCGCCGCGTCGTTCGACCAGATCCGCGCCGCGCTGGACCAGGGAGAATTGTTGCCGCCGGCCTGGGTGCGCAACATCCCGCTCGTCGGCGACCAGCTGGATAGCTATCTGCGCCAGCTTGTCGCCAGCCGCGAACGCATGATGGAACTGGCGCGGCGCATGGTCGAGCCGGCGCGACACGCGCTGTTGTCCGGCGGCATGATGCTGGGGGCGGGTGTCGCGCAGATGAGCCTCGCCGCCTTCGTCAGCTTCTTCTTTTACCGCGACGGCGAGGCGCTGATGGACGTCATCAAGGCCGCCATGCGCCGCATCATGGACGAGGAGGCGGAATCCGTCGCGGAGATCGTCAGCCAGACGGTGCGCGGCGTGATGTATGGCCTGCTGGGCACGGCGCTGGCGCAGGCCCTCGTCGCCGCCCTCGGCTTCGCCATCGCGCGCGTGCCCGCGGTGGCGCTGTTGTCCGTGCTCGTGTTCGTGTCTTCCCTGATTCCTGTCGGCCCGCCCATCGTGTGGGGCGGGGCGGCCGTGTGGCTGTTCGCGCAGGGCGAAACGGGGTGGGGCATCTTCATGCTCGTATGGGGCTTTTTCCTGATCAGCGGCGTGGACAACGTCGTGCGCCCGATGCTGATCAGCCGCGGCTCCAGCCTGCCGTTCCTGCTCACCTTGCTGGGCGTGCTGGGCGGCGTGATCGCCTTCGGCTTCGTCGGCATGTTCATCGGTCCCACGCTGCTGGCGGTCGGCTACTCGCTGATGAGCGGCTGGACCCACACGAAGGATCCGATCGTCAGGCAGGACGGCGACGGCGTCCAGCCGTAGCCCATCGACCGCACGGCGGTTACTTTTCGATGGATTTCCCTGTGGAAATGTTCTGATATATTTCATTAATCACATTGGTGATTAGTGGACTATCAACCCCCGCATCGTACTTACATAATCGTTTCCACCCATAAAGCCATTGCGCCCGCACACGGTCGACGACGGGAGCAGGCTGGGGCTTTCTCGAATAAAAATGGAGACAAAGATGCATTTGAAAAAAACGCTGGCCTTGACCCTCAGCCTGCTGTTCTCGCTGGGCGCGCACGCCGAAACTTATCGCTGGGATAACGTCGCAATGGGCAGTGGCGGCTTCGTCTCCGGCGTCGTGCCGAGCAAACTCGAGCGCGGCGTGGTGTACGCCCGCACCGACGTGGGCGGTTCCTACCGCTGGGATGGCCAGAACCAACGCTGGATCGCGCTGACCGACTGGATCAGCGAGAGCGATACCGGCCTGATGGGCGTCGAGTCGATCGCGGTCGACCCGCGCAACGCGGGCACCGTCTACATGCTGGCGGGTACCAGCTACTTCAGCAACGGCAAGACCGTGATCATGCGCTCGACCGACTATGGCCAGCATTTCGACCTGGTCGACGTGACGTCCCAGTTCAAGGCCCACGGCAACGGCATGGGCCGCTCGAATGGCGAAAGGCTGCAGGTCGACCCGGGCTCGAGCAACGTCCTGTTCGTCGGTACCCGCGCCAATGGCCTGTTCAAGAGCGGCGATTCGGGCAAGACGTGGGCGCACGTGGACGGGCTGAACGTGGGCTCGACGCCCAACGGCAACGGCATCAGCTTCGTGCTGCTCGACCCGACCAGTGTGAGCGGCGGGACGGCCAAGCGCATCTTCGTTGGCGTGTCGCGTTACGGTTCAGTCGGACCGAACCTGTACATGAGCAAGGACGGTGGCCTGACCTTCGCCCCGGTCGCGGGTGCGCCGGCGAGCCTGATGCCGCAACGAGCGGCCATGACGTCCAAGGGCCGCCTGTACCTGACTTACGCCAACGGCGCTGGACCGCACGGACAGAGCGACAGCGAACCGATGACCACGGGCCAGGTTTGGGAATACAACACCGTCGGCGGCGCCTGGACCAACATCACGCCGGCCGGCATGACCAACGCGTTCGGCGGCATCAGCGTCGATCCGAGCAATCCCAAGCACCTGATCACGTCGACCATCAACATGTACTGGCTGCAGCAGAAGCAGCCGGCCTCTTACGGCGATCACATCTTCACCTCCTACGACGCGGGCCGCACCTGGGTCGACCTGATGCAGCAGCGCGACATGGTGATCGACCCGAACGGCATCGACTGGGTCAAGTATTCCTCGATCCACTGGGCCGGCGACGTCGAGTTCGACCCCTTCGACCCGAAGACAGCGTGGGTGATCTCGGGCAATGGTGTGTTCAAGACGAACGACCTCGACGCGCCTACGAACAGCTGGAAGTTCGACGTGCACGGCATGGAAGAGACCGGTGCGTATGCCGCCGAGAGCATCCCGGGCGGCCCGCTGGTATCGATCATTGGCGACTACGACGGCTTCGTCCATGCCGACCCGAGCCAGTACGGTATCAAACATTCCCCAAGCATCGGCTCGACGACGGGCCTGGCAGTGGCGCCGATGGCGACGCAGGTGATGGCGCGTGTCGGTGCGAACGCCATGTACATCTCGACCAATACGGGCGCGAGCTGGCAAAAGGCGCCGTCGATGAACGGCACGTACGGCAGGCTGGCCCTGTCGGCCGACGGCTTCGTGCTGCTGCACAGCCCGCAAGGCTCGGCGACCACCTACCGTTCGACCGACTTCGGCGCCAACTGGACGCCGGTGACCGGCCTGTCCGTGAAGGACGCCTACCCGGTCGCGGACAGGGTCAACCCGGCCAAGTTCTACGTCTACGACACTAGCACGGGCAAGCTGCTGGTCAGCACCGATGCCGGCGTGTCGTTCAACGCCATGGCCACTCTGCCGGCCGGCGGCAACAGCCTCGTGCGTGCCACGCCCGGCATCGAGGGCGACCTGTGGGCCTGCCTGGGTTCGCAGGGGCTGTCCCACTCGACCGATTCGGGCGCCACCTTCGCCAGCGTCGGCGGCATCAGCTCCTGCGGTTCGATGGGCCTGGGCAAGGAAGCGCCCGGCGCCGGCTATCCGACCCTCTACATGTGGGGTACGGTGGGCGTGTCGCGTGGCCTGTTGCGTTCGACCGACAAGGGCGCGCATTGGGATCGCGTCAACGACGACGCCCACCAGTATGGCGGCGCGCTGTCGGGTTGGGTGACCGGCGACATGAATACCTACGGCACCGTGTACATGTCCACCAACGGCCGCGGCATCGCCTATGGCAAGATCGACGCGAGCGGCGACGTGCAAGTGGTTCCGCAGGTGCCGGTCAAGCCGGCGCCCACTGCCGTGTGCAAGTACGACGTCACCAGCAGCTGGTGGGGCGGCGGCATCGCCACTGTCTCGATCACCAACCAGGGCACGGAGACGCTGCATGGCTGGCAGGTTTCCTGGACCTACAGCGACGGCTCGTATGTGGCGGGCGGCGCGTGGAACGGGGTTGTGACTGGCAGCGCGCCGACGTTCACCGCTTCGGACGGCGGCGGCTGGAACAAGGATATCGCGCCAGGCGGGACGGCCTCGCTCGGCTTCGTCTTCGGCGGCCAGGACGCGCTGAACGTGAATATTCCGAAAGTCACCGGCGACATCTGCAAATAACGAACCCTGACACAGCAAGGACCATCTCATGAAAAAGACTCTGTTCGCATTCATCGCCAGCGCCAGCCTGATGCTGGCCGGCGCCGCCAACGCCGGTGTCGTCGGCTTCGAGGACGTGGCCACCGACGGCGACTTCGCCAGCCTGAGCGACATCAGCCCGTATGCCGGCCTGACGTTCGGCGACTTCTGGGTTGCCGGCGACACCAGCATCGACGGTGGCCCCTACGGCAACGCCGCCCACGGCGGCACGCATTTCGCCATGAACAGCTTCGGCGAGGATGCCCTCACCATCAGCAGCGCCACGCCGTTCAACTTCGCCGGCGCGTGGTTCGCGGTGCCGGACGGCTCCGCCGACAAGGCGTCGTGGATCGCCATCTCCGCCTATGACGCCGGCAACAACCTCATCGGCACCACCGGTCAGGTCGCGATCGGCAGCGACTTTGTGTGGGCGGCCGCGCCGTTCAACAGCGTGTCGTCGTTGACCATCACGCGTGATACGGGCTGGTTCGCGATGGACGACTTCACCACCGTCGCTTCCGCTCCGCCCACCGGCGCGGTGCCCGAACCGGAAAGTCCGCTGCTGCTGGGCGCCGGCGTGTTCGGCCTGATCCTGGGCCGTGCGCGTCGCCGCAAGGCGCCTGCCTCGGCGGCATGATGCCGGGCCGCCGCCACGTACGCCTTGCTGGTCAGGGGCGGCGTGGCGGCGGCAGCTTCCTTCCCTTCTTCAGCCCATCGAACCCGTCGCGGTGCCATCCCCTGGCACCGCGTGGAACCCATGTGTGGCGTCACGCGTGGCGGTCCAGCGCGCCCGCAGGCGCATGAACGGCGTCTCCACGCACCGGTACAGCACCCAGCCGCCGGCGATGCCCGCAGCCATGACGAGCACCACGGTCACGGGTGCGTTCGCGTCGATGTGCAGCCGCTCCAGCTGCGGACGCAGGGCCATGAACACGGGCTTGTGCACGAGGTAGACGGCATACGACCACAGCGCTAGCTGCGGGATGCCCGGTATGTCCAGGCGGTTCAGGATGCACGCCGGGGACAGCGCGGCGCAGGTCAGCAGCGCAAAGCCGATCGCCAGCACGGAAAATCCGAACGTGGACGTGACGGACGTCGTCGGCCAGTCGAGGCGGATGCACGTCAGGATGCCGACGCTCAGCAGCAGGCCGGCCGCGCACAGCGCGTTTGGGTGACGCAGCAGGCGGGCGAACGCGTGCGGATGAACATTGCGCAGCAGCGCGATGGCCACGCCGGGCAGCAGTTCGTCGGCGCGGCAGAAACTCGAATAATAGACCTCGGCCATGAATGCATCGTGCCCGTGCAGCGCATACGCCGCCGCGCGCGTGGCCATGCCCGCCGCGATGGCGCCCGCCAGCAGGCCCCATGCCAGCCGCACGGGAAAGCCGATGCGCGCGAGCGCCAGCACGACGAGCGGCAAGAGCAGGTAGAACTGTTCCTCGATGCACAGCGACCAGGAGTGCGTGAACGTCTGGCCGTATGCGAGCCCGAAGTTCTGCGTGAACGTCAGGAAGCGCCATGGCGCTGCTATGCCGGAACCGCCGAGCGGCGGGCCGGGGAACAACCAGTACAAGGCCAGCACGACGTAGTAATTGGGCAGCGTGCGCAGCAGGCGGCGCACGAAGAAGGTCTTCAGGGACAGCGGTTCTCCGCGCGCCGCGGGCGCCAGCAACTGGTTGCCGATCAGGTAGCCGCTCAGCACGAAGAACAGGTCGACACCGGCCCAGCCGACATTGCCGACGACGCCGAACGTGGGCGCGTGGCTGACGAAGCCCATGTAGTGGCTCATGAGGACGAGCAGGATGGCGGCGGCGCGCAAGAGGTCCAGGCCGCGCAGGCGCGCGGGAGAGAGGGGTTCGGTCATGCGATGGTCGGTCGTCGGGGGATGCGCACGGCGCGCGGCCCGCCATTCTAGCGGGCGCCGCCAGCACCAGCCAGTGGTGCGATCAGCCCTGCGCGGCCGCCAGCGCCGCGTCGGCCTCCGCCGCCCGGCGCGCGGCCGGACGCGAACCGACGCGGTCGATGTAGGCCATGACCTCGGGCAGTTCCGGCACGAGCTTGAACATCGTCGCCCAGCCCAGGGACGAGCCCCACAGGACATCGGCGGCGGAGAAGCGCTCGCCCAGCAGCCAAGGCCCCGCGCGCAGCCGGGCCGTCAGCGTGGCCAGCATCGTGTCGTAGTCGCCGTACGGGCACATCATCGGCGGCGTGGGCTCGCGCTTCATCGCCAGGTCCGTGATGGCCGGCTCGAACGCGGAACCGTAGAACGCGAGCCAGCGCAAATAAGGGCCGCGCAGCGGATCGCCCGGCGCCGGCGCGAGAGCGGCTTGCGGGAACAGGTCGGCCAGGTAGATGAAGATCGCGGGCTGCTCCGTGACGAGGGCGTCGCCGTGCAGGATGGCGGGCACCTTGCCCATCGGGTTGATGGCCAGGTACTCAGGCGCGCGCTGTTCGTTCTTCTTGAGGTCCAGCACGTGCAGGTCGTAGGGAACGCCGAGTTCTTCGAGCAGGGCGCGGGCGGCGCAGGAGCGGGAATTCGGCGCGTGGAACAGGGTCAGGTTCATGGTGTCCTCATGATGGCAGTGAACCGACAGCTTAGGCGGGCAGCTTTCCGTGGTCTTGGAAAAACGCGCGCTAGAATGATGCGATGAGCACGCCACCCACCGTCACGGACCGCGCCAAGGGCGTGGTCGCACCCGGCCTCGCCGGCAAGATGTTCCGGCTCGGGCGCTACCTGCCGCCGCCCGACCTGGCGCCGTTCCTCGACCATTACTGGATCGTCGAATGGGACTTGCGCGGCCGGCCCGCCCACACACAGCGCACGTTGCCTTATCCGTGCGTGCACGTCGTGTTCGACCGCGCCCGCACGGGCATCTGGGGCCTGACGACGGGCCCGTTCGATTACGAATTGAAGGATGCCGGCAAGGTATGCGGCCTGCGCTTCCGGGCCGGCGCCTTCCGCGCCTTCCTCGGCCGGCCGCTGCACACGATCACGGACACGGTGCTGCCGCTGTCCGACGTCTTTCCGTGGGACGAGGCGGCCGCGCAGGATGCCGTGCTCGGTACTGCGGACGATACGGCGATGATGGAGGCGGCCAATGCGCTGCTGCGCACGGTGCTGCCCGCGCCCGATCCTCAGGTCGACCGGATCGCCGCCGTCCTGCACGCGGTGGAATCGACGCCAGGCCTGACGCAGGTGGCAGAACTGGCCGTGCACGCACACATGGGCGTGCGCAGCCTGCAGCAGCTGTTCAGCGAGTACGTGGGCGTAAGCCCGAAATGGGTGATCCGGCGCTTCCGCCTGCACGAGGCCGCGGACCGTCTCGCACAAGGTGATGACGTCGACCTGGCCGCGTTGGCGCAGGGACTCGGCTATTTCGACCAGGCGCACTTCACGTCGGATTTTCGGCGGCTCGTGGGCAAGTCGCCGGGGCGGTATCGCGAGGAAGCGCGCCAGGCAGCCAGGGCAGATCGAGCTGTCAGCAACGACCGCTAGCGGTCAAAAACAATCGTCAATACCTGACGCAAAAACCGATATGGGATGGACTTTCAAGTGAGATTTTTATTGTCTTCGACGGTGCTGGTTCTTTTCATTTATTCCCACGCCGTGCTCGCTCAAGGAAGTGAGAATTGTTCAACGATCGTCAAATCGGCGGAGGATGCCGCAGCCAAGGCAGACTGGATCATCGAGGGTGATGTCGTCGGCACGATCCGCATGAACTCATCGCCCCAGCGTATCGATGTGGATATCGAGAATGCCAAAGTTCTTCATGAGCTCGGGAAGTCGCCACGTTTTTTCACTGCGGTATTACAGCCCGACTCCTGCTTTCCCAACAGTATGGCTACTTTATGGGGCAAGGCTGGAAACAAGCTGGTAGGAAAACGGATGCGTTTTTTCGGGGCACGGTCGACTTCGGGACGTGGCCGTCGATTCTTTTTCATGCAACCGGCTGACCAGGCAGTGCCACCCATTCCGGCAACGCGTAAAGAATATGTGGACAAAGAACACGTTCCTGTTGCCCAGGCCGGGCGTGATGGCTGGTACCGCGTGCGTTCAACCGGAGGCAATTATTCCGTTGAAATGCCAGTCATTCCTGCTGATATAACGAAGGGGAGCGGCAAGCAGCCGGGGTTCATGTTGCGCGGCACCGACCAGAATGGTTCAACTTTCATCGTGGTTTTCGAGCGCTCCGGGCCTGGTTCAGGGATGGCAGAAACGTTCGATGCAACCATATCGGCACCTGGGGCCAACGCCAGCATCTTCAAAGGCGCGGATGCAGTGACCACGCTGGGGCAGGTGCCAGGTAGTGCTGGAGCGAAGATTGCTCACGGGCTCTGGCTGCGCGTTCCCGGCGGGACTTACATGCTGGGCGTAGTGACCGACAAGGCGCACGAAGCGGCGTCCCTGAAATCCAGGGAGCGGTTCTTTAATTCCCTGACTTTCAATTAACCTGCTGTC
>Ga0207667_10010603_pt1 | contig 10761 bp, 6 predicted proteins | sample KBSCornC52_FD_184301 | JGI IMG/M metagenome (GOLD analysis project Ga0207667, IMG submission 184301) | Corn rhizosphere microbial communities from Kellogg Biological Station, Michigan, USA - KBS Corn C5-2 (SPAdes) (version 2) | ecosystem: Host-associated > Plants > Roots > Rhizosphere > Soil ...
CCCCGCCGTAGGCCCCACGCCAACGCCGAAGTTGATCTCCCACTTTGGCGAAACATTCAGGTCCGTCACCGCGAATATCTGCTGCTGCTGGTCATGCAGCGAATAGAAGCTGCCCAGGCGGCCATAGTCGGCGTAGTACTCGATGCCTGCGCTGACGACCTTCGTGAAGTCGTAGCCCACCTTGACGCCGGGAGCGAAATCAAGCCCGTCCGCAACGCCGGGGCCGTGCCACGTTCGTTCGAGCGCGGGGTTGACAGCGAAGTACCATCGGCCAAGCGTCTTGTCGACGATCGGGCGTATCTCCCAAGTCCACGTGTCGGGTGAATACACCGCGCGCTGGTAGCCAATCTCCATCGACAGACTTGCGCCGACCGGCCAGTGCCACGAGTCCGGCGCGCGCACCCGCGGCCGGATATGGTCGCCCACCCACTGTACGCCGTGGCCGCTCTGCTCGCTGGTGAAGATGTAGAAGCCCAGCTCCGACCAGTTGGTGATGCCTTGCGTAATCTCGATCGTCTCGTGCTCCTGATGGTTGGTCGGATACACGCCGTCGATGGTGTACCGCTGGCCCTTGGGCGTGAAGTTCGAGTGCAGCTCCAGCATCGTTGTCCTTGGCGCAACTGTATCCGCGCCATAGACCTGAATCTCATAGTTGCCCTGCGCAAATGCTCCGGCTGCACCGGCCATCCACATCAGCCAGGCAACAACAATCACATGCTTAACGCTAAAGCCGTCAAAGCGTACTCTTTTGAATCGCCCCAAAACCATCCCCCTTAGCAATATACGTGGCAACTATAATCTCGGACGCAGATGAACTCGCTCGCCACAAGCACAATCCGCCGCTGGTTTGCGCCCGAGCAGGGCGAGCCGGCCCATCACATAGCGCGGTGGATCTTCCTGCGCGCGCTCGGACTCATCTATTTTTCCGCCTTCTACTCGCTCGTCTTTCAGATACGCGGTCTGATGGGACCGCGCGGAATTCTGCCCGCTTACGAGTACCTCGCCTCCGTCGAACGAAGCCTGGGGTCGCTGCGCTTCTGGTTTGCGCCCACGCTGTTGTGGTTTTCAACAAGCTCGCACATGCTGATGGCGCTCTGTTGGGTCGGCATTGCCGCCTCGCTGCTCGTCGTGGCAAACATCTGGCCGCGAACCATGCTGCTTGTCTGCTTCATCTGCTTCCTCTCCTTCGTCAGCGCGGCAGGAGACTTCTCCGGCTACCAGTCCGACGGCATGTTGCTGGAGGCCGGTTTCATCTCGCTCTTCTTCGCGCCAGGCGGACTTCTTCCCGGCTGGGGAAGAATCTCTCTCCCTCCGCGCGCCGCCTTGTTCCTCTTGCAGTGGGAGTGGTTCCGTATCTACTTCGAGTCCGGCGTCGTCAAGCTCGCCAGCGGAGACCCCGAATGGCGCCACCTCACCGCCATGGACCAGTACTACCAGAACGGCCCGTTGCCTACCTGGATCGGCTGGTACGTTCAGCATCTGCCGCACTGGTTCCACGCTGCAACCGTGCTGGCCACGTTCGCCCTCGAACTTGGCCTGGTGTGGATGCTCTTTCTGCCGCGGCGCTGGCGCATCGTATGCTTCTTCCTCGTCACGCCCTGGCAGATCGTCGTCATCCTCACGGCGAACTACGCTTTTCTGAACTACATCGTCCTGGCTCTGGGCTTCCTGCTACTGGATGATCGCTTCCTCATCCGCTTCATTCCGAAGCCGTTGCAAGCGGGTCTTTCTGCAACGAGCGAACCCGAACCTGAGACGGCAGCCGTCGCCGTGGAAGATCCGCCGCAGACGCTCTCCGAACGCTTCAGTCATCATCTGCGCGCGCTGCGCTTCGCCCTCATTGCTGTGATGCTCAGTTGGATCTTCTACGACACAACCGTCCCCTTGCTTCAAATGCTCTGGCGTTCGATTCCCTTGCCCGAGGCCCCGGTCGCGGCGCTCGAGCCATTCCGCATCGCCAATCAATACGGCCTCTTCGCGGTCATGACGCCCAACCGCTACGAGATCGAATTCCAGGGGTCCAACGATGGCGCCACCTGGCTCGCCTATCCATTCCGCTACAAGCCGCAGGATGTCAGGGAGCCGCCCGGCATCTACGCACCCTATCAACCGCGCTTCGACTGGAACCTCTGGTTCGCCTCGCTCGGCACATGGACGCAGTATCCCATCGTGCCACGAACGGAGGAAGCACTCCTGTCCAACGATCCGGACGTGCTCGAACTCTTCGCCGGCAACCCCTTCCCCGAGAAACCACCGCAGATGGTGCGCGCAATCCTGTGGCAATACTGGTTCAGCACCATGGAAGAGAAGCGCACCGAAGGCATCTGGTGGCGCCGCAAACTTCTGGGAACATACGCGCCCACCCTGGCGATGGACCCCGACGGCAAAATCGGCATCGTAATGGAACCGCTCCTGTCCACACCACAGCCGTGAGCAGGGAGGAAGAAACGTCGCAGACGAGCTTCGGTTTGCTCTTGGTTTTCAGATCTGGTTTTGACCGCTTTGCTTAAGGGCACGGCTTCAGCCATGCCGCAAACACTTCGGTGGGGCTTTAGCCCCTGAGGGAATGATGATGAAATCAACCTTCCCTGGAGTCGAATCTTAATGCCACCGCCTCCAAATCGTCGACGCAAAGCCTGCATCATCGGCGCAGGCCCCAACGGCCTCGCTGCCGCCATCGCGCTGGCCGAGGCGGGCGTGGATGTAGAGGTTTTTGAAGCCGAACCGCAACCCGGAGGCGCTGCGCGCACCCTCGAACTCACCCTCCCCGGCTTCCATCACGACTTCGGCTCAGCCGTGCATCCCCTCGCCGCCGGATCGCCTTTTTTCTCCACGCTGCCGTTGCATGACTACGGCCTCGAATGGATACACTCACCCGCCCCGCTGGCACACCCTCTCGACGACGGCACAGCGGTCATGCTCGAACGCAGCTTCGGCGACGCGCAGACAGCGCTGGGCGAAGACGGCCCCGCATGGCGCAAAATGATGGAGCCGCTTGCATCGCGCTGGGCCAGGCTCGCGCGCGACATCCTGAGGCCCCTCCCCGCCTTGCCGCGCCATCCGCTGCTTCTGGCAAGGTTTGCACTCAGCGCGCTCCCATCGGCGAACTTTGTAGCGCATCGCCGCTTCCGCACCAGTCGCGCACGCGCGCTGTACGCCGGTCTCGCGGCACACTCCGTCCTGCGTCTCGACCAGCCCGCCAGCGCATCGTTCGCCCTCGTCATGGGCATCACCGCTCATGCGGTCGGATGGCCTATCCCATGCGGCGGAGCCCGTTCCATTGCCAACGCGCTGTCCAGCTATCTTTCGGCATTGGGCGGACGCGTCCATACCTCTGCCCGCGTCGACGATCTCCAGGAGCTCCCGCCCTGCGACATCACCATGTGCGACCTCACGCCGCGTCAGTTGCTCCAGATCTCCAATGAGAAGCTCACACCGCGCTATCGAAACCGCCTCGCAAAGTACCGCTACGGCCCCGGTGTCTTCAAAGTGGACTACGCGCTCTCCAGCCCCATCCCGTGGAAGGCAACCGAATGTCTGCGCGCGGCAACCGTCCACGTCGGCGGAAGCATGGAGGAGACCGCCGCCTCCGAAGCCGCCGTCTCGCAGGGTAAAGTTGCCGACCGCCCGTTCATCATCATCGTCCAGCCAACGCTGTTCGACCCGACGCGCGCGCCTGCGGGCAAACACATCGCCTGGGCCTACTGCCACGTTCCCAACGGATGGCGCGGAGACTGTCTGACCGCATTCGAAGATCAGATCGAGCGCTTCGCTCCAGGCTTCCGCGACTGCATCCTCGCGCGTCGCGTCTTCTCCCCCGCTGACCTCGAAGACATGGATGCCAACCTGGTCGGCGGCGACATTGGCGGAGGCGCCGTTGACCTCAGCCAGCTTCTCTTCCGTCCAACGTGGAGGCACTATCGAACTTCGGCACGCAACATCTATCTTTGCTCGTCCTCCACACCGCCAGGAGGAGCCGTCCATGGCATGTGCGGCTACAACGCCGCGCAAATCGCCCTGCGTCGACTGAAAGCATCTGCAAACTTTTAAAATTGTCATCCTTCGCAACAGGCGGAGGACCTGCTTTTGCATTTCAGGGCTGCGTCATCTTCCCGCAACATGCCGGTACTCCGGCGTAAACCCAAGCTCCTGCGCATAACCAAGTATGCGTTCGAAGTCCAGGCTGATCGTCGCTCCCGCCTTCTGCGTCACCTCATCTTCAATCGGCAGGTCGAAGTCGTCCGCGCCATAGTTCAAACCATCGAGCGCACGCTGGTTCTGCGTCAGCACCGATGTCCTGATGCGCGGTATGTTATCGAGATAAATCCTCGCAAGCGCAAGGTGCCGCAGATACTCCGAAGTCGTGATCTCAATGCCGCCCATCTGCGTAAAGTACGGCTTGTAGGTCCAGCAGAGAAAGCTCGCCAATCCGCCCGTCTCGTCCTGAAACTGCCGCGTCCGCTCCAGGTGCTCCAGCCGCTCATCGAGCGTCTCGTCGAAGCCAATCACCATCGTCGCCGTCGTCTTCAGTCCTGCCTCGACGATGGCCCGCTGCGCGTCAAAGTACTCTCGCACGGTGTATTTGAACTTCGAGTGCCGCGCCCGAAAATCCTCCGTCAGGATCTCCGAGCCGCCCCCCGTGATCCAGCGCACGCCCGCCGCCTTCAGCCGCGTCGCCGCCTCGGCATAGCTCAGCTTCGCGTGATCGGCGAGATACAGGAACTCAGCGATCGTCAGCGCGTAAAACTCGAGCCGGTCGCCGTAACGCATGCGAATCGCCGCAAACAGATCGCAGTAGTAGCCGAGCGGCAGATGTGGATTGAAACCTCCATTGAACGCCGCCAGGTCCCCACCTAACGCGAGCAACTCATCGAGCTTGCGAAAGACCTCCTCGTGGCTCAGCACGTAGCCGCCTTCCTGCGTAGGCAGCTTGTAGAACGCGCAATAGTCGCACTGGGCGACGCACACGTTGGTGTAGTTGATGATGCGCATCACCATGTAGGTACACGAGCCGGGCGCATGAAATCGCCCGCGCACAGTCGCGGCCAGCGAACACAACTCTGCGTCGGTTGCGTTCTGCCAAAGCCACCGCGCCTCCTCCCGCCCAATGCGCGTCCCCTCGGCAACTTTCTCGGCAATCGCGACAAACGAGACCGCGGGCGAACTGGTAACAGAACTCATACCTCCAGTTTAGTGCGCACCGGGGCCGCGGGGCTGCTCAGCCGGAGAAACCGCCCGGGCCGAACCTGCCAATTTTTAAATTCCCATCCGGAAACTATTTCCCCACAGCATCGTCAACGGTGTATAACTCTTTCGCCAGCAAAAGGAGCCTTCCACCATGTCTCAAATCACGCGCCTCGCTGTGTCGGCGCTCGCCGTCGCCGTTGCCCTGCCGCTCGCCCATGCCCAGCCCCAGACCAAGACCCCGCCGGTCACATGGGTCGACAAGGACACCGGCCACCGCGTCTGGCGGCTCTCCAACGAGCCAAACTCCGGCGCCTTCTACTTCAACGTGAACGCCTACACGCCCGACGACAAGCAGATGGTCTACACCGCGCCCGACGGCATCCACGTGCTCGACCTCGCCACCAGACAGACGCGCCTGCTCGTTCCCAACCCGCCTCGGTCGTCCACCGAAACCAACGCACGCGGATTCAGGCTCGGCAACGTCCACGCACTCGTCGTCGGCCACAAGACCAACAGCATCTTCTTCACCAAGACGGACGCCACGACGCGCGTGACCTCCGTCTATAAGGCCGACACGAATACCGGCAACGTGCGCAAGCTCATCGACCTGCCGCCGCGCATGAATATCGTCAGCGTCAACGCCGACGAGACGCTCGCCGCCGGCACCTACATCGAAGGCGACGCCACCGGCAAGGAGTACGGCTCCAACCTGCCCGCCACCGCCGGCCGCAGGACCGACAACCGCGTGGCCAGCGCCAGCGAAGGCCCGCACTACCAGCCAGAAAGCAAGGGCCAGATGATGGAGCGCCGTCTCGCCGCGCGTCTTCCGCTCGTGCTCTTCACCATTCGCCTCGAACCCGGCCCCAACGGCGAAAAGCCCGGCGAGGTCAAAACGCTGCTCCACTCCACCGACTGGGTCAATCATCTACTCTTCTCGCCTACCGACCCTACGCTGCTGATGTACTGCCACGAAGGCCCCTGGCAGAAGGTCGATCGCATCTGGATGATTCACACCGACGGCACGCACAACACGCTCATCCACAAACGCACCATGTATATGGAGATCGCGGGCCACGAATTCTGGGGACTCGACGGCAAAACCATCTGGTACGACTGGCAGTATCCCAAGGGCGAAGACTTCTTCCTTGCCGGCTATAACCTCGAAACCGGCAAGCGCACCGCCTACCACATGCAGCGCAACGAGTGGTCGATTCACTTCAACCTCACCAAAGATCTCGACCTCTTCACCGGCGACGGCGGCGACCACGGCCAGGTAGCCAAAGCCCCCGACGGCGAGTGGATCGAGCTCTTCTACCCGCACATGATCACCGACGGTCCAGGCTCGCTCAACGATCCCTCTTTCTGGCAGCCGGGCGCCTTCAAGTCCGAACACCTCGTCAACATGTCGCACCACAACTACCGCGAAGAACCCAACGTCCGCTTCACGCCCGACAAGAACATGGTCATCTTCACCAGCAACATGTTTGGGCCGAGCTACGTCTTCGGAGTCGAAGTGAAGAAGGCAGTCAATCCGCCAGCCGCCGACGTCCAATCCACGCCCGAGTTGGCCGCCCAATACAACCCAACCAGGCCCACGCCAACCCACACACCACGCTAATCGCATCATGAGTAGAAGAACTGGGTGCCCATTCATGCCGCAGCTTCACCGCGGCATGGGTGGGGTATCGCGCGAAGCGCGACCGCTTTCCTAAAATGTTCGAGGAGACCGCATGAAGAGTTCCATCAAAAAACACAAGCCCGCCAGCCTGCTCTTCCTCCTCGCACTCATCGCCCACATCGCACACGCCGCACCTCGCACGATCCAGCAGTTCGACACCGGCTGGCGCTTCCTCCAATCCGACGCGCCCAACGCGCAACAATCATCCTTCGACGATGCCTCGTGGCAAACCGTCACGCTACCGCACGACTGGGCCATCGCCGGCCCTGTTAATCCGAACAACCCCTCAGGTCAGGGCGGAGGCTTCTTTCCCGCAGGCATCGGCTGGTACCGCAAGACCTTCGCCTTCAACCCGAAGCCCGGCCACCTCAACTTCATCGTCTTCGACGGCGTGATGGCCAACAGCGATGTCTACTGTAACGGCGCGCTGCTCGGCCACCATCCTTACGGCTACACCAGCTTCTACTACGACCTCACGCCACACCTGCACGCGGGCAAAAACACCATCGCCGTCCGCGTCGATGATTCCGAGCAGCCAGCCTCGCGCTGGTATCCCGGAGCGGGCATCAACCGGCAGGTTCGCCTCATTACCGTAGCCGACACGCACATCGCACCCTGGGGCACCTTCGTCACCACACCTCAAGTTTCCGCCGCGCGCGCAACTGTCCACGTGCGCGATAGCATCATCAATCAGTCAAGCCGCCTCGCAAAGATCGCCCTTACCGTCACGCTGATCACTCCCAACGGCCGCGCGGTCAAAACATTCACATCACACACCCAAACGCTCGCGCCAAACGAAACCAGCGACCTCAACGCCGAAACCACCGTTGCCAAACCCGAGCGCTGGGATCTCGGCCACGGCGCACTCTACACCGCGAAAGTAACCCTTCTGCGCGATGGCAAAGCAATCGACAACGAAGACGTGCCCTTCGGCATCCGTGAGTTCCACTTCGACCCAGACAAGGGCTTCGTCCTCAATGGCGTCCACCACAAGATCTACGGCGTCGCGCTCCACACCGACGCAGGCGCGCTCGGCACCGCTGTTCCGCTTGCCGCATGGCGGCGCCGGCTAACCGCTCTGCGCGCACTCGGCGTCAACTCCATCCGCACCGCGCACAATCCTCCCGCGCCGGAGTTCCTTGATCTCGCCGACCGCATGGGCTTCCTCGTCATGGACGAGTTCTTCGACTGCTGGACCGTCGGCAAGAATCGCTACGACTACCACCTCTACTTCCGCGACTGGTCCGAGCGCGACGAAGCATCCGCCATCCAGCGCGACCGCAACCACCCCAGCATCATCCTCTGGTCCGTAGGCAACGAGATTCACGACACGCCGCATCCCGACATCGCCATCCCCAACCTCAAACGCCTCGTCGTCACCGCGCACGCCAACGACCCCACGCGCCCCGTTACGCAGGCGCTCTTCCGCCCCAATGCCAGCCACGACTACACTGACGGCCTCGCCGACCTGCTCGACGTCATCGGCCAGAACTACCGCGAAAACGAAATCCTCGCAGCACACGCCGAGAAGCCTTCGCGCAAGATCATCGGCACCGAAAACACCCACGACCGCAACCAGTGGGTCGCCATGCGCGACCACCCCGAGTACTCCGGCCAGTTTCTCTGGACCGGCATCGACTACCTCGGCGAGGCCGGCCGCTGGCCCTCGATCGGCGCAGGCAGCGGCCTTCTGCTCACGACCAGCCTTCCGCGCGCCCGCGCCTTTGAGCGCCAGTCCTGGTGGAGCACCGTTCCCATGGTCCGCATCGCCCGCCGCGTCGAAACTGCACGCCGCTCGCCCACCGATCCCGGCTATGCCTCACCCACCTCCAGAAGCCAGCAGGTCACGGCGAAGACGCCGCTCGACCCAACAACCCGCTTCGGACATCCGCTGCTCCTCGATTGGACCCCCAACGACCAATCGCCGCACACTGAACACGTCGAGGTTTACACCAACGCCGAAGAGGTAGAGTTGCTGCTCAACGGTAAGTCGCTTGGCACGCAAAAGCTCCACCCCGACGCCAGCCCCATCACCTACGACGTTCCTTTCACTCCCGGCACACTCAAGGCCATCGCCCGCGCCAACGGCAAAATCGTAGCCGAAGATGAACTCCGCACCGCAGGCAGGCCCGCACATCTTGTGCTCTCGTCTGGCCTCGCTGCCGCCCAACTCACCAACGCGCCAATACAAGAAACCGCCCCGCAACTTACGCCGGACTGGAACGACGTAGCCTACCTCACCGCCACGCTAACCGACGCCAACGGCACCGTCCTCCCCGACAGCGTCACCGAAGTCCACTTCGCCATCTCAGGCCCAGGCAAAATCGTCGCCGTCGATAACGGCAACCTGCTCGACGACGATCCATTCCACGCCGCAAGCCGCAAACTCTACGAAGGCAATGCCATCGCCATCATCCGCGCGACAGCAGCGTCAGGCAAGATCACCGTCACCGCCACCACCGAAGGACTGCCGCCAGCCACCATCACCCTCAACGCCGCGCCAGCGCAACCGTCCACCACCAAACGCAGCTTCTAAAAAGCCGTCTGTCATTCTGAGCGTAGCGAAGAATCCCCGGATTTTGCTCGTAGCTGCAAGGGTCTCCGCTTCAGAGAAGCACCGTACCCTAAGGAGGCTGCTCTACCCTCTACTCGGCACCTTCCCCAGAATCTCCCGCGCAATCACCATCCGCTGAATCTCGCTCGTCCCTTCGCCAATGGGACACAGCCTCACATCGCGATAAAACTTCTCCGCCGGATAGTCCTTGATGAACCCATACCCACCATGAATCTGCACGCCCGCGTCGCAAATCCTGCACGCCGCTTCGCTCGCATACAGCTTCGCCATCGCGGACTCCCGCGTCACCCGCTGCCCCTTGTCCTTCATCTGGGCCGCGCGCATCGTCAGCAGCCACGCGGCATCCAGTTCCGTCGCCATATCGGCGAACTTGAACTGGATCGCCTGAAACTCGCTGATTGCCTTGCCGAACTGCCGCCGCTGCTGCGCATACTCGACAGCCGCATCCAGAGCGCCGCGCGCCATCCCCAGGCTCAGCGCGGCAATCGAGATCCGTCCGCCGTCGAGTACGCGCATCGCATCCCTAAAGCCTTCGCCCTCCTTGCCCACCAGGTTCTCCGCCGGGACCTCGCAGTCTTCAAAGATCAACTCCGAGGTATCGCTCGCCCGCAGCCCCAGCTTGTTCTCCTTCTTGCCCGGACGAAAGCCCTTCGTTCCCCTTTCCAGCAGAAACGCCGAGATTCCCCCGTGCGTTCCCTTCGCCTTGTCCGTGAGCGCCAACACCAGCGCGCAGTTCGCATACGTTCCATTCGTGATGAACGTCTTCGACCCATTCAGCACCCAGCGATCGCCCTTACGCACAGCCGTCGTCCGCATCCCGCCCGCGTCCGAGCCCGAACCCGGCTCCGTCAAACCCCACGCGCCAAGCCATTCGCCGCTGGCCAGCTTCGTGACCCATCGCTTCCGCTGCTCGTCGTTGCCAGCCAGCATGATGTGGTTCGTGCACAGCGAATTATGCGAAGCAACGATAATCCCCACGCTGCCATCCACCCGCGACAGTTCCTCGACCGCAAGCACGTACTCCACATAGCCCATCCCCGCTCCGCCCAGCGATTCGGGAAAGATCACGCCCATCAGCCCCATCGCGCCCAGCTTCTTCACCACCTCATGCGGAAACTCGCTCTTCTCGTCCCACTCGGCGACGTGCGGCTTCACCTCGCGCTCGGCAAACGAGCGAATCTCCTTGCGCAACTGCTCCTGTTCCGCGGTCAATCCGAACATGCATCCTCCATAACGAGCGCTAATATATCCATTACGAATATGAATAGTCCAGGGCCGCTATTACGATAGCGGTGCCGTATTTACTCACCCCTCGCCGCAA
>Ga0207667_10010608_pt1 | contig 10757 bp, 7 predicted proteins | sample KBSCornC52_FD_184301 | JGI IMG/M metagenome (GOLD analysis project Ga0207667, IMG submission 184301) | Corn rhizosphere microbial communities from Kellogg Biological Station, Michigan, USA - KBS Corn C5-2 (SPAdes) (version 2) | ecosystem: Host-associated > Plants > Roots > Rhizosphere > Soil ...
GATCGGGCGGCCGCCTTCGTTGGCGATCTGCTGGCGCGCTTCTTCCGTGTCCTCGACGATCCACTGCGTGATGCCGTGCACGAGCGCGTGCGCGAGGCGCTTGCCGACGGGCGCGTTACGCCATTCCAGATTCTGTTCCTGCTTCGCGCCGCCGGCCTTCAACGTGCCGGCGAATTCGATCATGCGCTCGGTGGCATCCGCGCGGCGGTTCAGCACGACGTCTTCCACGCGCTCGCGCAGTTCCGGATCGAGGTCGTCGTACACGCCGACCATGCCTGCATTGACGATACCCATCGTCATGCCTGCCTTGATGGCGTGGTACAGGAATACGGTGTGGATCGCTTCACGCGCGGGGTCGTTGCCGCGGAACGAGAACGACACGTTGGACACGCCGCCCGACACCTTCGCGTACGGCAGGTGCTCGCGGATCCAGCGCGTCGCGTTGATGAAGTCGACGGCGTAGTTGTCGTGTTCCTCGATGCCCGTGGCGATGGCGAAGATGTTCGGGTCGAAGATGATGTCTTCCGGCGGGAAGCCGACCTTCTGCACGAGGGTGTCGTACGCGCGCTTGCAGATCTCGATCTTGCGCTCGAACGTGTCGGCCTGGCCCTTCTCGTCGAACGCCATCACGATCACGGCGGCGCCGTAGCGGCGGCACAAGGTGGCCTGGCGCAGGAATTCGTCTTCGCCTTCCTTCATCGAGATCGAGTTGACGATCGCCTTGCCCTGCACGCATTTCAGGCCCGCTTCGATCACGGACCACTTCGACGAGTCGATCATGATCGGCACGCGCGAGATGTCCGGTTCGGATGCGATCAGGTTCAGGAAGCGCGTCATCGCGGCCTGCGAATCGAGCATCGCCTCGTCCATGTTGATGTCGATGACCTGGGCGCCGTTCTCGACCTGCTGGCGCGCCACGGACAGCGCCTCGTCGAACTGCTCGTTCAGGATCATGCGCGCGAACGCCTTCGAACCCGTGACGTTGGTGCGCTCGCCCACGTTGACGAACAGCGAGGTGTCGTCGACGACGAACGGCTCCAGGCCGGACAGGCGCATGGCGACCGGAATCTCGGGCACGGGGCGCGGCGGGCAGTCTTTCAGCAGTTCGCCGATCGCCTGGATGTGCTCCGGCGTCGTGCCGCAGCAGCCGCCGGCGATGTTGACGAAGCCCGCGTCCGCGAATTCGCGCAGCAGCGCGGAGGTGTCGGACGGCAGCTCGTCGAAGCCCGTGTCGCTCATCGGGTTGGGCAGGCCGGCGTTCGGGTAGATGCAGACGAAGGTGTCGGCAATTTGCGACAGCTCTTCCGCGTACGGGCGCATCAGGGCGGCGCCCAGCGCGCAGTTCAGGCCGATCGTCAGCGGCTTCGCATGGCGCACCGAGTTCCAGAATGCCGAGACGGTCTGGCCGGACAGGATGCGGCCCGACGCGTCGGTGACGGTACCGGAGATCATCAGCGGCAGGCGCGGCACGTCGGGGTGTTCGTCGAAATACTGGTCGATGGCGAACAGGGCGGCCTTGCAGTTCAAGGTGTCGAAGATGGTCTCGACGAGAATCAGGTCGATGCCGCCCTCGACGAGCGCGTCGACCTGTTCGTAATAGGCGCTGACCAACTGGTCGAACGTCACGTTGCGCGCCGCCGGGTCGTTCACGTCCGGGGAGATCGAGGCCGTCTTGGGCGTCGGGCCGAGGGCGCCGGCGGCGTAGCGCGGCTTGTCCGGCGTCGAATATTTTACGCACGCGGCGCGCGCGAGCTTCGCGGCTTCCACGTTCATCTCGCGCACGAGGTGCGCCATGTGGTAGTCGTCCTGGGCGACGCCGGTGGCGCCGAACGTGTTCGTCTCGATGATGTCGGCGCCGGCGGCCAGGTAGCGCTCGTGGATTTCCTGGATGATCTGCGGCTGCGTCAGGTTCAGCAATTCGTTATTGCCCTTGACGAACAGTTCACGCGCCCCGCTGTCCGCCGGGGCCGTGAAATCGCTGAAGCGGCCGTTCGGCCCGCCGCGATAGGCCTGCTCGTCCAGTTTGTATTGCTGGATGATCGTGCCCATCGCGCCGTCCAGGATCATGATGCGGCGGGCGAGGGTGGCGCGCAACTGGGCTTCGACGGGGGACATGGCGTGGACGGCGGTGATCATCGTTGGCTTTCCTGAGGTCTGCTGAAGATAAATGAAGCGGTAAATATGAGGCGGGTCTGTGATTATACCTTCACTGGCCGAGTTTGTTCCTGGGGCGGCCCAAGGTGCTGGGATCACTCAAAAACAGACGTAACTGTAAAGACGTTTGTAACGTAGTGTTTCAAATGCAGCATTGTTACATTACGATACAAAACGTCCTAAATTAGCAATTTCCCGGATACATACAGGGACGACAATTAAATCCATGGAGCCGCCGCTGGCGTGGTTCCTAGACTACATCCAGTCCAATCAAACGCGCGGACCACCACTCCGCCGCCAAAAATGGGAAGAATTGCAAATGAACAAAGAATACGTACCTGAGTGGGACCAGCCGGCAGTCCGCAACGAAGAAAGCGTCCCGGCGAAGGCCACCGCCGTCGCGGGCGTGAAGCAGATCGTCACGATCCGTCTCGACGTGGACATGCTGGAATGGTTCAAGTCCGCCGGCCCGGGCTACCAGACCCGCATCAACCAGGTCCTGCGCGACTACATGGAAGCGAATCGCGTGCGTGCTCAGGTCGAGCAGCATTGATTCCTTTCATGTAACCGATGGTCGGGGCACAGCGCCCCGCGGGTGCCAGGCCCGATGACCCGAACGGGATACCATCCGGTGGCCTCATGAACGAACAGGCCCACCAAACCAGATAATGAGGAAGACAGAAGGGCCTCAGCCGGCGCCAACCGGCTGAGGCCCTTCTTTATTGATGTAACACGACGTTACGTAAACGCCAGGCCGTCGAACGAAAACCCCTTCAGGAACTCGGCCGCCGCCAGGCGCTTGCCGCCCGGCTTTTGTAGCTCCGTCAAACGGAGGGCCCCGGAACCACAGGCGACCACGATGCCCTGGCCATCGGCCTGCAGCACCTGGCCTGGCTGGCCATGGCCATGGCCATCGGCCGGTTGGGCGTTCCAGATCTTGATGGTCGTCGCGCCCGCCTGGCCATGCGCGCCCGGGAACGGGTTGAACGCACGCACCTTGCGCGCCAGTGCCAAAGCCGGCAGCGTCCAGTCGAGCTTCGCTTCTTCCTTGCCGATCTTGGCGGCATAGGTCACGCCTGCCTCCGGTTGGGGCACGGCTTCCAACTGACCCTGCGCCATGTTATGCAGCGCGTCGACGATCATGCGACCACCGAGGGCCGCCAGCTTGTCGTGCAGGCTACCGGTCGTGTCCGTGTCTTCGATGGCCACGCGCTCGATCAGCAGCATCGGCCCCGTGTCCAGGCCTTCTTCCATTTCCATGATGGTCACGCCCGTCTCGGCATCGCCGGCTTCGATCGCGCGGTGGATCGGGGCGGCGCCGCGCCAGCGGGGTAGGATGGACCCATGGATATTGATGCAGGGTTTGATGTCGAGGGTGGAGCGCGGCAGGATCAGCCCATAGGCGGCCACGACCATCACGTCGTACTCCGTGGCCAGCAGGCGCTCGTGCGCCGCTTGCGCCTCGCTCGCGCGCTGCGGGTCCTTCGCGTCCATGCGCAGCGACAGCGGCTGCAGCACGGGAATGCCGTGCGCGACGGCGACCTGTTTCACGGCGGACGCCTGCAGTTGCATGCCGCGGCCGGCCGGACGGTCCGGCTGGGTCAGCACGAGCGGCACCTCGAAGCCGGCGTCCAGCAGGGCGCGCAGCGCGACGGCGGCGAATTCCGGCGTGCCGGCGAAGACGACTTTCATCTTCGCGGTCATGCGCGGCGGGCGGCGGAGCGCTGCATGTCGCGCTCTTCCTTCTGCAGCTTGGTCTTGATGCGGTTGCGCTTCAGCGGCGACAGGTATTCCACGAAGACCTTGCCCATCAAGTGGTCCAGCTCGTGCTGGATGCACACGGCCAGCAGGCCGTCGGCGTCGAGCTCGAACGGCTTGTTGAACTGGTCGACGGCGCGCACCTTGACGCGCGCGGGACGCTCGACGCCGTCATAAATGCCCGGCACCGACAGGCAACCTTCGTCGTAGACCTGTTTCTCGGGGCTGGACCAGACGATTTCCGGGTTGATGAAGACCAGCAGGTCGTCCTTGGTCTCGGTCACGTCGATGACGACCACGCGCTCGTGCACGTCGACCTGCGTCGCAGCCAGGCCCACGCCGGGCGCGTCGTACATGGTTTCTGCCATGTCCGCCACCAGCTGGTGGAGGTGGTCGCCGAATTCGGTGACCGGCTTGGCGACCTTGTGCAGGCGCGGGTCGGGGTAGCGGAGGATGTTCAGTAAGGCCATGGCTGTGTATTCGAAGTTACTCGGTAATCGTTATATTGGGTTGCGCAGACATAAACGCAACACGCCGCCCCCGCAGACGGACACGGTTGGGCACGTCGAAAAACCTGCTGCGCGTTGCCCTGTTGCCCTGCGATGCTCACTGTACTACTCGTACAGATGCGCTTCTCGGACAACATGGCGGCCGCTCGCGACGGTTTTTCGAGGTACCCAATTTGTCTTGCTAGTTCAGGGATTTCTCGGCAGAATTTGATTCAGTAAGGCAACTCTTGCGCCCCTTCACGCTCCGCGGTGCGGTCGAAGAGTCGTCGGTTTCCTGCTTTGTTGCCGGCTGCGGTGGCGTAGCGCGAGTCATTGCCGCACTTTACGGACTCTCCAATGAAAAATTTTAGCACAGGCGCTGCCCGGTCGCTCACGACCCGCGCCACCGCCGCGGCCGCGTTCGCCTCCGTCGTGGCATGCCTCGGCGCCAGCCCGGCCCAGGCCGCCACCAGCTGTTCGTTCCGCCCGAATGCTCCCGACCAGCACGTCGTCGTCAAACGCGATACGTTATGGGACATTTCCGGCACCTTCCTCGAGCACCCGTGGTGCTGGCCCCAGGTGTGGGGCATGAATCGCGACGAGATTCGGAATCCGCACTGGATCTATCCGGGCCAGATCGTCTATTTCGACCGCGCCCACGGCCGCCTGACCTTGAACCGGCCGGGCTCCGGCCAGGATGCCGGCGAGCCGCCGCCGGTACGCCTGTCCCCGCAACTGCGCACGGAGCGCATGGACGAGGACAATGCCGTGCCCGCCATTCCATCTGGCGCGATCGAACCTTTCCTCACGCAGCCGCTCGTCGTGGAGCCGCAGGCCCTGGCCGGCGCCGCCCGCATCGTCGCCGCGCAGGAAGACCGGATCTACCTGGGCGAGGGCGACCGCATCTACGTGCGCGGCGCGCTCGATGGCGCGACCAGTTTCCAGGTTTTCCGCCCGGGCAAGGAATTGCGCGATCCGGACACGAACCTCGTCGTTGCCCACGAGGCGGCCTATGTCGGCTCGGCGCGCCTCGTGAAGGAAGCGGGGCCCGGCACGGATGTGCACACGTTCGTCGTGACCCATTCCGTGAAGGAAATGGGCGTCGGCGACCGCCTGCTGCCGACGCCGCCCGCGCCGTTGCGCAACTACGTGCCGCATGCGCCCGCGCGGCCGGTGGCGGCGCGCGTGATGGCCCTGGCGTCCGAATCGAATTTCGCTTCGCAGAACCAGGTGGTGACTGTCAATCGGGGCACGCTTGACGGACTCGATGTCGGCGCCGTGCTGCAGCTTTATCATCTCGGACAGACCGTGACGGACCCGGAAAGCAAAGGTTTCCTCGGGTTCGGCAAGGCCAAACTGAGGCTCCCGGGCGAACAATACGGCGAACTGTTCATCTTCCGGGTTTTCAACCATGTCGCCTATGGCCTGGTCATGCAGGTGACGGCGCCCGTGCAGGTCGGCGACGTCGCGCGATCACCGGAGTAGATACACCGTGCAGGACACGGACTTCATCGTAGCGCCTGCACTTTCCCCCTCCCGGCTGGCCGCCTGGCTCCGGCTCGAACGCTGTCCCGGCATCGGGCCGCGCACGGCCGCCGCGCTGATCGAGGCCTTCGGCAGCCCGGAGGCGGTCTTCGCCGCCGGCCATGCCGCATTGGCCGCCCGCGTCGGCCCGGCGCTGGCACAAGTGCTGCTGCAGCCCCCGCCCGAGGCAACCAGCCGCCTGCTGGATGCCACGCTGGCGTGGCGGGAAGCGCCCGGCCACCGCGTCCTCGCGCTGGGCGAGCCCGGCTATCCCGACCTGCTGGCCCGGATCCCCGATCCGCCACTGCTCCTCTATATTAGAGGCGATGCCCGGCTGCTGGACGGGCCCTGCCTCGCCATCGTCGGCAGCCGCAATGCCAGCGTGCAGGGCAGGGCGAACGCGACGGCCTTCGGCGAGGCCTTGTCCGGGGCCGGGCTGTGCATCGTGTCCGGTCTCGCACTGGGCATCGACGCCGCCGCGCACGAGGGGGCGCTGCGGCGCTGCGGCGGCACCGTCGCCGTCGTCGGCACCGGCCCCGACCTGGCATATCCGGCGCGTAATCGCGCCCTGTGCGAGCGCATCGCGCAAGACGGCTGCATCGTCAGCGAATACCCCATCGGCACGCCCCCGTTGCCAGGCAATTTCCCCAGGCGTAACCGGATCATCAGCGGGCTCGCGGCCGGCGTGCTCGTCGTCGAGGCGGCGGCGCAGTCCGGTTCGCTGATCACGGCCAGGCAGGCGGCCGAGCATGGGCGCGACGTGTTCGCCATCCCCGGTTCGATCCACGCGGCGCTGGCCAAGGGGTGTCACACGCTGATCCGCGAAGGCGCACGGCTCGTCGAGACGGCGCAGGACGTCCTGGAAGCCCTCGCGTTGTCGCCGTTGCTGGCAGCGCATCTGCCCACGCCAGGTAGTTCCTTATCGGATATTAAGAACGGTAGCGAAAACGCCGGCACGCAAGCCGAATCGGCGCTGCTGGACGTGCTCGGCCACGATCCCGTGGCGCCCGATGTGCTGCTGGCCAGGCTCGGCTGGCATGCTGGTGAGCTCAGCGCGAGCCTGCTCGTGCTGGAGCTGGCGGGGCGGATCGAGCGATTGGCGGGAGGCCTCATCCAGAGAACAGGAAACGGCTAAACAGGCGATAATGCGAGGAAAATAAGGTGGCGAACCCGATAAGGCCGATAAACAACGTCCACGTTTCCTGGAGGTAGTGGCGCACGTGACGCACTTGTGCCGCACGGAGCTTAGCTGCTACAGTAGCGTCACCATGTTCGACATTCTAGTCTACCTTTACGAGACGTATTACCGTCCCGATGCCTGCCCCGAGCCGGCTGCCTTGGCACGCAAGCTGTCTGCCGTCGGTTTCGACGATGTCGAAATTTCCGAAGCGCTGGACTGGCTGAATGGCCTGACAGAAATGGCCGGAACCACCAATCCTGCCCTCGAGTCGAGCGGCACGCGGTTCTACATCGCCCAGGAAGTCGACACGCTCGGCAGCGCCGCCGTCGGCTTCATTCAGTTCCTGGAACTGGCCGGCTTGTTGTCTGCGTCGCAACGCGAGATCGTCATCGAGCGCGCGCTGGCGCTGGACGAGTCGCCCGTCACGCTGGGCAAGCTGAAGATCATCGTCCTGATGCTCCTGTGGAGCCAGGGCAAGGAGCCGGATGCGCTGATGTTCGACGACCTGTTCGGCTCGGACGAGGAAGATGCCGCGCCGCGCCTGCTGCACTGATACTTGTCGCAGATACAATCGACAATATATGAAACGGGGCCGTGGCCCCGTTTTTTCTTGTGCTAAAGCAAGATCAAGCGTAGTTTTCGAGGCAGGATGGCCGGGTTGCCGCAAAGCGCACACAGGTACAGTCTACTTGCGGATTGCGCGACAACCCGCTTATCATTGGCCGCTACCTGCCAATAGTTACTAATAAGTTAACAAAGGATCGGCTGGCCGAGCCGTTTCCCTTTACGGCTCATGTATGATGCGCGAGCCAAGCCCGGAACAAGTACGAGAAACCATATGACCAAAGCCCTCATCATTGCCGAAAAGCCCTCTGTGGCGAACGACATCGCCAAGGCGCTCGGCGGCTTTACCAAGCACGATGAGTACTTCGAATCGGACGAATACGTCCTGTCGTCTGCCGTCGGCCACCTGCTCGAGATCGCGGTGCCGGAGGAGTACGACGTCAAGCGCGGCAAATGGAGTTTTACGCACCTGCCGATGATTCCGCCGTACTTCGCGCTGAATCCGATCGCGAAGACCGAGTCGCGCCTCAAAGTGCTGAACAAGCTGATCAAGCGCAAGGATGTCGATACCCTGATCAACGCATGCGACGCGGGCCGGGAAGGTGAACTGATCTTCCGCCTGATCGCCCAGAACGCCAAGGCCAAGCAGACCGTCAAGCGCCTGTGGCTGCAGTCGATGACGCCGAACGCCATCCGCGACGGCTTCGCCCACCTGCGCAGCGACCAGGAAATGCTGCCGCTGGCCGACGCCGCCCGTTGCCGTTCCGAAGCCGACTGGCTGATCGGCATCAACGGTACCCGCGCGATGACCGCCTTCAACTCGAAGGAAGGCGGCTTCTACCTGACGACCGTCGGCCGTGTGCAGACGCCGACCCTCTCGATCGTCGTGGAGCGCGAAGAGAAGATCAAGAAATTCGTGCCGCGCGATTATTGGGAAGTGCGCGCGGAATTCCGTGCCGCCGCCGGCATGTACGAAGGCCGCTGGCTCGACACGAAGTTCAAGAAGGACGACAACGACCCGGAAAAACGCGCCGAGCGCCTGTGGACCAAGGTCGACGCGGAAGCGATCGTCGCCGCCTGCATGGGTAAGCAGGGCAAGGTTACCGAGGAATCGAAACCGACGACGTCGATGGCGCCCGCGCTGTTCGACCTGACGTCGCTGCAGCGCGAGGCCAACGGCCGCTTCGGCTTCTCGGCCAAGAATACCTTGGGCCTGGCCCAGGCGTTGTATGAAAAACATAAAGTGCTGACTTATCCCCGTACGGATTCGCGCGCGCTGCCGGAAGACTATCTGAGCACCGTCCAGTCCACACTGGAAGTGTTGAAGGGCAACCCGAACTATCACCAGTTCGCCAAGCAGATCCTGGACAAGGGCTGGGTCAAGCCGAACAAGCGCATCTTCGACAACAGCAAGATCTCGGACCACTTCGCGATCATCCCGACGGGCGTCGTGCCCAAGAACCTGTCCGAGCCGGAACAGAAGCTGTACGACCTCGTCACGCGCCGTTTCATGGCCGTGTTCTTCCCGGCCGCCGAATTCCTCGTCACGACGCGCTACACGGAAGTGGAAGGCCACCAGTTCAAGACCGAGGGCAAGGTGATGACCAACCCCGGCTGGCTCGCGGTGTACGGCAAGGACACGACGGGCGACGACAAGGATGGCGCCAGCCTCGTGCCGGTGGCGAAGGGCGAGCAGGTCCAGACCGAGAAAGTCACCGCCAACGGCCTCGTCACCAAGCCGCCCGCACGCTACAACGAAGCGACGTTGCTGTCGGCGATGGAAGGTGCGGGCAAGCTCGTGGATTCCGACGAACTGCGCGATGCCATGGCCGGCAAGGGCCTCGGCACGCCGGCCACGCGCGCCGCGATCATCGAGGGTTTGCTGACGGAAAAATACCTGCTGCGCGAAGGCCGTGAGCTGATCCCGACCGCCAAGGCATTCCAGCTGATGACCTTGCTGCGCGGCCTGGGCGTGAACGAACTGACAGCCCCGGAACTGACGGGCGAGTGGGAATACAAGCTGTCGCAAATGGAAAAGGGCCAGATTTCGCGCGACGAGTTCATGCGCGAGATCGCCGAGATGACGCAAATCATCGTCAAGCGCGCCAAGGAATACAACAACGACACGATCCCGGGCGAGTACGCGACCCTGCGCACGCCGTGCCCGAACTGCGGCGGCGTCGTCAAGGAAAACTACCGCCGCTTTGCCTGCACCAAGTGCGATTTCTCGATGAGCAAGGTGCCGGGCGGGCGCCAGTTCGAGATCGAGGAAGTCGAGGAATTGCTGGCCAACCGCACGATCGGCCCCCTGCAGGGCTTCCGTTCGAAGATGGGCCGGCCGTTCGCCGCGATCCTGCGCATCGTGCGCGACGAGGACATCCACAATCACAAGCTGGAATTCGACTTCGGCCAGGACCAGGACGAGGGCGAGGACGGCGAGGGTGTCGACTTCACGGGCCAGACCCCGCTCGGTCCGTGCCCGAAGTGCACGGGTAATGTCTACGAGATGGGCTTGGCCTATGTCTGCGAACACACGGTGGCCAAGCCCAAGACCTGCGATTTCCGCAGCAGCCGCATCATCCTGCAGCAGGAAATCCTGCCCGAGCAGATGGCCAAGCTGCTGAACGAGGGCAAGACCGACTTGCTGCCGGGCTTTATTTCGCAGCGTACCCGTCGTCCGTTCAAGGCATTCCTCGTGCGCGGCAAGGATGGCAAGATCAGCTTCGAGTTCGAGGAGCGCAAGGCCAAGCCGGGCGCCAAGGCCAAGGATCAGGCCGAGGAGGCGGACAGCGGTGCCGAAACCGCCGCAGCCAAACCGGCCGCGCGCAAGGCTGCCGCCACGAAGACGGCTGCTGCAAAGCCGGCTGCGAAAGCCCCCGCCAAGACGACCGCCGCCCGCAAGGCGCCGGCCAAGCGCGCTACGGCGACCAAGAAGGCGGTCGCCGGAGAATAAGGGACAAGCAGTTCAATCAAAGCCGCGGCGTGTCCGCTAATGCCGTTCAGTTAAGGTAGCTTTTTCACCTTGCGGACGGCATAGCGTTTTGGCGCGGCCTTGACGGCCCGGTCGTACTTTCGACCGGGCCGTTCGT
>Ga0207667_10010615_pt1 | contig 10754 bp, 14 predicted proteins | sample KBSCornC52_FD_184301 | JGI IMG/M metagenome (GOLD analysis project Ga0207667, IMG submission 184301) | Corn rhizosphere microbial communities from Kellogg Biological Station, Michigan, USA - KBS Corn C5-2 (SPAdes) (version 2) | ecosystem: Host-associated > Plants > Roots > Rhizosphere > Soil ...
GTACAGCTGATTTCCCGCCGCCGTGAACAGATCGATGGCGCGGTTCGGGGGGTCGTCCTGGCGCTGGCGGTCGATGAGGGATTTGCCGTCGTCGGTGCCGCCGAAGTAGCCCTTGAGGCCGACGGTGAAGCTGTAGCCGCCGCTGGTGTGCAGGCGCGCATCGCCGGTGAGCGACAGCGGCATGCCCAGCCCATGGAACTGGTATTCGGTGCTGAGATGCAGCGCCGTGTCGCCCAGCACATAGCTGCCGCCCAGCGCCAGGCGCCAGTCGGGCGTGGCGTAATAGGCGACGTCGCCGATGGCGAACACGCCCGTCTTGTCGAGCAGCGCCGGGTCCACATAGTCGAGGCCGGCAAGGCCGGCCCAGCCCTCGAGGCTGAACTGGTCGAGGTAGAGCTCGCCCTCGGCGCCGATGGCGCCGAGCGTCGCGCCCGGGGCCCTGACGAAGCCGGCGGTGATGCCGGCGAGATAGAGCGAGGGATCGCGGGTGAAGGCATGCGCCGCGCCGCTCCAGGTGAAGCTGCCGTTCCACAGCGCGCTGCCGTCGAACTGCAGGCCGAAGCGCTGTCCGATCGGCACCGAGATCGAGCCCGCGCCGCGCACCCCGCCCGCGCCGGTGAGGATGCCGGGGTCGAACTCCCACTTGCCGTTGATCCCCGATACCGCCGGAAGCTGGGTGCCGGGCTGCACGATGGTGCCGGGCTCGCTGACCACCAGGTCGGCCGCGAGCGCCGCCGCTTGCCAAGAACAGGCAGCAGTGCTGCCAAGAAGAACGATCGCCAGGAGTCGAATGGAGGGCACGCCAACCACCTTTGGACTTCTTAGGACTTCGTTAATAGATGCGGAGGATGGAGGAAATTTTGGCGCTCCTCAAGTCCTGTGGATGCGCAATTTGCCCGATGTTGCGAATCTACATCAGGTCTTGGGCAGGGCCTCCCGCCGGTCACGGGGTCCCGCCGCACTCCCGCAGGTTGGCAGGAACCGGTGTCGACACCGCGCGGCGACCGAAAACCCGCACGCGACGCCCCGTGACCGCTACAGCCTGAGTCCGGTGAGGCCGCGCGGCTTGTAGGTGGAGAGCGCTGCGGCAAGCAGCAGCACGGCGAGGCCGCCCGCGCTGTGCAGCACCATCGCATATTGCCCTTGGCTGCTTGCCGGCCCGATCGCGCCGTTGGCGGCCATCACGGCCAGGGCACCGATGGTCTGGGTCTTGAGCAGCAGCACGACCAGCGCCACGGCGGTGAGGATCAGCTTGATCGACACCCAGTAGTGTTTGAGGAGGCCCCACGGCGTGCCGAGGCCCGAGACCGTGCCCACGGCGAGCGCTGCAACCGCGCAGGGAACGATCACCCACCAGGTGACAAGGGGCAGCGCCAGGTACGCGCTGGGGAGGCCGTTGAGCCCGGCCACCGCGAGCACGAGGAAAGCCGCGACGGCGCCGGCAAACCCCACCGAGGTGACGACGTGGACAAACAGCACCAGCTTGCGCAGCGACAGAGGCATCAATTCGGCATCGGCATGTCGCCATGGTTCATCTGGGCGAGCGGGCTGTGGCCCAGCGCGATCATGGCGGCGGCGAGCAGCAGCAGGACCAACAGCCCGATGCCGACAAGCTTCACCCAGCCCGGCACGCCTGGCATCAGTTTCGCGTTTGCCATTTGCTGCGCCTCCGCGCACAGTCCCAGTGCCCGGACCTATCGATACACAGTGTATCGATAAGAGTCAAACTGTCTTGGAAAACAACCTGGGAGCGGCATGCCGAAAATCTGGAGCGGAACCATCGATGAACATCGCCGCGCGGTGCACGATGCGGTGCTCGATGCCGCCGCCGCGCTGGTCGCCGGGCACGGCCTGACCGGCGTTACGATGTCGGCCATCGCAACCGGCACGGGGATCGGCCGGGCCACGCTCTACAAATATTTCCCCGACATCGACGCGGTGCTGACCGCCTGGCACGAGCGGCAGGTGGCGCAGCACCTGGCGCTGCTGTCCGAGGCGGCCGCCAGGACGGCCACGCCGCTCGGCCGGCTGCGTGCCGTGCTGACGGCCTATACCGAGCTGCGTCGTGGTCACGATGGCGGCGGCGATCTTGCCGCCATGCTCCATGGCAGTCCGCACGTGACGGCTGCGCACGCGCATCTGCAGGCGTTCCTGCGGGAACTGATCGCGGCGGCCGTGGCGGCGGGAGAGATACGAACCGAGCCGGCGGCTGCCGACCTCGCCGCCTTCTGCCTTGCCGCGCTCGATCACCTGCCGCCGAGCCGGCCCGCCGCGCTGCGCCGCGTCGAGCTCGTCCTCGCTGCGCTGACGGCAAAAGCAAAGGGCGGCTCGCGCCGCCCTTGAGCCTCCGTCCTGGGGAGGACGGCTATTTCTTCGCCGGTGTCGTCACCGTGACGTTGGGCACGTTGAGCGTCGCCGAGGTGCCGCCCGAGCCCGAGTGGTTGATGACGAGGTAGCCTCCGGCGATCAGCAGCAGCACGACGATGAGGATTGCCGCGATCATGCCGGCACCCATGCCGCCGCCGCCGCCGCCGCCTCCGGTGTCGATGATGGTTTCACGATCTGCCATTTGCATTCACCTGTTTCGCTCTTTGTTGCGCGGTGGAAACGGATTCTGGCACCCGCGGTTCCAATTCGCGTCAGCCGGCGACGGAACTGAAGATCGGGGCCGATCGGTTGTCAGCGCAATGTCAGAAAGCAACCGCCGCACGGCAATGCGCGTTATAGCGCCAATCCTCCTTGCCGAGGACACCGGGCACCCCGGGGCGATGCACAATCGATCCCGAGTGTCCGCTTCCGCCGGGGTGAGGCACGCGATCGCCCTCACCGTGTGCAGCATCCCGGCGTCACCAACCACAAGAAGGTCAGGTCATGATCCGGATCGCTGCGCTCTCCACCCTCTATGTCACCGCCATGAGCCTGATGGTCATCGCCTACGCGCTGCTCCCCGCCGCCACCTGAGCGGCCACAAGTCCCCGTCAGGAAATCCTGCCGCGCCTGAGCGATGTCGTGATCGGCGCCGGGCGTTCGGCCCTGGTCCTGATCTTGACGATCTCGCCCGAGCGGCTGGCGGTCGCGAACGCTTCCATGACCTCCAGCACGTGCAGCGCCAGCTCGCCGCTGGCGCGGTGCGGCCGGTCGTTGAGGATCCCGTACGCCATGTCGGCGACGCCCAGCGAGCGGTAGTTCGCATCGGCATAGGGGAGGGTCACCGGGACGTTGTCCCACGCCTCGGCGCGGGGCCTGGCGATCTTCACCTCGCCGCCGAACCAGTTGGGATCGGGCACCAGCATCGAGGCCTCGGTGCCGAACAGCTCATAGGGCAGGTGGCTGTGCTTGGGCACGTCGAAGCTGAGCGTCACCTGGATCAGCGCCCCCGAGACGAACTGCAGCGTCCCGGTCACGTGCGTATCGACGCGCACCGGCATCATCTGGCCCTTCCTGGGCTCCGAGCGGACCGGGCGCTTCTTGTGCGGCGTGGCGCTCATCGCCTGCACCGCCTTCACCGGGCCGAGCAGATTGACGAGGTCGGTGATGTAGTACGGCCCCATGTCGAGCACCGGGCCGCCGCCGATATCGTAGTAGAAGGCCGGATCGGGATGCCAGTATTCGTGGCCGGGGCAGGCAAAGAACGCCGTTCCACCGATGATGGTGCCGAGCTTGCCGCTGTCGATCACGGCGCGCGCCTGCTGGTGGCCGCCGCCCAGGAAGGTGTCGGGCGCCGAGCCGACGCGCACGCCGGCTTTCCGTGCCGCGGCGACGAGCTTCTTGCCTTCGGCGAAGCTCACCCCGAGCGGCTTTTCGCCATAGATGTGCTTGCCCGCCGCCACCGCCTTGAGCCCGACCTCGACATGCGCGCGGGGGATGGTGAGGTTGACCACGATCTCGACGCTCGGGTCGGCGAGGAGGTCGTCGACCGACTTCGCCTTCACTCCGAACTCGGCGGCTTTCTTGCTCGCCACGTCCGGCCGCATGTCGGCGAGCCCGCGGATGTCGAGCACCGGAAAATCGCGCATAGCCTTGAGATACTGGCTCGAAATATTGCCCGCGCCGATGATGCCGACGCCCAGTCGCTGCCTTGCGGCCATGAAGTCCTCCAGGATCGCTGATGGCGCTGCAATCGCCGCTGCGCCCGCCTCCGCCCGACATCTACCCGGCGGCCCGCCGCCTCGCCAGAGGGCGTGAGGTACGTACGCCGGATTTTGTGCGAAGCGCTCTGCCTGTTATGAGCCGGCCATGCCGCCGCTGCCCTCGACCTTCGATTATCGCCCGCCCACCGATCCATGGATCGACATCGTCTATGAGGACGACCGGCTGATCGTCTGCAACAAGCCGAGCGGGCTGCTGACGGTGCCCGGCAAGGATCCCTCGCTCGCCGATTGCCTCGAGGTCCGCGTGCAGGCGCGGTCCGCGGACCGTCCGGCGACCAAGGTCGTGCACCGGCTCGACAAGGACACCTCGGGCCTGCTGCTGCTGGCTTACGACAAGCCGGCGCTGGCCGCGCTCGGCAGCCAGTTCGAGCACCGCACGATCGAGAAATACTATGTCGCGCGCGTCTGGGGCGACGTTGCGGGCGAAAGCGGCATCGTCGATCTGCCGCTCGCCACCGACTGGGAGAACAAGCCGCGCCAGCGCGTCGACGCCGAGCGCGGCCGCCCCAGCCAGACCAGATGGGAGGTGCTGGGGCGCGAAGACGGCGTCACCCGCATGAAGCTCACCCCGCTGACCGGCCGGACGCATCAGTTGCGCGTCCACATGCTGGCGCTCGGCCACCCGATCCTCGGCGACACCTTCTATGCCGGGGGCGAGGCCCGCGCGGCGGCTGACCGCCTGCAGCTCCACGCCGAAATGCTCGGGTTTGCCCACCCGGCCGACCAGCGGCCGATGCGCTTCGTGGTTCCGGCGCCGTTCTGACGGCGCCGGCCGCGGGGCTGTCACAATCTCACCCAGAAATCTCCGCTCGCCTGCCATGCGACGCAATTAGCGTGCCCCTTGGGGGTGGCAGCAGGAGTAATGCGTTATGCACGAGAAAACCGAGCAAGCCGAGGGGCTTACCGATTCCCTCGCGGAGGGAATCGCGGCCGTGATGGCGGCCGGCGAGCAACTCAACGAGACCGAGACCGAGCCGTCCGAAGACATGGCGGATCTCTTCCTCGAAGAGCTCAACCGCCTGTGGGCCGAGGGCGGCCGCGAGGCCGCCTAAGCCTCGCCTTGCACTCAATGCGTGGGTCGCGTAGACGTGACCCCACGCACCCGTAGCTCAGCTGGATAGAGCGCTGCCCTCCGAAGGCAGAGGTCGCACGTTCGAATCGTGTCGGGTGCGCCAGCCCGCCGCATGATTTGACGCCCCGTCGGCGCGATGCACGATGTGGTTCCGCGCGTCCTTCCCCCGCTCATTTCTGATCCCAACTTTACGCCGACCGCGCCGCGTGTGATCCCCGTATGTGGGGTTCGGGATTCGCGGTGCGCATGTCGTCTTTTCTTCTTCGGGTGGCTGCCGGGCTGGCAATGCTGGTCCTGGGCAGCACCGCGGCGCAGGCCCAGACCTATACGTTCAGCTATACCGGCAGCATCGCCAGTTGGACGGTGCCGGCGACCGGCACCTACCACATCACCGCGATCGGTGCGGCCGGCAAGGCAAACGGCTCCGGTCGGACTGGCGGTCGCGGAGCTGAGCTGAGCGGCGACTTCAACCTGACCGCGGGTGCGACCTACAAGATCGCAGTCGGTGGCGAAGGCAGCACCGACAGCCACAACGGCGGTGGCGGCGGCGGAACCTTCTTCGTCGACTCCTCAGACGCGCCAATTCTCATCGCGGGCGGCGGCGGCGGCACGCGCGAGGGCGCCGGCCAGAACGGCACGGATGCCAATACCGGCGAGTTCGGCATGACGGGCAGCACGAACCATTCCACCTACACGCCGGCAGCAAAGACCGGAAGCCTCGGCCTCGGCGGAAATAATGGTGGCCCCAGCCGCTACGGATCTGGCGGCGCAGGATTTTTCGGCAACGGTGTTGACGACGTGGGCGTCGGTTCCGGTGGCCGGGATTGGGCCAATGGGATGACCGGCGGAACGGGCACCGCTCATGGCGGCTTTGGCGGCGGCGGTGCGGGCAACGGCGGCTATGGCGGCGGTGGCGGTGGTGGCTATTCCGGCGGTGACGGCGGCTGGATCGCCGGCGGCGGCGGATCGTACAACACCGGCGCCAATCCCACGGCGCTGGCCGGTATCGGCACCGGCAACGGCAGCCTGACCATCGTGTTGACCAGCGCTTCCGACACCGGCGCAACGGCAGCCATCGGCGATTTCCTCGTGACGCGCGAGCACCTGCTGCTCTCGACCCTGCCCGGCGCGGACAGCCGCATCGGCCGCTTCTCCGGCGGATCGAGCAGCGGCAATGTCGGCATTTCGGGGCTCGGCTATGTCGACACCTCGCTGCCGTTCAATATTCAGTTCTCACCCAGCCAGGTGCATGTCACCTACGACAGCACGAGCCTCGCGGCGGCCTATGCGACGGCCCGGATGGCGGCCGGAACGCAATCCGACAATGACCTGAGCAACGGCCAGCTCCTCGACTACGCGCCATCGCTGCAGGTGCAGAACGCGGGGACGCCCTCCGCGCCGGACGTGGCCGCCAGCAAGCCGGTCGCCAGGCTCGCCTTCTGGGCCGACGGCACCGGGGCGAAGGGCAGCGACGGCAGCATCTTCGGCGTGATGCATGTGGGCGCCGACTATCTTGTCACCGAGCAATTGCTGCTCGGCATCGACGTGTCGCTGGACGCCATGCAGCAGGCGACGGCCTCATCGAGCCTCAAGGGCCTGGGCTACCTCGCCGGCCCCTACGCGACGGTGAAGCTCAACGACAATCTCTACCTCGATGCGCATGTGGCGGGCGGCCAGTCGTTCAACAGCATCACCATCGGCGGCGGCACCAGCCAGTTCGCCAGCACCCGCTGGCTCGCGACCGGCGCGGTGATCGGCAAGTTCGATGCCGGCGCGGTGCACGTCTCGCCGGAGGCGCGCGTGTCGGCGATCGACGACAGGAGCGCGGCCTATACCGATGCACTCGGCAACGCGGTGCCCTCGGTCGATGCCGCAACCGGCCAGGCGGAGTTCGGGCCGCGGCTGTCGGTCGACCTCAAGGGCGACGGCGCGACCTGGTCGCCCTATGTCGAGGCGCATGGCGTGTGGACGTTCCTCAACACCGACACCGGCGGCAGCACCGCCCCGGGCACCGGCCTCAGCGCCAATCTGGGGCTCGGCGTGACGATGGCAGCCGGCTCGGCGTCGGCGTCGGCGGGCGCCTTCTACGACGGGCTCGGATCCGGCTGGGGCGCCTGGGGCGCCAGCGTCGGCCTGCACGGCGCGATGTAGTCGCGGCGTCGCCTGCCTCACGGCGGTGGGGCGAGCTGCGGCCAGCCGTCGGCAGTCCAGTGGATCGGGGCGATCTCGAGCTTGGAGGTGCCGCCGTCCTCGCCGTCGTAATAGTGGTAGATGAGGGCGTCGCCCTCGGGCGTCTTGACCGGCTCCTCGCCGCCCGGGCCGATATAGCGGCCCATCGTTGCCTGCACTTGCGTGGCGCCGCTCCGCATCATGTCGGTGCCCGTCTTGTCGAGGTAGGGCCCGGTGATCGTCTCGGCGCGGCCGACCATGATGCGGTAGGTGCTGGCGACGCCGGCGCAGCAGCGGTCGTACGAGACGAACAGGTAGAACTTGCCGTCGTGCTCGAGCAGCGACGAGGCTTCGATCGCGCCGCGGCCACGCGAGGCGATGCCGATCGCCGGCGTTGCCGGCGACAGCAGCTTGCCGGTCTTGGGGTCGAGCTCGCTCAGCTTGATGCCCGACCAGTACGAGCCGTAGGAGAGCCAGGCGCGCCCGTCGCTGGTGTCGAGGCGGAACGGATCGATGGCGTTCCAGTCGTCGCTGGCGTGGCTGGTGATCACCTCGCCCTGGTCCTGCCAGCCCTCGCCCGGATGCAGCGGATCGAAGGCGCTGTTGGTCATCAGCCCGATGGTGCTGGTGTTGAGCCCGAACATCGAGACGGCGTAGTAGAGGTAATAGGTGCCGTCGTGCATCGAGATGGTCGGCGCCCAGATGTTGCGCGACTTGTAGCCGAGCACCGCTTGCGTCCATTTCGGCACGCCCTTGCCGATGGCGCCGGCATTGCTCCAGGTGATCCCGTCGGGCGAGGTCTTGAGCAGGATGGCGCCCTGGTAGAGCCCGCCTTCCTCGCCGGTCTGGAACGTCACCCAATGTCCGCCGACGTCGATGGCCGAGGGGTCGTGAATGCGCGTATCGCCCTGCATCACCGGGGCGGGCGCGAGGTCGTCCGCGAGTGCGGCGGTGGCCGCCAGCAGCAGGCCGGCAAGCAGCAATGGCTTGAGCATCTCACTCTCCTTTACGCAGGACGTCTTCGATGAAGCGGAGGTTCCCGGCGGTCAGCCCGGCGTCGACCGGCAGCACGGTGCCGGTGATGCCGGCGGCAGCGGGCGCAGCGAGGAACAGCGCGGCATTGGCCACGTCCCCCGGCGTCACCAGCCGGCCGAGCGGGTAGTGCGGCAGCACCTTGCTGAGCAGGCTCGGATCGGCCGCGAGGCGATGGTCCCAGGCCGGCGTGCGGACCGAACCGGGCGCCACCACATTGGCGCGCACCCCGTGCCGGCCGCGCTCGACCGCGATCCCCTTGGCGTAGGCGATGAGCCCGGCCTTGGCCGCCGTATAGGCAGGGTTGCCGACGTGGATGAGGCCATTGACCGACGAGATGAAGACGACGCTGCCGGAGCCGCGCTTCGCCATCGCCGAAACGATCGGGTCGACGAAGGCATAGGCGCCGCTGAGGTTGATCGTGAGCTCCGCTTCCCACGTCTTGAGGTCGAGCTGCTCGAACAGCTCGGCGCGGGTGAAGCCGGCATTGGAGACGACGATGTCCGGCGCGCCGCTGGCCGCGATGTAGTCGCGGCTCGCGCGCTCCGTTGCGGCGAGGTCCGAAAGGTCGAAGCAGAGCCGGCCGCTCAGGTTGAGATGTGTCATCGCCGCCATGTCGCGGTCGGCGCCGGTGACCTCCGCCCCCGCGGCGGTGAAGCGCTCGACCAGCGCCGTGCCGATGCCGCCGCCGGCACCGGTGATCAGCACCCGCTGGCCGTCGAGGCGGAAGGGATCGGTCGCGGCAAGGGGCATGGCAGTCTCCGGGTTGCTGCCCCATCGTATCGCCCTGCCGGCCGGTCCGGTGCAAGGCTTCCGCACGCGCGCCGCCTCGTGCCATGGTGCGATCCTCATTCCCCGGACGGCGCAAATTCAGAAGAAAGACATCGCGCGGCTCGACCGCATCCTGGCTCTGCTGGGCTCGGACCACCCCGGCGAACGGGCGGCCGCGGCGCTCAAGGCGGTGGCGTTCCTCAAAAGGCACGAGCTGAGCTGGCTCGACGTCCTCGAGGGACGCGCGCTGCCGCGCGGCAACGTCCGTCCGCGCCGGCTCGATTCGAGCGACGACGACCTCAAGGCCGCCGAGTCGCGCCTCAGGCAGATGCGTGCGCACAATGATGCGCTCGAGCGCCAGATCAAGCGGCTGAAGACCACCATCGACGCGCTGCAGCCGCCGAAATGATGCCGCCGCTAACCTCGCGTTAAGCCTGATGATGGGTGAACGCGGCATCTTTACCAAGCGTAACCCATCGGCTCAGTAGCTTTGTCCGGTCGGGCGGCGGACATGCTCTGGTTCGCCCGTTTTTTGGGGGCGATGAAAGATGCGTGCGCGCTCGGTCAGATCCGTGAGCCTTGGAGTTGCGGCCGCCTTGCTGGCGGCAACGCTGCTGTCGGGCTGCAGTTCGCTGCTCGCCGGCCAGAGCTCGGCCGGAAGCAATCGGCTCGACGTTGCGGAGATCTCCAATATCGGCGACTACACCGCCGACCGCGCGCTGTCGGAAGCCCGCGCGCATTTCCGCAACAACGATTTCGGCTATTCGGCGACGCTCTATAAGCGTGTGGTCGATCTGTCGCCCAAGGATCCGGAGGGCTACACCGGCCTTGCCGCCTCCTACGACCGGCTTGGCCGGTTCGATCTCTCCGATCGCGTCTACCAGACGCTCCTGACGCTCTCCGGGCCGACGGCGCAGTATTACAACAATGTCGGCTATTCCTACATGCTGCGCGGCAACCTCACCGCGGCGCTGACCAACTTTCGCAAGGCCAAAAAGCTCGACCCGCAGAATACTGTGGTGGCCAACAATCTGCAGATCCTCGCCAACGTCGCGGCGGGGCACGCCGTGGTCTGACGGCGGGTCGGCCTAGCCGCCGCTCGGGGGCGCTGGGCTGCTCGCGCTGCTGTCGGCCGACGGGATCACGCTGCCGTTCCTGCCCAGCCCCGATTTCACGTACATCGACCGCTTCGAGGGATTGATCGTTTCCTGCGCGAGATTGTGCGCCACCGCGTCGCCGGCCGAATAGCCGACGCGGTCGGTGTGCTGCAAATAGTCGTAGGCGCAGCCGCCCAGGAGCGATGCCGCCGACAGCGCCGCGGCCGCCATTGCGAGTCTGCGCAGGCTCAATGGCTGTCTCCGAGGTTGATGATGTAGCCCGAAGGCCCGCTGACGCCGCCGCCCGACTGGATGGTCTTGAGCATCTGCGGCGTCACCTCCATCTGGCCGAGGGCGAAGAATTCGGGGTCGTTGGCCGGCTGCGTCTCATCGAGCGGCGTCTCCGCCACCTGGTTCGGGCTGTTGGGTTGCACCAGCCGCGGCGTGACGATCACCACGAGC